>Ga0209083_1000119_pt1 | contig 120525 bp, 94 predicted proteins | sample AM7aDNAmetaG_FD_184132 | JGI IMG/M metagenome (GOLD analysis project Ga0209083, IMG submission 184132) | Freshwater microbial communities from Finland to study Microbial Dark Matter (Phase II) - AM7a DNA metaG (SPAdes) (version 3) | ecosystem: Environmental > Aquatic > Freshwater > Lake ...
CGACTTGCCGCTGCTGGAGACCTACAAGGACATGCTGATGGCGTCGTGGGCCAACCAGCCCTTTGACTTCCCGGATAAGCCGCAGCCCGATTCGTCATAATCCTGCCGTGGCACGGTAAATAGTTACCCCTCTCGAGATAACTAAAGGGGACATCCCACATTCTTTCCGTATCGCCCGCTCCTTCAGATCACAAACCGCCCCCGATTACTTCCATGATCAGTATAAGATCATCTCCTGTATCATCCTCAGCAACAGCAATAAACAACACTGGTCACGTGCTTCACCGTCGTCGGCCATCCGCATCTCACCGCATCGGTTCGCCGGAGCCCGCCCCAAGCCCGGTAAGAGCAATCCGAGGAGTCAGGAATCATTGACGTAATCGCCCGCATGGGTGCTTCGCACCAACAACTCCCGACTCTTTGCCTGCCCCACACCTGAGCCGTTTTGCATTTGAATGGGCGATGAGATACCCGTATTGTAGCCGTCGCATCAAGCGGCAATCGAAGCAGCTCGAGATGGAACCAATCGACTATCGACCAGCAGTTCCGACGGCAAGAATCGCGCTGGCACCCATGGCCATGTTGTTGCGATGGGTAGGTGGATCTTCGGCATTCATGCTTGTAACTGTGTCTTGCGGGGACCGTCCTCGCGAGGGCATTACACCGGAACTGATCATTATCCCGGTGGTGTTGGTGCCGATGGCGATTGGCGGCCTTCGGCAAATCCACCGAACAAAGGCAAGAGGGTTGGGGCTTGTCTCTTTTCGCTGGCAGTGGCGGTCGCGGCGATTTGGACGCTAATTGTGGTCGGTACACGGGAGTCGCCACATGAGCGAGCAGGATCTCTCGCTTGTCAGTTTGAGTTGTATAGGATAAACGAAGCAATTAAAGCATGTCCACGCAGCCCACAACGCAAACGGGGCCCGCAGTTACTCAGAAGGTAACTCCAGCTCGTCGCACACCCGCCAGACCCCGGCATAAACCGCCTACTCCTTCACCCGCTTCGCCTCAAAATCCCGCGTCATGATCGTCTGCGACGTCCCTTTGAACACCCCATCGACTACCTTGCCCGTGTACGTCGTCACCATCGGCCGGCCGCCAAAGTCGCGGGAAACCTCAAACGCAATCTCCCCGGTCTTGCTCACCGTGCCATTCTGGATCTCGCTCTCAGCGCCGAAACCCGAGACCGTTCCTGTGACCTTGTCGCCATCCTGCTTAAGCTTGAACGTGAACTCCATATCCCCCTGAGGACCTTCAAACGTCCATGTATAACTCCCCGTCACGCCCGCACTCGGCTGAGTAGCCGCCGCGGGTTTCTTCGCCTCCTGGGCTGCTGCCACCGCGGCCGCGCCAACCATCAGAACCATCAACGCCACCAGCCGACAGCCATTTCCACGCAACGACATAGTCTTCTCCTAAGAAAGAAGCGAAACGGTCTTCTGCTCCGCAGTTTACCACCTACTCCCGCTACACTAAAGCAAAAACCCGCGAGCCCGGAATGAACATGAAGTATCGACGCACGCTGTTCTGCCGTATGGGCACTGCAGTACGCCGGTTTCGCCAAGACCGCCGTCACTGCGGGTCGATGGCCCGGCCATCGCGACTCCAGTGTCCGCCGTAATCCCGGCGTCGCAGCCTGAATACCCCAGCCTAAGATCAGTATCCAAGATCAGGAGAAAAACATGGCCGTATCCCCCACGGCGCCCGCAACGCGCACCGAAACCGACAGCATGGGAAGCATCCAGGTCCCCTCCAGCGTCTACTGGGGCGCCCAGACAGCGCGTTCACTCATTCACTTCAACATCGGCACCGAAACCATGCCCCCGGAGATGATCCGGGCCATGGGCATCCTCAAGAAGGCGGCCGCCATGGTGAATCTCGACCTGGGCAAGCTCCCCCGCGAGAAAGCCGACCTGATCATCCGGGCGGCCGATGACGTCGTCCAGGGCAAGCTCGACGCGCACTTCCCCCTGCGTATCTGGCAAACCGGCTCCGGCACCCAAAGCAACATGAACGCCAACGAGGTGATCTCCAATCGTGCCATCGAACTCGCCGGCGGGGTGATGGGCAGCAAGCGCCCGATCCATCCCAACGATGATGTGAACATGTCGCAGTCCTCCAACGACACCTTCCCCACCGCCATGCATATCGCCGCCGCCACGCGCGTCGAGCAGGACCTGATCCCCTCCATGGAACTGGTCCGCGATGCCATCGCGGCCAAGTCGCGCCAGTTCCAGGACATCATCAAGATCGGCCGGACCCACATGCAGGATGCCACCCCACTGACCGTCGGCCAGGAGTTCTCCGGATGGGCCAGCCTGCTGGATCGCGGCATCCACCGCCTCCGTCAAAGCCTTGATGGCCTGTACGACCTCGCCATCGGCGGCACCGCCGTTGGCACCGGCCTGAACGCTCATCCCGAATTCGCCCAGCGGGCGGCCGTCCAGATCTCCGAACTCACCGGCCTGCCGTTCCGATCTCATCCCAACAAGTTCGCCGCCCTCTCCGGCCACGATGAACTACTCTTTGCCCATGGCGCCATTCTGACCCTCGCCACCTCCCTCATGAAGATCGCCAACGACATCCGCCTCCTCTCCTCAGGCCCGCGCTGCGGCCTGGCGGAACTGACCATCCCAGAAAATGAGCCCGGCTCCTCCATCATGCCGGGAAAGGTCAACCCCACCCAGTGCGAAGCCATGACCATGGTCGCCGTGCAGATCCACGGCAGCAACGCCGCCATCGCCTTCGCCGCCTCGCAGGGCCACCTCCAACTCAACGTCTACAAGCCCATCATCATCCACGCCTTCCTGCAGTCGGTGCGGCTGCTCTGCGATGCCAGCCATGGCTTCGTCGAGTACATGATCAACGGCATCACCATCAACCGCGAGCGCGTCGATGCCTACGTACACCAGTCTCTGATGCTCGTCACCGCCCTGACGCCGCGAATCGGCTATGAAAAGGCCTCGCAAATCGCCCACGCCGCACATGCACAAGGCATCACCCTGCGCGAAGCCTGCACGAAGCTCGGTCACCTCAGCAGCGCGGAATTCGACGCCCTGGTCCAACCAGCGCGGATGACTCACCCGGAATGACGACTGCGTCAGTCATCATCCGCCAACGTCGTCCGGAAATCCGCCCACACCGGCCGGTGATCGGAGACGCTCAGTGCCGCTTCCTTGTCGTGGTTCTGGAAAAGCATTTCGTCGAACCGGTAGACGCCCGTATCGCCGGTGTATTCCCGCGTATACGTCGCGTTGACAAGAATATGGTCGTAGATCTCCTTCGACGACAGATTCGTCCCCTGCGTAACCACTGTGTCCCAACCGCTGCCAACGAAGTGGTGCAGGTTGGGGCGGGTATGCTGCTCATTGAAATCGCCCAGAACGATGATGTCTTTCTCTGCCTGGCCGGCCGCCATGCGCGGTAGAAGTCTCGCCAGCTCCGCCACTTCCTGCTGCCGCTGTCCTGCATTTCCCCACGTCAGGTGGACGGTAATCAGCTCAAAATCGAAGTTGCCGGCCTTAAAGGTTGCGCAGTAGGGAATGCGTTCAAACACACCCGGCGACGCCCCAGGCAGCATCTCCGGCTGACCCAGCTCCTGCACATGGTCGCCGCGATAGATGAAAACCAGCCGCTCGCCACTGCGGCTTTCCGGGCTCAAGCTCGTCGAGCGCCAAGGACCCGCCAGGGCATGGAGCAGCGCATCCACGCCCCTGCCATCCTTCTGCACCTCCTGGATTGCCATGACATCAAACCGGTTGTCGGTGATGATCCTCGACACCATTCCCACATCCGTTGTCGCCTGGCTGCCAAACTGCCTCAGGTTCCAGGTTGCCACCCTGATCGTATCCGGCCCACTCTGAACACTCGCCGGCGCGGTGGCCGGCGCGGTGCTCCGCACGCGGATGGTCTGCTGATAGATCCACGCTCCCAGCACCATTAACGCCAGGAAGAGAACCAGCAACAATGATGGACTTGAGTGACTTTGCTTACGTGCCATGCGATTTCCGTTATAATGATTTTACCATCAAGGACTAGTTCAACCGTATCGCCTTGGTGGGAGACCGTTTGTCCGTATGCCCAATGACCTATTGATCACACCGTGACACAATCCGTTACCGAGCGAATCCGACTCCCCTTGTGGTTGCACCCCGCGCCACCCGCTCCGCCCTTTATCCACGTTATCCCGCGCGACCGTTGGCCACGTATGTTCGGGATCTTGCTTGCCGCGGCACTGCTTCTCCGATTCATCGCCCTGATCTGGACACCGCTGGTTCCTGAAGAGGCATATTACTGGCTATACTCCCAACACCCCAGCCTCAGCTACTACGATCATCCGCCCATGGTGGCATGGTGCATCGGCTTGGGCACCTTCATCTTCGGCACCACTGAACTGGGGGTCCGCGCCATCGGGTGCCTGATGATGCTTAGTTCCAGCCTGTTGATGTACCACATGGGGCGAATGTGGTTTGACCGCCGAGCCGCCTTCATCGCTGCCCTGTTGCTGCAGGCTCTGCCCTTCTACTATGGTATGGGCTACATCGCCACGATGGACTCGGACCTGGTGTTCTTCTGGCTCCTGTGCCTCACGGGGCTGACATATGCCCTCCGCCGCGATTCCACATGGGGATGGTATCTCGCCGGCATCGCCCTCGGCGGCGCAGCGCTTACCAAGTACACCGCCCTGTTTCTGGGTGTCGGCATCGTTATTGGCCTGCTTGCCTGCAGGCCATGGCGTCGGCACCTGCTCACGCCACATCCCTGGCTGGCCCTGCTGATCGCATCCGCCTGTTTCACTCCGGTGGTGATCTGGAATGCCACCCACAACTGGGCCAGCTTCCGCTTCCAACTGCTTGATCGGTTCGATGAAGATGGTTTCGGCGTGAGCAAACCGCTGTGGTATCTCGCCGTTCAGGTCCTCGTGCTGACTCCGCCGCTCCTGGGCGTCCTCGCCCTGATGGCGATCCGATCCATGAAGCACTATCGCCGCCTGCTATCTCCCCGACGCATCTTCACCTGGGCCTTCTGCCTCCCACTGCTTGCATTGATGCTCTCAAAATCGTTCACCACCAACATCCGCCTGAGTTGGACGGTCCCCGCCTATCTCAGCGCCATGCCCGCCATCGCGTGGATTCTGATCGCCGCCATCCGCCTCGCCCGCCGCCGCCATCACAAGCCCTGGCTGCTCCAGATAACACGTGCAACCGCGACCATCTGCCTCAGCATCGGCATCGCCACCATGGCCTACGTGCTTTTTCTCCAGCCCTACACCCGCTGGTTCCGTCCCTTCGGACCTTGGCGGCAGCTCGCCGCGATCGTGGAAGATGCCGAAGACCGTCTGCAAAGCCAGACCCATCGTGTACCGCTGGTTATCGGCGACGGCAAGTACCGCCTCGCCAGTGTCATTGCCTTTTATCGCACCCCGCTCGAGCAGGAACGCCCCGCCGCCAGCGACACCACCGGCGGCTGGATCGTCACCGGCGGACATGGCCTGGCCTTCGAATACTGGATGACGCGCGCGGATGCCGCGGGCCGCGATTGCATCGTCGTTACCGATTCCAACGACCCCATCAAAGAGTTCGCAGGATGCTTCGACTCCCTCATTGCCGTCAACGACCCCCGCCTCGCCGCCTGTCACCCCTATGTCGTCCTCGTTGGCCGCGGCCTCCACCCAGTTGCTGTGTCCGCTCGCTGAGGCCATGTTTCATGACTATCCACAATGACGCAATGGTCCGGGTCGTGAATGTCGCCCGCGGCGTCGGCGCACTGTTGATCACTGGCGGGGCCCTGACCTTCGCATTGGCCGTTGTCTCAGCGATACGCCATCCCTCATTGCCCCTGCCGTGGATGAATGCTGTGGTAGGACTGTTCGGCGGGGCGCTGGCCGGGGGCATGTTGCTGGTGTCGGCATCGCGACTGAACCGCGGACGTGTGTGGGCCTTCTATGCCATCACCGGGATCGCCGCGACCGGGACGATATGGTCGGGAATCTCTGTGCTGAGCCTCAACCTCCGCGCAGGCGCAGCGCTGCCGCTAATGCTGGCGCTGTCAACGGCCTGCGCCATCGCCTGGCCGCAGGCGCAGGGACTCCGAAAACGTGAACCGTACGCGCCGCTAAAGCCGATCCCATCGACAGGCGTGATCGTTCCGCCGCCGCCCGCGCGCCTGAATGACCAGCAGTTGCAGCCATGACCCGGCGTCCGTGATTGCGGTCGACCCGCCCACGCAGACGCCGAGCATCCCCACTTCAGCCGATCTGCACAAGCTCCAGTGCATCGCCGAACTGCCGCAGCAATTCAAGGCGAATCGCAGCATGCTCCGGGCGTCGGAGCTGCGGATCGGCGTCCAGCAGCCGCTTCGCATCCTCCCGCGTCAGGTGCAGCATCTCCAGTTCCCCGGCGATGTCGGCCAGCTTGAACTCCGGCAGACCATGTTGACGAACTCCAAAGAACTCCCCCGGGCCCCGCAGCCGCAAATCGGTTTCGGCAATGTCAAAGCCGCTGGATGTCTTCACCAAGGCGTCGAGCCGCTGCCCGGCGTCTTCAGTCAGCGCCTCGCCGACCAGCAGGCAATGCGACCTATGCGGCCCTCGTCCCACCCGGCCGCGCAACTGGTGCAACTGCGACAGCCCAAACTGCCCGGCGTTCTCGATCAGCATCACGGTGGCATTCGGGACATCGACTCCCACTTCCACCACCGTCGTGGCGACCAGCACATCGATCTTCCCATCGCGGAACGCCAGCATCGTGCGCCCCTTGTCCTCCGAGCTCATCTGCCCGTGCAGCATTTCCAGCCGCAAGCCGTGCAATTCGCCGGCTCGAAGTTTCTCCAGGTGATCCTGGACATTCTTGAGGTCCGGATCATCGCCTTCCGTCCCCTGCTCCACCTTGGGCACCACCACATAGGCCTGCCGGCCAGCCGCCACTTCGTTCTTCAATCGGGCATAGGCCAACGGTGCTTCGGACTGTCGGAACCATTGCGTGCGGATCGGCTGCCGTCCCGGCGGAAGCTGCGCGATCGTGGTGATCGCAAAATCCGCGAAATAGGAGAGCGCCAGCGTCCGCGGGATGGGCGTTGCCGTCATCACCAGGTAATGCGGCGAAAGCCCCTTCTCACGCAGGATGCCGCGCTGACGAACACCCAGCTTATGCTGCTCATCGACCACCACCACGCCCACGTCGGGCAGATTCACATCCTCCGACAGGATCGCCTGCGTGCCGATGGCAATGTGCACCTCACCACGGGAAAGCCGCTCGCGCAGCAGTTCGCCGCCCTTCTTCTTCGCCTCATGCGTCAGCAGTTCGATCTTCACGCCCGAGCCGGCAAGCATCTGCGAGATCGTCAGGTAGTGCTGCTCGGCGAGGATCTGCGTGGGCGCCAGCAGCAGCGCCTGCTGCTTGTTGGCGATAGCGACGAGCATGGCATAGAGGGCCACCACGGTCTTGCCTGAACCCACATCGCCCTGCAGCAGGCGGTTCATCGGCACATCGCACTGCATGTCGCGCACGATCTCCCAGACGGCCTGTGTCTGCGCTTCGGTGAGTTGGAAGGGAAATCGCTTGCGAATCCGCTCATCGAGCAGTCGATCCAGCCGCATGGCCGGGGCACGCACATCCGCCTGGCGCAAACGCTTGCCCACCAGCAGCCCAAGCTGCATCAGCATCAGTTCGTCATACACCAGCCGGCGGCGGGCAGCACGGGCATCTTCCTGCGTCGGCGGCTGGTGAATGACAGCAAATGCCTGTTTGCGCGGAAGGAGGCTGCGCTGGGCAAGTAACTCCGGAGTGAACCACTCCTGAACATCATCCAACGCGGAGGGCAGATTCGCCTCGATGATCTTCCAGATCTGCATCGACGAGAGCTGCGTACTGGCCGGGTAGATCGCCCGGAGGATGTCGTCGCCAACCAGCGGCGCATCAGGCGCGATGATCTGCCATCGGGGTTGCACGATCTGCGGCTGATTGCGAAACAGACCCGCCTTCCCCTGCACGCGGAGAATCTGCCCTGGGTGAATCTTGTCTCGGAGGTAAGCGCCGTTGAACCACGTGAGCGAGAGCGTACCGGTTGGATCCTGGATCGTGGCCTCAAAACGTTTGCGCGGATAGGGAATGTAGTTGACGGCGATGACTTCGCCGCGGGCAAACTGGATCTGGCCGCTCACCAGTTCACTGATCGGTCGCTCCGACTTCTCAACCTGGTAGCGACGGGGGAAATACTCCAGCAGATCTCCCAGCGTATTCACCCCCAGTTGCTGGAGCTGCCCTGCGCGGGCTTTGCCGACGCCTGCGAGCATGCCAACCGGCGTGGACAGGCTGCTGCCGCGTTCGGGTACATTCGGATACTGCGGTGCCATTCGTGCCCATGTTGTACCCGCAGCTCCGGATGTGCTCCAGCAGACGATATATTTGTCCTTTGAACTGCAACGACTTCAGGCATTGTATTTGCATAGCATTAGGAGTTATCTCCGGGCTGCCGTTGGCTCGGTTGAACCACTCTTGGGGGACCACAATGAGTTCACGCAAAGCGTTTGTGTCGGCCGCGGCATCCGTTGTCACCGCGCTGGTGCTGGTTGGTTGCAGTGACAGTTCGGTGTCGGGTACATCCGTAGACGAGAATGGGACAATGTCGGCCCAATCAGGAAACCTCGATAACTGGGCAAATAACTACAGTTACAGTCAGCCTGAGAATAGTTACAGCCAGCCTGAAGATGCCGCAGATCGATCCCAGCCTGCCGGCGCTGCCATGCCCGGCGACTCCGATGACGACAGGTAGCTTGATATGCGCGCAGCCCCGGGGTCCATGTCAGAGGCACCCTGCACCACCCAGCCCAGCAGCAGATCACGCTTTCGCTAAGCTCTGACATCGCGCAAACCGCGACAACTCGACACAGCCGCTGCCTCCCCCCCCGACCCCGAGCTTGCGCAGCATCGGCGCCGGCCATCACGGGTTGGTCTGTATTTGGATCGTTTCCCAGTTTGCCTGCGCGTTTTTCATTTGCTTCAATGCGTAGTGGCAAAGTTGCAGGCGGACCTCCTGGCCCGACCAGGCGCTCAGATCGACATCGACGCTCTTCCACAGATCAGGGGTGGTGGCCTTGTCAATCGGACCGGCGAAGACCTCCTGCTCGTTGACGCGGACGACCAGCCGCCAGTCACCCTCGGGATGCCGGCCAACCACCAGGTGCAAAGTCACCTTCGCAGAGGTCGGCAGCGTAGTGGTGGTCTGCAGCCGGCAGGGGAACTCCTGGTAAGACAGAAGGCTAACAAATACATTGGTTTTACCGAAGAGTTCTTTCTTCAGCCCCTGGTCGCCGCCCACCCTGCAACCATCGATCTGCCACCACGGGGCGACTTCCTGCAGGTCCTTGCTTATTTTGGCCAGGTATCGGCTGTTGACGTTGCTCCGGTCGCGAGCCATTTCGATGAGGGCCGCCTCGCCAAGGCGGTCGACGGGTTTGGGACTGCCCTGACGATGCAAAAGCAGCCACTCATAGAACCGCTTATCGCGATAGTACCAGGACCACAGATTGTGGTCTCCCTTGGGCACCATGGCATAGACCACATCCACGCCCCGGCCGCGCAGTGCTTTGACCATCACCGACGAGCCCGGCTCGCTCTTGGCATCCACTTCGCCGGAGATCACCAGGCATGTACTGCCCGTTCCGGCCAGCGCCGCGCTGAGGACCTCAGGCTCAAACACCCGCGCCACGATCGGAGCCACCACAGCCAGCCGTTCCTTTGCGAATCGGGCAACCGACCAGCATGCGGTGCCGCCCATCGAAAAACCCGTAACATAGCGGCGCTGTGCATCCACAGGATAGCGACGCGTGATCTCGTCAATCAGCCCCGTGATGGCCTTGCCAATGCGGGCATCTTCATAGCGTGCATCGGCCGGGCACTGCGGCCCGACCATGATCATCGGCAACCATTTCTGAATCTCGGGCCGTTCCGCCAGATCATGTGATACGCCACTGGAACGGAGCATCTGCGGATCGCTGCCGCGCTCGCCAAGCCCGGACATGAACACCAGCATCGGATACGGCGCCAACGCCTGTGTCGCAGGCAATGTCGTCGGCCGAGTGGCCGCCGTGGTCCCATAGCCCTGTGGCAGGTAAAGCAGGAACGAAAGCTGATACGGCTTGCCCTCGTCGGTGTAGTGGTACACCATATTGTGGTAGCCGGGTGTCTGGGGATTTGCCTCGCCATTACCGTAGCCCGTAATTGCATCTTGGGCAAAGCCCAGCTGTGTTACACAGCAAACCACTACAAACACAAATGCCGTGATGCCTCGCATACCCGCTAATACACTGCTGGTGGCCGGAATGTTGCACGCGCGGGGGCGCTGGGCGTTGGGCGCGGTAGCGGTAACCGGATGCGGCAATCGCGTGAATCAGCCTGCCGGTTGGGGCTACCTCACAATCCGTAGCGTGTGGATCGCGTACGGAGTGAACTCCAGCGTCACCTCAGATGTCTTACCGGCCAGCTTCCGCAGATTCTCCTCCAGCATGTCCACCAGGCTCACGGAGCGGCATGGGAGATTCAGACGAATCCGCGCTTTGGTCGTCGAGCCGTGGCATTCGTAGAGGCGCACGATCAGGTCTTCGCCATCCTCCGCCTGCTTCACGGCTTCGACAATCACGCTGGGGGTATCCACCTCGATGAAGCTTGTGGGGGCGGCGAAGCCGCCGCGGTGCCTGGTGGTGCGTGTGGCGCGCAGGGGCACGTTCAGCTCGTAGGCTGCGCGGACGACGCCGCCGGTCACGTGATCGCCGGCATGGGGCAACAGGCTGTAGGTGCAGTCGTGCTCGGCGCGGTCAGCCGCCGGGTCCGGAGAAGATGGGCTGCGCAAGATATTCAGGTCCATCTCGCCGCCGTGGACGCGGTGGCCGTACTTGCAGTCATTCAATAGCGCCACACCGTAGCCGGCGTCGGACAGGTCGATCCACTTGTGGGCATTGATCTCGAACTTGGCGGCGTCCCAGCTTGTGTTGGCGTGGGTGGGACGAGTAATCGAGCCGTACTGGATCTCGCAGCGGACAACCTCGCTCTGCACGGTCGTGGGGAAGCTGGTGCGAAGCATCCGGCCGGACTCCTGCCAGTCCACGTGCGTGACGAAATCGAGCCGGCGGGAGTCGGCCTCAAGTCGGATCTCCTGGGTCAGCGTGGACTTGCCGTAGGTGTAGGTCTGCCGCACACCCGCCGCGGGACCATCAACGAACGGTTCGGATGCGCTGAGCTTCATGTACTGGGGCGCCCGGTTGCGGTAAGTCATCGGGAAATCCCAGGCATCGCCATCATCGAACCAGACGGCCAGGCGATTGCCCTTTCCGGCGAGAGTCTCACGCCCGGCCTGCTTATCGTAAACCGATGCGATCGCGCCATCGCCGTCAAAGCGGACGCGGAGGAATTCGTTCTCCAGCACCTTGCCATCACAAGAGAGACCCGCAACGGCGAGGGCGCCGGCGAGTTGCTCATCCACCAGCGCGCAGCCACACGCCGGCACTGTCACCTGCATCCAATTCCCCGACAGGCTCAACCACTGCCGCCGCGGCCAGGAGAGGCTGTTGAAGATCACAACGGGCTTCTGCAGCGCTGATGTATCGATGCGGGCAATTAGCTTCTGCTCGGCCGCCGCCGCCAGTTGCAGCGTGCGGGCCAGAAGCTGTTCGTAACGGGCCAGCGACTCATCATAAACGCGTGTAATCGACGATCCCGGCAGGATATCGTGGAACTGATACAGCAGTACCTCCTGCCAGATCGCGACGAGTTCTTTCTGCGGATAGGCATGGCCGGCCGTTTGCGCCAGCGCAGCGAGCATCTCGCAATCGCGCAATGCCAATTCCATCTTGCGGTTAAATCGTTTGTTGCGGGCCTGCGTGGTCAGCGTGCCCTGGTGCTTTTCCAGATAGAGTTCACCCGACCAGGTGGCGAAGGCATCGGCATCCTTCTCCCACTTGGCAAAGAAGTCGACCGCTTTCTCCTGCATCACCGGTACGAGGCCGGCCAGGTCCTTCTCGCGATCCAAGCGTTCCAGGTGCTCCTCGCCCGGCCCGCCGCCGCCATCACCAATGCCAAAGAGCATCAGGGCATGGGAGGAAACGGCCGAATCTTTGTAGTTCCGCTCGGCCTTGGCGAGCGCCCGCGGTGAGGCCGGCGAATTGTACGTCTCCTCCGGCAACATATGAGCCAGCACTTTGGTGCCATCGATCCCCTGCCACCAGAAGCTCTGGTGCGGGAAGCTATTGATCTGGTTCCAGGAGAGCTTCTGCGTCATGAAGTACTTCACGCCGCACTTGCTCATGATCTGCGGCAGGGCGCCGGAGTAGCCAAAGACATCGGGCAGCCAAAGGTCGCTCACCTGCTGGCCGAACTGGTCGCGCCAGAAGCGCTGGCCGTAGAGGAACTGGCGAACCAGCGATTCGCCCGACGTAACGTTCGTATCGGCCTCCACCCACATGCCGCCCTGCAGATCCCAGCGGCCCTGAGCGATGCGCCGCTTCATTTGCGCATAGAGCGAGGGGTAGTTCTCCCTCGTCCACTGGTACTGCTGCGGCTGACTGGCGCCATAGATGTAGTCGGGATAGCGCTCCATCATCCGCAGGACGGTGCTGAAGGTGCGGGCACACTTGCGCTTGGTCTCGCGGATGGGCCAGAGCCAGCCCAGGTCCATGTGCGAATGGCCGATGGCGCTGATTGCCAGGCTAGCATCGCCGCCCTGCTTCGCCAGGTGCGGCGCGAGGATGGCGATCGCCTCTCTGGCCTCCTTCTCCGTAAATGCACAAAGCACATCGGCCACCTGGCACAGCGCCCGGAGGATCTGCTGATGCTGCGCCGAGTTCTCCGGCAACTGCCGCATCAACTCTTCCAGCACCTCATAGTCGTACCAAAGCTGATGCATCGCGACATTCTCAATCGCGATCTTCGCCTCCTTGAGCGTGCCGCCCTCGCGGAGCTTGCCAAAGAGGTCATTGCCGCCGGCATCCGCCCAGAAGTCCACCTTCTCGCCACCCATGGCCCGATTCACCAGCGGCACCACGCGCTTGCCCGGCATGCCAAGAGACAAGTCAAATCCGCTGTTGATATTCGTTAACCCCTGGACGGGCTCACCCTTATTGCTATAGACGCAAGCCTCACCATTCACATCAATCAGAAGCACCACGCGCTGCCCTGCCGCCTCGGCGGGCACCTTGCCGACGAAGTGGAACCACGCACAGTCGAACAGGCCGCCCCACTTCTCGCCCGGCCGAAGAACAAGCTTCTTACCACTGGCCCGCTTCTCATACGCCACCGGCTCCGCCGTTACATGCGCCCTGACCTCCAGATCAGCCACAGGATGATAAACCGCGTCGGCAATTCGGCGCGTCAGTTTCTGCAGTTCCCACTTACGCATGGCAAACAGGTATGGCATAGGCTTTTGTCCGAAGTTGGATCGGAGCGGCTCTGTGTCCGTTGAGGTCTGAAATCCGGGATTGCGGCACCGAGATTCAGGCAGCGCTCTGGATCGCCTGCACGCATTTGGCGACGGCCGGTCCGGGATTGTTCACATCGGCCTCGTACTCAATCACCGAGATACACCCTTCGGGAGCCTTGGTCTTGACCAGTTCGACCATCTTCTTCAGATCGAGATTGCCTTCGCCGATGATCACATCATGGCCACGCCCAGCGCGGTCAAACACGAAATCCTTGAAGTGTACGCCATACAACCGATCAACAAACTGCTCGGCCATCTCGATCGGATTCTCGCCGGAATCCATGGCCCAGGCGGTATCCAGCTCCAGCCCCAGCCGCTTTCCGGCATGTTTGAAGATGTAAGCCAGGATCTCGCGGCTCCCCAGCCAGTCATAACCGCCGTGATTGTGAATGCCGCAGTAGATGTCGTACTTCTCGGCGTACTTCTCAATCATCTTGATCGAGTTCAGGTGGTCTTCGGGCGCAAAACTCACAGCCATGCGCTTGGCCCCTGCCATCTTCACGAATTTGCAGCGCTTCTCGAAGCTGGCCTCATCGCCCCGGTAACCTTCCACACCAATCGACACGATCTGGATCCCTGCCGACTTGAACTGCGAGATCACCGAATCGAACGTCGATTCATCATTGAAATTGGCATGCTTGCCGCTGAGTTCGATGCCCGTGGCACCAGCCTTCTTCAGCAGGTCAACAACCTGCGAATTATCCTTAAAGGCCCGAAAACACCACGACTGCACGGCAACCGAGTTCTTTACATCATTCACGGTATTACGACTCCTTCCTATTTGAGATCAAGGTATGGTAAGCATGGTGATTCCCGGTGCAAACCGCACATCAAGCCGTTTTGCCTCAACCACCAATCACCTGCTCAAGCGAGTCGATCTGCACTGGCCAATTCCCAAAAATAAGCCCGCCCGCCGCTGGAGGGCGTGCGACGGGCGGTCGGAGGGTCCTGTTACTAACTACGTACATACACTAACGCGCTTTAGAACGCTTGTAAAGAAAAAGCCCCCATTTTCACACCCGCTTGGTGACCTATAATGCAGAGTCTGCTTCAAAACCTCTGTTTTGCCAGCTAAAGGGGGGGGGTGCCAACACGACAATCGGACCATGGAATTTGGTCACCCACCCTGGCTGTGGCGACCCGATCATGCCGCGAGTTGCCGATCCACTTGAATCTTCGCTGCAAATCGTACTCACGAAGGAAGCCGGGCGAACAAAGAGAAGAACGCCACCGGGTTGGCGATGGCGCTCTTCACGGACAGTGATGGTTCGCTCTTGCAACCGCTCTATGGCTGCCACGGATCAAAGGCGCCCTCGGCCACGTTCGGAATCTCCGTATCGACGTGGCCGTCAAGATAGAGATAGTTCGAACTCGGTCCGACCTTGGCCTTGCCCGCAGCATCCGTCCTGCGAGTCATGCCATGCTTGTAGATATCAATCAGGCGATCAAAATCGTCGACGCCATCGGTGGTCTTGGGCGGCTCCATGAAGTAGTCCCACTCGGTGATGTACTTCTCGCCCATCAGGATCACCTCTGTCTGCGACCGCCAATTGATTTGGCTGCCCTGAGCACTGTTCTTCACCTTGTAATTGGCCACATGCTGATTGAGCACATAGGAGTGCCGAAAACTCATGACCGGTTCGTTCCAGTTCGGCTTGACGACCGCGCCGGTCATGTCAAGAACATCGGCAATCACGACGTTGCCATCCTTGTCAAAATCCGGAAAATTCCCTGCGTCCGCGGGACAGAGCATTTCCGGCGGATCAAATCGTCCAAACACGACCATCGTCCAGACATCAGCAGTGCCATCGGGCGGAAGGCTGTGGTCCCGCGGTGGATAGCCCAGGGTGGACGGAACACTCTTGTTCATATAGCCGTTGAACTCATCCGGCCCCATCGGGAAGAGCCATCCCTTGTTGGCGTCGGCGTACATCTCCAACGCGATATACACCTGGCGCATATTCGACATGCACTGCACCTTGCGGGCAGCGACCATTGCACCCGATAATGCCGGCAACAGCATGCCCATCAGAATAGCGATGATGCCAATCACAACCAGCAATTCCACCAGAGTGAACCCGCCTGCTCTCTTTTTGCTATTTCCGTATCTCATGATCCGTCTCTCCCTCTATCCACCATGTAATACACGACTCGGACAAAAACGTTGCTGACGATCTTGTCAAGCCCGTTACTCACCCGACGGCCCCCCCCTCAATACATGGGGCACGGCCTGAAACAAACAGCCTGATGGATGCTCTGTTTAACGCGTGGATCTCGCCGTTATTGCTTATCCGGCCAGACTTTGCCATCACGGCAGACTACCGCCGTTCTGCGACAACCTGGCTATAGCGTCTCCCATTCCGCTCCACCCCGTCACGCGCAACCAACACCCGGCAAGACGTTTCCACCAGCCGCGCCAACTCGCCATCTGCCATCAGTTTCCGACGGTCGCGCATTGCGTCGGCAGCATCGCTGACATGAAATGTCTCCACGATCAGCCTCGCACCCGGCCGAAGCAGTTCCGCCGCCGCCGCAACCAGCGGCCGATGCAGGTATCGGAACATCATCACCAGGTCGTACTTCCCCTGGCCCAACGGAATCCCCGTCGTCAGATCATGCCGCACCGTCCGAATACTCACTCCACTGCGCCCTGCCAGATCAGACGCCCGGGCCAATGCATCGGGCAGGATATCAACCGCATCGACCTGCCAGCCGCGACGGGCAAGATACACCGCCTCCCGTCCGGACCCACAGGCAAGATCAACTGCCCGGCCGGGCGCCGCCGGCACAAACTCAACCAGCAACGGCGAAGGCCGCCACAGAAACTGGGAGGATGCCCCCGTCTCGCTCAGGTCGCCCCCGCTTCTGGCAACAGCGCTATACCCACGCCCCTGCAGCAGCGCAATAGCCCGCGCAAGCTCTACCGCTGAATCATGGAAAACCCCAAGCCTGCTTCCCTTCTCAGGCAACTCATGCATCCGCAATAGAAGTTCCGCCAGCGGAATATTCACGGCTCCCGCAGCATGCCCGGCCGCGAATTCGCGCTGCGCCCGAACATCGAGCAGCGGATACTCCATACCTGTAACCCAAACCTACGACTGATCCTCTTCCTGCTCCACCTCATCCAGATAACTCAGCGCCCGCTCCAGTTCCCCCTTCAGGTGCCGCACCCGCAACAGGCTCTTCACCCGTGTGAGCAACTCAAACTTATTCACCGGCTTGGATACAAAATCATCCGTACCGCATTCCGTCGCCTGCTCGATATCGCCCAGTTCGTTCAGCGCTGTCACCATCAGGATCTGAATGTCGCGCGTGGCCGGATCGCTTTTGAGTTTCTTACACACCTGAAACCCGCTCATCCGCGGCATCATGATATCCAGCAGGATCAGGTCCGGGTTCTGCTGCGCAACCTTCTCCAGACAATCGATGCCATCCACTGCCGTGAACACCTTTACCGGCAGGGTTTCCAGAAATGCCTGCATCAACTCCAGGTTCTGCACGTTGTCGTCAACGACCAGAACCTTCGAGTTCGGCAGAAACGACTCGTTGTTCGGAACAGCTTTGTCCTGTTCACCCTCGGCCATGTTGCTCTCCTTCTCCCCTCTTCAGCCCTTCATCGACTGGCACACGCCGACTCGCACACAGGCCTACTTGTTCTTCTTATAGTCAAAATCAAGTCCGCCGCGAAGCTGTGGCCGGGGCTTCTTGGGTTTCTCCGGACCTGTCGCAACCGCTTTCTCCGGAGCAACCAGCTCCGAGACCTTCTTGATCGACAACGATATCCGCCGATGCTCCTGGTCCACGTCGAGCACCGCAACCTTCACCTCCTGCCCCTCATGCACCGCCTGGCCGACATTGGTGATGCGCTGGTTGGACAACTCCGAGATATGCACCAGGCCCTCGAGGCCCGCTTCCAGTTCGACAAACGCGCCAAACTCTGCGATTCGCGTCACCTTGCCCGCAACCACCATATCGGTGGCAAACCGCTCGCCAACCGTCTTCCACGGGTCAGCACCCGCCTGTTTCATGCTCAGGCTCATGCGCCGAGCCTGTGGATCCACCGACAGCACCACCAGCTTCGCCGTATCGCCAACCTTCACCAGGTCGGTCGGATGCTTGATCCGCTGATAGCTCATCTCGCTGATCGGCAGCAGCGCTTCCACTCCCTCTTCCACCTGCACAAACGCGCCAAACGGTTCAATGCGAATCACCAGCCCCGTGAGCGCTGATCCCACCGGATACTTCTTGTCGATTTCCCGCCAGGGATCCGGCATCGCCTGCTTCAGCGAAAGCGTGATCTTCCCGGCGTCCTTGTCCAGCCGGATCACCTTCACGTCGACAACATCCCCTTCCTTCAGCACATCCGAAGCCTTGGCGATCCGCTTATAGGCCATCTCCGATACCGGAATCAGCCCATCCACCCCGCCCAGATCGACAAATGCGCCAAAGTCGCGAACGTTCCGCACCGTCCCGTGCAGCATTGCGCCTTCGGTGATGCTCTCAAAGAAGTTCTTCTTCTTCTCTTCCCGCTCGCGCTCCAGCACATTGCGGCGCGAGAGGATGATGTTCTTCTTCGTCCGGTCAAACTGCACTACCTCGGCCGTGATCCGCTGATTCAGGAACACCGACACATCCGGCACATGGAACACATCGACTTGCCCCGCAGGCATGAATGCCCGCATGCTCTTGATCTCAATCTCCAGCCCGCCCTTGTTCACGCCCGTGACCGTTCCCTCCACGATCTGGCCGATATCGAGTGTTTCCCAGTTCACATTCGTGGCCTTCGCCCCGCGCAGCCCCAGAACCAGGATATCCTCGCGCGGATCGCGCCGGATCACCACGAAATCGAGCTCCTGCCCAACCTGCGGCTCGGCCTCAAAGTGCGTCAACGGGCAGACCCCCTGGTCCTTGCCGCCGAAATCCACCAATACTTCATTCTTGGGCAGATCCACGCGAATAATCCGGCCATGCCGCATACCCTTGGCCGCCGCTTCCGCCGCCTGCTGGCTCCGCTTCGGTCCTGAGTCGTACAGGGCATCAATCGACATATCCCCAAGGGCCTCGCTGATCTCCTTTTCAAGAGCCGAATCAACGCCGGGCCGGAAGTTCTCTCTATACTGTTCGTCCGCTTTCGCCATGTATATTCTCCACGCTTCTGTTGAACTCAAGCCATGCCATGTTAGCCGCTGGAGGCCCAAACGAAAAGCCGCCGCGACCCACCCCGTGCCTGGTCCGGCACATTGATACTTTGTTGCCCGATCGGCGGGGCGTTCCCCATCCCAGCCCAAAACCGCGCCAAAACTTAATTAGCCCTAACTTATTCCCGCCCGTCTCCTGTCCCAGTTTGTTCTCACTAAGTTTGTACGCATCCGGGGCTTGTGTATATTGCCACCTGAATGTCCGGGTCCCAGCACCCTCGCCGGAGCTCTGCCACTCCGAACCGGCTTGCACGCGGCTATGGGAGGTCGATTCAGGAGACCGTTGAGCAATGAACGTTCACTGTGTTCAAGACCGTAGCGCGCTACAACCGCGCATTATGCTCCCCAGAATCAGGCTTGGCATTCTGCGGCCGTTCCCGCTGCTTCTGGTGACGTTGCTGTTCCTGATCTCTGCCGCGCCCATCTGGGCCATTGAACTTTCTCCGGCGGACGTCCAAAATCCCCGCTGCCTGACCTGCCACGGCCGGCCGGACTTGGGCACGAAGCCAGCGGCCGAACGCAGAACCATGGTTGCCGGCGAGAATCCATCTGCCATCGCCGCTCCGCGCCCCGGTCTCTATATCGAGCCGGCAATGTTGGCCGGCAGCCTCCATGCCAAGGTCCCCTGCATCGCCTGCCATGTGGATGCCGATTATCTGCCCCACCCCATCAAGTTGGCGCCGGCGCAGTGCGGAACATGCCATCCGACACAACAACAGGAATACACCCTCAGCGTGCACGGAAAGGCGTTTGCCGCCGGCAGCAAGCAGGCCGCCCGCTGCCCCGACTGCCACGGCTCCCACGACATTATTTCCCACAAAAATCCGCAATCCCGAACCTATCGCCTGCAGTTGCCCTTCACCTGCGCCAAGTGCCACAGCAACTCCAAGATGATGCAGCAGGAGCACATTCGCCAGCCTCTGGCTGCCCAGCAGTACCTCGACAGCATGCACGGCCGGGCCCTGCTGATTGACGGACTGATCGTTGCGCCGACGTGCAATGACTGCCACGGCGTCCACAAGATCCTTTCGGCAAGCGATCCGCAGTCCAGCGTAAACCGGGCCAATGTGCCAAACACCTGCGGCAAATGCCATATAGGCATCGAACGGATCTACAACGAGAGCATCCACGGCCGCCTGCTGGCAGCAGGCGACCAGCGTGGCCCGGTTTGCATTACGTGCCATGCGCCCCATCTGGTTGCCCCGCCGGGCGCCGAGGCGTTCAAACTGCTCACCGACGAGCGATGCGGCGGGTGCCACGCCGATCGCCTGCGACGATATCGCGAGACATTCCACGGCAAGGCCATGGCGCTGGGTCGCGCTGGTGTCGCCGCCTGCTACGACTGCCATGGCCACCACGACATCGTGCCGGTCAGTGATCCGCGCAGCCACCTCGCGGGCGAGAACAAGGTCGAGACCTGCCGCAAGTGTCACAAGAACGCGAACGCGAACTTCGCCGGATACATGGCCCACGCCGATCACAGCGATCGCGTGCACTATCCCGTCCTCTACTGGACGTTCATCTTCATGACCTGCATCGTGCTGGGTACATTCAGCTTCTTCGGCGTGCACAGCGCGTTCTGGTTCTTCCGTTCCCTGGTGCTGTTTATACGCGACCCCAAGGCCTTCAAGGAACTGCGAACCACAACCAAGACGGGCGACCAGGAGTACGTCCGCTTCCGGCCCTTTGAGCGCTTCCTGCATTTCCTGGTCGTCATCAGTTTCCTGACGCTGGTGGCCACGGGCATGCCACTGAAGTTCTACGATAGCCGCTGGGCTCACTGGATGGTCTCGTCGCTGGGCGGGATTGAGGTCATGGCCCTCATGCATCGCGCTGCTGCGATGATCACCTTCCTCTACTTTGGCCTGCACTTGGCCAGCATGGTCGGCGTCGCGATCCGGCGGCGGGCCGAGTTCCGCAACCCGGCCACCGGCCGTTTGTCGCCTCGCCAGATCCTCAAGATCGCATTTGGTCCTGACATGCCCCTGCCCAACCTGGACGACCTGAAAGACTGGTGGGCACACCAGATGTGGTTCCTGGGCCGGGGCCCGCGGCCGCAGTTTGACCGCTGGACCTACTGGGAAAAGTTTGACTATATGGCCGTCTTCTGGGGTGTCGCCATCATCGGCGCCACCGGGCTGATCATGTGGTTCCCCGGCTTCTTTACGCGCGTGCTCCCCGGATCGGTGATCAATGTCGCCATGATCATTCACAGCGACGAAGCGCTCCTGGCGGCCGGCTTTATCTTCACCTTCCACTTCTTCAACGTCCACTTCCGACTTGAGAAGTTCCCGATGGATCCGGTGATTTTCTCCGGGCGCATCTCTAAGACCGAGATGCTGCACGAGCGCAAGCGCTGGTACGACCGGCTTGTCGCCACCAATCAACTGGACAAGATCCGCGTCCGCGATGACTGGGCCCAGTGGAAGCGCGTCATGCATCCCGTAGGCTTCATCGCCTTCGGCATCGGCGTGTTCCTCCTGGTCCTGATCTTCGTAGCCATGAGTTCGCGCCTCTTCGGCGGCCACTAACCGCCATCCTCAGCCCCAACGGGGCGGCCAGTGCATAGCCCAGGGCAACGCCCTGGGTCATCTGCGCCGCATAGTGGCCGAAGCCCTGAAAGGGCGAAATAACCGCCGCACTGTCATCAGCGTGCCAAGCATCCTTCTACACCCACATCGCGGAAGACCCTCCCAGATCAGGCGATGATCTCGCGATCTGCCTCGCCGTGGCCCCCGCCACTCCCGCCCGCTCAGCATGCTCTGACCAACGGCCGGTCGCCACCTGCACATCGCGCATGATGCCCTCCGCCACCCCAGTGGTTATCCCGGCCATTTCCGCCAATCGCAGCATCTGCCGCCGCTGCGGGTTCTTCCCTTCTCCCGCCACCGTCATCGTGTGCTCGCCACCTGGACCGGGCGTATACAACAGGTCATACGCAGGCGACAACTTCCACTCTCCCGTAATGTCATCCAGTACAAAGGCAAAGTTCTTCACATGATCATCGCGATTGTGCTCCAGCACATTGAACACCATCCGGCGAAATGCCCGCAACACATCCTGATGGTTCCGCGTCAGAAGACTGGTGGCCTTCAGCAGATCGGCATAATCCGCCGAAGGAATTCGGAAATTCGCCTGAATCAGACTGCCGAAGGTATGAACATGCCAGCGACGATTCCCCCGACGGTCGAATCGCTTCACTCCAAAAAACCGGTCGCCCTCGCAGATCCTAAACAGCCGCGTCGGCGGCATATCCACGTCCTCTTTGGATTCCTCCTACAAGACAGTCGCCTCAGCGGACCTTCACCGCAGCGCCTTCCCCGCGCGCCTTTGCGTCTTGTGGGACATTGGCTCTCTCCGGGAATATGGACTCAATCAGATCGTGACCTTCTCTTGGCAGCCGGTAGACGCTATCCCCATACCAGAACAGCCAACTGCCACTACACATGTGAACTGATTGGGTATCTCTTTGGTTCTTATCGGTGATGTCTTTGCACCATGCCAAGCTGATCTTGAGAGGCGGTGTCTGAGTATCCCACTGGCTATATGCACTTGCATGGCTACGGCCATTCCAAGGGACCGCCTTTGCCATGGCCGCAAGTATGGACAAGGCGGCATTGCGGTCAAACGGGCTGCCCTCGTCCCAGTCGCTATTATCGGGTCGCCTTCGGTAAACGGTGAAAGTCGTATCACTGTGGACCCTTGCCATCAGATCAAGTCGACTGTTTGGAGTAGGCGGCGTCTCCCTCCTTGCCTCTTGACCCGTCCGACGAGTCGCAGCGGTTGTGGGCTGACTGGATGGGCTAATGCGCCGTGTCGTAGGGGGCCTGTCGTCGATGAGCCCGAAGTCTGGCGTACCCACAGCATCGTCTAGCGGCAGATCCTGAGCATGCGCAAAGCACGCCACAAGGATCACTGCAGAGGCACACCCACACCTCAATGTAGCCTTCAATAGAGACATCTGATGCTCCAACTTGGGGAAAATAGGCCAAGGATCGGTCCCATCTACCTGGGAGCCAGCCCCGGGGCTGCTCCCCGCATTCTACTACTCACTCCGCCATACCGAAAGCAAAGATCTGCCGCCCTGCCGTCTTCCTGAACGGCCTCCGCGCATTGTCGACGCTCAGGAGTGACATTCCCAGCCCCGAAGATCGCCAGCCGTTCTTTGGAGTGCGGTGACTTGTCACCGCTTTCGTGCGAGGGACTTGTCCCGAGCAGCGGCCCTACCTCTCGATGCAGGCGACGAGGCGCAATTCGCCATCCACAATCCCCGGCAGGTGGCAAGTCCCGAACCTGCCCCGACTTACAGCTCGCCCCGGCCGACTTATACACATGGAGTGGTGCGCATGTGTCGCGCAGGCGCGCACCGCGACTTACAACAATCTTCTCAGATTTCCAATCTCAAATCCTCAAATTCCAATGGAAAAACGCAAATCCGCCCCAACCTGGTGCGCGCCTGCGCGCACAAAGCGCGACACCGGGGGGATCTATAGAGGGCTGTATCGGACAGCCCCCACAACCTAATACCGCCCAAGCCCTCTGCCCCTATTGGTCATTGGGTCTTGGTCATTCATTGGACATTGGTTCTTAGTCATTGGTCATTTACACAGGGGATTCTCATGCTCGTTCAGCCAGCGCTCTTGCCTGACGTCCAGCTCGATCTCGACTCCGTCGCCGAACTCTCCGACCTACCACCCCTCTGGGCCCTCCACGACCTCATCCCCTGCCATCGCCTCTCCCTCGTCGCCGCTCCCACCGGCTCTGGCCTCACCCAGCTCGCCTGCCATCTCGCCTCCGCCTTCGCCACCCAGCCCGGCATCTCCACCGGCCGGACCATGTACCCGCCGGCCAATCCCGACGGCACTCTCCCCGACCCTATCATCATCCCCAACGAGACAGGTCCACAAAGCTGTCCCACCGTCCTTCTCATCTCCTACCGCGACCAACACGATGTCCTAAAACCTCGCCTGCAGGCCCTGGGCGTCGATCCCGATCAGGTCCTTGTCCTCTCCCAGGTCCATCGCGAGTATCCCAAGGTCTACGGCCAGGAGCCCCGCGGCCGTTCCGCTCCCTTCTCGCTCGATGATCTCGATGCCCTCTCCGAACTGCTGCATGTGCACAAAACCATCCGTCTGGTCCTGATCGACAATGCCGATCTGCTCTTCGCCGCCACCAACGATCCCGCCCGCGCCAAAGTCCAGCGCGATCTGGACTCCCTCGCCATCGTCGCCGAGAAGAGAGAAGTCGCCATCGTCCTGCTCGCCGGCGTCCCGCACCTGCAGCGCAATCCCTTCGCCTCCCGTCTCTTCGCCGCCATGCGGGATGCCTGCCGCCTGGTATACTTCATGGTTCCCGACCTCGAAGACCCCGAGCACCGCCTGCTCTTCTGCATCAAAAACACCCTCAGCCGCTTCAACTCCACCCGCAAACTCCAGACCCTCACTCCCGCCTCCCCATCCAGCTTCCGCGCCCTCAACACCAACCTGCAGTCCCTGACCCTTCCCCACTACTTTGCCCTCCTGCATCAGCAGCGATCCTCCTCCCATCGCTCCGGCCCATCTCCCGACATGCACGATGATGCCTGCCAGTTCCTCCTGCAAGCCCTGGCCACCGGCCCGCGCCCGGCCGGCGCCCGCCGCAACCCCGCCCCCGGCACGCTGCGTCACATGGCCGACGAGGCCGGCTGCGCCTGGGGCACCATCCTGCGCGCCAAGAGCACCCTCCACATCACCAGCCACTTCGAGCAAGATCACTGGACCTGGCACCTCCCAGCCACCATCCCCAACTCCCGAATACATGTCTTCCCACTCCCGCTTGGTCCATGGATGGAGTCGCCGTGGCGACGAGAGGGGCCGGGGGTGAGGGTGCCGTACCCGGCACACCCCCCTCGATCTCCACAGAACCGGTCGCGGATGGAACCTGCGCACCTCCTCCCCCAAACGAAGCGCAACCCACGCTTCCACCACAAGATACGCCACCCCACCCCACCCCCGCGAGAACCTGCCCACCTGCGCCAATTGTGGCGCAGTCGTGCCCGACTGCGGTGCCCGCACCCCTCCCGGGTGCAGGGCTGGCGGGCCGAACAGACACCCCAATGCCAGAACCGTTGCCCATCCCAGTCACTCATGCCCCATCCGCCCCCACCACCCCCGACTCTACAGAGTCTCCTTCGCGCCTTGGCGACGTCGCGGCCGCCGTTTCTCCTTCCGGAGCCGCCGCATGACCCAAACCCCGACCGCCAATAGCAGAACGCGCACCAACCAATCAGGGATGCACCAATCCGCGTCAACCTGTTACGGCACCACCCTACCAGCCCTTGCCGCTCTTGCGCGTACCGCACACATTGACCTCGATGCCCAGCGCGGCCGCCATCGCTGCCTTCGCCAGCATCGCCTTATCCGCTTCCTCCGCGCTCTTCGCGTACGCCACCAGAATATGGTTCGCCTTATGCTTTGCCATGAACTGATCCCGACTCACGCCATACAACACCGCATGCATGATCGGCCATTGCGGCGTCGTCGCCTGCCATCTGCGGTTCGTCTCCGCCTCAGGCAGTTCCACCACGCCCGCCCGGCCGACGTCCATCTTCAACTTCGGACCCTCCACATAGACCCGGCTCCACACAATCTCGCCCGGCTTGCTAACTCCCTTGAGCGTGCCGCCACCCAGCCGGAAATACATCTTCGGCTGCCGCTCCGAGCTCGCGCCTTTCCATCCGCCAACAAAATGAGCCGGCGGCGCAGAGCCGGAAATCAGGAACACCCAAACATACTCGCTGACCGTCCCGCTCTTGTCCTCATCGCCCCAGCGCACATCATGCAGCGTGCTTTCCATCGGCTGGCCCATCGCCTTGTGCACGCGCACCGTCATAAGCTGATCCAGACCGATGCACTCATCTACCTCGTTAAAATGCGGAATCGGATCGCCATCACGGATGACATTTCCCTGCGCATTCTTCACCGGCGGACGATCCGCATTGTTCAGCATCCCTTCCACCAGATCCGATGCCGGCAGCAGATCTTTCAATCCCTGTTGGTACTGAATGCCCACCAGGTCGCACCCGAACTCATCGGCCATTCGGCAGGTTGCGATATACATCTTGCACTGCGTCAGGATCTGTTTATCCGTCAGTTCCGTCTCTTCGTTGCTTCCCACGACAAACTTCATCCCGCGATCTTCCATCCACTTCCGGCACACCAATGCCTCTTCATCGCTCACTTGCGTCGTGGCATAGTAGAGTGCCGACTGGCTCAACCGCTCCTTGAACACACCCGTCGGCTGGATCAGTTCATCGGGGATAATGGCATTGGCCATGCCCATGCATCCTTCATCGAAGATACCCATGATCGCCCGATTCGCCTTGAGCTGCGCCGCCAACACTGTCCCAAGTTTCTTTTCCGCCCCACCCACCTTCACCTTCGACAGGGGCACGGCCTGCGGCGTCGGATGCTTCACATGCCCGGTCTTCAGCCACTTCCTCAGCGTGTCCGTGAAGAACGCATCCGTAAAGTCCTCACTCCAGACCGTTGTGTATTTCTTCGCAAACTTCGTCAGGCATCCATTCAGGTTCAGCATCCCCACCAGGCCCGGCCATGTACCCGACCAATTCGCACAAGTCATGATCGGCCCCTGGTGCCCCAGCAATCCCGGCAGCACATGATGCGAATACTGCCAAACCGCCTCGGCAACGATCACCGGCGCCTTGGGATCCATCTTCGCAAAGACATCAAGCCCCTCTTTCTGCGAAGCAATGAACCCATGCTGCGCATCCGCCTTGAACCCATGCGCCCGAACCAGCTCATACCCCTGTTCTGCCAGAGCGCGCTTCAACGCCTCTTCCATCTTCTGCTGTTCCGGCCAGCACTGTTGATTAGCCGACAGGCGCAGGTCACCGGAGGCAACCAGGTAGACCTGGTTCTTGCGAAGCTTGGGCGTTTTGACGGTTACAGGCAGAGCGTAGGCGGCCATAAAGTCCTCATGCAAACGTTTGTTTTTTGGCCCTGTCCGCCTTCCCAGGCAGAACTCCTCAGGGTCAAATCAGCGTACCGGATGCAGTAGCTGCTGTGAAGGACCGAAGAATCCTTCATTGACGGGCAAACAGTCGTCGCTGCATTGGCGATGGCCGACCTCTGTGGATGTGTTAATCTGGGCAAGATGCGACATCTGGCCGCACCGGCCGGAATTGCCCTTGCGCATTGTTGTGTTGGCTGCTCAACATGAGTATACTGACAAACGTCTGGTGAACAGTCTTTGACCGTCGATCTGCACGAGACAGGTCCAGACGGTGTAAGAATGGCCGTTCGCCAACCGTGGTGGTTGCACGCAACGCAATCATCCCGCCGCGAGGCGATGCTGCCTTGCGGCATGATGCGGAAACGCTTTATTGTGTTTTCGCGCGTTTTCATCTCGTCTGCTCCGCGACGCCGCGTGGCGACTTAGCACTTCTCTTCCGTGCTACGACAGCCGGGACTGTGTGCCTTGAACAATCAGGTTGTTCATTGGATCGACTTGGTTCCGATTGACGGTCGGAGGTTTCTTGGCGTTCCGGGCCATAATACGCAGTGGAGGTCGAGGCCCATAAACGCCACATGCTTTGTCCCGCGATTTTCGGCATCAGTAGAGCCGACGCACAGGCTGCGAGGGCGGCCAATGTGAACCATCGCGGCACCCTAAGCATTTACCGCCGGGACATCACCGGTAACACGATTGCAGGCCAAGCGCCGCAATCCGGCGGTCGAAGGGTTCGCTCCTGCCTGGAAACAGGAGCACAACAAACGCGGGCCATAGCCCGCGCATGATGTACTGATCGGCCGGAACTCGATGACGAGTTCCGGCCGATTTGTCTATAGCGCCGCCCACAGCACCCCCGCCAATTCGTCATCGGTCAAGATGACCGGGTTGTACCGCATGCTGCTCGACTTCTTTGCCAGTTCCACCATCGGCACAACCGCCGCCCCCGTGATCCCAAACTCCCGCAGCCGCGGAATCTGCATATACGCCGTCATCTCCTGGATGAACTCCACCGCCGCATCCACCGCCCGCTCATCCGCCAGTTCCCGCCGACCCGTCAGCGTCCGCCCGACTGCCGCGTACTTCCCCAACACCGCACTCGCGGCCTGCCGCTCCCGCAGCGCCCGCACATTCATCCGAATGACATGCGGCAGCAGCGCAGCGCACACAACTCCATGCGGCACCGTGAAACTCCCGCCCATCGGCGCTGCAAATCCATGCACCGCGCCCAGCCCCGCATTCGTCAGCGCAATACCCGACAGCAGCGCTGTGATCGCCATGTCCTCGCGTGCATCCAGATCCGATCCATTGTCATACGCCCGCCGCAACGATCGCCCCGCCCGCGCTATTCCCTCCAGCGCCAATCCATCGGTTATCGGATTTGCATTCACCGACGTATACGCCTCAATCACCTGGCACAGCGCATCTGCGCCCGAGGCCGCCGTCACACGCTTGGGCACTCCCACTGCCAGTTCCGCATCCAACAACGCCAGCCGCGGCAACATCAGTTCCGACCGGATCGACGCCTTGAACTGCTTCGCGTGATATCCGACGACCGCATTGCGCGTCGCCTCCGCCCCGGTTCCCGCCGTCGTTGGCACCGCAATCCACGGGTAACTCGGATGAGTGATCTTCTTCCCCCGCCCGACAACTTCCATATAGTCCAGCGGCTCGCCGCCATTGCCCAACAGCGCCGCTGTCGCCTTGGCCGTATCCACAGCGCTTCCCCCGCCGATCCCGATCAGCACCTCGCACCCGCCAGCGCGGGCCAATGCAAGTGCCTCGCTCACACTCTCCACCGTCGGCTCGCCCTTCTGCCTGTACACCTCAAAAGAGATCGCCCCCAACTCTTTCTCCACGCGCTGCAGCAGCGCCGGCCCATTGTGAACCACCAGCACCTTCTTCCCCAACCCCGCGACAAACTCTCCCAGCCGCGCCAATCCGCCGCGCTCCACGATGATCCGCCCGGGCATGAAGAACTCGAACTTCATGCCTTCTGCTCACCATAGAAGATCGGCTTATACTTCACGCCCACCCGCGGCTGCGCCATCCAGTCGCCCACCGCGCTCTTCCAACGCAGATAATGTGCCGTCTGCTGATGCTTCACGAAGTCTTCCTTTGCGTTGTAGACCTCGTAAAGAAAGAACCGATGCGGCTCTTCATCACCGCGCAGCACATCGAACCGGATATTCCCCGGCTCTTTTCGCGTATTGGAAGCGTTATCCAGAGCCAATTCCATGAACTGTTTCACACATTCGGGCTTTACCCACAGACTGACGCATACAACGTACATAGATCACTCCTTTGGCAGCTTGTCCTTGATCTGCTCCAGGCGGTCGCCGGCGGCCTGAACGGCGTTGTCCCAATCGGCGGGATTGTGGCTCCACTTCCCGTAGCCGTACTGTTCGGGCGCGGATGCAGCTTCGGACAGCGCAACGTTCAGCACCTTCTTGCACAGATCGTTGGCCAGACGCTCTTCGCCGGCCTGCTTGAGGAGCCAGAAGTATTCGTAATCCGTCTGCCCCCGCCGGATCTGCTTCGTGCGGATGTTCCAGATGGGCAGATCGAAATTGACCTTCTTGCCCGGGTAGATGAACACGCCCTGCGAAATGGCCCATGTGCGGTTGCGCGGATGGTCCCAGATCTCGTTGTCATTATTCTCGCCAGCGCGCCCGCGCCCCTGGATGAAGCGGTCCGGATTCCTGGGGTCAGGCGTGGCCTTGCGCCACGCCTCGGTCATCGAGTAATAGCATTCGTAATCGAGTTTGTATTGCCACGCGATCCAGCTCCACGTGCGCATGGCGATGCCGTCGGCATCCAGCGTCTCGTTGCCCTGGTAGGGTTCGCCTCCCTGATAGAACGCCTTCTTGTGGTCCTTGGCCAAGGCATCCATATCGGGAACGTTATAGTAGTCGCCGGCCACCATCCACCAGTCGAGGTTATCCTTCCAGAGATCGAAGATGGGCTTCTGTTCGGTCCAACTCTTGCCAAGGATCGTGTACACCGCGATCTGCCGCCCGAGGTTCGGGCCCGGCGAGTTCTTCACGCGCTTCGCATAGTCGTTGAGCTTCTCCGCCTGGCCGCGTGGCGGCTCGTCCGCCAGATATGCGTAGGCGCGGCTGATATCCCAGCCCTTCTCCTTCCAGTGATTCTTGATCTCCACGATCATCTGATCCCAGGCCTTTTCACCCGGTGGGAACTGGGCGTTGCCGCTCTTGATCCCTGTGAACAGCGGCACCTTCCACACCTCGATGGCATCCTGGCCGGTGCCGAAGATGTTGTTGGTGGGACTGAGAACCTTCCCGAACCGGCCGTCATATCCAGCCCAGTCCACCTTAAGCGTGCCATCGGCATTGGTGGTCACATTGGGGCGGCTTTCATCGTACATATTGCCGCAGGTGAAGCGATGCCGACGCGAATCGACGTACATCTGCTCCTCGTACTTCTGGCGTTTCGCCGGCGTATCCAGCCACCCGCCGCCGGACTGGTTCATGTCGTCCACGCCGCCGTTCATGAAGAAGACCGCGTGGATTTTGCGCGGAATGTCGAAGTCACGAACCTTCAGGCTCACCTTCACCGTCGCAGCGTTGGCGCCGGCGGCCGACACGGTCAGCGTTCCGGCGTACTGCCCGGCGGGCGTGCCGTAGGGGATAGCCAGATCGATCCACACACCCTGAATCTCGTTAGGCTTCACCGCAAAGGGTGGCCCGTCATATCCGCCGTACGTATTGCTGTCGCCCAAGGCCCAGGGAACCAACGCATCGGGATACCAACCCTTGCCCATGGTCGGGCCGTTGGTGGCGCCCGAGCCCTTGTCATTGACCTCGGTGTAGTAAATCTTGAACAGTTCGAGCTGCGCCGCGGAGAGCTTGGCGCCGTTAGGACCAACGAGGTCCGAGCTCTGGACGTTGACGTCTTTCAGACCCTGAGCTTCGCCCTCGATGCCAAGCTGAAATGCCAGCGTCTCGCCACGGGCTGCCGCCAGCGCGATGGTCTTCGCGTCGGCATCCCAGAGGATATTCTTCCGCTTGATCGCGCCAAGATCCTGCTTGGGATCAATGACGAAGATCTTCTTGCCGAACTTGTCGATCTTGTACCCATCCGGCACAGCCCACACATTCACATCGGCCGCGAACGCCACCGCGGCGACCAGAGCGGCGACACAACCAGCAACAGCTCGGACGATCATTCTCGACATGGTCCTCTCCCTTAAATGGACAACCCCGACTGTACCGCACCCCGGCCGAATGCCGCAAGCGAAATACACCCGCGTGCATGGGACTTCACCCGGGAACGCGGACGTCCCCGTCCGCATCTTCGCTTTACGCCAACGCCGGGGCCGCCAATCTCCCGATTGGCATCCGCTCTCTCCCGCCGCTCATGCTACAATCCCCCACGCCCGAGGTATCCCATGACGCATCAGGAGGCCCGCTTCCGCATGGCGACCGTGCTGCTGTCGGCCGACAAACCGCTGACCCTCCGCGAACTCACTACCGCCGCCGACCTGACCGGCATCTTCGCCCGCGAAGCCGCCGATCAACTCATACTCTCCGGCCAGGCCCTGCTCCTCGAACAGCCGGGCCAGGAGCCCACCTACCGCTGGGCCACCCCGCTCGACCCCACCTCCGCTGCCAAACCCCCCGCTCTCGACAGCCCCATCGTCCGCCACTTCATCGACTACATTCTGCACGACTACTCCCCGCCCGCACACACTCACACTCTCGCCATCTTCCAATGTTGCGTCGGCCGGCCGTTCTACCGCACGCAGAGCCACGCCTTCATGCGCCATGCCGTCGAGGCGGCCACCGGCCTCGATCCCTGGCGTGATGCCTCCACCTGCCCCGTGCACGTCGTCGTCCTCGGCAGTTGGATCGGCCCCGTCCCCTACGAATTGCAGACCATTCACCCGGCCACCGTCTCCGCCACCGGCGTCAAGCAGATGCCCGACTCCCTCTACGCCGCCGCCCGTCCCATCCTCGTCCAGCGCATGGCCAACTACCTTCGCATCCACGGCCCACGATACCGGCACATCGCCACCTTCACCGACGGCCGCTACGCCCAGATCATGCGCGACGTCGCCCAAGCCACCGGCCGCCAGATCGCCATCCTCCCCGACCCAACCGGCCCGCGCGTCACCAGCTACCAGGGCGGCGCTCCCCGCACCTACTGGCAGCGATACTGGATCCAACTTGCCCTGGAACTCTCCCGCCCCTCCGGCCCCAAAGCCCAAGCGCAAACTCTCGAGCGCCTACGCCAAATGGGCGTCGAAGCCACACCGGATTCATCGCTGTTGAAGACCGCGTGATGTCATGATCACGAACTGGTATAAGGGCTGATACAGGAACCCTAAAGGAGTACGTTGAGTTGGTAGACACCGGTAGAACCCAAAGCAAAGGCGGCACCATCCTGCCGGTCATCGAGCCGGGGGCGGAGCAGTAGTGGAACAACGCACCATTGCTCCTGCCCAGCGGGCGGCTTTTGACGAGTTCGTCCACCGTCATCAGCGGCGGAACTTCTTCGCCTTCGGTCTGTACTCCATCGCGTTCAACCTCGGTTGGCTGTTCAAAACCGAAAGCATCATCATCGCCTCGTTCGTGCGCACCCTGGGGGCCTCGAACCTGGTTCAGGGGCTGTTTCCCATGGTCAACCAGTTGGGCAGCACCATCCCTCAGTTGCTCATGGCCAACTGGGTCGAGCACCTTGCCCACAAAAAACGGCTGATGCTTGGCACGTTCTTCCTGTATTTTGTCCTCTGGTTCGCCATGTTCCTGGTCCTGATCTTTGTCTCATTTGATCACAAAAACGTGATCCTGGGCATCTTCCTCGCCATCAACACGATCTTTGCGTTCAACCTGGGCTGCAACAGCGTGGTGGGCAGCATCATCTTCGGCAAGGTGGTGCCCTACAACATCCGCGGGAAGTTGATGACGTTCACTGGCGTGATCGGCGGCGCCGCGGCGATCTGCTGCACGTTCCTGATCGTGCGTCCCATTCTGGAAACAGGCACTGCCAATCCGCTCGCTCCGTACGCGATCCTGTTTCTCTTGTGCAGCCTTCTGTTTCTGGCCGCATGGTTTGCGCTTCTGTTCATCAAAGAGCCCCCGCTGGCCGGGGCCAAGCGCCGGCGGAATCTGCTGGCCTTCACCCATCATTCCCTGCGCCTGGTGATACACGACAGGAATTTCATCCTCCTCTTTCTCATCGGTGCCCTGGTCTCCATCAGTTTCGGCGTATTGCAGTTTTACACGGTATACGCGAAGAGCCAGTTGCGGATCGCCAACTCGATGCTGGCCTGGTATCTGGTGTTCCAGGTGGGGCTCACGCCGTTGGGTTCGGTCTTCTACGGCCTGCTCGCCGACAGATATGGCAACCGCCTGGCGATCCGAATCGGGTCGGCCATCTTCGCTTTGACCCCGGCCATGGCGATGCTTGTGGGCAGTTGGCCGGGCCTGACGCAGCGGGCGTGGCTCTACTCCATCGTGTACGCAATGATCGGCTTCAATCTGCCCGTCCAGCAGATCCTCACCAATTACCTGCTGGAAATCACCCCGCTGGAATTACACCCCAATTACCTGGGGGTCTACAACGCCCTGCGCAGCATCACCCTGGTGTTCCCACCGGCCATGGGATTGCTGATGGACAGCTTCTCTTTCGACAAGGTATTCCTGGGCCTGGCCGCATTCCTGTCGCTGGGTGTCGTGCTGGCATATCTGCTAATCGAGCCTCGACACCTGGCCGACAAAGATGAGTACAAAGAGGAAATGGCGCTGGGGTAACCCGCAATGGTGCGTGCCCCGCATCGCTCATCAGGGACAACTCTGTATGCTCTGGGAAGTAGTTGCCCAGACGCCCAGGCTCGACCCCGCGTAAAGACCCCCACCCCGAGACCGCCATTGCATAGCTCCCCTCGCGTACCCGCGCAATCCAGAATCCAGTTCAGCATGGGGCGATGCCGCACCCTGAGATCATGCAAGTATTGAGGCAACACCGACCTATGGCATGCTCCTGTACTCGTCCGCCTCGAACTTACGGAACAGAATGGATGGAGCCTTCGAAGAAGAATGCGGTGGCCGAAGAGCGGCCAACAGGACTGTCAATTCGATTCCTGATCCCTTACGCCTTCCCTTGAGATGCAGAAATGCAGCAATATAGAGATTACGAACCAGCATATGTTTTGTTGTCGGTTGGTCCGTTGCTGAGTACGCTGTAGGCATAAGTACATCGGAATGCAACACAGGAGCATGCCATGGCACAGTGGAAGGATGTCGGGCGTCGGGTTGGCGACTCGAGTAACGCGGCTCGTCGTGATCCCAGGGCATCTCCCATGAGGCTTGGAGTCGCGATGGCTGTTCTCGCCGCCATGTCGGCCGGGACTTGGGTAAGCAGAGCCAAGGGTGCAGCCAGAACGCTGCCCCCGGCCGAGGTGCGCCAGGATGGTACACCACAACGCAACGCCACTCTGGTCGTCACTGTCATGGACGAGCAGGGGCAGGCGATCCAAGGGGCAGACATCGATGCGGTGCCTGGTGATGGCCAGCGCGCAGCACTGAACCGCGTGAGGACCGACGGGAACGGAATGGCGACTATCACTGTGGCGGCCAGCAAGACGCCCTGCGTCGTGGCTGCGAGTAATGGCGGCTTTGCACCCGCGCATGCCACTGTGACACCGGAATCCGCCGATGCGCCGGTGGATGTGTACCTGGCTCTGACCAAGGGCCATGAACTGCAAGGCATCATCATGTGTTCGGATGGCAAGCCCGCGGCAGGATGGAGCGTGTATGTGCAGCCGGAATGGTGGAAGAGCCCGTACATGCCCAAGGATGTCCCGATCGGCAAGGATGGCCAGTTCACGATTCCGCATGTCGGGGATGGCGAGCACCAGATCCATCTCCTGCGCGGCAATAGCTCTCGGATGATCGGTACCGTAAGCATGCCGGCAGCGCAGATGCCGATCCGACTGGATGTGCCCTTCGTGTCGCTGGCTTCGCGAACCGATATCACCGGCAAAGTGAGCATCAAGGGCCGCCCGTCGAGTTCCATTCTCGTGATCGCGCAAGCCGGGGATGAGCACCTCTCCGGGCAGGTGGATTTCGGGCGCGATTCCAACAGCACCGAAGGTACGTACACCATCAAGGCCGCTGCGCCCGGCGCGTATCGCCTGAGTTTCTCCGCGCCGGAGGTCGAGCCGAAGGTGCTGCAGAACGTGAAGATCCCCGGCAAGGTGCCGCCGGTGCAGCTTGTGGTTTCGGGCAAGCCCGTGCTCCACGGAGTGGTGACTGATGCCGCCACTGGCAAGCCGATCACCCACTTCGCGATGCGGGTCGACAGGACGGAGGATCCGAAGTGGTCGCAGGTGGCCAACAACGAAGGGCAGTTCCGCATGGAACTGCCGGGGCCAGGCATCTACCGGGCGCAGGTGGTTGCCGATGGTTACGCGTCAATGTGGAGCGAAGGGCTGCGCGTCGAGGCCACAGGTGCGGTCGCCGAATGGCCGGTGAAGCTGACGGCAGGCGGAGCGTTGTCCGGGCTGGTGGTGGATCCACAGGGCAAGCCGGTGGTCGGCGCCAAGGTGATCCCATTTTCGATGGCACGGAATCGGCTACCCTGGCCTCTTGAGCGGTTCCAGGGCGAACTTGGAGCGGCCGTTACCGACGCGAACGGCCGGTTTGTACTGCCGCACCTCGCTCCGGGCGATGAGAGGCTGAAGGTCGTCTATCCGCAGTTGGCGCCGCGGGTCGTTGATGGGCTGAAGGTGGTGGAGGGGAAGGAAACGGACATCGGGTCGGTTTCGCTGGCAACGGGTGGAACTGTGGAAGGAACTGTGTATGACTCCGAAGGCTACGCAGCGCCGGGCGTGACGCTCCGGTTCAAGGATTACGAGTACGGCGCGGACCTGGAAGCCCTCCGGGTGGCGACCGTGATGACCGATGAGGAGGGTCATTACCGGGTCGAGCACTTGGCGAGCGAGCGGCTGTATGTGAACGTGGCAGACTGGAACCGGCAAGGGGTGCAGAGTCGACTGGTCCGGCCGCTGGATGGGAAGGTGACGACGCTCGATTTTGGCGGCACGGTAGCCGTGCGCGGCCGGCTGATGGACAAGTCGCGACCGATTGCCGGTCGGCGCGTGCGGCTCTCGTGGGGTTCGCCGCATGGCGGTCCCGTGACTGTCACCGCGTCGACGGATCGGGATGGAAGGTTCGCGTTCCTAGGCACTCCGGTTGGGAAGTACACGTTGTGTGTCCAGACCGAGGATGGCCGGGGAGACTTCATCCCTGCCGGCGCGGGCGAAGTCCAGGTGACGGGTAAGGAAACCAACCTGGGCGATGTGAAGATCGCAACGGGTGAAGTGATCGTCGAGGTGGATGCGGAGGAGCGGGGCGATGCGGATCACGTCGCGTATCTCAGTGTGGCCAATGACGACCCCCGGTCGCTATGGCAGGAGGAGATCGTGCAGGCAAAGCGCGATGGGGACGACTGGCGGGCGCGATCGGTGCCGGCCGGGAAGTACCGCGTTTTCGCCCAATTCCGGGGTGATACCGCGTTCGTGGTCCAGATGCCGTTTGAGCAGAAAGCGGATCGGGATCGGACGAAGCTGAAGCTGCGCATCCCTAGGCAGACCGCAACCCTGGAGGCAACGGTGATCGCGCCGGACACGGATGATAGTCCGTTCTACCGAGAGTTGACTCTGCTCAATGCCGACCAGACGGTGATGGTATTTGCGTACAGCAACGCGAACCCACCCAAGCCGCAGCGTCTGCCACCGGGTGAGTACCGTGTGATGGATACCGCGACGGCCAAGCCGCGGGCGGACGTTCCGCCGATCGTGCTGCAGGCGGGCAAGACGACGCAGGTGACGATCCACGCCGTCGCGGAAGGGGGACCGCCGACAACCTTGGTGGTGGTGCAGGTCTGGTCGGCCGAGGGCCTCCCGGCACCGGAGTCCCCAGTGCGGCTGGTGGACAGCGACGGGACATCGCTACAGACGGTCCGCATACACGAGGGTGTATCGGTGTTCGCTGCTCGGCCAGGGAAGTACCGCGTGGAAGTGGATGTGCCGGGGCGTACGCCGGTTACCCGTGACATCGAGGTGGCAGCGTTCGTTCCAACTGCGGCCAAGCCAGCGGAGGAAGTGCATGTGGTGTTGCCGTAGGGCGCGTTAGCACGGCCGACGCTCGGCGCCGATTCCGGCCGGCGCGGACAAGCGGGCGTAGATGACATCCCACATTTGCGCCGATCAAGTCGCCTTAATCTCGCGAATGCCGCGTCCAAACGCCCCACTGCTGACGCCATTCCTGGGTTTACCCCTCTTCTCCGCCCATACCCACCACGTGGTGCTGACCAGAAGACTCCTTCCCGACCACCTACTACCTGCCAGCGGGCACCAGTACGGCGAGCAGTCGCCGACCCCGAAGGCTCACCGCTAGTTTTTCCAAAACACCACAAGCTTTTCGCCCACAATCACTTACACACAATTTACATATGGAGTGCTGCGCATGTGTCGCGCAGGCGCGCACCGCGACTTACAGCAATCTTTCCCGATTTCTCGAGCCCGACCTCTCAAAACCAATGGAAAACCAAAGATCCGCCTCCAAAGTGGTGCGCTTTGTGCGCACAAAGCGCGACACCGCCTGTATAGGTAGAGGCTCCGCGCGCTGCGATGAAGGTTCCGCCTTCGCATGGCCCCGGCCGTGCCGGAACTCGCTATTTGACAACCGAATACCACCGTCCTCACCAGGCCTGTTGTCAATCAACAGCCCGATGCCCCATTCTGCCCCAAAGTGCCCCACTCTATTTCCGCTGCGGACCCCACCATGCAACAACGGATGCAACATCCATGCTGCATGATCCGCCCCGCACCACGGCCGTTACCGCTCAGGATCGCCCTTTTTCCCCATGCAACATCGGGGCAACATGTTGCACGCTACCCACCACCAACGCAATCCACCTCACACGCGCCCGATATGCACATCGCAACCTGAGCACCTTTGAATGTGGGTTGTCTCCTTGGTGCATGCTGACTTCTGTCTTCTGACTTCTGACTCCTCCAAAGCGACTTATCCACAATCACCCCGAACTTGCGCACCTCCTCCCCCATTTCCGCCATAACTACCTGCGATCACAGTACATAGCGCCATGGGGGTACCCCCGCCGAGAACCTGCGCACCTGCTACTTATCCACAATCGCCGAGCCCCTCCAACTCTGTGCGGCTAGAGAGTTTCCAAGATGCGCTGATAACTCTCTGTGCGCCACAAAGGAGCCGTTTCGGCGGCCACGTCGGGGAAGAAATCGAGCAGAGAGTCGGGCAAAACGTTCACCAAGCCAAACTGGCGGACTCCGGGCGTGTCAATCACGATCGCGCCGCCGGGCAATTGGTAGCGGCGGGCACTTGTCGTCGTATGCCGCCCTTTGTCGTTATAGGCGCTGACGATGCCCACGCGGATGTCGATACCGGGAGCGATGGAGTTGATCAGAGAACTCTTACCGACGCCGGAATGGCCAGCCAGAACCGTCGGACCAGTAAGGAGGACCTGCTGCAAAGCGTCGAGGCCGAGCCTGGTTTGGATACTGGTCTGTAGGACGGTGACGCCGAGCGATTGATAGTGGGCGAGGATGGCGGCCGCTTCTTCAAGGAGTTCCGCATCTTCGCTGGCGAGATCGAGTTTGTTAAGGCAGATGATCGGCTTGAGACCGCCAGACTCCGCCGCGATGAGCATGCGATCTACCAGGCCCCATTTCGGGCGGGGCTCAAGAATGGACGCGACGATCAGCATCTGCGCTGCGTTGGCGACGATCGGCGCCGTCAGGTGCTTACGAAAGCTGTTCTGGCGCAGCAGCACGGTCTGGCGGGGAAGGATCAATTCGATGGATGCTTCGGGCTGATGAGCTTCGTTGGTGGTGCCGGTCGGACGAAAGCGGACGCGGTCGCCGACGATCACGCTGGAATCGGACATGCGCTGGTGGGTCCGGCGGCTGACGGCGAGGTAAATCGTGTCTTGTGAGAGGACTTCGGCAAAAAGGGAGTGCACCTGGATGATCTCGCCGAGCGGCAGGCCTTCGACGTCGCCGCTGATGACTTCCTTGGCCGCGCGGATCTCGGCCGTGCGCTTCATCCGCACTTCGCGGGCGTATTTGGAGCGATTGGAGAACTGCTGATTGGAACTGGTGTAGTCGGCGTCGTGCTGATCCTGTTGGAAGCGGCGCGTCCAGTTGGAGTCTTGTTCGGTGCGGCGTCGGGGCATACCTATCGATATGGTAGCAGATCGGAGGGGATGTGTGGCGAATCGGCGTTCGGCCTGCAAACAAAACGGCCGCAAGCGCTTGCTTGCGGCGAACTTACAGTGCCCAGGACAGGATTTGAACCTGCACGAGTTGCCTCGCTACCACCTCAAAGTAGTGCGTCTGCCAATTCCGCCACCTGGGCTTATTGAGCGAACGGATTATACCGACGAGGTCCGTGCTGTCGAGAGTCACCAAAAACTCAGGCCGCGCCATATTGGGCGCGGCCTGATGCGGGTGAAGCCTTCACCCGAAGGTTGTACGCACTGATCCGCCTGTGCCGTGTGAAGCGCTGTGGGCGAACCCAACAGCAATAAATTGTGGGTATTGGCTCAAAGCCGCAGTCCATAGCCCTTATTAGGCTGTGCGCTGCGGCCGTTCCGTTTCTTCACTACCCCGCCTTTAGCCTGGTGGGTCAGGTTGTGACACCCTATGCACCATCGCCACGAGCTTGCGTCGAAACGGCAGCCACCCAAGGTCTGCGCATCGGTTCGGCCAAATCTGGCTTCCAATCACGCACACCACAGAACAGCCGTACAACTCCAAATGCTACGGCTGGACAGGTCAGGAAGCAATGCAATAAATGGCTTGGATTACGCGAATGGAAGGAGCAATACAGAAGCACGAGCTCGGCGGAGCCTATTTTGCGAAGCGGGCTTGGAAGCGGGCTTTGAGAAGATCGTGGATCTTCAGGCGGCATGCCTCGGGAAGCGGTATTTCCTTGCCGTCGCTGTAGAGGCGGATGGTGTTGCGAACGTTATCAACGACGACCTGGCACGGGTTGCAGTCCCTGAGGTGGGCGCGGAATTCATCGCACACTCCGGCAGCGAGGTTGCCATCGACGTATTCGTTGAGCTGTCTGAGCAGATCGTCACAGTCCATATTCCACCGTTATACCCGATGCGCCAGAAGTGGCGACGGTTACAAGGATAATCATATCCGATGGTGTGAAATGGATGAACGAATCACGCAGGACGGATACCACGCGGCGTGCATACCATTAGCCTTAGTTCGCACGGTTCGGGGGTTCCTTACGGCATGTGCCGCAGGGCTCGAACCGTTTGCATGCAAGATGACGTTTTATGAGGGGGAGTGTATGACCGGCCGATTTTTCGTAGCATTTCTAGTGGCGTCGGTGCTGGCGTTGTTCTCGGCATCGTTCGTCAGGGCGGAGGATAGCAAGGATGTAACGCTCAAAGGCACATTGACCTGTGCCAAGTGCGACCTCAAGCAGAGCCCTACCTGTCAGAACGTTCTGCAGGTGAAGGATGGCGACAAGACCACCACGTACTGGCTTGCCGATAACACCCTGAGCAAAGACAGCCATGGCGCTGTGTGCCACGGGCCTAAGGAGGGTGTCTCCGTGACGGGTGTGGTCTCCGAGAAGGATGGCAAACAGTGGATCACGGCGAGCAAGATCGTCGGCTTACCTGAGAAGTCCAAAGCGGCAGATTAACATCGCCGTCGACTCACACACAAACGGCTGAACAATGAGATGTTTTCTCTCCGGAGCGCTATTCATGCGTTCCGGGGAGATCAGTCTCCTCGGCTTGAGAGGTGTGCGCGCATTGTTGCGCTGGCTCAAGATATTATGGGAAAACAAACAGAGCAGCGGCCGCTTTGGGTCGGCCGCTGCTCCAGGAGGCATACACCGCTTTGGGCGAAGCGGTGTGGGTCGGGCTTGAGAGCCGTCAAGTTCTATTGCCGGTGCTCCTCGCGAGGGCTGCTCCCCGAACCCTTTCCATCAGCTTCACTCCAAGAATCAATACCATGCACAACGGAGGACTATTCCATATACTGTGCATCTCACACATGCGAATCTATCGGCGGCACAAGTAGTTATTCTGGAAGAAAATGGAGCTTACAATAGCACACTGAGCGGTTTGTCCTTCTCGAAGGCTCTCATCTGCGGTACACTAATACCCTTTGCCCAGGGATGGGCAGGAAAGATGGTGTGTCATGGATGGCACGTATGGTAGTGTTGGAAGCAGTGCCCGGCCGCGTTTTCTGAGCCGGACGGCCATAGCGGCGGTAGCTCTCGCGGTGCTGGCCCTGACCGTTACAGGGCTGATCGTATTCTTCCCCAAGGCGCAACCCCCCGAAAGTGTCGCCGTTGCTGGTGGAGAATCGCAACCCAGCCGCCCACCGACGACAGCACCGGTCGCGATGGCGCTACCTTCCCCTGCTGTGATGTCGCTGCCGACGACAAAGCCGACCGCATCTGCGAAAGCCGTCAAGGCACCGACGAAATCCAAGGCCCTGGCCAAGGCCAAAGCCCGATCTGGATCTCATGCCCGATCCAAGGCCCGGACCTCCAAGACACTGGTTGTCCGTCGAACTCACGCGCCGGCACGGGTTCCGACACAAAGCTAGCCGCCGGGAGATGCGGTATGTCGCGCCGCAAACACAAACCGCCCGGAAACAAACGCAAACGTCGCGCAAGCCCAGCGCGATCGTGGTTCTTCATTGCGCTCTCCTCGGCCATCCTGATTGGCTGCGGAGCCGTCGTGACCACGCACTGGGGATTCCGACCGCTGCCGGAGATTACCGGCACCAACATCGTCGTGCCCAGCCATTGGCGGCCGGAAGAAACAGCGCGCACCTGGAAGTGGATCGTCATCCACCACAGCGCCTCGGAGTCCGGCGGGGCGGCCGTGTTTGACACTTGGCACCGCAAGCGTGGGTTCGATGAACTGGGCTATCACTTCGTAATCGACAATGGCGAGGGCATGCCCGATGGCGACGTTGAGGTAGGCAGCCGCTGGCTGAAGCAGAAACAAGGAGCACACGCCAAGAGTGCTGATGGGCAATACAACGAACACGGGATCGGAATCTGCCTGGTGGGGAACTTCGAGAAGGATGAGCCCACCGCTAAGCAGTGGCAGATGCTGGTGAAACTGGTGGCCTATCTGTCAAGTGAGTATGGCGTTCCTTCCGACCGCATCATCGGGCACCGTGATGTGAATGGGAAAACGCTGTGCCCGGGGAAGAACCTGTCAGTGGAGAAGCTGCGCGAGGATGTGAAGACTTACCTGCGCGAAAATCGCAAGTAGCCGCCATGCGACATCTGGAGCGTTGCGATTACGGCGGCATCACCCGACGACGGCGTGGCAGCCCATCTCGCAAAGAGTCCGGAGATAGCCGTCTCTGACGGCGTCGCTGGCGGTTGGCAGGTCTTGCAGGGAGGGTTGTCGGCCGATCTGAACCGCCTTGTCCTGCCCCATGTTGTGATAGGCCATGATCTCAACGCCTTTGATGGCGATGGGGTGGCTGGCCGCCAATCGGGCAATGGCGCGCAGGTGCTCGGGTTGATCGTTGATGCCGGGTACGAGCGGACAGCGCAAGATGATGGGCACGGATATGGTCAACAGGTAATCGAGATTCGCCAGGATGCGCTGATTGGGTATGCCGGTCAGTTGCTCATGCAGAACCGGGTCGGTGGCCTTGTAGTCGAAGAGAAACAGGTCCACCAGGTCGAGCAGCTGCTCCATGCGCTCGGGGGTCACGTGTGCGCATGTCTCCAGGCACGTGTGGATACCGGCGGCCTTGAGGGCCTTGAGCAACTCCACGCAGAACTCGAACTGAGCTGTGGGTTCACCGCCGGTTAGCGTGACTCCGCCGCCGGAGGATTCGTAATACGTCCGATCGCGTTCGACCTCGCGCATCAGGTCGGGAACATCGCGGCAATGGCCGATGATGCGAGTTGCTCCGCCAGGACAGTTTGCAGCGCACTGGCCACAGATCTGGCAGCGCGAGTGGTCGAGAACATGTTGACCATCGTTTTGCGCATGGGCGCCGGCCGGGCAGATCGATAGGCACGAAAGACAGTTCAGGCACTTGCGGCGGTCGAACGCCAACTGCATCCGGGCGGTCTGCGATTCGGGGTTGTGACACCAGAGGCAACGCAGCGGGCAGCCTTTGAAAAAGATGGCCGTGCGGATGCCCGGTCCATCATGAAAGCTGGATCGCTGCACATCGAAGATGATGCCGGTCTGGCCCACTGTAATGACGCTTATTCGTACAGTGTTCGATTCAGCAGATCGCGTTGTATCTCCGGCGGCAGGGAGACAAACCTGGCGCTGAACCCGCCGACTCGAACAATCAGGTCGCCATAGCGCTCCGGCTGCTTCATGGCGTTTTCCAGGTCGCCGCGGTTGACGACGCTGATCATCGCCTGCGTGCCGCCATTGGCAAAATAGGTGTTGAGCAGCATCTCCATCTTCGGCCGCTCGCGGGTGAACATCGCCTTGGAGAACTTCATGTTGTGGACATAGCCCGCGTGATAGCGCGGATCGGGCTTGACGATGGAATTGAGGAAGGCGGTGACGCCGCTGACATCTCGCCCCGCCGTTGGCGTGTTGCCGTTGGCCAGAGGTTCGCCGGTCCGCCGGCCGTCGGCCGAGGCCAGGCATTTCTCGCCCAGCCCGACGTTCATGAAGTTGTTGATGTTGACGATGGCGCTGTAGTCCAGTTTGAACTCGGGAGCCAGGCTGCGGAAGTAATTGGCGGCATGATCACTGACGGCCTTCATGACCAGATCGGCGCGATCGTCATCGTTGCCATATCGGGGAGCGCCCTGCACGAGGCGGTATTCCTTTTCATAGCCTTGGAAATTGGCCTTGAGGGCCGCCAGCAACTGTTTGGCGCTAAGCAGCCTCTTGTCGTAGATCAGCCACTTGATCGCGGCGAGGCTGTCGGCGGCATTGACCATGCCGTAGCTCTCAAAGATCGCTCCAGTGTAGCGGGTTCCGCGGTTGATGGCCGACCGACCACGCTCCAGGCAGTGGTCGTACAGCAGCGTTAAGAGCGGGAAGGTGACGGTCTGCTTATACAGTTCCAATTCCACAGCATGCCGCTTGACCAGGTGGTATGCGAAATACTCGGCCTGCTTCTTGTATGCGTCAAACAGTTCCTCATAGGTCGCGTAGGCTTCGAGCTCCGCACAGGGCAGGCCCAGCGGCTGATCCGCAAGGGCGTCGCGGCCGCCGAAGATCGTCACCTCAACGGCCTTGAGCATGTTATAGGAGCAGTTAGGCGAACCGACGCTTAGCGCTTCGAGCGAGTATTCGCCGCAGCCGTAGGGAATATAATGGGCCGCATCTTCCTCCGGTATCTGGAAGCAATAGGAAACCGCGGAGACATTGATGTCATCGTTGTAGAGCATGGGGAAAGTCCTGCCCTCGCCTATGACATCCAGTGCCTTGGCCATCAGGGCCGGATTCTGACCCTTATAGAACCGCACCGTCAGTTGCGGCACCACATCGCGGACGGTGCGCGTGGCTTCCATGGCAAGCAGCGCAAAGCGATCGGCGTTGGTGGGGTTGCGCCGGCCCTTGCCGCCCACGACGACGCGTGTATTGAACCGGCTCCAGCGGAAGATCATCAGCCGCCAGAGCGCCTGCAACAGTTCCAGCGCCTGCGCCTCGGTCAGTACGCCGCTGTCGAGGTCGCGTGTCAGCAGATCACCCATCGAGACGTCCATACGCCCATGGTTGACGACGGTCGCGACCAGTGAATAGAGCCAGTGAAGTTGCAGGCCTTCGCGGAAGCTCTTGGGCGCAGCAACGGTGATGTTGTCCAGCGTCTGTGCCATCGCCTGAAGCTGCGCCTGTCGCTGTTGCGTGGCGGCAGGCATCATGTCTCGGGCCTGCTGTGCATAGTGACGGCAGACCTTGATCAGGACCTTGAGCGCACGCTCCATGCCTTCAAACAGGCCGGCATCCGCGGCTTTGGCTTTGTTGACCTTGATCTCCTCAAGCAGGCCAGGGATGCCCAGTCGCATCAGCTTGTCATAGTCGAGCACGGTCCCGGCCAACCGCGGCGAACCGTGGGCAATCGCATTGGTCGTCGCCTTGAGTGTTTCCGGCGGCATCATCGCATCGTGCTTTGCCTGGGTGGATTGCGTCCGCCAGAAGGTGAGCATTTCCTCGACGCGTTGACGGTAGGCGGAATCGAACTTGCCCTGATCCATCGCCTGACGAATGGTGAGCTCTTCACAGAAGAAGATGTTCAGTTCCGTCTCGAAGCCTGCCAGCGGAATGGCCGCCCTGCCGGCGAAAAGATCATGCTCGCGAATGCACAGCATGGTGGCCGGATAAAGAGCGTCCATGCAGGCCGTTTCGCGAATGGCGATATGGGCATTCTCATGCTGCCGATAGGCCGCCGTAAAGGCCAGTTCGTGGTCAAAGTTTCCGAAAGCATCAAAGGTTCTGGTCATCTTCATAGCGAACAACTCCAACGCCCGGCGAACTTCCTGGCCGCCGGCTACAAATGGCGCGGGGAGTATACGGCAGCGGACCTCGGAACATAAGCCCGCATGGTTTGCGGTGGTACAGTCAGGCCGGTAGCATCGTCGCACCTATGCATGTGGCAACCCCCTACCGTCCTGATCACGTTCGCAAAGCACAGTCGCTCCTTGCCGAGACGCGGCGCAACGATGGGCTGGCGCCACTGGATATCGAGCGATTCTGGGCCGATCAGGCGAAGGCGACCAAAGATCCCTTCGGGCGCGATATCCCGCAGGTTGCGCTGGGGATCCTGATGAGCGGCGAATGTGTCTATGACGAACTGGGAGTCACGGAGGACTACTGGCGCTATGAGCATGATGAGCCTTGGCGGCTGGGACTGAACAAGGCATACAACGACAAAGCCGAGAAAATCGTCGGGCGAAGGCTCCTGGACGAGAAGCCCTCCGATCCCACGCTGAAATGGCCGCACCGCAAGACGTTGGCGGATGTGTTTGAGGCGAAGAATGAGTGGCATGGCTGGTCGTGGTGGCTGCAGAAGTCGGCGCATAGTCCGGATGAATTGTCTGCTCTGCTGGATCGCGTGGAGAAACCCCTGGAACATCTGCGTGATTTCCTGCTGCCTGCCAACTGGGATACGGAAAAGGCCCGGCTGCTGGCGCGGGGAAGCAAACCGCCGCTGTATCGCAACCAGCGCGGCCCGGTTACTTTTGCCACGAGCATCTACGGCGCAGAGGAGCTGTTGCTGCTGGTGTTGGATCAGCCCGACCTGGCGGTCCGTTTGAGCAAGACCATCCTCAAGACCATGCTGGCGATTGCCCGGTTGCTCGATACGGAAGCGGGCTACACGCCGGCGACTGCGCCGCGCGGGTTTGGCTTTGCCGATGACAATTGCTGCCTGATGACGCCGGAGATGTACAGGTTGTTTGCCCTGCCGATCGTCAAGGGCATGTTTGATGCGTATTCGCCGGCGCCGGCAGATCCCCGCTATCAGCACTCGGACTCGGCGATGGGCCACTTGCTGCCGGTCCTTGGGCCGCTGAATTACACCGGCGTCAACTTTGGGCCCACCGTGCTGGCCAGCGACATCCGGCGGCACATGCCGCGGACGGTCATCGACGGGCAGATAGCGCCGTTCACGTTCAGCCGCAATGAAGAAGAGCAGATCATCCTGGAGTTCCTGCGCGATTACGAGATGACGCGGGAAACGCGCGGGTTGATGTTCTCCACGGCCGGCTCGATCAATAATGGGTCGCGGCTGACCGGCATGCGGCTGATCATGTCGGCGATCCAGCATTTCGGCCGATTTGACCGATGACCGGCAACGGAATCGTGTGCTGTGCATAACCAAGTACCTCTGATCGAACCAATGAGCCGCAAAGAGACTCTTTCATCGCGTGAACGCATCATCCGCACCTTGAACCGCCAGAGCGTGGATCGCCTGCCCATCGATCTGGGCATGTACACCGCCTCGAGCATTTCTGCCTTTGCGTACTGGCACCTGCGCAAGCACCTGGGGCTGAGCACGGATCAGATCTGGATACCGGATGTGGTGCAGGTGACGGCAAAGGTGGATGAAGACATTCGGCGGCGGTTCCATATTGACTGCATCATGCTGGAGCCGAAATGGCCGGCGGTTTGGCGCTGGAATCCGCGTGGCGAGTATCAGTTCTGGATGCCGGCCACCATGGATCTGCAGCGCGATGCGACGGGCGCTTGGCGAACGAGCCAGGGCGAGCGCACGATGCAGATGCCCGATGGCGGCTTTTTCTTCGACGGGGCGTGGATCTCGAACTGGGGCAAGCTCGATGAGGATGCTGCCATCGCCATGTACGCCGCGGCCGCGGAGCGAATCTACAAAGAGACACCATACGCCACCAGCTACGGCGGCTATGCCTATGGAAGCGGGATGGACTGCTACTTCGACGGGTTCGATCAGGCGATGCAGATGATCGAAGATCCGGAGGGTGTGCACCGCGAGAACAAAGCGCGCCTGGAGCATGCCATCAGTCGAGCCGCGAAAGTTATTAGGGCGATGGGGAAGTATGTCCAGATGATCTCCGTCAGCAATGACATGGGAATGCAGTCGGGGCCGATGTGCCGGCCGAGCATGATGGAGGAGTTCGTCTTCCCCTACTACAAGCAGTTCTGCAGTTTCATCCACCAGAACAGCGATCTGAAGGTGTTTATGCACAACTGCGGCTCGATTCGGGCGTACCTGCCGGGGCTGATTGATGCCGGGATCGACGTGATCAATCCCGTGCAGATCTCGGCCGCCGACATGGACCCCGCAGCCCTCAAACGCAACTTTGGCGACAAGATCATCTTCTGGGGCGGCGGCTGCGACACGCAGAATGTCTTGGGCACGGCGACGCCAGAGCAGGTGAGACAGAATGTCCGGGGTCTGATCGACATCTTCAAGCCTGGCGGCGGCTTTGTCTTCAACCAGGTCCACAACATCATGGGCGACGTCCCGCCGGAGAATGTGGTGGCGATGCTGGATGCGGCGTATGAGGGTAGCTTCTACGCGAAGCAAAGATGAAGGATGAAAAAGGGGCCAGGTGTGGATAAGCGCGCAGGTGCGCAGGTTCTCGGTGAGGATACCCCCTGTGCGCCAAGTGCTGTGGGGATATGGAGTTAGATGCTATTCGGGGGAGGAGATGCGCAGGTTCGGCGCGATTGTGGATAAGTCGAATCTGCAGGATGAGTGATGAGTGAGGGAGTGAGGGAGTGATGAGTGACCATACAAAGGTGCGCAGGTTGCGTGCGCATGTCTGGGGCTTGTGCGAGGTGGATTGCATTGGCGGCAGGTGCTGCGCGCGCTGCCGCCCGGCCCGAACGGTTGGATGTTATTCGGTTGCCAAATAGCATGGCCGAGCAGCGACCAAGAGGATGGAAACACGCGCTCCTCTATAATATAGGGTCGTTTGGCAGGGGTTCGGTTTTGGAAGATGAGGACTGGCAAAGACTTGCGCGCGGCCAAAATTCCGCGCGGTTTTTTGGGGATAAGTTGTGGATAAGTTTGGGGAGAACCGCGAAGCCACGATCTGGATCAGGAATTGGACACCGACGTAGTGAGGGAGCGGAGAAGGACCGGACAAACCACGCTGCCGCGGAGGGCAGTTGTTTGGTTCCAAACTTCTTTCCGTTCCGTATCATGCGATGCGCCTGTGCTGGTTAGATCGTTTCAGTCGCTGGTGTCATCAGTGGCGTTTTCTGTCGCGGGAGTTCCTCTGATGCCGAGCAGGTCCAAGACGCGTGGATATGTATCGTGCGCATCAAGACCCATGTTGGCCAAGGCATGGCTGGTCGCCTTGTCCGGTACACGCAGCAACCCAAGCAAGAGATGCTCTGTGCCGATGTAACGATGATTGGAGCGACGGGACTCCTCGATCGCGTACTCGATCACGCTCCTGGCCAAAGGGACGGCTGGCAATGCGGCATGCGAATGCGGTGCCTGCGCCTGTTTTTCCACCTCCACACGCAATGCAGACAGGTCAACACCCAATCGATGGAGGGCGCCGACCGCGACGCCAGTTCCTTCCTCCAGCAATCCAAGCAGGATATGTGCCGGCTCGATGTATGGTTGGTTAAGGCGTTCTGCCTCGCCTTTTGCGAGTTGCATGGCCTTTGTGGCTCGATCGCTGAATCTGTCAGACATCGTGCCTCCGTTGAGCGTCAATCACGAGAGCCATTATATCAAACTGCCAGCGAGTACCCGGATCGCCCATCGGTCTACACAGCGCCGCAAAGCCAGTCACAGCGTCTGCACGATGGTCACTGGGCGAACGGGTCAACAACAGATACGCCCGCATTGGAGAAGTCGCGCAGATTGCGGGTCGCGACGGTGAGTCCGTGGACCAACGCTGTGGCTGCGATGAGACTGTTCTTGATGGGCATTGCGCATCCGCTCTTGCGCAGATCGGCCAGCAACTCCGCCCAGCGCAGTCCGGTGGCGGCATCCCATGGAAGGCAATGGACGCGCTCAATGCCCTTCTGGAACCATTGCTCCAGTTGCCCCCTGCGCCGCCCCGGCGAAGTAAGCAGAATGCCAAACCTGACTTCGCCGACAATGATCGGATCAACGGCGATGTCCCGCTCATGTTGGCGAAGCCACAGGACAACGCCGGGATTCGGCCGCGGCTTTGTCGGTTCGCTCAGCACGTTGGCGTCAACAAGGTATCTCACAACGTATCGGTGGATTCGCTTGGGATCGGCGTAAAGAAGCCCTTCACAGGACAGGACAGGAGCCAGTCCACGACGCCCTCGTTTGTCACCGGCTCACGACGAACCAGCCGATACTGTCCCCGGTCCAGGCGCTCAACCTCGAACTCCTGTCCCGCGCGAAGATCGTCCTGCTGGCGCAGTTCGGCGGGCAGAACGATCTGCCCCTTGCTGGAGATACGGGTCGTCATAGTGGTAAGATAGCATCTTACTTAGCGCCGGGTCAAGTCTGTATCGCAAAGAGAAGCTGGGTTCCCAGGGCACAAGAGCCGGGTTCACGAAAGCAAGGGCGTCTGTGTTATGCGGCCGCTTTCCTTGCGGCACCATGCCATGATCCGCATGACCTGCAGCGTCTGCTCGGGCGGTACGAAGGGATTGCCGCCGGAACGGATCGCTCGGGCCAGATCTCTGTACACATCCACCTCCAGCTTGGGATCGATCTTGACCACTTCCCGTTTGTCCTTGATGTCATCGCTGGGGTACTTCCGCCCAGCGCTGGCCAGGCTTGTGTTGAGCGTCTTGGTCTTGAGGTCTTTGGGCCGGAGAAACCGGATTGTGAACTCATCGCTGCGCATGGTGATCACCCCGCGGGTGCCGTAGACCTCCAGGTCGTAGGGTGTGTGAAGCGTCGCCTGGTTGATGTCAACTTCGCCGATGGCGCCGCTGCGGGTCTGGTAGACTACCTTGACCACATCTTCGGCATCGCCCAGGGATGCCACGCGTCGCAGGTCGCAGAAGACTTTGGTGATGTCATAGCCGCTCAGGGCCAGCACCTGGTCGAGGCAGTGGGCACCGTAGTTGTTAAGCATGCCCCCGCCGTATTTCGTCAGGCTCTGCCAGTCATCGCGCCGGACAAACCGAAATAGCCCACGGCGGATATGGTAGACCTGGCCGATGCGGCCGGAGTCGATGATTTTCTGGAGGTGCTGAAAGTATGCAGCGGCACGGTGCGGCTGGTAGACGGTCAGCACGCGCTTCGCTTTCTTCGCGGCACGAACGATGGCCTGGGCATCGGCCAGCGATGGCGCCATCGGCTTCTCGAGCATGATGTGCAGCCCGCGCCTGATCGCCGCCAGCGCCTGCTGCCTGTGGAAGTGAGTCGGCGTAGCGATGGCCACGGCATCGAGGTCGGCCTGCTGGAGCATGTCTTCAAAGCGCTCGAAGGCCTGACAACCGTAGACCTGCTGCGCCTCGCGGCGACGCTCCGGCGCCGGGTCGGCGACGGCCAAGAGTTGCCAGTCGCGATGATGGCCGAGGACCTTGCAGTGAAAGTCCCATCCGATCCGCCCCAGGCCCGCCACGCCAATGCGCAACTTCCGCGAACTACGACTGCTCATGCTATTGCCTCTCTTTCTGCATGCCAGAATAGCAGAGCATCTCGAAGATGTCAGGCTTGGGGAACGCCGCAGAGCCAGTCGCAGGCGTTGGTCCAGAGTTTGGCGTAGTCTTTCCAGAAGACAAAGTTGCAGCCCCAGTGCGGGGCGGGGTCGGAGGTGTAGGCAAGGACGCGGCCTTTGCCGAATTGGCCGACGCAGATGGCCGGGTCACCTTCGCCGGACCATTCGGCGATGACCTGACAGCCGGTGCGCGGCTTGACGCGGTTGAAGCCCAGAATCGGGGGCATGCCGGCCAAGTCGATCCCCTTGAGGAGCGGGTGGCCGGCTACGGTTGCTTTTGCAATAAAGCCTTCGGTGCTCTCGCGCAGGTCTTCCACATCCAGGCATTCGCAGGGCAAGATCTCTCTCAGTTGGGTGCGGCCCCAGCCGCCCTTGCCCATCTCGCCGTTGAAGCTCAGCCAGCCGCCCAGGAAGATCATGTGAGTCCCGCTCTTGATGGCTTCGACGGTAAGGCGCACTCGGTCGGGGAACGTCAGGACTTTGGTGCCAAAGAGGTGGCGGTTGAAGAATTGGGGATGAAGTTGGAAGTTCTTCGCCTCGACATCGGAGAAGATGACGATGTCATACTGGTCCAGGACCTTCTCATATTCTCCGGGCGGCATATTGTAGAAGTCCCAGGTGGGGACACTGACAATCTCATGCCGGCCGGTCGACTGCACCGCCTGGACCAGCCATTTGCCGTAGTTGATGAGATCGAGGCCTTTAGGCACGTGATTGAAGGATGTCTCTGCATAGACCGGGCCCAACTGAATAGCCCAGTCGCCGATGTAGTATACTTTTGCCATGCGTGGGTTCCTTACCTGAGAATATAGGATGGCGAGCATGTCCTGGTCTATACGGATTGGCCTGTGTCTGATCGTGCTGAGCATCCTAGTACCCAGTGTCGGGTATCTGGTCATAGCGAATTCGGTGCCCGATGAGACGACCGGCACAGAGATGTTTGCGCAGGCAACACCGATGCTCGCTACGCTGGCCACGGGTGTTGGACTGATTGTCTGCGGTGTCCTGCTTGCCCTGATCGACTGGATGAGGCACTTACGAAGGCCATGGATGGACAAGCCTGTGCAAGCCCTGGCCCCGCCCGGGCGAGATCAGAACTCGATTTAGTCCAGCGCGGCCCTGCAGACCACCCGCAGAGCACGTTTCGTAGGAGTTGTATGCGACAGGGAACTACATCACATTCGCCAGGAGTTGGCCGCTTCCTTGCGGGCGCTGCCAGCGTAGATATCACCCCGGAAGGGCCTGCTGAATTGGCGGGTTTTGCGCGGCAGATCCAGCCATCGGTGGGCGTCAATGATCCGCTGCAGGCGTGCGCGCTGGTTTTGTCCGACGGCCAGACCACGGTTTTCACCGTTGTGTGTGATCTCCTGGTGATCCCGGCGGAGTTTGCCCGCCGGCTGCGGGGCGCTCTGCGGGACCGCTTCGGCGTACCGCCGGAACAAGTCATGCTGTGCGCAACGCACAACCATTTTTCTCCAAAGCTGCTATGGGAAACGGAGACGAGCCCGGCCTGGGCCGACGAGAAAGATTACGCCTGCCATCTTTTGACGAAGGCCATCTCCTGCGCTGAGGAAGCTCACGCCCGGCTGCAGCCGGCGGTGCTGGGCGCCGGTGCCGGGACCTGCTCGCTTGGTATCAATCGCCGGCAAAGAATGCCGGATGGGCGCATTGACTTTGGCCAGAACCCGGAGGGGTTCGTGGACCGGACCCTCGGCGTTTGCCGGATAGACGCGATTACAGGGGAGCCGCTGGCCACCGTGGTGAATTTCGCGATGCATCCGGTGGTGCTGGCTTACAGGTACCGCGTGGTATCGGCCGATTACTGCGGCGCCTTGCGCGATACGGTGGAAAAGACGGTGGGCGGCGTTTGCCTGTTCTGGCAGGCGGCGCTGGGTGAAGTAAACCCGGTCCGGCTTGATGCCGACTATGCCGAAGCCTGCAGACAGGGTCGGCAGGTGGCGGAGGAGGTCGTGCGCATCCGGGGCGGCATTGTCCCTCGACCGGTCGCCAAAGTGCAGGTTGTCTCCAGACTGGTGCCGTTGCCGCCGTACCGGCGGTCTTCGCTGCAGCACGCGGAGGCATACGTGCGGCAGGTCAGGGAGGAACTCGTGGGGTACCGGCGATCACCCGAGGTTACCCCGGGGACCATTGCGTATTTCGAAGCGGTTTTGGAGCGGGCGCAGAACATGGTGCGGAGTTGGAAGGGCGAAATGCAATTGCCACCGGTGACCGCGGAGCTCCAGGTCTGCCGCTGCGGCGACTGGGCCTGGGCCGCGATAAACGCCGAAGTGTTCGGTGAGAACGGGGTCGCATACAAGTCGCTCTCCACTTCTCCCCATACCTTCTTTGTCAGCCTGGCGAATGGTGGAATCTGGTATTTGCCGACCCGGCAGGCCTATGAGGAAGGCGGGGCCGAGGTGGACCATCTCTGCTGGGTGTCCCCCGAGGCGGCCGGGATTGTGCATGAGAGCTTCCGGGAGTTGTTCGGAACGGTGGACCGCGACGCAGATAAAATGACGAAGTAGTTGAGAGCCTGTTTTGAGGCTTAAGCGGACCGATGAGCAATATATAGGACAGGCGATACGATGTCTCACCGCTAAGGCCTCAGCCCTGCCCCTGCGGGATTAGCTCTCCTATCATTTGAGAAGCCAATGACAGCATTCAATACATCTCGCGAGATCCCAGCCACCGTCGAACAAGTCTTCGCCGCGATCAGCGATCCGGAACGCCTATCGCGGTGGTGGGGTCCAGCCGGTTTCACCAATACTTTCAGTGTCTGCGAGTTCAAGAAGGGCGGACGATGGTCTTTCATCATGCATGGACCAGATGGCAAAGAGTATTCCAACGAAAGTGTGTTTGCAGAAATAGAACCACCGAGGAAGGTCGTTATTCAGCACATCTCGGAGCCAGAGTTTCGCTTGACCATCATCCTGTCTGCATCGGAGGTGGGAACTGTCGTATCCTGGTCGCAGGCATTTGAGAGTTCAGAAGTAGCCAGCCGCGTTGAACACATTGTTGTTCCCGCGAACGAACAGAACCTTGATCGCCTGTCGGCGGAGGTCTTGCGGAAAGCAGGCGGAGGCAGTTGGTGCATCAACCTTGCAACGGCCACACCAGGTCATACCATGCTGGCCGCGATAGACTGAGGAAGGACACGGGAGGACCGCTGTATGAGCAAGCGCAACGTCAAAGCGAAGACCCACGCACCGACCTGCAGTTGCCTGTTGCTGTGTGACGACGTCGTGGTTACTCACGCCCACGACAAACACAACCTGATGGGAATCGTGGGCAGCATCTTTGTTCGTGAGCTTCCCGGCCATGTCGGCGGGTTCGTGGCGTATGCCAGGACATCGGACTTGCATGGGACTGAAGAGGTAGAGTTGGTGATTCGCAGGCCGTCGGACAACGAACCGGTGATGAAGATCAGGGCGACGTTTCAGTCCGATACGCCGCTCAACGTGCAAACCCTGGTAGCCCGCGTGCCACCCCTGCTGGTTGAGGAGGCCGGCAGATACATGTTCAGCGCCGAATCCAATGGAAGCATCTTGGCTCAGACGCCGATCAACGTTATAGTTCCTCAGGAGACCAAGCCATGATTCGAGCCGCCACCACTCCGCAAGTTTATACCACCTCACCACAACTCACTGTGGCCAAGACGGTTCTCCTCCCCGTCAAGCCCAGCAAGGCTGCTGCTCGAGATCGCAAGGTGGCAGCAGAGCTGGACCGCATCGTCGCCGAGAATAACCGCAAGGGGACTTGGAAGAGCTTTGACCAGGTGTGTGCCGAAGCGGGGATGTAGATGCCTCTGGCGGTCGTACTATCTGCTCAGGCGCAAGAGCAATTCCGTTCATTTCCGAAACGCATTCAGCACCAGATCAAATCGAAGATTGAGCTCTTGGCGTCCTATCCCTCAGCTGGAGATACGAAGCCGCTGCATGGGTCGCTACGGCAATACTCGCGCTCACGGTCTGGTGACTACCGAATATGGTTCCATGTTGCCGGCTCCACTCTGTACGTCATCAAGGTGACCAATCGCAAAGACGGCTACGACTGATTGAACGTTCGTAACACCTCATCCCCAGACCCGAACGCGCCCCTGTGGAACCAGAGTTCCTATCACCAGTGAGCGATCTGCTGTCGGTTGCGGCGGCGTTCAGCGACGACTTTTGGTCTTGCGGCCCAGCCGTTTCCATTGGGTGTCGAACACGCGGCGGACTACGGCGTAGTGCTCGGGGGTCATTTCTTCGATGTAGGGCCAGGCGAAGGGGCGTTTGTGCCAGACGTATTTCGCGTGGTACATGCAGGGCACGCCGATCTTGAGCATGGCCGGCATGATGTCGATCCAGTTATCGCGCTGGTCGTACCAGTATGTGTGGTCGCAGTCGATGGGCGAGGCCGGGTTGGCGATGCGCAGAATGCGGGCGCGGTGGCGCATGGTGTCTTCGGGAGAGGTCTTGATGCTGAATAGGTCGGCCGCCCGCGCGACACTCGTGAGGTCGCCGAGATAGGGGCTCGCCATGAAGGTACCGATCAGGGCATCGCTCTTCCAGCGTTTGGCCTCGTCATGGACGATCTTCATCCAACGGCGCTGGAGTTCCATGCCCCAGAGGTTTTCGTGATTCTTCAATCCCGGGCCGGTGGGGCAGCCCATCTCCCCGTCGATCTTCACGCCGTCGGCGTTGAAACAGCCGGGCTGGTCGCTCACCAGCCGCCGGACCATGGCCCGCAGCCGCGCTTCGTAGGCCGGGTTGGTCGGGTCGACCGCGAGGCACTTGCCCTGGGCGTCGGTGATGCACTCTTCATCCGGGACGCCTTCGCGCAGCCAGTCCATCATCCAGAGAATGGTGCGGATGCCCTCGCTCCGGCGAGCTTCGATCCAGCCGCGCAGGTCCGGCCAGCGCGACTCGTCCACCTGCATATCGCCCCCGGTGCCGGGCTTTTGCCAGCCGGCGTCGATGATGATCTGGCCAGGGCGGATGCGGTGTTTCCGGAGGATCTCGAGCCACTCGTCATGCATGACCTGGGTGCAGTACTTGGCCACATCCACACCTTCCACGTTGCCGTGGTCGCGGAAGCCCAGGCTCATCTGTTCGCCCCAGCCGCAGAAGATGGGCGAGCTCCACCAGTCGGGATTCTTTCTCTTGCGCGGGAGCTTGAGGCCGTACTCTTTCTCCAGCACGGCGGTGTGGGCTTCGACCGCGCGGTACGGATCATCCGATGCGCCCAGTATAAGATGCGGCGATTCCCACATTCCGTCGACGGTGAGTTTGCCGTTGTAGTTACAGTCTATGCCGCCGGCGCCGAAGATGCGTTTGGTGGCGTTCTCGTTCCAGGTGAACTCTTCGAAGGTGTACTGGCCAGCGCGTACGCCCAGGCCGGCCCAGGCCCACAAGCGGTCGCCGCGATCGTTGAACGCGAAGCAGAACGGCGAACTGGCGAGGCCCTGGCCCCACAACTGTGATGAGTCGCCGACGGTCATCAGTGCGGTGTCGCCAGGGAAATAGTACTCTTTGCCGAAGAAATTGACGGCCGGGCTGAAGACGGTGTCGAAGCCCGGCACCACACCCAATTCCTCCTCCACGGTGCTTGCATCCTTGAACCAGGAACGGAAGAAGTAGGCGCGGCTGACAGCGCCCTTGCCGTGGACGCGATAGAAATAGCGGATGCGATCCGGGCCAAACTCGATGGTGTAGTCTTTGCGATCCCACAGCGCGCTCTTCTCGGTGAAAGTCAGCACCGTTGTCGCGCCCTTCCTGCGGACGCGGAAGTCTAAAAGTTCCTGGTGCACATCCCGCTGACCAGGCTGGTCACAAGCGGAGATGATCGGCACGAACATGGAGAAACGCGATTTCCGCGCAGTGATGCGGATTTGCCGCGAAGGTGCATGGAAGCTGGCGGTGTACCACCGGCCGGTGATGGGTTTCAGGTCAGCCATGGTCTGGGGCATGATGTTCTCCAAGATGGGGTTGTGGTCCAGTAACATCCCGCTGGATGCGGGTTGCATGCTATCAAGGGGTATCAGTCTGCACCAGATGAATCATCCCGGCCGGGCAGTGCCTACAATGCGCATCAATGGAGAACGCGATGGACCGTTGCGGCTGGGCCACGAACGAGAGGCTGATCGAGTACCACGACACCGAGTGGGGCGTGCCGGTGCACGAGGACCGCAAGCTTTACGAGTTTCTCGTGCTGGACGGCGCACAGGCGGGGCTCTCGTGGGACCTGGTGCTGCGACGGCGAGAGGGGTATCGGGCGGCGTTTGACAACTTTGATCCAAAGAAGGTGGTGCGTTACACGGCGCGCCGGGTCGAGCGGTTGATGCACGACGAGCGGATCATCCGCAACCGGCTGAAGATCGAGATGGCCATCCGTAACGCCCGGGCGCTGCTGGAGGCCCAGGAGGAATTCGGCAGCTTCGACGCCTACATCTGGCGGTTTGTGGACGGCAGGCCGATCGTCAACACGTGGCGGACGATGGCAAAGGTGCCCTCCCACACGAGTGTATCGGACGCCATGAGCAAAGACATGCGGAAGCGCGGCTTTACGTTCGTGGGTTCGACGATCTGTTATGCGTTCATGCAAGCCGCGGGACTGGTGAACGATCACCTTGTCACGTGCTTTCGGTATGGACAGGTTGGCAGGTAAACCCCTCACCCGCGGACCACCGACCCCGCCCGCCGAATCAAAGCTCCTGTCAGTTTGTTTACAAGCGCATTCTTGAGGGCTATCGTGCGCCATGAATTACAAAAGGAACCTGTCTATGCGCCTCGCACCTATCCTCGCCTTGGGCCTTATGCTTTCACTCGTTTCCATCGCGCGCGGCGGGGATGCGTCCGAGCCCGCGGCCGATCCGGTGCTTGAGCCTGCGACTTGGCGATGTCTCGGGGCGTACTGGGTAATCCAGGGCGATGCCAACAAGAATGCACGCGTGGATGTTTCTTACCGCAAAGCCGGCGAGAGAGATTGGAGATCCGGGCCGCCGCTCTTTCGCGTGGCGCGGGGGGCGAGCAAGGATAAGGCGATCACGATTCCTGCCGACGGCTGGCTCTTCGCGGGCTCGATCATCGATGTGCCTGAAGCCACCGAATACGAACTGCGGCTCAAGCTGGTTGATCCGGATGGCGGCGCGGCGGAGAAGATTCTGCGGGCGCACACCATCGCCGAACCGCTCGCGCCAGTTGGCGGGCCGACATATCATGTTGTGCCCGGCAATGGCGGCGGCAGCGGGACGATAGATAATCCGTTCAAGGGCCTCGCCGCGGCGGAACAATCGGCCAAGGCGGGCGACACTTTTTTGTTGCACGCGGGCACCTATGACGACCGGTGGGTAGTGCGCAGAAGCGGCGAAGAGGGCAAGCCCATCGTCTGGCGCAGCGCGGGCGATGGCGAAGCGATTCTGCAAGCCGATTTCCCGATCGGCTCGGAAGGCTATCCGCCCGGCCATGTCATCGATTGCAGCGGTATGCACGATCTGATCTTCGAGCGACTCTCCATGCGCGGCCAGGCTTACAGCGATCTCTGCCTGCAGGATTCTTTCCGCATCACTGTGCGCCGCTGCAAGCTGGATGTCTTTCTTTATGGGATCGTTGGCGAGCGCAACGACTCGGGCAAACTGGGCGGCTTCTTCATTGCCGACAACACCATCACCGGCCACCAACCGTTCCCGGCGACTTCAGAGCAATGGCACACGATCGGCGAGAACCGCGGCATCTGGCTCGGCGGACAGGGCAACACGATCTGCTACAACCGCGTTTCCAACTGCAAGGATGGCATCGACACCGCCGATTGCCCGACGCCGACGGTGGCTGTCGACATCCACAACAATGATGTGAGCAACAATTATGATGACGGCTGCGAGATGGACGGTTCACACCGCAACTGCCGCACTTTTCTTAACCGCTACGTCAATTCGCTTACCGGGATTTCGTTTCAGCCCGTCTATGGCGGGCCCGTCTATGCCGTGCGCAACGTCGTCTACAACGCCCGCAGCGAATTCCTGAAACTCCACAACAGCCCGTCGGGTGCGGTAGTGGTGCACAACACATTTGTGCACTTCGGGCCGATCCTGCATGTCTCCACCGGCGAGGCGTCCGACAATTGTTACATGCGAAACAACCTGTTCATCGGCACCGCCGGCCCGGCCGTCGATTTCGATCTGCCGATGACGAACATGGATTTCGACTATGACGGCTTCGGCGGATTCACCCCCGGCACATTTTTCCTGCGCTACGCGAAGGTGCGCTATGCGTCCCCGGAAGAAGTGCGCGCCAAGTCACCGATCGAAAAGCATCTGGTGGTGGTCGATCCGGCGACGCTGTTTCTCAGCGGCATAAAAACACCGGAAACCGCGGCGGATTACAATCCCAACGCGCCGGGATATGCCTGGACGACCGGATTGACCGTATACAGATCGGAGGCCATTGACCTACGGCTGAATCCGAAATCTTCGGCCGTGGGCGCGGCCGAAGCGCTGCCGGGGTTCAATGATGGATCGCAAGAACATCCCGCCGATCTCGGGGCGTATCCGGTAAACAGCGAACTTCCCCACTACGGCCCGCGGCCGGAGAGAATGCCTATCCGTTGACGGAGCCGCGCTTACGCGGTGGCCTTCTGGATATTGACGTGCACCGTAGCGGCGCGGTATGCGTGAGCCTAGTAGCCGTGTGTGTGCACGATCGTTTTGCCTTTGAAGACCCGGTAGATAAAGAAGGTGTAGAGCAGCACGATGGGCATGCCGATCAGGGCAACCGTGAGCATGATTCCCAGTGTGTATTGCGTGGAACTGGAATTCATCACGGTCAGGCTTCGGCTCAATGCAACCGTCGAGGGGACCAGGCGGGGGAAGAGACTCTGAGCCGCCAGGGCCATCATCCCCGCGATCATCGCCGACGAAGCGATCATGGCGCGGCCGAAGCGGCGCGAATACACCAGCACCGGCAGCGACAGCATCCCGGCAATGACAATCAGCAGAAAGAGCCAGTAGAGCGGCCGGCCGAGCGAAGCGCGGAACAGATGTTCATAGCTGACCATCGCAATCGCTGTCAGTACGGCATAGACAACCACGCCCAAGAGGTAGAACGCCATCGCCAGCTTGCGCGAGCGCTCCTGTTGCGGCCCATCGGATTTCAGCGCTAGATAAATGGCTCCGTGCTGCAGGAAGAGCAGGACGCTCATTACGCCACAGACAACCGAAAACGGATTGAGCAGGCCAAAGAAGCCGCCGGTGAACTGGAGTTGGCCGTTGACCTGGTCGAGCGGCAGACCGCGGAGGATATTCCCGAAAGCTACACCAAACAGCAGTGAGGGCAGGGCGCTGCCGAGGAAGAAGATCACGTCCCACGTGTTACGCCAGATCGGCGACTCTTCTTTCGAGCGGAACTCAATGGCAACCGCCCGACCTATCAGGGCAAGCAACACCAGCACCAGAGCGAGGTACATGGCTGAAAACACCGTCGCATAGACAAAGGGAAAGGCGGCAAACAGCGCCCCACCCCCGGTGAGCAGCCATACCTCGTTGCCATCCCAGACCGGGCCGATGGCCTGCAGGCCGAGTCTCCGCTCGGAATCGGTCTTGCCAGTAAGGTGAAGCATGCCCACGCCAAGGTCGAAGCCGTCGAGAATGGCATAGCCGATCAGCAGCACGAACAGCAGGATGAACCAGGTTATCTGAAGAGTTGTCGGTTCCATGGTTGCCTCATTTAACACAGCGACGAAGCGACGTAACGACTAGGCGACGAAGGGTCAGGCCGCGGCGGCAGTAGCGTGCGGGCCGGCCTTGACCTTCTTGAACAGGGTGCGGAAGTAGACCCAGAGAATCAACAACTCCACGCCCAAGATCAGGACCAGTGATAACAGGATCTGGCCGGGGGGCACGGTAACGCTGATCGCATTGGCCGTCTTGAGCAGCTTATAGACGATCCACGGCTGACGTCCGACCTCGGCCGTCACCCATCCGAACTGACAAGCCGCCAGCGGCAACGGCACCATGCAGATCATCAGCATGAGGAATCGCCGACTTGTCCACAGAGTCTGGCCGCGCCAGCACCACGCCGCCCACATCATCGTCAGGATGAAACTCATCCCCAGTATCACCATGTTGTGAAAGGATACGAAGGTCATCCAGAGCGGCGGAATCTCATCAAGCTTGAATGCATCCAAGCCCTTGATCGGAGCAGAGATATCGCCGAATGCCATCCAGGAAAGCATTCCGCGGATTTCGATCTTACCTTTGAGTTCGGGTGGATGGTCCGTGGGATAGGCGAAGAGGACCAGAGGAGCGTGGCTGTCGGCAGATTGGTAGAGGCCTTCAATGGCCGCGAACTTCTCCGGCTGATCGTGGGCAACCTGCTGGGCATGCATATGGCCAGTGGGAAAGGCGACGAGCAGCGCGGCCGGCAGGCCGATGGAGATCGCGAGTTTCATGGCCCGACGGGCGACGGGGTCCTGGCTGTCTTTCCGGAGCAGGTACGCAGCGATGCCGGCCATGAAGAAGGCGCCGGCCACAATCGCCGCGATCACTGTGTGAAGGAAGCGGATCATCGTGGAGGAGGTAAACACCACGCTCCAGAAGTCCTTCATGACCGCCCTGCCACCCTCGACGGCGGTACCGGCGAGGACGTAGGCGCCGGAGGGATCGAAGTTGCCGGGGGTCTGTTGCCAGCTATTGGCGACGATGATCCAGAAGGCGGAAATGGTTGCCCCAACGGCTACCATTAAGATGGAGAACCAGTGCCAACCCTTGCTGATCTTCCCCCGCCCAAGCAGGTAAAGCCCCAAGAAGCCGGATTCAAGGAAGAATGCAAGCACGCCCTCGGCCGCCAGTGGCGCACCGAAGATATCGCCGACAAACTTGGAGTATTCCGCCCAGTTAGTGCCGAACTGGAATTCCATGACAATGCCCGAGGCAACGCCAACGGCGAACGACAGGGCAAATATCTTGGAGAAGAACTTACCAACTTTGGTCCAGTCCTCATCGTTGTTGCGCCAGCCCTTCCATTCCGCCACCACCAGCAGCCATGCCAAGCCGATGGTCAGAGGTGGAAAAAGGAAGTGAAACCCAATGGTGAGGGCAAACTGCAGCCGAGAGAGCAGTACAGCGTCCATTTGATGATCTCCTGCGGATAATCACACTAATGATATCTGATTATCCTCTTATGGCAACACAATGGTAGTGCTCGCCAACCTCCATAGGCAAGAGATCAGTCCAGATGGTACACTCCCGCCCACGAATATGACCACTGACCTCAATACCGTACTGGATTTGCTCGAGAACCAGCTTCGCCCGGCCATTCGCGGGCAGGTACGAACCTCGCGCCATGAGCGGATGCTCTATGCCACCGATGCCTCTATTTACCAGATGGAGCCCCTGGGCGTCGTACACCCGCAGAGCCTGGATGAGATCCCGACCATCGCCGCGTTCTGTTTCCGCAATGGCATCCCCCTGCTGCCACGCGGGGGAGGCACATCTCTGCCGGGCCAATGCGTGAATCGCGCCCTGGTTCTGGATTACTCGCCCACCTGTCGCAAGCTGCTCGAGGTGAACACGGCGGAGCGTTGGTGCATCGTCGAACCGGGAATTACAGTCGATGAACTGAATCGGCAACTCGCCAAGACGGGCCTGTTCTTCGCGCCCGACCCCGCCACCTCCGCGCAGTGCGCTATCGGCGGCTGCATCGGGAACAACGCGGCGGGCGCGCGCTCGATCCGCTATGGCCGGACCAGTGAGAATCTTCTGGAACTGAAGGTCTGTCTCGCTGATGGACGCGTGACAACTCTTTCCACCGGCGCTGGACGCCGCGACCCGATTGCCGCCGAACTGGCCCATGGCGTCGGCGCGATCGTCCGCAACCATGCATCGCTCATCCGCGAACGCTTTCCCAAGACCAAGCGCCGCAATGCCGGGTATGCCCTGGATCTCGTGCTGCAGCAGTTTGATGGCGACGTGGCCGAAGACGATCTCGATCTCACCGGTCTGCTCTGCGGCTCGGAAGGCACACTCGCCATCACCCTGCAAGCCAAGCTCAAGCTGCACCCGATACCCAAGGCCAAGGGGCTGGCGATCCTGTCATTTGTCACCCTGGAAGACGCGATATCAGCCGTGCCCGCCTGCCTGACCACGGGCTGCTCCGCCGTCGAACTGATTGACGATGTCGTGCTCGAAGCCGCGCGCGGGAACAGTGAATGCCGCCGCTACATGGACCTGATGCCCGAGATCGCGGGCAAGCCGCCAATGGCCGTGCTCTACGTCGAGTATCAGGAAGACTCCGCAGCCGCGGTCCAGGGCCGCTTCGGCCTGCTCCAGGCGACCCTCGGGCAGGCGGCCATGATCTGTTACACCGACGCCGGGGCTCTGCTGCGCGCCTGGGCATTACGCAAGGCGGGTGAACCGCTGCTGCATGGAATGGCCGGCCATCGTAAGCCGCTAACCTGCGTCGAAGATAATGCCGTGCCGGTTGAGAACCTCTACCGCTTCGTTCAGGGCTTCAAGGAGATCGTTACGCGGCACGGGACCCGCGCAGCATATTGGGCACATGCCTCGGTGGGAGTGCTGCACGTCCGGCCGATGCTGAATCTGCACGATGAAGCCGATCGCGACCACCTTCGCGGAATCGCACAGGAGGTCGCCCGCTGGGCCAAGGAGTGCGGCGGCGTGATGTCAGGCGAGCATGGCGACGGCCGCATCCGCGGACCTCTTCTCCGCGAATACTTCGGCGATGAACTGATGGCCGCCTTTGGCCAGGTGCGCAATGTCTTTGACCCCAAGGGCCTGATGAACCCGGGCAATATCACCTCACCCGGCGACGTGCTGTCCATCACGCAAGATCTGCGCATTCTTCCAGAGAATCGCGCACTGCAATTCCCCAAAGTGGATACCTACTACAACTACGACGACCAGGAAGGGTTCCGCGGGGCAACCGAGATCTGCAATGGCGCGGGCGTGTGCCGCCGCACAGCCGTCGGAACGATGTGCCCATCCTATCGGGCGACGCTCGATGAGCGTCATGCCACTCGCGGCCGGGGGAATGCCCTGCGTCTGGCGGTCTCCGGGCAGATCGGAGGATCCACTCCGGCATGGAATGACCCGGATACTATGGAAACTCTGCGCCTGTGCCTCTCCTGCAAAGCCTGCAAGAGCGAATGCCCCAGCAATGTCGATATCGCCCGACTCAAGGCCGAGTATCTCGCTCAATCCTACAAAGCGGCCGGACGCAAGCCCCTCCAAGCCCGCGCCTTTGGCCGGGTTCGCACGCTCAATCGCCTTGGCGCGATTATGCCAAACTTCGCCAACTTCCTTCTTGAACAACGTTTTGTCCGCGAGTTGATGCAGTCGATCCTGAAGATCGATACTCGACGCTCGATGCCAAAATACGCCAAGAGCCTGCAGCGGCAGTTCCGATCTGAGATCTCGGATTTGAAACCCCAGAAGCGCGTCGTCCTCTTCGGCGATTGCTTTGTTTCCTACAACGATCCACGGATCGGCCTCGCGGCGAAGGATGTCCTCGACAAGCTCGGATACGAAGTGATCCTTGCCGGCACGACCTGCTGCGGCCGATCCCTGATCTCTACAGGCCTGCTCGACGAAGCCATCGTCTCGGCCGACCGAGTCGTTGCCCAGCTCAAGAAGTATGTTGAAGACGCCTCGGTTGCGGCCATTCTCGTTGCGGAGCCCTCCTGCCTGAGCGCTTTCCGTGATGACTACCTGCAGTTGAAGTGCACATCCTCGATCGACCTGCGCCGTCAGCTTGCTGAGAAGTCGTTCCTGATTGAGCAATTCATTGACCAGAACTGGGATAAGCATCCCACTCGGCCCGCCCTGCCCGATCAGGCGACGCTCCCGCCGGTCGTGTTGCACGGCCATTGCCATCAGAAGTCGCTCTGGACGGTGGAAAGCTCCGCGGGACTCCTGCGCCGCTTCTGCGGCAAGAAGCTTCAGGTGCTCGATACAGGCTGCTGCGGCATGGCGGGCGCGTTCGGCTTCACCACCGATCGCTACGACCTTTCAGTACAGATCGGCGAGATGGCCCTTCTCCCCGCCGTTCGATCGGCGCCGGCCGATGCTATCATCGTCGCCCCCGGCACCAGTTGCCGCCACCAGATCCTCGATGGCGCGCAGCGCGAATCACTGCATCCCATCGAACTGGTCGCGCAACTGCTCAAGTGAGGTCAGACCTGTCCCGCCAGGCGGAAGATACTCCCGTGCGGAATTAGCTCGGCTGTCATGCCGTCCAATTGTGTGTTGAGGTACTTCGTCAGCGTCACCATCCCCGGCTCCTCGCTGGTGCCGTGGTTTACGCGCACGACCGGATGCCCGATCTCTCTGGCCCTTTGGATATCGCGCCAGTAGCAGGAGCCATCATCACACACAACCGACACATCACACCCCATCGCAATGAAGGTGGGAATATCGCACCCGCAACCGGTACCTACGCCGATCCGCGAAACCATCTGGTCGGCCCTGCCGGTAACCTGTACCGCCGGCTCGCCTAACGCAGCGCACGCCGTGGCCACCTCTTGCGCAAACTGAGCGAGCGGACGGGGAGCGATGTCATAGCGATGCTGGTAGCCATCGGCGCCGACGACGGCCGGCCGCTTCCCGAGACCCAGGTGCTGGCCCCACGCCCAGGGGATGCCAATCTCCGGCCAACGGTCCCAGCAATCATGGTTGCGAATGATGGTCAAACCATGCGCGCGGATAAACGCCACCTTTTGCGCAATCGCCGGGTCATCTCCCGGGATCTGGTCGTGATGATTCCAAAACGTCGGCTCATGACAGATCATCAGTCTGACGTCACGCCGCACCATTTCCTCTAGCGCGGCCATGCTGGGCATCCAACTCACCACGCAACGCGAGAACTCGGCGTTCTCATCGCCGACGATGACACGATCCACCGTCTTGCCCGGCTGCACCCACGAAGCCTGACTCAGGAAATGCCCGACAATGTCTGCTGCTTTCATGGCCGCATGATATCCGCAATCGCATTTGCAGGGCATACGGCTGCCGTCCACAGCACCATTGCCCGTCCCCGGACCAGTGGTATAGTGCCGCCGCCCGATACCATTAAGGAGCTGTGTAAGTGACGAAGGTGAGTTATTCCGGATTTGATGCGGCACGACACGAGATCACGACGGATCGACCGCGGCTGCTGGGGTCAAGACAGTATCTGCGCGATCTGGCGAAACAGCGCCCGCACGCCTATCAGCAGATGGTCGACTATGCGAGGCAGGATCTGGAAGAACGGACGTACGAGCTGCAAGCGAAGATGTATGGGCTGGCGATCGCGTATGTGATCGAGGGGAACAAGAGCGAGGGCCGTAAGGTCGTCGATCTGGCGCTCAAGCATTACATCGACAAGCCGATCCAGGTCGGGCATGTAACCTTTGCCCACGACCTGGCGAAATGCGCGATTGCGTACGACCTGTGCCACGACCTGTGGACCGCGGCGGAGCGCGAACGGTTCCGCAAGTACGTACACGCGACGATCGATGCCAATCACGAGTCAGAGCCGTCGGTCTTTCACAACGGGTGGTATGGCTACAAGCATTGGGGCTATGGCATGGCCGGCTATGCGCTGATGCACGATGACCCGGAGGCCGGGACGATTCTCAAAGATCTCGAGCGCGATTACCTGAACCTGGCTGCGCCGGGACTGCGCCTGGCGGGCAACGGCGGCGGATGGGCGGAAGGATACTACATTCATTTCTGGCTCTTTGAGTGGATGTTCTTCTGCGAGGTGGCACGAACGGTGGAGGGGCTCGATTATTACGCGGCCGCGCCGGAGTTCTTCGATCACCGTGCCACGGCGGCCATGTTCGAGTTCTATCCGCCGGTCATGCCGCCGTCCTCGGTGCCAGGACGATATGCGACGTCGACCGTGAAGCCGATCGGCGTCTCACGACGTCCGATCCCAATGGGTGATGGCGCGGGGCGGTACAACACTTACGAGCGTGACAAGACGCTGACCACGCTGCGCATCCTGGTGAATCGCCATCGCAACGATCCCGCATACCAAGCCATTCACGCCTTCAACCTGCAGACGCCCGACGTCGCGCTGGCGTGCAATCTCTACATGTCATTCCTGTGGAATGACACCTCGGTCAAGCCGGGGGCTCTCGATGAATTCAAGCTGTCGCATGTGAGTCCCGGCGCCGGTCATGTCTATGCCCGCAGTTCCTGGAAAGAAGATGCAACACACTTCTTCTTCCGCTGCGGGCGGCGGTTCACCGCGCATCAGCACCTCGACAACGGGCATTTCCTCATCTTCAAGAACGAGGAACTGCTTGGCGATGGCGGACACTACGACAGTTGGACAGATTCGCACGTCATCAACTATTACCTGCGGACGATCGCGCACAATACGCTCTTGATCGAGGATCCGTCGGAAAAGTGGGAAGAGATTAGGGCAGTGCCCACCGCCGAGAATGACGGCGGACAGATGTTCGAGGGAACCAGAGCGAGCCTGCATCAGAATGGCGGCGTGTGTCTGGTGAGTGAATGGGAGGAGCATCGAAATAAGCTCGAAATCGGGCGACTGGCCGCTTATCGGGACCAGGGCAGCTACCTGTACACGGCCGGCGATATCACGAAATCGTATTCGGCGAAGAAGGCGAAATGTGTCACGCGCCAGATCGTGTTTCTGCGCCCAGGCACGTTTGTGATCTTTGACCGTGTGGATGCGACGAACGAAGCGTTCAAGAAGAAGTTTCTCCTGCAGCCGGTCAGCGTACCACAGCAGCATGGGGCGCACTGGGTCGTGACGCAGGGAAAGGGGCGACTGTTTATTCAGACACTCTCGCCGGCGAAGCCGACCGTCGAACTCTATCACGGCGAGAATCTATACACCCATGGCGGGAAGCGCTTCATCCCAGTGGTGGAGAACTGTCCTGCCCCGAATTGCCGCATGGAGATTTCCGCCGGCCCGGGAACCGCGCCCGCGAAGTTCGAGTACTTTCTGCACGTGCTGACAGCGACGGATGCGAACGTTGCGGATGTCCTGCTAGCCAGCGCCCACCGCGAGGGGAACGAGGTGACGGTGACGATCGGTGAGGTCGTTATTCGGTTTGCCCTCGATCAGATGAAAGGATCGATCCGAATCGAAGGGAAGGATGAGGCTCTGGTGGATGGGGGTGTTGCACTATGATAGATCGCCAACAAAGGAGCCTGGATGAATTGGCGAACCGTTGTTTACGCTCTGCTGCTCGTTCTCGCTTTGCCGCTTTCGCTCTATGCACAAGCTGGCGTTGCGCCTAAGCTTCTTTTCGATCCCGCTTTGCCCAATGCGGGCAAGCAGTTTGCGATTGCAGGCGCAGACGCCCAACAGGTTTCCACGTCGCTGGATAGAGACGGCCTTACCGTTCACATCAAGGGCGGCGCGGCCGACTATCCCGGGGTTGGCTTAAAGCCCGAGGGCGGCACACCGTGGAACCTGGGCCTGTATGGACATGTGGAGGCCAAGGTTACCAATACGGGAACGAAGAAGATCGACCTTCACCTGCGTATCGATAATGAAGGAGACTGGACAAAGCAGCCGTGGAACGACGAATCCAAAGCGATTGATCCCGGCCAGACGAAAACCATTCGCGTCTATTTCGGATACTCCCACGGCTTCCGCCCTGCCTTCAAGCTCAAGCCCGAAGCTATCACTCAGGTGCTCTTCTTCACCGGAAGAGTGAGTGAAGACATCGCCTTCCGCATCGAGCGCGTTCAAGGGGCTGGATGGGTGGGCGAAAAGATCGGTCTTGACCCGGATCTCGTGGCGAAGAAGCCCTCCAACGGCATCCTTCTGGGCACGGGCGCGGGTACGGTGATCCAACCGGCAAGTCAGATCGCGGCGATCGGCGGTGCAAAGGCATCCGTTGCGCCCGATGGCAGATCGCTGCAGATGAGTTTCGCCGGCGGCAAGGATGAATCGGTAACCTTCAGGCCTGCCGAGGGGTTGTGGAATCTGAACGAGCATGTCGAAGTGAAACTGACGCTCAAGAACACGGGCCAGGCCCCGATCACACCTTCGGTTCGCGTTGACAGTGAAGCCGGTTCCACCGATCTGATCACGGCGAGCGCACCCCTGGCTCCCGGTGCCCAGACGCAGATCGTGGTACCGTTTGCAGCGAGGGTCCCCTGGAAAGGAGTCGTTGATCCCGCCCAGCTCGTTCCCAAGGCAAAGGGCTCCTGGAGCGCGATGCCAGGCACAGGCACCGAATATCGCAGCAACGCCACGACGGGCATCACGCTCCTGGCGGACAAGGCGGCAGGAAGCAAGTCGCTGCTGGTTACCGAGATCGTGGCCGATCAGCCGGTACTGAGTTTGCCGGACTGGCTGGGAACAAAACCGCCGGTGGAAGGCGACTGGAAGCAGACGCTCAATGAAGAGTTCAACGGGGACAGGATTGACCTGCACCGGTGGAATGTGCACTCTTCGAACTGGTGGGATAAGCGAATGCACTTCTCCAGGGATCAGGTCATCGTGGGAGATGGTCTATTAAAGCTGCGCCTGGAGAAAAAGCCCGGCCACCACAATGATGACTCCGCCGGCGCTTTGACCGACTACGCCGCCGGCCAGCCCGATACCTATGGCAAGTGGACCCAGCGCTACGGCTATTTCGAAATCCGCGAGAAACAGGGCACGGCAAAGTCTCTCTGGCCGGGCTTCTGGATGATGCCGGATCGAGGCCTGCAGCACGGAGAGAATCGCAGTGCTACCGCCAATGGCGGCATGGAGTTTGATGTCACGGAGAGCCAGTCCTCCTGGGGCATACACCGCTTCAATATCGCCTGCCACTGGGATGATTACGGCACCGCCCACAAGTCCATCGGCACCTCATCGAATTATGTGCAGGCCGACAAGGATGGCTTCATCGTCGTCGGCCTTCTGTGGACGCCCGGCTCTTGCATTGTCTATGGAAACGGCAAAGAGATCTTCCGCTGGGAGAGCCCGCGCATCTCCAATCAGCAGGCTTACCTCATTCTCCAGAACGAGATCGGTGGTTGGGATAACGAAGATGTGGATGATTCCCAGCTCCCCGCCGATTACGTGGTTGACTACATCCGCGTCTGGCAGAGGAAGGACCTGGCCTCACCCGAAGATGGCCCCAAGCCCAACAAGGGCGACTTCGACGCCTTCCATGAGGTGGCTGCTGCCGGTGTCCCTGCCAAGTGAACTTCGCGAGGTACGATATGAGTGAGCAATTGCATAAGTACGGCAGGTACGGTTGCGAGGAGGGTTGGGCAATCTACAGCCAGTGCGAGCGCGATATTGCGCGGCTCGTGGTCTATCACCTGGCCAACAGTCTGAGGGCCGGAGATCGGCCTGCGGAGTGCGTGGTTCAGCCGCCGGCCGGGCGAACTCTCGTTGAGTATGCCGCGGCCGCCTGGACACCGTTCTACGCTCGACTCTTCATGGATGCCGCAGCGCCGGCCCATTGCCGTGAGCCGGCGTGGCTGGCCTTCGCGACGCGACTGGAACAGATCCTGACCGCGTGCGCCGACGTGCCTCTGGAACGGGTGGCGCAGCACGTGTACGACGAACTGCTCGCAGCGCCGATGGTGAAGTACCTGGCCCAACAGCGCAAGGAGTGGGAGGAAGACCGGCCGTTCGGGCTATGGCGCTACGACGCGCGCAACGATTACATCGCCCTGCACATCCACAACGTCTACATGCCCGAGTCGCCCTTTGCGCATATGCCGCAACTGTTTGCCTCGCTGGGGCAAATCATCGATGACATCGACAGCCGCGGTTTGAAGATCGCGCGGATCGGCGTCGATTCCTGGATCAACTCGATGCTCCCCTTCCAGAGGCTGTTCCCGGCCGAGTTTGCCACATCTCTGGCGCCAACCACGCGCGACGCCAAGGGTGGCAACGGCTGGTGGGGACAGTTCATCAGCCGTACCGGCCATCTGCATGAACCCCGTGCCCAGCGCCTGCGCCAGATGCGCCGGTTCGACTATGTCCGTACACATGGCGAGTGCTCGTTCGCGAGATTTCGCGAGCACGTAAAACAGGCGAATTCCAATTGACCCGATGTACCTTATCTGACCGGCATGCGCTCCGGCGCGACCGGCGGAATGAACTGGGCCTTCACTCCAAAGACCATCGGCGGCGTGCCGGCTTGCTGTGCTCCCATGTCCGGCGCGCCATTGATGGCATCGCAGAAATTGGGAATCACTTCACCTTTGCCGCGTCCCGGGCTATTGTCGGCCAACTGGAAATCACCGGCCTTGGTCTCAAAGGAGAATCCCGCGCCAGGCACATACAGCGGCTTGCCCTTGATTCCGTGCTTCTCCTGGTCAGTGGGATATCGACCGGCCGACAGCAGGTCGTTGTCAAAGTCGTTGTCGGCACTTCTCTTGTCGGTGGAAATGCTGTGCGTGTCTTTCGAGCGAACGTGGTAGATGTTATTCCGGCTGACGCAATGCTTGATGATTCTTGACTCGGTGCCCAGGCCATTGGGCCCCTCGTCGTTCGGCTGAAGCAGAGTGTTATTGAAGATGTACATGTGGCCGGTCATCCAATCTTCGCTGTCGGCGAACCCCATCTTCATAAAACCCCCGTGCGTCAGGTTCCAACTGCTGCCGGGCTTGCTGTAAGAACGCCCCGCAACGTTGCGCCAGACGTACAGCGGCCCGATCGAGGTCGCGGCATTTGCCATCGTCATCATGGTGTTCTCGATATAGTTATTCCAGATGCGCACATTCTGGTTGCCGCCTTCGGACTCGATACCGTCATCCCAGCAGTTGGCCATGTAGTTACCATAGATATCGCTGTCGGCTCCGGGGAATCCCCGGTAGCTGCCGTTGTTGCCGCCGCCAATGATGTCGTTGTAGTAGTGGTCTTTGTCCGACCACAATTCGTTGTAGCGGATGACATTGTTGCCCTCGGCCTCCCAGAACACGATCGTTTGCGGGCCTGCCGGATGCCTGCTCTTGTTGTGGTCTTCCGCCCAGCTATTGGTGTTCCAGGTAGGATTGTGGATCTTGCAGCGCTGAATAACGAGGGCACGTAGGTCCTTGTTGTTGCTATATACGCCGCCCTGATAGTCAAAGCCGTAGCCGTTCTCCTCTTCGCTGCCCCACTTGCTGATGTCGCAATCCTCGATGACGATGTGATGGCCGTTCATGATGCGGATGCCGTGCTGCTTCACGTTCTTGATCGTGAAGCCGCGCAGAATCACATAGCTGGCATCCACAGAAATCCCCAGGTCGGACTTGTTGGCACAGTCAATAATGCTGCCGGTGCCATCATAGAGAACGTAGCCATCGGCAGTGCCCGACTTGTTCACCATCAGCGTGGTCGCGCTGCTTGCAACCTTGACCGTTGAAGCCACCGGAAACTTTTCACTCCAGGTGGCAGCCTTCAAGGATGTGCGAACGGCGGTGCCCTCCAGCGCGAGGGCAACCTCGTAGGTGGCGCCGGGCGTCAAGTTCACGATGCTGCCGCGATAGTCGCCCTTGCATTCCGGCGTCTTCACCGGGTTGTAGCGCATCGGCAGTCCCTCGCGCCATGCTGCCTGCCCGATCTCGCGAAACTTCACCAGCACCTTCTTCCCGGCCGCCCCGTTCTCCGGCGACCAGTAGATGCCTAAGCAATGGAACGTGCTCAACGTCTTCGCCGCCACTTTGGAGGTCGTTGCAGGAGCGGCCCCCGCCCCAGCCTGACCGGCGTCCGCCGCCAGGACGATCTGTCCCGCAGCAACAAGAGCCAGAGCAACGAACGCCACCGCCAACATCCTGATTCTCATCATTGATTCCTCTGACATGTAGTTACCAAGTCCGTCCTCCTGCGTTGCACCAAACGACGTTTTTCATCCCCCCGATGATCGACTCGCACGGTAGCGCGGACCCGCAGGGCGTCGAGGCATTCCTGAGCTACCTGCGGGTCGGCCGGCACGAGGGCGCCACCCCCCTGGACGACCACGCCGCCGTCGCCACGGGCGTTGCCGCCACCCGCTCTCTGCGCGCCCGCGAACGCCCCCCCTCAGTTGGGATGAACTGGCCCAAGCCATCAAACACAATGACCCCAGTCGCCTGGTCTTTCAAAGCGACCAAACGCTCCGCCGCGTTGATAAGCAGGGCGATCTCTTCGCCCCCCTGCTGACCCTTCACCAATCGCTCCCGTCACTCTAATCGGCCCTTCTTGACTACTCGCTTACGCGTTGATCGCCTTCAAAATCGCATCCAGATCATCCGCCACCTGGATCGGCGGGTTGGAAAGCGTGCCGTGTGGCACTTCGCGCGGGGCCAGGTCCTGGGCAGCCTTCATGTCGATCCCCGTGTGATACTTCACCGTAGCATTGGGGTCCTTCAACTCATGACCGGTCAGGATGCAGACCACGCTCTCCGACGGCGAGATGATCTGCTCCGCCATCAGTTTCTGCAGGCCCGCGACCGTCGCCGCACTGGCCGGCTCGCAACCAAATCCCCAGCGTGCCACCTTGGCGCGGGCTTCGAGGATCTCTTCATCGGTCACTTCCCGCACCACGCCATTCATCACGTCCAGCGCCCGCAGCGCTTTGGGCAGGTTCACCGGCCGGCTGATCTCAATGGCCGATGCGATAGTGTGTGGCTTGTATCCGCTCTCATCCATCGCGGCATACAGTCCACCGATCGTCTTTTGATCGAAGTTCCCGCCATTCCACTTCACTCCTCGGCAGCTGACCAGTTCATTGAGCGTATTGGCGCCGCTGGCGTTGATGATCGCCAGCCGTGGGATCCGCTTGATCAGGCCCAACTCCTTCATCTCCATGAACGCCTTGCCGAACGCCGAACAATTGCCCAGGTTTCCGCCGGGCACGACGATCCAGTCCGGGGCCTCCCACCCGCGCGCCTCCAGCACCCGCAGCATGATCGACTTCTGCCCTTCCAGGCGGAAGGGGTTCACGCTGTTCATCAGGTAGATGCCGTTCTTCGGGTCGGCCGCAATCTGCCGGATCCGCCGCAGGCAGTCATCAAAGTCGCCCTGGATCTGCAACGTAAGCCCGCCGTAATCCAGCGCCTGCGACAGTTTGCCGATGGAGATCTTGCCCGAACCGATGAACACCAGCCCCTTAAAGCCGGTCAGCGATGCATACATCGCAAGGCTCGCCGAGGTATTACCCGTCGACGCGCACGCCACCTTGGTCGCCCCCACCATGCGCGCGTGGGTAAAGGCCGCCGTCATCCCGTTATCCTTGAAGCTTCCGGAAGGGTTGAGCCCTTCATACTGCAGCGCCAGGTTCCCCTGCTTCATCCCGATCTGCTTCGCCAGCAGATCGGCCGTCTGCAGCAGCGTCCTGCCTTCGCCGATCGTGACGATGTCCGCCTCGCTACGAAAGAACGGCATCAATTCGCGAAAACGCCAGACACCGGAAAAATCCAGTGCCCCAGATGCGTTCATCCCCTTGGTCATCCACCGATGCTCGAAGAACGCCAGGCTCCGCGGTACCGGCAGACGGTTCCAGTCATAGCTTATGTCCAGAAGGCTCCGGCACTTCGTACAGCCGGTCAAGACTTCGTCGATGCCAAAGGTGGCCCCGCATGCGGGATTCGTGCACTTCTGAAAAGCAGTTTCGCTCATGGCGGGGCAAAGACTAAGCAGCAGATGCCCCTTTGTCCATTGCTTACCGGACCTCTGCGAGTAGACTCATTAACGTCCATGGATAGCAGCGACAGCAACGGCAACAGCGATAGACCCTCACCCGCCACCAGATCTTGGACGGTATGGCTCACACTGGCGGCCACCATGACCATTGTCGTGTTGTGCGCCGCCATCATCTGGTATCGCTTCCTGATCACACCGGAGACCAACTGTACGATCGTCGTGGCCGGTGACAAGCTCTTGGATGGCGACACCGTCGAGGTGATACCCACCGTAGCGGCTGACCCGGCGCTGTCCCACCTGAGCATGAAGCTTGACGAGCAAAACCAGTACAGTGCCCGCTTCTTTCTCTCCTCCGGCACCTATCAGGTCATGATCCTGCGGCCCGACGGCTCAACCGTCGTCGACCTGACCGATTTCGTCCCTCCTGGGCATACCTGGAGATACGACGCGGCCCAGGAACGTCGTGAGACCTCGCGCCCAAGTACCACCCAGCCCGCCTCCATACGTTGACCACCCGCCGCAATCCCCTACTCTATCCGCCCAGATGACCGATCCGCGCAAACTCCGTTGGTGGCTGATCATCGCGATCCTCGCCTGTGCCGGGCTCTACCTGGTCGGCAATGGGCAGGTTCCCCTCTGGGATCGCGATGAGGGCTGGTACGCCGAGTGCTCCAGGGAAATGTGGCAGACCGGTGATTGGGTTGTGCCCAAGTTCCTTGGCGGCCTGCGCGCAGAAAAGCCAGTCTTTGTTTACTGGCTGCAGCTTGGCGGCTATTGGCTCTTCGGCGGCCCGTCCGAGTTTTCCGTCCGCTTCTACGCCGCCATCGCCCAGACGACCGTGCTGTGCCTGCTGGGCTGGGGGCTATGGAAGATGGCTGGCCCGCTCCGCGGCGTCTGGAGTGCGGTGATCTACGGCACCTGCGTGATGGCGATCATCTCGGCAAAGATGTGCCTGACGGACGCCACGTTGATGGTTTGTCTGGTGTCAGCGCAGTTCATCCTGATGTACTTCTACCTGTACGGCTTCCGCTGGTGGGGTGTGTTCCTGATGGGAATCGCATTGGGGTTTGGTGGGCTGACCAAAGGACCGGTGGCGCTGATCCCGACAATCTTCACGCTCATCGCGATGGGGGCCATCGAGTACGACCGCTGGCTGCCGTGGCTGCGCCAAAGCCCCGCAGAGCTCTGGGCGAGTGTGGGCCGCTGGGCGCTGGTCTCTCTGATCACGCTGGTGATCATCGCCGCGGTTTGCGCGCCCTGGCTGATCGTCCTTGAGATTCGCGAGCCTCGCTGGCTGCCGGCCACGCTGGACATGGCCAGCCAGCACGTTCGTACCTCGCTGGAAGGCCATAAAGGTCCATTCGGCTATTACCTGGCACTGATGTGGGGCACGTTCTTCCCCTGGAGCCTGCTGATCCCCACGGCCGTGTACGTTGCCTGGAAACAGCGTCACGTCCCCCAGACCCGCTTCGCTATCGCCGCCACGTTGGGTCCTTGGATCTTCTTTGAGGTCATGAAGACCAAACTGCCACACTACGTCCTGCCCACCTATCCCTTCCTGGCATTCCTCTGTGCCGACGCTCTGGTCCGCTGCGCACGTCTGCAATACAAGAACCTGGTCTGGAAGTCTTCCGTGATCGCGGTAGGCATCTGGGCACTCCTGATCGGCCCTCTGGCCAGCGCCCCATGGATCGCCGCATACGCACCCCTAAGGCTTGGCGCCCTGCCCTACACCCGGATGGCGGTCGTCTCCGTGCTGGGCTTCGTCTTCACCATGGGTGTATGGTGGTACTTCCGCCAGCGGCGCTTCTACATCGCCTTCGGCTGGATGGCTGGGGCGTTCATGGTACTGATCGCGGCAACCTATGCGTGGATGCTGCCGGAATTCCGCTTCATGCGCTACGGTGAGGAGTTGGCCAAGGTCTTGGCGAAATACGACGGACTTGCCGACAAGGCCTCTGTTGGCGACGTCGTTTCCGTGGTCTACCCGATCACTCCGAAGATCGCCTACGGTTTCCGTGAACCCTCGGCTCATTACTATCAAGGCGGCACACTGCGGGTCGTGGAGGAAAACAGCTTTCTGGAAAAGACGCCACCGGAGCAATGGCCCAAGCTCATGATCATCAGTGACACATTGTGGAATGTCCTCCCCGGTTCCACGAAGGGACAATTGGAGAATCTGGGCACCGTCCGCGCCTGGCTTTACTCCGATGAACGCCGGGTTGGTGATCTGATGGTGATGCGAAGAAAAGTAGGGCCGGTGACCTCACCGGCCCAATAGCAGGTAAAAAGACCGGTACAGCGCCGCTCCGCCCGCCGGACCAGATTGAAAAGGCGGACCTTCGAGTGGGCAGACTTCCGCCGGTGAGGTCACCGGCTCTACTCTACCAGCGAATCGCGACTTTCTTGCCGGTCTTGCGGCTTTCAACGGCCGCCATCACCATGGCCAGGCTCTTGATGTTGTCATCGCAGATCGTCATCGGCTTGCGGCCGGTTTGCAGACATTCGACAAAGTCGCGGATCAGGCCGTCATGGCCGCCGACGGCCAACGGCTCGATGGTTGCCGGCACGTCCACCATCTCGCTGTGGAAGCCGGGTTTGCCATCGGGCTTGAGCGCCTGCGCCTTGATCGATGTGGCGCCATCCCATCGCAGCGTTCCCTTCGACAGAACTACGCGCCAATCGCTTTCCCACGTCGTCTGCAGCCCTTCGGCGCACCAGGAGCCGCGATAGGTGAAGACCACGCCATTGCTCATCTCAAAGATGCACGTTGCCGATGCCTGTCCCTTATACCATGAGTGCACCGGATTCGATGCGTGGCAATAGACGCTCACGGGATCGCAGCCGCTGATATAGCGGGCCTGATCGAACGTGTGGATGGCCATATCAACAATCAGCACATCGTCCATCACATCGCGGAATCCGCCGAAGTGAGCGCCGATGAAGAAGTCGGCGTGCACTTCAGCAACCGCGCCCATCGCGCCCGTTTCGATCACCTTGCGGACGGCGCGGATATTCGGGTCGAAGCGGCGATTCTGCATTACCGCATAGAGCTTGCCCGACTTGCGGGCGGCCGCCACCATCTCCTGGGCATGCTCCAGGCTGTCGGCCAGCGGCTTCTCTCCCAGAACATGACAGTTGTTCTTCAGGGCCGTGAGCGTCACGTCGTGGTGAGCGCCAGGGATGGTGACATCAAAGACCACATCAGCTTTCGTCGCGTCGATCGCCTGTTGTAGCGTGTCAAAAACAATCTCGGAGCCGAGGCCATATTTCTGAGCCATCGCGGTGGCCGCCTCTTTCCTGACATCGACCAGGCCGACGACCTTGCATGCTGGTATCTTCAGTGCGTTGCTGATCCAGCCGTTGGCCATGCTGCCGCAACCCACGAGAACGATCTTGTATTGCTGCGCCATTTGCCCGCGTCTCCTGTTCGTTTTCTGCCTGTATTGTGCCCGTGTGTGCCCCAACGTCAACGGCTGAGCATGCCGCGTTGGCAAATAAACCGGTCCGCTTATATCGACGCCGTATACGCGGCAAGATATAATCGCCATTGAGGAGCACACGTATGCATGTAGCCATCACGCCTGCCATCCAGAGATTGATCGCACGGCGCATGAAATCGGGGCGATATGCGACGCCGGAAGATGTTCTTGCCGCAGCACTCAGTTCCCTGGCTCAGGATGAGACCGCCGGCGAGTTCGACAATGGCGAGTTCGACCAGCTTCTCGCTGATGGTGAACGTAGCGGCCATGCCTTGGATGGCGAACAGATCCTGACCGAATTGGCCTCACTCCGATCAAGGCCCAAGAGCCAGACTCGCTGATGAAACTGTTGATCCTCCCTCAAGCTCGTCTCGATCTGCTTGAGATCTGGCATTTCATCGCCGAAGACAGCGTCGCCAACGCAAACCGCGTCGGCGAAGAACTCGAAGCCGCCATCCGCCGCCTGATGCAGATGCCTGGGATGGGGCACACTCGTTCCGATGTCAAAGATCAGCGATACCGTTTTTGGACAGTCTACTCGTACGTGATCGCGTACAGGTTTGACGACGCCGCTATGACGGTCGTACGGGTCATTCATGGGCACCGTGATTTCCGCAGAGCACTAGCCGGACGCCGCTCGCCGCAATAGGCCCTTGCATGCAGAAGTCTGAACGCCGCATGTCCTATCGCACTGCCTGATGCCCAATATCCTTCCGGAAGTGCATGCCATCAAAATGTATCTTCGCCATGGCTTCATAGGCCTTGCGGTGGGCATCCTTGATATCGTCACCCAACGCTGTCACCGCCAGGACCCTGCCGCCCGCGGTAACCAGTTTGCCATTCGCCATTGCCGTGCCCGAGTGGAAGACCATCACATCCGGATCGCTCTGCGCATTATCGATGCCGGCGATCTCCATGCCCTTGGGATAGGTGCCGGGATAGCCCTTGCTGGCGGCGATCACGCTGATGGCCGGGCGGGGGTCCCAGCGGATGTCCATCTGATCGAGCTTGCCATCGGCAACGGCGAGCATCACCTCCACCAGATCACTCTTGAATCGCATCATCAGCGGCTGCGTCTCCGGATCGCCAAAGCGACAATTGAATTCAAGAACCTTCGGCCCATTTGCGGTCATCATCAGGCCTGCATAGAGCACACCCTTATAGTCGACCCCATGGCGCCAAAGCCCATCGATCACCGGCACGATGATGTCGCGCTGGATGGTCTTCATGATCGCATCGTTCACCACGGGCGTGGGCGAATAGGCGCCCATTCCGCCGGTCATCGGCCCGGTATCGCCATCGTCAACCGGCTTGTGATCCTGAGCGCTCTCCATGATGTAGATGCTCTTGCGATCTACGAATGCCAGGATCGAGCACTCCGGCCCGCTGAGCATTTCCTCAATGACCAGTCGGTCGCCGGCCGCCCCAAACGCCTTGTTGCGCATGATGCGGTCGATCGCTTCAAGGGCATCCTGAGTGCGATAGCAGATGCTGACCCCCTTACCGGCGGCCAACCCGGTGGCCTTCACCACACACGGGGTGTTGCGCATCTTCACATACTCATCGGCGGTGTTCGGGTCAGAAAACGCCCTGGCCTCGGCCGTCGGGACGGCCTGATGCCGCATCAATTCCTTTGCAAACCACTTATCCGCCTCAAGTTGCGCCGCATTCTTTGACGGCCCAAAGACCTTGAGGCCCATGCCGATGATTCGGTCGGCCAATCCTGCCGCCAGCGGATCCTCCGGTCCAATCACCACGAGGTCAATCGCATTGGCGCGAACGAACCTCTCAATGCCATCAAAATCCATTACGGCGAGGTTCGCACACTGCGCATACTCAGCGATGCCAGGATTTCCCGGTGCCGCGAAGACCTGTTTCACCAGCGGACTGGAGGCGATCTTCCAGGCCAAAGCATGCTCGCGCCCGCCGCTACCGATCAGAAGTACCTTCATGCGATCTCATTCCTTGGAGGCCAAAGTCAACCGGCAACCACCGGCCAACAGCGCTCCAGAGTTTAGCGAATGGAGACTTATTTGGTAGCAGACGGCCGCCACTGCATCCGGTTGGCAATCTTGGCACTGCCCCAGAACGCCCGAGTTACAACACCCGCTGGAGCGTGGGACCAAAGTCCGCTTCGTAATACTTCACCGTCACCCCACCCGGAGGGGCAACTTCATCCAGCGCTGCGCGGTCCTCGGCCGTGATCTGCACGTACAGAGCGCCGAGGTTATCCTCAAACTGCTGCATGGAATTGGGACCGATGATCGGGCTGGTGATTCCCGGCTGCTGCATGCACCACGCCAGGGCGAGTTGGCTGGGCGTACACCCCTTCGCCTGTGCCAAGGCGGCAACGCGGTCCATGATGTCATATGCATGATCATTGAGCGTTCGCCCGCCGGGGCCTTGGCCGCCCTTCCAGCGCCCGTCGGCCGGGACCTCGCCGCGCTTGTACTTGCCGGTCAGGAACCCAGCCGCCAGCGGCGACCAGGGGATCAGCCCCATTCCAAAGGTCTGCGCCATGGGGACCAAGTCGCGCTCGATCCGCCGATCCAGCAGGTTATACGGCGGCTGCTCGCAAACAATCCGATTCAACCCCAGTTCTTTGGAGATCCAGAACGAATGCACCAGTTGCCACGCCGCGAATGTGCTGGTGCCCAGGTAGCGGACCTTGCCGCTACGGACCAGGTCATCCAGTGCCCGCAACGTCTCATCCAGGGGAATATCGGACATCGGCCGGTGCATCTGGTACAGATCTATCCAATCTGTCTGCAATCGCTTGAGCGATGCCTCGCACTGCTGGAGGATGTGGCGCCGCGAATTGCCGCGCATGTTCGGGTCATCATCCGCCATCACACCATGCACCTTCGTCGCCAGCACGATGCGATCGCGCTTGCCGGATTCCTTGATGGCTCTGCCGGTGATCTGTTCACTGACGCCGCGGGTGTAAGCGTTGGCCGTATCCAGGAAGTTGATCCCCGCATCCAGAGCACGATGGACGATGCGAATGGATTCCTCCTCCTTCGTCTTCGCGCCCCACATCATGCAACCCAGGCAAATCGGCGATACCTTCACACCCGTCCGGCCGAGAGAGCGATATTCCATGTTCGTGCCTCCTGAACCTGACCTCCAATCGAATACAATCCGCCACCGCCTATTTGATGTTGGGCAGGTGCAACGTGATGGTGACGAAGGCTTCGTCGATGTGGAACAGGGCTCGTTCCCTCAGGCCAGCAGCGGCGGGATTATCCTCCTCCCTTTTGATGTCGCTGCGGGCTTTGGCCAATAGTTCCAGTGCTTGATGGAAACGGCCCTTACGCTCCAGTTTGGCATCGATGGGAGGATGGTCCTTCAGATCCTTGCCATCGTCGATGGCAGCCTTCTTAATCTCATTGATCGCCATGTCGATTTCGGCAATAGCCGTCTTCTCTTCATTGGCGACCGCGGCCGAATCAGTTGGCTTTTCGATCAACGCTCTGGCGTGCCGTAGATCGGCCAAGGCTCGCAGATAAGCGGGATGCTTACCAGCCTCGTCGGCAATGGCCGAGCTGGCAACCAATACCGATAGGGAAAACAGTGCCAGTAGTAAGGCTTTCATGTGACGATTCTCCTTTGTGTTCACGTTAGCTGACGACGCTGTTTCTTGGCAACGATGAATAATGCGAAGAAAGGCCTGCACGTGACGCGGAAAACACCCCGTAACGCCTAGCCCTGAGCTCGCCAACTTCACCTTCGCGGAATCAGATTCGATAGACTGCGTTTATCGTCCCAACCGCCGTTTCCTGACACTTCCTCACAACCTGCCGTTCTGGTCGAGCCAGGATATCGCGTCCAGCACCGTCTCGACGCTCGAATATCGCGGCACAAAGCCAAGCGTTCGCCTGGCCTTCTCCATGCTGCAGCACGGACTCTTGTCCATGTGGTCCTGGGTGATGCCCGCCTGGCCGGGATCGAGTCGGGCTTTGAGGGTCTGCCAGCTCTCGTACTTGATTGCCGGGGTCTGCCCGAAGAATCGGTAAACGGCCTCAGCGTATCCCCTGAGGGTCAGGTTGGTTTCGCAGACGGAATTGAACGCCTCGCCGGCCGATGCGCTGTAGTTGTCGAGGCAGGCCAGCGTCAGGCCAGCGATGTCCTCCGCGTGGACGTGGTGCAGTGTTGAGAGCCCGTTATCCGGCAGGATGATCTCCTGGCCGCGCTTGATCTTCTTGAATATCTCCATGTCAATGTTTCCCTGGGGATTGATCGGCGCCCAGCCCCGGCCGGAGATATGCCCCGGATGAATAACCGTAGCCGCCAATTTGTGGTTCTTCGTCAGGCCGCACAGATAGTCCTCGATCAGTCCCTTGTTCCGCCCGTAGTCATCGAGCGGGTTCTTCCTGTCGCTCTCCCGCGTTGGTTGAGTGGCCGCATAGCCATATGCCCAGACAGATCCGATCTGGATGAGATGCCGGACATGGCCGGCCGCCGCCTCGGCGATCTGTACTGCCTGCGGCATGGTGTAGCAGATCAGGTCGCAGATAACATCCGGATTGAAGCTCATAATAAAGCGGCCGAAGCTTCCGTCGGCCTCAAGGGGCTTCCTGTCGGCGATCACGGTCTGCACAGACTTCCACTCACTGCAGTCCTTCGTGTATGCCTGCCGGCCGCCACGCGAGATTGCCACCACCTCGTACCCCCGGCGCACCAGTGCTGGCACCATATACGATCCTGTATGCCCCGTTGCTCCGATAACAACCGCCTTCATATCTGCCTCCGTTCCTGTTTCGATATCTGCTATGCGATCTCCGCGTCGATTGTACTACCGGAAATGGCGAATCGCATATGCTGTCTCGCCGTTGGCTATGATTGCTGCATTGCACGAGTCAACTCAAGGAGACGACACATGAAGATCACGGGCAACACGATCCTGATCACGGGCGGCGGTTCGGGCATTGGGCGCGGTTTGGCCGAGGCATTGGCGAAAGCAGGCAATCAGGTCATCGTCTCCGGCCGGCGACGCAAGATGCTCGACGAGGTCGTGGCGGCGAATCCTGCGATCAGGGCCGTGGTGTTGGATGTGGAGGATGCAGCGGGCATCCGCGCGTTCGCCGCACAGATGCAGCGGGAGTTTCCGAAGCTGAATGTTCTGGTCAACAACGCCGGGATCATGCGGCCGGAGAATCTTCAGGCACAAACCGATGACCTGGCAGATGCCGAGGCGATGCTGCGCACAAATGTACTGGGACCCATGCGCCTGACGGCCGCGCTGTTGCCGCTGCTAAGGAAACAGGACAGATCGGCAATCATCAATGTCTCTTCCGGGCTGGCGTTTGTGCCGCTTGCCATGACGCCGACCTATTGCGCCACCAAGGCCGCGATTCACTCCTATACGCAGTCGCTGCGCTGGCAGTTGCGCAAGACCACCACACAGGTAATTGAGATCGCGCCACCTTACGTGCAGACACATCTGATGGGCACGCAGCAGGCCAGCGACCCCAGAGCGATGCCGCCGGCAGACTTCGTCGGCGAGGTCATGCAGATTCTCAAGGTGCAGCCGGATGCGGTGGAGGTATGCGTGGAGCGAGTGAAAGGGCTGCGATTTGCCGCTGAATACGGGAAATACGATGCGACATTCGTCGGACTTAATGAGGCGATGTCGTCGTGAGCTGCAGCACGCCCGGAATATCCTGCAGGTTCGTGCGTGATAGCTGTATCGCAACCTGAAAGGACCCCATGATGCGATCGGTCTGCCTGCTTGTTCTCTGTGTCGTCTCGCTCGCTCCGGCCGCGCGAGGAGAGGAAAATCCCCCGGTGCCGGAGCGATACAAGTCGATCTATGAGCAACTCGACGCCAAACTCAATGAGGCCGAGGCGTACGTCCGCCAGCATCCTGCGAAAGATGACGCCCCGATCACCATCGGCGCCCAGTTGCTTCCAGCCGATGCCAACCGTGGCCCGGTCATCCTGCAGCCTCGCATCGCCCAGGGCGTCGACGTGTACCTGAACACGATGAAGAGGTTGGGGGTCTCCAGCGTCAAGGTGCAGATCTCCTATCCCTGCATCAATCCCGACTACGCCAACAGCGATCAGTACCTCGCATTCTTTGTGCGTACCACCAAAGCCGCACACGATCGCGGGCTCAAGGTGCAGGTGCAGGCGACTTCGGCCTTCCACGACCCGACATACGGCCACTTGCCATATGACCCAAAGGGGCTGACCCTGGAACGGTACATGGAAGAGAAGCGGGCAATGATCGAAAAGATCATCAACGAGGTGCATCCTGACCTGCTCACGCTGGAGAATGAACCCGATAGCCAGGCACGCAATACCGGCCTGGAACTCAATGGTCCGAACTTCATCAAACTGATCGAACATGAGTTAAGCGGGCTGGATCGCAAGGGCGTCCTGGTCGGCGCTGGCGCTGGCACATGGAGTCCAATCGGGATGTTTGACGCCATCGCGCAAACGAAAGTTGATTATCTGGACGCGCACATCTACCCGATCAACGGGGCAATGCTCCTTCCGAAACTTCAGCAGATCAGTGAAACGGCCCGGAAGCATCAAAAGCAGTGGATCATTGGCGAAGCATGGCTCTACAAAACGGATGGACGGGACGGCTATGGGGACTATCAGGCCATCTACAAGCGCGATGCCTATTCGTTCTGGGCGCCGTTGGACTCGCGGTTTATCACCATGCTGCCCAAACTGGCTCGATCACTGGGCGCCCAGCAGGTCAACTTCTTCTGGATCAACTACTGTTTCGGTATGGTGAATTACAGCCCGGAGCTTGAGGCGCTCTCCACCCAGGAGATGCTCCTCCGTTCAAGTCAGGGCGCTGCGGCGAATATGGTTCGATTCAACCTGAACACGGTCGGTGAGTCGCTTCAAAAGACTGCGGAAGAGACTCCGGCTGCAACGCGTCGCGCGCGCTAGTCACTGAGTCGACACGCCATATCGCAACGCCAGATTCACGCACAGGTTCGTGACGAAGATGAGCAGAACGCACAGCCAGGTATCCTCCTGATCGAGATCAAAGAATACGCCCAGCAGGGCGAAATAGAGGCAGAACCCGATGCCCCAATTGACGAGGAACCCCAACGGAACAATGCTCAAAGGCCACGACAGGAGCATCATCGCCGCAGCCGGCGCTACCGAGATTGCCATCAGTTTCAGGATCGCATTAGGCAACGCTCCGAGTTTGAAGCCGCGCACTCGGGCAGCCACAAACACGCAAGCCAGCATCAGACCGGTGCTTGCCATGAGTTCAATGCCGACCGCACCAAAAGATCGCGCCCACCCGCCGGGCGATGCTTGCCAGGCTGCCGCAGTGAAATGCACGACCAGCCCCCCTGCCAGGAGCGCCATGGGCGCCTGACGGTTGATCAGTGCTTCAGGGACAAAGGTCTTCTCCTGCCCTTTGCCCTGGTAGGCGAGTATTGGAGGCGGCACGGCCTTCTGCGACTCCGGCTTCGCCGCCGGCCGGGGCTGACCCGGCCCGGCCGCCACTTCGTACGACTCGCCTCGTTCATGCTCTGCGGCCATTGCTCTCCTCGCCAAATATGCCGAAGACACTTGACCGTTGTTTCAGAAAAGTCGCCATTACATTTGCAGACTAAGCTTATAGGAGATCGCAATCAGCGCCTTGAGTAATCGCGCAGGCTCACGATACTGTGCAGAATCCCTCAAACTGAGCACAGGAGTTGATTGACCATGGCATACCCAAAGATCCCGAACTTCGGCAAGTACACCTATGATGTCGGCGTCTACACCCAACTGGCGCACGAGTATGGCGCCAAGCGCATCGACCCCATCCTTGCCCGCGCCGAGAAAGCAATGGCATCGGCGGTAAAGGAACTGCGGAAGCTGCCGGCCGACAAGAAGCTCGTCGCTCTGGAGCCCAATGACCTCAAGGCCATCAAGGCGCTGCGACCCAAGGGCCCGCGCAAACTGTGGGACAGCTTCGACCCGGCCAAATATGCCGATCGCCTCCAAGGCGCAATGCTCGGCCGGTTCGCCGGATGCACACTGGGGGCGCCGGTGGAATTCTGGAGTGTCCAGGCCATGGAGGATTGGGCGAAAGAACTGGGCACGCCCTTCCCACCTACGGACTACTGGACCGAAATCCCCAACCGCCACCACAAACGTTACAGCGTCAGCCGCTGTGATGAGTACACGCGCAGCAAGATGAACGGCGTGCCCGTCGATGATGATGTGACCTATACCATCCTGGGTCTCTTAACGGTTGAAGATCACGGTCCGAAGTTCAGCGTTGCAGACAATGGCAAGAGCTGGCTGAAATATCTCCCTTACGCCTGCACGGCCGAGGATGTGGCGCTCAAGAACCTGAAAAAAGGCATCGCGGCCGGCAAGGTCGGCGAGCAGGACAATCCCTTCTGCGAATGGATCGGCGCTGATATCCGCTCGGATCCGTGGGGCTATATGGCGCCGGCATTGCCCGAATTCGCCGCCGACATGGCTTATCGCGATGCCTATATCAGCCATCGTCGCCAGGGCATCTACGGCGAGATGTTTTTCTCCGCCGCCATCGCCGCCGGCTTTGCCGTCAATGACCCGATCAAGGCGATCGAGATCGGCCTGACCGAGATCCCCAGCAACTGCGCCCTGGCCAAAGCCGTGCGCTGGGCGCTCAAGATCAGCCCCAGGATCAAGAACTACAAGCAGGCACGAGCGGCCATGGACAAGCAGTTCGCCGGCATGCACGGTGTCCATACCATCAACAACGCCTGCCTGACCATCTGGGGCATCGCTATCGGCGGAACCGATTTTACTAAGGTCATCTCCGAAGTAGTCGCCATGGGCATGGACAACGACTGCACCGCCGCCACCGCCGGCTCCCTCGTCGGCGCCTGCGTCGGCCTCAAAGGCATCCCCAAGCACTGGTACAGGCCCTTTAACAACACCGTCCACACCTACCTGAACGGCAAGAAGGATTTTAGAATCGACGATCTGGCCAAACGCTTCGCCGCCCAAGCGAAGAAGATCTACGCAATGGCGAACTGATGGTGCTTTCTCTCTGGCTCGCGAGGCAAACATGTCAATGCTGGTTGGAACGGGTCGTCGCGTCATCAATCCCGAGGTTGGACATCATCTCTGCGGCTACGGGCCGGATTACGCCAACACGGGCGTCCATGACGACATCTCCGTGACCGCGCTCTATCTCAACGATGGCTCGCGCGAAGCAATTCTCTTGAGCTATGACCTGATCGGCCTCCTCCGGCCGACCCAGTTGCGTTTCCGCAAAGCCATCACGCAGGCCACAGGCGTGGCCGGAATCTACCTCCACTGTACGCACGTACATTCCGCGCCGTATCCATTGGAAGAACGGTTTGGTGCTGACATACCAGGCCAATGCCGCGCAGACTACATGGAACGACTGCTGCAGTGGTCCATCGAGGCCGCACAGCAGGCCAAGTCCAACGTCGAAGAGTGCGAACTTCGCTACAACTACACTTACGTCGAAGAGAACATGAACCGGCGCTACAACTTCCCCGACCGCCGCTTCCTGTACATCCCCGACAACAAACAGCTCCTGGGCCAGAGCCGCGAATTCGTCGATCGCGAGCTGGGCATCATCGCCTTCCGCAAGAAGGGCACCCGCAACCGCTACAAGGCCCTGATCACCAACTACACCTCCCACCCGCTGAACGTCGGCAATTCCTCCAACCTGGTGTCGGCCGATTTTCAGGGCGTTCTTCGCCGTCGCGTCGAGGAGACCTTCGAAGGCTGCACCTGCCTGGCGACAACGGGCGCTGCCGGCGACAATCATCCCCTGATGCCCGAATCCGGTTTCGCCAGTGCTGAGTCAATGGGAACCACCCTGGCCCGACAGGCAATCTGCCGCACCTACGACTCGATCGCGGCCGATTTCGACAACCAACTGCGTCTTGCCTACCCCGAAATGGCGCTTCCGATGAAAGATGCCGCCACGATAGAAATGCTGCCCGAAGCCGAAGCGCGAAAGCAGAAACTGCCCGCCGAAAAACAGATGACCGTGGACATCAGCCTGCTGGGCATCGGGCCCGTACTGCTGGCCGGCTGGCCCGGCGAGCCAATGGCCGAACTGGGCGCCATGCTCAAGTGGTCCAGCCCCTTCCTCAAGAGCTACACCCTATTCACCTCTACCGACTGCCTGGGCTATTTCCCCACCTACAACCAGTTTTATTTGGGCGGCTACGAGCCCAACACCACCCCCTTCGCGCGAGGAACCGGTGAGGCCGTCGTCGGCAAAATCATCGATACCGCCCGCGACCTGGTGCGCCAACAGCCCCTAAAGTTCCCGGCACTGACCACGCCCGCCGTCGGCGGCCTGCCCGGCTAAACTGGGTGCCTCAACGTGGCACAGTCGTCTCCGACTGTGGTGCCCGCACCCGTCTCCGGGTGCAGGGCTTGACGCAGGGAAGGTCGAATCGCTCGACTGGCGGAATTGGATGGGTCAAGGACATTTCTCCACATGGATTCCCGGATGTGATAGTGACATGTCACGCATCCCGCGCACCTCTACGCATAGAGATCTCTTTCCCGCTTCCGACGGCTGCCCTAGACTACTGAGGTAACATGCGCACGGAATTTCAGTATGTGATTGATGCATTCAAGGACATAGGCCGAATCGTCTCAGACCGGAATGTGGCCACCTCTTTGCCAATCGATGTCCTATCGGTGAACTATCTGGTGGAAGTAGGGTTTCCGGCAAAACCTATGTTCGGTTTTGATTTCGGCCCCTGCAGGGAACTCCAGGAGGCCCGTACTATCCCGGGTTCGGCTGGCGTCCTGCAGAAGGTGGCATGGGCAGGGGATGCACGCTGTATTGCCGAGAACTACGGACTTATGTTTGTCTTGGATGTTCATCGGTCTGGTCAGGTGTTCTGGATAGATCTGCAAGGCACATATGCACCGATGTTCGTTAACAGCAGTGTCCACGCCATGGGTGTCTCATTGGCGCATTATTGCAGAGTCGCTTCCCTCCGACACCAGCTCGACACGGCAGACTATGCTGGTCGGCTACGTGATATGATAGCGGAATCAGATGCGCGGGCGATCAGCGATCCCAGTGGTTGGTGGCTCACCGTGATCGAGGAAATGGGGTACGGGCTTCTTTGAGACGGGTGCAGCGATGGAGAGCAGGCGAAGCCACCAATGCATCCCTCCTCTCTCACACCCTCACCCCAGCCGCCGACCATACCAGCGGAAACACCTCGCCACTCATCACCTCACCATCCCCCACCCTCACAAACGGCTTCATGATGTGATTCCCGCTGGCGTTGTACCGCGTCCTCTCGCTCATGAAGTGCAGTGCGATCGCCCGGCGTTTGCGGATGCTGCGATTGCGGCCAGACCCATGCCACGTCAGCCCATGATGAAAGTGCACCTGCCCCGCGCGCACCGGACAGGTGACCACTTCGACCGCATGCCCGTTCCACTGTGCCGGCATCGCGCCAAAATCCTGCCCCAGCGAATGGAGAAACTCGATGGTATTCCCCCATCGATGCGATCCGCGCACCATGCTCATACACCCATTCTCCTCATCGACATCATCCAGCGCAATCCACGCCGTCACCTGCGCAGGCTCTGAAAGGATCGGCCAGTAGGGCCAATCCTGGTGCCACATGTTCACCCCTCCCGCCGTTGAGGGTTTGTATTGGATCTGATCGTGCCACAGCCGCAACTCCCGCGCATCCAACAGCTGCGCTACCTCGCCCGCCACGACGGGATTAAACACCAGCCGCTTGAACGGCTCACTGGCCTGCCAGATATTGACGATCTGCCACACTGGCGCTGCCGGCTCGCGCTGATTGAGATTCACGCAGCGCACCGGCTGCGGCACATCCTTCTTCCCGACATCGCGGATCACCCGCTCCATCTCCTCCTGCAGTTCCCCCACTTCCTGGGGCGTAAGGACCTGCCCACCCTTGAGAAACCCGTCGCGCCAAAACCGTTCTACCTGCTCGGTGCCAAGCATGTTCAATTCCTTCAGTTAGATAAGTATTGGCACCCCGCACGCCGCCAGTCCACTGGCGGAGGGAAGTCACAGCGCACGGCGCCTCACCAAAAGGCCGACAATGTCTCCTCCGAGCCTTGAAAGATGTAGAGAGAACGGTGGCGCCGATGATTGCGCTGGTGACTGCCGAGCGGCGGAGGCGCTCGTAAGAGCTCACGTTAGCCGGTGGCCAGCATGGTGTGCAACCACTGGTACTGCTTGCGGCGCCGGTCCAGTGCGGAGCGGACACGCTCCATGTCGCCATCCTTAAGCATGTCGCCGAGGTGCCAGTGCAGATACCCCGTGAGCGCAGCGGCCGTACACGCCAGGAGATCGCCCTGCCGCTCGTTCTGCGAGCGCGATTGATAGATCGCCGATTCACCCGCGAATGCCCGCATCGCCTCATCGCTCTCTACCAGATACGGTGCGATGTCGCAAAGGTACGGCCCATATCCATACGAAGAGCCCCAGTCGATCAGTTTCGGCGGGTTGCCGACGAGGTTCTCTTCGCGAAAGTCATTGTGGATCCACGCAAATGGGGTGTTGCCAAACCGCTCGGCAAGCTCATCCTCACGTTCCCCAACCTTCGCCATTGTCTGACGAACCGTATCCAGCACCGGCCACGCATATCCCTGCAGCTTTGCCAGGTTGACCATGGCCGCACCGAAACACCGATGCAACGTGTCGATGTAGAACTCCTGACCCGACTTTTCCAGTTTCGCTGGCAGGCCCAGTTCCGCGAACACCTTCCCATCGTCCGTGGCATTGTGAAACTGGGCATACGCCTTTGCCAGATCGGGATGCAGCGGACCAACTGCGGCGGGATCGAGGTAATGCCATATGAGCAAACCCTCACCAATCAATTCCGGACAACAGATGCTCGGAACAAGTCGCGATCGCAGATGCGCCAGGACCCGAAGGATCAATGCTTCATTGGGGCGAACGACCTTAACGGCCAGCGGGCAGCCGCCCGGCGTGTCGAAACGGTAGACATGCTCTGCCACGCGACCACCACGCAGAGGCACCAGTCCATCACTGTTGGCAACATGGCACGAGATGACACCGTATTCATGCAACTTCTGGATGATCTGATCTTTCGTCACATTGATCCTGAGCGGACAAGACGCGAAATGAGGCCGGGGGTCCAGCTTGCTCGGTGTCTCCGCGCCTCCGTGGTTGACCTTCCTACACCGCCCCGCTCTTAGGCAGCGGGAACAGTTCCTCGAGTTTCTTCGCCACATCATCAGGGATCTTCAACTCGGCCGCCTTGGCGTTCTCCTGCACCTGCTCCACTTTCGTGGCTCCGATAATTGTGCTGGTCACCGCCGGGTGTCGCAGGCACCACGCCAGCGACAACGTCGCACAACTCGTGCCCATCTCCTCCGCCAGCTTCACCACCTCCTGGACCTTCTTCTTATTCTCCTCGTTCCAGTACATGGCCTTGAGCACCATGTTCGTATCATCGCCCGCCATCCGCGTCTGGGCCGGGACAGCTTCCCCGGGCCTGTATTTGCCCGTAAGCATCCCATGCGCCAACCCCGAGAAGATGACATTGCCGATGCCTTCCTGAATCGTGGCCGGGAAGACGGATGTTTCGGGATGGCGATAGAGCAGACTATATCGCGGCTCATTCACGCCAATCCCGCGCGCCCCGATCTCCCGCGCCACCGCATTAGCCTTGACCATCATCTCGGCCGGCCATTCGCTCACCCCCCAGTAGAGGATCTTGCCCATGCGAGCCAGGTCTTCCATCGCCCGCACCGTCTCCTCCAGCGGGGTATCGGGGTCCGGCCGGTGGCACATGTACAGATCCACATAGTCCATGCCCAGCCGCTTCAGGCTCGCATGGCACTGCTCAAAGATGTGCTTCTTGGACAAACCCTTGTCGTTAGGCCCCTTACCCATCGGCGCCCAGACCTTGGTCAGGACAAACACATCGGATCGCGGGAACTCCCCCAGGCACTGCCCCAGCATCTTCTCACCCTCGCCAATGTTGTACGCATTGGCGGTGTCGAAGAAGTTGATCCCTGCATCGCGCGCAGCGCGGACCGTAGCGCGAGAAGCCTCCAGGTCAAGCTTGAATCCGATGGTAAGATAGCTGCCCAGCCCGACCACGCTGAGCTTCACACCCCACTTGCCCATCTTGCGATACTGCATGCGTTGCCTCCTGGGGAAGAAACTATAGCCAGCCACCGGACGAGTCAATCAAGATCAGTGTGCCGCAGTTGTAGAGAAGGTGGCTTGGAGCCCCAGACCTGCTAGAATAGTCCGGCAAGGAATGACGTATGCTTGTGACATTTGAACTGCCCAACAACATCGAACGGAAGCTGCGGCAGCTTGGCGACCTCGATCAGGTGGCCAAGGAGGCGGCTTTGGTCGAACTCTATCGGCAGGAAAAGCTCACCCATCACGAACTTGCGCAAGCGTTGGGGCTTTCTCGCATCGAGACGGACGTGGTGCTCAAGACGCACAACGTTACTGAGGACCTGATGACGATCGAGCAATTCGAGCGCCAAGCCGACCAATTGTGGCGGGAGTTGGCTCGGTGATCGTCGTCTCCGATACGTCTCCGATCAACTATCTGCTACTCATCGGCGAGTCCGAAGTACTGCCCAGACTGTTCGGCGAAGTCTATGCTCCGCCCGAAGTCATCGCCGAATTATGCCATCTGCGAACCCCGGAAGTGGTGCGGCGGTGGGCACAGCAACCACCTGCCTGGATGAGAGTGGTCAAGGCACGAGAGGCCCTGGAGTGCCCGGCCAGACTCGGGCCTGGTGAAGCCAGTGCCATGGCACTGGCCAAGGAACTGAATGCCGATTGGCTGCTGATGGACGAGCGTGACGGGACGAAGTTTGCTGCGGCACAAGGGCTACGCGTCCTTGGCACTCTCACCGTCCTGGAGCAGGCCGCGAGGATGGATCTTCTGCAACTGCCAGAGGCGTTGAGGAAACTACAGAACACGAGCTTTCGCGTCTCGCTTCAGTTGATTCGTGCGGCACTGGAACGGGACGTGGCGAGGAGAAAGCCAGCAACCTGATAGAACGCGACAGCGAGCCGGGAAGGGAACCGGATTTTCTTTCGCGTGCATGCCGCCTCAGCCCTTTACCGGTCATGGCCTTCAGCTCGTTGCACAATGATGGGACTCCAGGATCGATCCCCTTCGCGTGGGTATGGATCGATCACATACGACCTGCCAGCCAGCAGATCCGTCGCGATCTCCACCCCTTGGACCGAATCCCCCTGCCGCTCATCCTTTACGAGGAACCGATGATGCCTCGGCAGAAATCCCACCTGGAACCCTTGCGCGGTGCTCCATGTCGTGCGGGGGGAATAAGGAGGGTCAGGGAATAAAGATGGTCAAAGCACATTTCGCCGCATGGCCTCAGCAATGTGAAAGTGGGAGCTATCGCGCTCCGCGTCCGTGTACGAATCCAGACTCATTTTCCGCATCCCAAACGAGGACGTGGTATGGGGACGTAAATAGTGATCTGGCAATATGCCCATTTCATCCGCTGTTTTCAGGGCATTCACGCACATCCATCAAGCGGCATCAGACACCACGATGCCCCACCAGCCCCGACATGTTCTCCGTGTTCCTCTCTTCACGCCTTCGAATCTGTGCCAATCAGTGGCAATCTGTGGATCGCCTTCTTATGCTTTTTGAGCCTTCTGTGGCCATTCCTCGCTTTATCTTCTTTCCGCTATCCGATCCGCGTTATCCGCGTCATCCGCGGTCGGTCTCCATTTCGGCATCCCCGTATCCACTCTGCGAAAATCGGCACTGATCCGCGGATTGGTCTCTCTGCTGTCTTCTTTGTTTGGTGGCGTCGTTGCGTCGTTGCGAGAGGTAGATTTTCGCCTGCTGTTCGCTTCACTCACCGGCGATGGCGTCCTATTTTGGCCGCCCCGCTTCCACCACCAGTACGTGGAGCGCTTGCTGACGCTATATCGCACGTCCGTGCTATGGCCTGCACGGCAGTCGCGATTTGTACTCAGTCGCCCGGCGACCCCTTGGGCCCGCCCCTTGGCGGCGGAGGTGTGGGGCCGCCGCTGCTTACTCGCTGTGGCGGAGCGTTCCGCCGCAAGCAATCCGCATGCCTCCGCTCTCCAAAAATAATGCGAATTTTGTTCGCTGAACGTAAACCATTGTTAAACCTCAATCTCTCTTTATCGAATATTGCCAGTACCCCCTTATTATGGGGGGACGTGTTTTCCCGCGTCCCTTAGCTCTCTGGCAAGTGAATAATCCGCGCCACCCCAAGCCCACGGACTCACCGTCGGTGGGCCTTCCGGGATTCCACCCACATTCCATGGTCTTCCACGTACTACGCATCACGTACTACGTTCCTCCCCCGGATGTCACACTTTGTCACTCAATGTCACACATTTTTGGGGGGGGCCCGCTCGATTGCATCAGGACGATGCCCCAAAATGTCTCAAAGTGCCCCACTTTATTTCCGCGGCCGTTGCGGTTCCCCGGAGTTATCCACAAGCGCACCGAACTTGCGCACCTCCTCCCCTGATCTGCTCCTAACTCCCTATCCTCCCAGCACATACCGCCAAGGGGGCATCTCGCCAGGAACTTGCGCACCTCCTCACTTATCCACACCCGCTCTTTGTTTCCGCTCATCGCTCCCCGCGTCCCCGCATCTCCGTGTCTCCACCTCTCCTGTCCCCCTCCCCGCCCTTCCCTCCTGCCCCTCGCTTCGCCACAATGCTCGACCAGTGACACCGATCCGCAACATCCTCGCCGCCGCCTGGCTCCTCCTCCTCGCCCCCGCCACCCTCTGCGCCCAAACCACCCGCCCTGCCATCTCCCTCGTCACCTTCGGCCCCGGCGAAGAACTCTACGAACGGTTCGCCCACAACGCCCTGCGCATCCAGGATGATGCCATCCGCCCTCCCTACAACGATATCTCCTTCAACTACGGCGTCTTCGCCTTTGGCGACAACGTCCTGACCGACTTCCTCCCCGGATTCATCCAGGGCACCCAGCACTACTGGCTTGCCTTCGGCCCGACCCCCGACATGCTCGATTACTACCGCACCACAAACCGCACTACCACCATCCAGGACCTGAACCTCACGCGCGAGCAGAGCATACGCCTCGCCGCCTTCCTCTGGGACAGCGCCAAACCCGAAAACCGCGAGTACATCTACGCCCCCTACAACGACAACTGCTCCACCCGCGTCCGTGATGCCATCGATCGCGCCCTCGCCCACCAGCTCAAGGCCCAAACCCAGGACATCGTGCCTCATCATACCTACCGCTTCCACACCCGCCGGATCGCCGCATCCAATCCCGTAGTCTTCATCTGCCTGGAATATATCCTCGGCCAAGACGTGGACAAACCCATGACCCGCTGGCAGGAAATGTACCTACCCGAACTGATGCAGGCCCACCTTCGCACCGTGACAATCACGCAGGATGCCAACACCACTATTCCCCTGATCCGCTCTGAGCAGGTACTTTACCAAGCCACCCGCAGCAATGTGCCCGATGCCCCGCCCCGCGTCCTGCCATGGTTCGCGGCCGCGGGACTGTTGATGACTGCAACGCTTCTGATGCTTGCACAGCGTCAGCAGCATGGCCTGGCGCGGATCGCCCTCAACACATTTATCTTGCTCTGGACGCTGCTGGCCACCTTCGCCGGATGCATCGGCTCATACCTGATGTTCCTGACCAATCACTGGGCAACCTACCGGAACGAAAACCTTCTGCAGATGTCGCCCATCGCGCTGATTCTGCTGGTGCTGCTGCCATGGGCGTTACGACATCGCACAAGCCAGCCGCGACATCCGCTGGCCTCGCGCATTAGCCAGTATATCGCCATGGCGATGGCAGCCGGCAGCGCCCTTGGACTTGGCCTTAAGCTACTGCCATGGTTCGCTCAGGATAACTGGAATATCATCGCGTGGGTCTTGCCGGTGAATATCGCAGTAGCGATCATCCTCTGCCGGCGCCCGGCAACGGACATGACCAAAGGGAAGTGAGTAAGGCAATGAAAAGATACGTGACATTGGCACTGGCGACGGTAGTCGCCACGGGACTGTGCGGCTGCTTCGGCAAATCCAGCGGCGCCGGAGAAGGCCAAAAACTGACCCGTCCCGTCCCCAAGCCGCCGGATTACCCCAAAGCCCAACCGCAGGCGGCCGATCAAACGTTGCGAACGCGAGCCCTCAACCAGCTCCGCGCCTCGGCCAACTCACAGAACCCTTTCTGCCGCGCCCATGCCGTTGAAGCCAGTCGCTATCTCCCCATCGACACCGGCCGTGAGATCATTCTCAAGGCCACCTCCGACCCGGCAACGGTCGTCCGCTTCGCCGCATTGATGACGGCCGGCGAAATCCGCCTGCCCCAGATCGCCGTCCCGGCCACCAAGCTGGTGAACGACCCCGATAAAAGCGTCCAAGCCGCCGCAATCTTCGCCTTGCATCGCATCGGCGATGTGCGCTACAGCCACGAACTGGAAGAGTTTGCAGGCGACCCTGATCGTCAGGTGCGTGCCAACACGGCGCTGCTGTTGGGATTGCTGGGGGAGAAGTCGGCCGAGAATATCCTGCGCTATCAACTGCGCGACAATGATCCCACGATTCGCCTGCAGGCCTCAGAAAGTCTCTGGCGGCTGGGTTTCGATGATGCATTGGAGTCGCTCGTGATCGGCACCATCAGCCGCTACCCCGATGACCAGATGATTTCAGCCACCGCTCTGGCGTCTCGCCACGATCCGCGCGTGGCGGAGCATTTGCGCGGAATGCTCACCAGCGCCTACCCGGAAGTGTCACTTGTCGCGGCCCGTGCCATGGGCATGATCCACAGTGATGAAGGCTATGGCGTGGCAACCAAGGGCATCACCAGCGAAGACCCACGGCGACGCCAATTGGCCGCGATGGCGTTTGGCGCCATCGGCCGCATCGACGCGCAGCAGATGCTGGGCAAGCTGCTTGATGACACCGACGAGGATGTCCGGATCGCCGCCGCGTCGAGCCTGCTGCAGTTGCATTAGGCCCTGGCTGGGGCGTTTGCAAATGCTGAGGAACTTCGCTACAGTTCCACCCCTACAATCTGGCATTCGAACCGTCGCCGTGGAATGCGGCCGGGTCCGATGCAAGCGTGGTGTTGTGAATCCGGTCAGGGCCGAAAGGAAGCAGCCGTAAACGACAACGCGTGGTGCCGTCGGTAACCCGGTCGCTTCCGCGGCGACGTTCTTTTTGGTGCTGTGCAAACCGCAAACACCGGCGGCCAGCCGGTGCTTCCCACCAACTGGCCGCCGCATACTTCCGTAATCACCTGCCTGTGGTCATGCCTCCAGGTTCAGCCATGCCAGTTCCTGCGGAGTCAACTCGATATCCAACGCCTGCAGGCTGGTCCGGGTCTCCCACAGCGCCCTCGGCCCAATCAACGGGAACGTCGGGAACGGCTGCCGCAGCACATACGCCAGCGCGATGTTGATCGGCAGGCATTTCTTCTTCTTCGCCAGCTCCCGGGCCCGCTCCAACCGCTCAAAATTGTCATCGGCATACCAGCAGCGCACCAGTTCCTCATCCTCCTTCTTATCCGGCGCTGCCCGCCCATCCAGGAAGAACCCGCGAGCCTGGCTGCTCCAGGCAAACAGCGGCATGTTCCTCTCCTTGAACCACTCGCGGCTGGCGCGATCGGCCGTCTGGATGCAGCCAGCCCACACCGCATCAACCATCCGCGCCAGGCTGAAGTTGTTGCTCACCAGGCTAAAGCCCTGCTTGCCCGTCTTCTTCGCATAGGCATTGGCCTCATCCACCCGAGCCAACGTCCAGTTGCTGCCACCGAACGCGCGGATACGTCCCGCTTTGAAATGCTCGTTCAGCACATCGATGAACTCGCCCACCGGGATCTCCGGGTTATCGCGGTGCATAATGTACAGATCCAGATGATCCGTCTGCAGGCGCTCCAGCGTCACGGCTAGCTGCGTCGAAATGCTCTTGGGATCGCAGAACGGCGTATGTGCTCCCTTGCTGATCAGCACAACCTGCTCGCGCAATCCACGGTTCTTGATCCACCATCCCAGCATGCGTTCGCACTGGCCGCCGCCGTAAATGTGGGCAGTATCGAACGCAGTGCCGCCGCGCTCGAACCAGTCGTCGAACATCACGGACGCATGCGACATCGAATGCTGGTTATCCACGCCCATGACCAGCCTGCTGATCTTCTTGTCCACGCCCGGCATCTCGCCATAGAGCATGTTGTTCTTGGCGCGAACGGCCAGCGGCTTTCGGCTGACGGTATAGGTGAAGTTCTGCGGTTTCTCGATGTCATACACAACGCCCACCTGCGCCCGCCACAGATCCAGCGTGCGCATGTTACCCAGCGTGTCTTCGTTGCTCATGGCGGGATGCGCGGGCTTATGCGAGCGATCCTCAACCGCTTTGGCAAACACATCGATCTCGTAGCTAAAGCTCGTGCGGTCGGCCGGCACCTCGATCTCTTCGGGCGCAGCCTGTCCCTTGCGCACAATGATCTTGCCCACTTCCGCCTTCTGGCGATTGCAGACCCATGGATTATGCATGGTGATCTGCCCATCAGAGCCGAATACGCGAACGACGTTCTCCTGATTCACTTCCACGCCCGTGGCAACCTGCGCCACGATGTCGCCGGGGAACTTAAGCGTCCCTGCCGCCCAGCTATCGACGCCAGTAGGCGTCAGCCGGCCGGTGCCTTTGACCTCAATCGGATCGGCAAAGTCTTTGCCTTGAGCCACGCCCGCGATCAGCCGCGACATCGAGACGGGATAGCACCCCACATCCATAATCCCGCCGCCGGCCAGAGCATTACTGAAAAGCCGGCTCTCCGGGTTGTAGCCCGCATGGAAACTGAAGGTGCCCTGGATCACCCGCACATCACCGATCGCCTTGCCTTTAATCAGCTCCACCAGTTTCACCGTCTGCGGATGGCAGCGATACATGAATGCCTCGAGCAGGCAGAGGTTCTTCTCCCTCGCCACTTCGATCATCTTCATCGCTTCGTAGTAGTTCATCGCAAACGGCTTCTCGCACAGGACATGCTTGCCAGCTTCCAGCGCGGCGATGGTCCACTGCGCATGCATCGGGTGCGGCGTGCAGTTGTAAATCGCCTGAATGCTCTTGTCGGCCAGCAGCTGCTCATAGCTGCCGTACGACGTCGGCACGCCGAACTCCGTGGCAAACTTCTGCGCCTTGGCAAGATCCCGGCTCGCAACCGCCTTGAGTTTGCCGGTCTTGCTTGTCTTGGCGCCCGTCGCAAACGCGCGAGCGATCGATCCTGCACCAATGATGCCCCAATTGAGTTCCATATGACTTCTTCCTTTACGTGTTAGATGAACCGAACGTGTCGGCATTCTACTGGCGGCTACGAAAAATCCTATCACCGCGCAGCCGCCGTATAGTTCAGCTCATCCTTTACTCTTTGCCCTTGCTGGGGCCCAGACCAGTGGTACATTGAAACGGCTACGTTCAATGGATTCCATGGAGTGTGATTGAAATGCCAACCGGATCTGACCATATCAGTGAAGCCGACCGTACGATCCTTCGGGACCTGGCAAAGCGCCTGGCGGACATCGCCGCCCTGCCGATCCAGGAGCAGCGGCGCAGGCAGTGGACACTGCACAACGACCTTAGAAGCAAGCGGCCGATGATATGGCTGTCGCCGGAAGGATCCTGGCGGGAACTGGTACCGGCAGAATCGCTCAAGTGCGAAGGCGAGACAGCCCGGCAGATGGAGGGCCAGCTCCGGCGGTCAATCTATTACCACGACCATTTCTGCGATGACAACCTTGTGGAGAAGACCTGGACCATCCGGCGGGCCATCGTCAGTTCCGGTTGGGGCATTGAGGCCCAATGGCACTGGAGCGATGAAGCCCTGGGAGCCAGGGCGTTCCAGCCTGTGATCCACAAACCCTCCGACCTGAAACAGATCCGCTTCCCGGAAATCCACGAAGACACTGTGGAAACCGCTCGCCGGATGACCGAGGCACAGCAGCTCTTTGGCGACATCCTGGACATCCGGCTCAAGGGTGTAGCGCACGTGTCATTCCACCTGATGGCCCAGTACACCGCCCTGCGCGGTCTTGAACAGGTGATGGAGGACATGATCGAGGATCCCCAGTGGCTGCACGATGCGATGCGCCTGCTGACCGACGGCCACCACCACCTCATGAAGCAGTACATCGACCAGAACCTGCTCAGCCTCAACAACGACTGGACCTACCACAACAGCGGAGGCAATGGATTTACCAGCGAACTGCCGCCCCCGGGCTTCGACCCCGGGCATGTCCGGCCGTGCGACATGTGGGGCTCCGCCGAGGCACAGGAACTGGCTCTGGTCTCCCCGCAAATGCACGAGGAATTCAGCCTGCGCTACGAACGCGAACTGCTCCAACCGTTCGCCCTGAACGGCTACGGCTGCTGCGAAGACCTGACGCACAAGATCGACCTGGCCCTGACGATCAAGAACCTCCGCCGGATCTCAATCTCCCCCTTCGCGGATGTGGACAGGTGCGCCCAGAAGCTCGGCGACAAGGCGATCTATTCGTGGAAGCCGCATCCCAGCCACCTGGTCGGCCGGTTCGACGAGAACAGAGTCCGCGCCTACATTCGGCACACCCTGGACGTGACCCGAGCCAACGGCTGCGTTCTCGAGATGATCCTCAAGGATACGCACACCTGCGAGAATCGCCCGGAACGCTTTGATCTGTGGTGCCGGATTGCACGGGAAGAAGTCGAGTTGGGGCCTGGATTCGCAGATCCCGTTGAAAGCCATCACACGCATTAGCGATAGGCAGTACGGTTGCACGGTGATATAGCACAGGCTATACTCATTCGATGCCCAGCCCCGTTAAGTTCCGTGACTTCAGGAAGTACATGGGAAAGCACGGCTGGGCGCTATCGCACGTGACGGGGTCGCATCATGTTTTCGTCAAGCCGGGATGCAGAAGTTTCCCGGTGCCTGTCCATCATGGCGAGGTGAAGTATGGCTACTACCGAGAAGCACAAAAGATCAATGAAGGCCGCTAAGAGCGTCCCTTCCGCGCAGCACATCGCCACCGCTCGTAAGATGGCCCATGTATATAAGTACACCGTATGGCCGGAAGGGGGCGAATGGTGGTCGCGATGCGTCGAACTGCCCAACTGCCTCGGAGATGGCAAAGATGTTGAGTCGGCTCTGGCTTCCGCACGTGAAGCCGTTACCGCGGGACTTGCCTCCGATCTGGCCGCCGGGTTGCCCGCTCCCGCTCCGGCACGAGAACAGATTCGCTCTGAACAGGTCAACATCCGCCTGTCGGCCGATGAACGCGAGATCATCCAGGCCAACGCCTCGCGGGCCGGTTTCAAGGGCATGGCGGATTACGTCCGCTCGGTTGCTCTGGGCCTGTTCCCGACTCGGGTAGCCGGGTGACGCGAATGCGGCCAACCGTTCGCGAGACCTCGGTCTTTCCCCCGCTTTGGACCCACAAACCCTTCTGTACCCGGCAGTCAACCGCCCTTCGATCCTGCGCCTTCACATTCAGCATGACCGGCCGTATGGTGATGTGGCATGGGTAGCCGAACGTGCCACCGCCGCCGGCTGTCCCGGCGGCTTGAGAACGACTATTCATGAACCCCGGTTCCACCGAGCAATCCGCCTCCGCAACCCCTCCGCTCCCTCTTGCAGAGCCTGGGCGCGACCCCGTCAACCTGCGCAGCGTGCTGCTTGGCCTGTTTGGCGTCATCGCCATCAATGCCATCACCCCCTTCAATAACCATGCCCTGAACAATGCCTGCCTCATCAGGAGCTATCTGCCAGCGGGCCTGCTGCTCTTCCTGATGCTCTTTGTGATCCTCATCAACGCGCCTCTGCACCGATTCGCCCCACGCTACGCTTTCAGTCCCGGTGAGCTTGCTGTCGTCATCGGCATGATCCTGGTCGGCTGCGCCCTGCCCTCCAGCGGGTTGATGCGATACCTGCCCGGCCATCTGACCGGCATCTTCTACTATGCAGCCCAGCGGCCGGAATTCGCCGACCTTCTGCGCCGGGTGAATCCCCCTGACTGGCTGTTTCCATCCTTCCCTTCGAGTGATCCCGTCCAGCGCGGCATCGACCCGATCGTCCAGCAATATGTCGGCCGCGCCCTTACCGACACCGATACCTTCACCGCGCACTTTCTGGCCGTTCCCTGGCACGCGTGGCTGCGCCCCGCCATGGCCTGGGGAATTCTCCTCGTCGGCCTCTTTGGTTCGATTCTCACCTCGATGATCATTCTCCGGCGTCAGTGGGTCGAGAATGAACGGCTCCAGTTCCCCTTGGTCACGGTCTACATGTCCCTGATCGAACCCCCGGCGCCGGGCAGGATGCTTAACACGCTCTTCCACAATTACCTCTTCTGGATCGGCTTTTCCGCCATCGCATTCATCAAGCTCTTCAATGGCCTGGGGGTGTATTTCCCGAGAAACATCCCCGAGATCCCGCTGTCGTTCGATCTCAGCAAGATCATGACCGAAGAGCCCTGGCGTTACTGCCAGTGGGAATTCATGACCCAGCGGATCTTCTTCACCATCGCTGGCCTCGCCGTCTTCATGCAGACCCGAACGGCATTCTCGCTGTGGTTCATCTTCGTGCTTCTGCAGGTTGCCCGAATGGCCTGCGGCATGCGGCAGACCGACATCACCGAGCCAATGGCGCATGACCAGATGTTCGGCTCGGTCGTGGTGTTCGTGGGCATTGTTCTCTACATCGCACGGCACCACCTGTTTGCCGTTCTTCGCCAGATGTTTGGCGCCGGCCGGAGCGACGATCCCCGCGGGCGCTATCTTCCCTACGGGCTGGCCGGCTGGGCTTTCGTCGGCTGCCAACTGCTCCTGATCGCCTGGCTCATGGCGGCAGGCACCACGCTCCTCGGCGCCCTGGTCATCATCGGCATCCTGTTGATGCTCCACATTGCACTGGCCCGCATCGTCGCCGACACCGGCATGATCTATCCCTCGCTTCCGGTGCCGCTCTCCCATCCCTACGACGTGGCAGCGGTTGCCATTCCCGCCCTGCCGCACACCACGCCTGGCAGCTATCTTTTCGCCCGGCTCTTTTCCGGGATCTTCGCCGCCGACATGCGACAAACGCTCCCGCCCTTTGCGCAGCACGCGCTGGTCGTGGCCGACCACACCGCCTGCAGCGGCTCCGGCACCAGTGCCGGCACCAGTGTCGCCGCCTGGCGCAAGGGCATCCGCGTTGTCGCAGTGCTCGTGCTCGCCCTTGCCATCGCCTATGTCGTCTCCGGCGTGGCCATGCTCTATGTCGAGTACCGCTATGCCGCCACGCTCGACCGCTCGAACAAGGCGCCCCTGAACTGGTGGGTGATCAACAACATGGTCCCCGACACTGTCATGGGCCCGTCCGTACGTTACACCGTCACCGGCATCCAGCCGGTCCGCCACTCTCGCCTCCTGCATATCGGCATCGGCGCAGGAATCACTGGCACTCTTGGAGCCCTGCGTCTGACCATTGCCAACTGGCCGCTCCATCCCGTGGGCTTTCTCCTCTGCTACACGTATGGGCTTTGGGTAAGCTGGTTCAGCATCTTCCTGGGCTGGCTTGCCAAGACACTATTGCTCAATTTCGGCGGGGCCCGCATGTTCACCCGGGCACAGCCCCTCTTCCTGGGTATCATCTGCGCTGATGTGACCATTTCCGCCTTCTGGTCGCTGGCCAACCTTGTGATATGGTCCATGGGATTTGAGTTCCGCGCTATCCCCTGAACGTCCGAGACCTCACCTCCGCCCCTTCTGGCCCGACTCAAACAACGCCGCCAGCACCTGCATCATGTTCGCCAGATACGCACACCTGCGAGAATCACCCGGAACGCTTTGACATGTGGTGCCGCATTGCACGCGAGGAAGTCGAACAGCACCGCATGTAGGTGCAAGTCCCGGTCGAATGGGGATTTGTGTAAGTCCATGACAATGCCGGCACGCGGCGATATGATTGTGGCATGCAGATGGAGCTACTCAAACGCGTGACCGTGAACCCGCGCCAGTGCGGAGGGCGGCCCTGCATTCGCGGCATGCGAATTCGCGTCAGCGATGTGCTCGACCTCCTGGCGGCCGGGCTGAGTACTGAAGAAGTCGTCAAAGAACTGCCGGACCTGGAGACTGACGATGTCCGCGCCTGCCTGGCTCTGGCTTCCAGCCGCTTCGACCACCCGGTATTCGTAGCATGATCCTTGTGGCAATACTTCCAATGCCTCTCTTAGGCTGCTGCTCAGGAACCTGCTGCCGCAGGCCGTGACGGCTTTGGATGCGGGCGAACCGCTCGCCGAGATCGGCCGGCTCCTGTAGACGCGGTCTATCAGCGTCTATGCGCGAAGATGCCGCCGAGGACAGTTCAGCATTCGGCTGAATGATCAGTACCGAATCTGCTTTGTCTGGACGCAATTTGGGCCGGAGCGTGTTGAGATCGTTGACTAACACTGATGAGGTGGCCCATGGCGCGTACCATTGCTGTTTACCCCGGTGCGGTGCTGCTGGACGAGTTTGAGGAGCGGGGCATTACCCAGTCGGCGCTGGCGATACATATTGGCGTGCTGCCCAAGACCGTCAATGAGATCTGCCGCGGGAAGCGGGGTATCAGCGCCGAGATTCTCGGACAAGGGGCCACTCGTCATAAACACGGTGCGAGAACAGGTGGCATCCCACAGATTCGCCAGGATTTGCAGTGTCACCTTCTCCAAGACCACCTCTTCCGAGACCAGTGGAGCGCGGCCACCGGCCCGCGACGGGTGGGCAGAAACGGCCAGCCTGACCAGATGGCCTGGTGGGGCGCGACAGGCCCTTCCGCGCTGCCCTCTGTTCTGCGCATTTCTCCCTTACCTCCATTGCCTCCTGTTCAAACAGTATGGTTTGCGCCGGGATTCCTAAGGCGACGCAGTTAGTGACAAGTGACCATGGGCTTGCTCGCCAGAATCAGCGGCGATGGCGCTGTCGCTTCCAACAATCGGACATCTCCGAAGCCCGCATCATGCAGCCACGATCGGACTTCGCTGAACGCAAAAGTATCTCCTTCATCGGTGTTGACTAGCATGTTGACGGCGAAGATCAGCGTATTGGGTGGCCCGCTGCGATCTTCGTTCGGCGTGAACTCGGATATCGCAATCGTTCCGCCCGGCGACAATGCGTCAAAGACGCGCTTCAGCAGCAACTGGCTGCGGGTCGCGCCTTCGCTGTGAAGAATGTGGCCCAGAGTTGCGACCTGGTAGCCGCTGCCCAAATCGACTTTCTGAATATCTCCTTCGATGTAGCGGAACCGATCGTCGACGCCGAAGCGTTTGGCGACACGCCTGGTCACGGGGATTACCTCATGCCAGTCGACGGCGGTCACACGAACATGAGGGGATTTCTGGGCCAGAGAGATGCCCCAGACTCCCGAGCCGGCGGCTATATCCAGCACATTGACCGGCTGCCTGACATCCGACAATTTCAGCGCATCTCCGAGTGTCTGAGCCGCGCGGTAACTCATCGGGAAGATGTCTTCAACGAATTGCTCAAAGAAAGCGGGACCATCCTTGTCGCGATTGACGGACCGCGCCGGCTTGCCGGTGCGGACGGTCTCGTCAAGCTGCATCCAGTTGGGAAGAAGTTGGGCGCTGATGTGCCTGAAGATTCCGCCATGGAATGACGATCTTGTGCTGACGAGGAATTGCGCACTTTCGGGAACGAGTGCGTAGGCATCACCCTCCTTGCCAAGCAATTCGACCGAAACCAGGGCATCGAGAATGGCGCGCAATCCACGAGCCGAGGCACCCGTTTCGCGGCCGAGCTGCTCGATTGTTTTCGGACCGGCATCCAGCACATCAAAGACGCAATGCTTGAGGGCTGCCTCGATGATCAGGGGAATCGCATAGCCCCAGGCGAACTGCATGAGTCGTTCCGGGGTCAACTGCTTCGCGGAATACTCGGAAACCTGACGCATATGTTCGATCCTTTCCAAGTGAAAAGTGCCTGGCAACGCTGTTATGCAGAGATAATAGGCCGGCACTCACATTCACTGACAGGAGGAGCGAATGACGGCCTGGAATCGTAAATCGGGCCCGAGCATGACGCAGGCCAATAGGCTCCGCATTCCCGTGATCTTGGCAGCTTCAGGCCCCTCCCGCAGCCAGCCGTGAGACTAATGCACTTCTCCAAGACCTAGAGCTCCACCAAGGGATATCAGCCTTCCCAAGAATTCCCTTTCCCTTCAGAGAATAGTTTGTTACAATTTTCACAATGTCCGGGCCCAGTGCAGTTTGCACGGGCTAACCAGGCGTTTGCCGGCTTGTGTGGCGGCGGGAAGATGGGTTGGCTTATGGTACAGGATCCAGTATGTGACCGTGAAGTTGATAGGCAACGCGCCAAAGCAGCAGGCCTTACCTCGACGTACAAGGGTCAGACCTACTACTTCTGCTCCCCGGAGTGCCTGCGTGAATTCGAGAGCTGCCCGGGTCTGCACATCAATCCGACGCTGGAAGCGACGCCCCAGGAGGCGTACGCCGGATGATACTTACGCCGCTGAAACCCCCAGATGCTGCGTGCCCTCGATGCAAGGCGCTCTGTCATTGCGCATAGCAATCCCAATGCCAGAGTCCGCTTAACAATCTGCGAATTTTCGCCGCCGCGCGCAAGTCCTTGTCAATCCTCAACCTTACCTTATCGAATCTTGCCGACCACCCCTTATTATGGGGGCATCTGTTCTTCACCCCTCCCGGCCGCGCCCGGCCACGCTATTTGACAACCGAATACGCTTCCTGATCTCCCGTGTCGGATGAACCAACGTGGAACAAAACGGAACGTCCTAAGCGTTCCGCCCGGCCAGCCGGCCATGCCGCCCAAACATGCGCACCGATCTTGAGCACCTTCCCAAGATATGTGAGATCAATCACACACACCGTGAACTGCGCGCGCTAACCTGAGCATCTTCGGTGCCTGCTCCGGTTCATCCTGCAGTTTAGTCGCCGTGGCGACCTTTCGTCCCTCATCCGTTGATGAGTTATCCACAATCGCCCCGAACTTGCGCACCTCCTCCCCCGATCTGCTCCTAACTCCATGTCTTCCAAAGACATAGCGATATGGGGGTATCCTCGAGAGAACTTGCGCACCTGTTCACTTATCCACACCCGGCCCCTTTTTACTCCCCCGGCTCTTCCAGCGGCACGGGGCAGACTTCCTTCCGCCGGCAGTTCTTGCACCGCTGGCCCTCCCAGAGCATATTGAACTGCTCCATCACCTGATCGATGAGTCCTGAATCCTCAGTGATGATCCCCCACTCAAAGTTCCGCTTCCCTTCGGCCTTTGCCCCCAGGCCCGCTCCTGTGAGATTGGCCGACCCCAGGTACATCCGCCGGCAGTCCGTCACCACAGCCTTGGCATGGAGCCGAGGGCAGCGACGAATCGTCAGCCGCTGCGGCAGCGCCTTCTTCAGTTCCTTCAGGGCGGCCGACGATGGCGTGCCCGCATGCAACAGGCGAATCTCCACACCCTTGTCCGCCAGTTTCCGCAGGTGCTGCACGATGGACGGCGCACGCCCACGTGAAGAGCCCTTCTGCGGCACCAGCATGGCTTTGAAGTCGGCCGTCGCGATATCCACGCTGACCTTCGCCCCCAGCATCCCCTCGCGCACAACGGCATCGAAGTGGGCGGCGTCGAACACCAGCCGCGCCGATCCGCGGAAAGCAGCCATCCCAGAGTCCAGCTTCTCACCACTTGCCATGTGCAGCAATGATACTCCATGTCATGCAGCCGCCGCCAATTGCACATGGCTGTCATCGTCGCAGAAACCGGTACAATCGGGTTTTATGGCAGTTGCGAAGCGAACCAAGCTCCCCATGCTCACCTGGACCGGCCGGTCGGTTGATCCATTCCCCCTCCCCACCGCGTTCGCAATTTCGGGCGCAACCGAGGCCACGAACCGTGTTTACGCCGCCGACAATCTGGCCGTGATGGCAAGTCTATTGGCGGAGTTTCCTGCGAAGATCGACCTCATCTACATCGATCCCCCCTTCAACACCGGTGCGGATTTCGCATTGCACGGCAACCTTACCGGCCACGCCTACTCCGACCGCCATGCCAACGGGATCAACGGCTACCTCAGCCTAATGCTCCCGCGCCTGCAGTTGATCCATCGCCTGCTCTCACCCGTCGGCACACTGTATGTCCACTGCGACTATCGGGCTTCCTCCTATCTCCGCCTGCTCTTGGATGAGATCTTCGGCCCCGACAACCTCCGTGCCCAGATTATCTGGCACTACCAATCCGGCGGCCGGCAAAAGCGCTGCTGGTCCGCCAAACACGATGTCATCTGGATGTACTCAAAATCGGACAAGTTCACGTTCAACCTCGAAGCCATCGGCATCCGTCGCGGCGATATCAAGCGCAATCACATGAAACGGCACCTCGACGCCAGCGGCAAAGCCGTCTACTCGATTCGCTCCAACGGCAAGACCTACACCTACAGCGAAGATGAACTGATGACCCCCGCCGACGTCTGGACCGATATCTCGCACCTGCAGCAGAAGGACCCGGAGCGAACGGGTTACGCAACGCAGAAGCCGGAGAAACTTTTAGAGCGAATCGTCCTCGCCTCTTCCAACGCCGATGATCTGGTTGCCGATTTCTTTGCCGGCTCAGGCACAACGGCGGCCGTCGCCCACCGCCTCGGCCGGCGCTTCCTGATCTCCGACACCAGCCCCGCGGCCATCGACGCCTGCACTCGACGGCTCTCATCGCTCGCAGCCCCGTTCGCGCTGTACCGTCCCTGAGCGGCGACTATTGCCATGACCCGTTTTCGTAATTGCCCCACTGACGTGATACGGTACGATCCATCATCAATGCGGAAGCAATTCCGGCGAAGCATCGCCGCCATTCTCGTCTTTGCCCTCACGATCCTGTTCGTCGCGCAAATCGCGGAAGCCCGTGCCGGCGGCGGCCACAGTTTCGGTGGCGGCGGCGGACACAGTTTCTCCGGCGGTCACAGTTTCGGAAACCACGGCGGAAGTCGCGGCGGCAGCTATCACTCCGGTGGCGGTAATCTCAGTCCTGCTGCAGTGCTGATCATCATCGCCATCATCATCGCGATCATCCTGCTGAGGTACTACCTCGCTCAGCAGCAGACCCAAACCATCCGCCAGGGGATATCGACGGGTGACGAGATGGCACGGGCCAACGCCATCGCCGCCCTGCAGCGCGACGATCCCGCCTTCAACCCGGCCGGATTCTGCAGCACCATCGTCAAAGCGTTTACGACCGTCCAGGCCGCATGGTCGGCGATGAAACTGGAATCGATCCGGCCGTTCGTATCCGATGGCATCTTCGAGCGCTTCACGCTGCAAATGCAGGAGATGCAGGCGGTCGGATACCGCAATGTGGTCGAGGATCTGAAGGTTCTGTCGGTCACCATCGCATCGGTGGAGAGCGACGAGTTCTTCCAGACCATCGCCGTCCGCATTACCGCCTCAGCTCGCGACTACGATGTGTCGCTCAGCAACGGCGCGCGTCTGCGTACCAACTCCACCTCGGAGTTCACGGAGATCTGGTCATTCATCCGCCGCCGCGGCACGCAGACCCCGGCCGACGGCGGCTTCAAGTTGCTCGCCGGCAACTGCCCCAACTGCGGCGCTACGCTGGAGATGAACCAGCACGCCCGCTGCAAGCAGTGCAACGCCATCGTGCGCAACGGCCAGTACGACTGGGTTCTGGCGGAGATCACGCAGGAGTGCGAGTGGGATGGCCGACCGCAAAACGCCGTGCCGGGCCTGGCCGCCATGCGCCAGCGTGATCCAATGCTGAACACTCAAACGATCGAGGATACCGCATCGGTCATCTTCTATCGGACGATCGCCGCCGGCTGGGCGCGCGATAGCCGACCGCTGCGCAAGATGGCAACCGAAGCCTTCTGCCGCGACTTCGCTGCCAACTTCGGACAGACCTACTACACCAACTGCGGCGTGGGGTCGGTCAGCGTCCTGGGCCTGTATTGCGAGGATGGACAGGACCGCGCGGCCGTTCGCATCACCTGGTCGGGCACGCGCCACACCGGCGACTCCGGGAAATCCTATGGCGGTGAAGGGGTTACCGGTGTGATCTCGCAGTTGTTCCTGCTGACGCGAGACAGCACCGCGATGACCGACGCCAACAACGCCATCTCCTCAGCACACTGTCCCAACTGCGGCGGCCCGATGTTGCACGATGCCTCGCCCGCCTGCGAGTTCTGTGGAACCATCCTCAACGATGGCCGGCACGGTTGGGTGCTGGACGCGGTCTGTGCGGTATCATCACCACAAGGGCAGGCAATCCTGCAGTCCTGCCGTAAGAACCTGGCGCAGTCGCAGACCGCGCCGATTCCTCTGTCATCTCCCTCGCCGCGCGGGAGCGGCATGCTGGGATGGGTTATCCAGACAGTTCTTGCCGACGGCGAGGTGTCCGAAAAGGAACGGCAGTATCTGTCCGCCATCGCCCAGCACCGGCAGATATCTGCGGAACGACTCAGCGAGATGGTCGAAGCCGCAAAGCGCGGCAGCCTCGATGTCGCCGCGCCGGCCGATCGCGATGAGGCTCGTGCCTGGCTGGAAACGATGGTCGAAGCCGGTTTCGCCGATGGCCGGCTGACGGCCGAGGAAGTCAATATCCTCCGGAAGTTGGCGGCGGCGCACGGCTTTACCAACCAGGAACTCAATGTCCTGATCAATTCCGTCCGCAAACGCCTTCTGCAGCAGTCCCGCGCAGCGATGCGCAGTAGCACGATGGCCTGATCGAGGACGTTGTCCGATATCGACCTCACCGCTACGATGCCGCAATCGCCGCGGCAGTCTTCGCGGCTCATCAGGAGATGGTCATGACAGGTTTCGGGCGCATCACCAACCAGAGTTTCAGCGCGTATATTGCCGGGAACGAGGCGTACGGCATCCATCGTGCCGGCATGAACGGCGTGGCCTCGCTGGTTCCGCATCGGATGGGCAACAACCTGTTCGTGCCGGGCTTGGCCGGCCTGAACTACGAGATCATCGCCCTGCCGGGAATGCCACCGTTCCCGGGCACAGCCGTCTCGCCCTTTGAACCCCGATCCGAACCGATGACGATCGAGTCGGCGGATACGACCAGCGTCACGCTCGTGCAGAGCGAAACATCCCACTCGCACGTCAGCGCCCGCATCACCTTTCGCGTGTCCGAGCCCTGCTTCCTGCACCAGCACATCGAACTGGTATTCCATCGCCGCTTCTGCCCGCAGGGGCAGAAGAACTCCTTCCACAGCCTATTCGCAAGCTACATGCACGGCGTGCCGGACCGGCACATCTACACCAAACGGCCGTGGGATAAGGGCGGCGACTTGGAGAACTGGATCGGCCTGACCAAGCTCGATCACGGTGTGGCCGACTGGCACCAGCGCCCGCTGCCGGCGGATCGCGAGATCACTGCGGCAGAGCACCTGCCAGCAATGCAAAGCCAGGCGCCGCAGGCAATCTGGTACGGTCCCGTGCCTGCGACAGATCCCCTGACCCTCGGCCGCGAGCCGCTGCCCGGGCCCTTAACCTTCTACTACGGACTGTGCTACGACCAGGTGTTCCTGATGATGTTCAAGCAACCCGAGCGCTTCCGCTTTGCCTATTCGCCCTGCGGCGGCGGCAAGGAGCCGGCGTGGAATCCCGCATGGGATTATGTGCTCTACCTGGAAGATGCCCAACTGAACACACCGTATGAGTGGGACCTTTGCCTGGCGGTGAAGCCATACGTCGGCCGTGCTGACGTACTTGCTGAGGTCAGAGATTACCTGCGCTGCGTCTGAGAGTACGACATCCACCAACCGGAGCATCCCATGGAATGCCGAAAGATCCAGAATGAGACAAAGTGCCCATGCACCAGCACAGGTTGCGACAGGCATGGCGTATGCTGCCAATGCCTGTCGTACCACCTCGCGGCAAAGAGCCTGCCGCGCTGCTGCTTCCCAGCCGAGCCGGCCACTCCGCCCAGCCGGTCGTTTGAGGCATTCGCCAAGGCTTGGGGAATCACCGGTCGTTAATGCGGCGCCGACGTCTGGGCCGCTTTGTATCCTATTCCGCCAGCTCCATCGTGATCGACTTCATCTTGGGCTTGGCATCGCAAACGATCTTGTACGTCTCTTCCGGCTTGCTGGCGATGTGCTCGTCTTGCTTCTCCTGGCCGGCCTGGTCCCAGGCGTACGTCACCTTGACCGGCCGGAAGCCAAAGGCGGGCGTGGTGTAATCCGCGTCGATGCGGAATGAGCGGAGTTGGTTACCCGCGGACGACTTGCCGGTGAAGCGCACAAGGGCCTTGGCCGCATCCTTGGGGATATCGTTGACGATCAGGTAGTTCTGCCGGCCGCCCGCCTGCGTAGGCGTGTCGCCGGCGGAAGCGAATGTCTTGCCATCATCGAAGGAGACATCCACCTTCCACGAATCGCCGTCGCTCCACGCGCGATAGACGGGGCAGATGCGCAGTCGGGATATTGCAGCGCCAGCGGGAACAGCAATCGGGACGGTCATACTCCCCTCGGGGCCGGAGACGACCAGATCCTCCTTGAGGTTCTTGATCGTCGGATGGAAATCCGTGTAGAGGACCTGCTTGTCCTTGTGGTTGAGCATGTTGTTGGCCTCAACCGTGATCGTGCTCTCGCGCGGCCCGGCCGCGAAGGTGATGGTGTTCTCGCCGGCGGCCAGCGCAGGCAGCGGGCGTTGGGAATGCTGGATTGTGTCGGTGATCTTGAGAGCGCTGATGGCCGACTGCCCGGCAAGTTCGAACTTCAGGCGATAGTCATATCGGCGCACGATAAGCTTGGAAAGGTCCACGGACGCGGCGGATGCGTCAGTGAGCTTAGTTACGGGCTTCCAGTCCAGGCCATTGTTGTCGCTGAGCGAGATGGTGATCGGCGAGTTGGCCGATGCTGCGGCGACCAGGTCGATCTTGCCGTTCAGGCAGACGTAGCTGGAAGGCATGCGGATGACCAGTTCGCCGGGCTTGGTGCTATCCTTGGCCGCGATTTTGCCGCCGGCGGCAGTGAGGTTGCTATAGACAAGTGCAGCGCCGCCGGCCAACTCGGCATCATCCATCGGCACGGTGTATTCGTGCGTGCCGTTGCCAATCCGGCCATTAGTAAGATTGGGATGCATGGGGTCGAGCTTGTCGCAGAAAGCCTGGTTGTTCTTGAGGAAACCGCTGGCATCCGCCATGGCATCGGGCGCATTGTTGGCACCGGCTACCATGTTGATGTGCAAGCCCTGGTTGGACCAGTTGCGGGTGATTCGTTCGCCCTTGCGGAGTTGGATGTTCACCTGATAGCCCAGCGAAGCGCCGTAGTCGAAAATGTAGGCCTTCTGGCCCGGGCCGGCTGTGCCATCGAAGTCCTGCATGGTGGCATACCAGCCGTGGGTGCCGGCCGGCCACCAGCCCTTGGCATTCAGTTGCGGGCTGGAAGCGATCAGTTTCGGGCCCTTCTTCCAGCCGGTTCGGCCATCGGCGAACTCAAATGTGCGTAGAAGCTTATCCCGCTGCTTTTCGTCGGCGTTGGCCATTTCGGGATGAGCATCATAGAACGGCCTGATCGCCGCCCAGATGTCTTCGATGCCGGCAATCGTGCCATCCTCTTTGGGGAAGTAGCACATCAGGGAGGAGTCAAAATGATGCCATGAGTTATCATAGAAAAACTCATTGACGCTGTGATGGGAAATCGCCCAGCCGCGGGCGCCAAAGCCGATCTGGCGTGCCAGAGAAGTCATGTGCGAGCTGTGGGGAGAGCACATGGCGTAGCCATAGACATTGAACATCTTGATCGCATCGTAGACGAGATTCTCGTGCTGCAGGTATTCGGCCGGCGGCATGTCCTGGTACTGGAACGTAATGACCGACTGCCAGATGGCAATGGCTTTGTCCTGATTGGTCGATTTGCCGTCGATGTAGGACTTCTTCCAGGCGTCGAAGCTGGAAACATCCAGAACCTTGTCGGAAAGGACCTTAACGTTGCAGACGGTTGCAGGCCGGGCGCCGACTGGCTCGGCTGCTTGCGCGGGCGAGACGACAAGGGCGACGGCGGCGACAGCCACAGCGGCAATCAGTCGACCGAATCGGATGCGTGTTGAATTGGTGTGCATAAGGACCTCAGATGAATACCAGGCTGGAAGAGTAACCGGACCTGCATGATTCTGTCCATGCGGTTCCGGATGAGTGTAGCCATGTGAGAGAGTGTTTCCAGCCTCTGACCGGTATACTCGTTGCCCAATTGATGAGGAGAAGAACTGACCCATGTCTGAACTACTAAAGAAGAAACCGATTGGGAATCGTGTGCGCTGGCATTTGAGACTTGCGCTGAACCCGCGTTCATTCAGGGCCGACGAGGCAGCCATGTGGGAGCTTATCGAAACATCCAAGGCCGATGAGGTCATGTTCTTTGTGCCGCATGGCGAAGAACTCTCGCCGGGCCTGGGCACCATCGAGGAATGCGAGAAGGTAGCAGCGCTACTGGCTCCGGTATTCAGAAAACTGCGCAAAAGGAATATCGCCCCGTCGATCAATATGTGGTGGACCCTTGGGTTCTCCCATTACCCCGGCGATGCCCGGGTGTGTGACGACCGGTTCGATTTCCGCTGGGCGGTTGCTGAAAACGGAACGGTCAGCCGCTGCATCGCCTGTCCGCGGGATCAGCGCTGGCTTGATCACGTCAACCAGATGTACCGGATATTCGGCGCGCTCAAGCCGCAGCGAATCTGGGCTGATGACGATACCCGTGCCACGCTTCGCGCGGGCTTGCAGTCATTCTGCTACTGCGAAGACTGCCTTGCCGAAATGGGGAAGCGAACCGGCCGGATGTGGACGCGCACTGAGCTTCTCAAGGCTGTGCTCGCCGATCCGCCAAATACCGTTCGCGATGCGATGTTCGCATTTCAGGCCGATATGTTGAAGACAATCGTGCGCGGCGCCGCCGAGACCGTGCATGCGGTGAGCCCCGGCACACACGTATCGCTCATGGTCAGCGACATCGAAGGTCACGCCAGTGAGGGTCGTGTGTGGGAGGACCACCTTGGTGCGCTGGGTTCACCGGTCCCCTGGGTGCGGCCGGGGCTGGGCGGCTACACCGAATCCATCTCGGTCGATTTTGTCAGCGGCATCAACATTTCGAGGCAGGTCATGCACGTGCTGCCGAAGCACATCCCCATGGCCGGCGAGATCGAGAACTACCCATTCTCCACCTATTTCAAATCCGCAAGCGTGGTGAGGCTGCAACTGGCCTTCGCCCAGCTCATCGGCATGCCTGAGGTGACCTTTGATCTATACCGGTTCTGCGGCCGGCTCGATCTCCTGGCCGACCATCGCTGCGTGGAAATGCTGGGCCGCGACAAACCGTTTATGCAGGCCCTCGCCGATCTTGGCATTGATCGCCAGCAGCAGGAAGGCATTGGTCTCTATATCAATCCCGCGATCGGGCGCCATGTCCGTGGCGTTGGCAACGCTGCAAAGACCAATGCGCTGATTCGCAGTAGAGCTTGGGACAGCATTCTTCCGGCCATGGGCTTTGCCACCAAGTACGGCACGGGCGATGTGACGGTATTGACCGGTGAGCAGGTCATGTGCCTTCGCGATGACGAAATCCAGCGGATGTTCGCCAAAGGCGTGTTGCTGGATGCGCGAGCTGCCGAATCGCTCATCATGCTTGGCAAGGGCGACCTGTGCGGCGTCGCCGCGCGCAAAGAGGATGTCCCGGCCGTGATTGAAGAGATCACCGATGGCCGCTTTGGCGCCCAAGGCGACCTTCTGAACTTCCGAGCTGAACCCGCCCGTCCCTGGCAGTTTGAGTTAACGAAGGACGCCAGGATCGTGTCGCGCATCTGCAGCTATGCGATGAAACCGACGGGACACGGGATCGTAGTAAGCCAGAACCACCTCGGCGGCCGCACCGCCATCGTCCCGTTTGACACGCAGGCCGGAGGCCTTCTCAGTTCCTCATTCATGAATGAGAGTCGAAAGCGGCAATTCCATGCCCTTCTGCAGTGGCTCAACCGCAAACCCCTGGCCCTGGTCACTCCGCATGTGCAGACTCTGTTCCCTATCCTGGTGGTTCAGGAAGACAGGATCATCGTCGGCATCGGAAACCCGCATGGTGATGCAATCAGTGACCTGACCTTCACCGTGTGTCTTGCCAGCCGCAAGCCCGGGAAAGTCGAAAGCCTGCGAGACAACGGAAGATGGAAACAGGACAAGGTTCGGATGGTGAAAGAGAAACATGGCGCGTTTACCATCAGAACTACCCAGCGCGTGGAGCATAACGGCATCGCTGTCTTCAAGATTGCGACAGCAGCACAATAGCGGATGCATCCGCCGAGTTTCCGTACGGTGATTTGAGAGGCGAACATGGCTCTACAGAAGACACAGTTCCAGGTCATTGACTATGCCGGCACCCTGTATGCGTGCGGGCGAGCGTATGGCGAGGAGTTCCACGAGAGCATCAATCTCGGGCTCGATGGAGACTTCAAGATGAAGAAGATCCAGTGGGATTTCGTGAAGAAGTGCATGGCTTTCCCCTGGAGGTACAAACGCGAGCTCGATGCGCTGGTTGAAGGTATTGCCGCGGGGAGCGGGCGGACCTATCTCGATATCGCCCGTCTATTCTGCGAAGAGGACTTTGCCCTGGGCCGGCTCCGTAACTGCACCGCAGTGGCCGCCACCGGAGAGGGAACCGTCGACGGAAAGCCGATCATCGGAATGAATTGGGACGGCATGCCAAGCATCTATCCCTGGTCCCGGCTGGTGAGGTTCAAAGCCAAAGGCTGGCCACGGATGCTCACCTACTCAAGCCGGCCGGGACGTTTCCCGGATGCCGGGATCAACGAGCACGGGATGTCTCTGGTGTGGACGACTGCTATCTGGAAGATCTGGCGGAAGCCCGCTCCACCGATCACCGGCGTTCCGACCGCGAACCTGATCACAGGCATCTTGGCCTGCAAAGACTGCAAGGAGGCCGTCTCTCTGCTGCGGGAAACGCCCAACGCCGGCGGATTCGTTTTCCTTCTGGCCGACGCCAGGAAGAATGCATGGGTGGTGGAGGGAATACCGGGAAAGATCGACTGCATCGAATGTACGGACGCCGTAGGAAGGGCAAACCACCTGGAAAGCCCGGTACTTACCCGGATCACCCGCCAACTCGTCCCGCGTTCGACGGGGGAGAACAATACGCAGGCGAGAGCCAAACGCATCTGGCAATTGATCGGAAAGCACCGAGGCCGGATCAGCCCGGCGGTGGTCGAAGCCATGCTGCGGGATACGGGCGGCCGGCCGGGGCATACGATCTGCCGGAACCGCCTTGGCGGAGATCCCTGCCTGACCATTGACAGCTTCTACCTTCTACCAACCCAACGCGAATTCTGGATCGCACGGGGATTACCGACGCGGCACACCTTTGAACGGTTCAAGGTATAACGACGGATGGTTCCACGACACCATGGCGTTGCCGCGGTGTTCGCGTGAACGTACGATGCCCGAACCGCCGGCCGCGACAATAGGCGCAGACCAAGGCGGCCTGAGGAATCCCGGATCAGTGCAGAGCAGTTGCATTGCACGTGATCCCAGAAGAAGAGGAATAGCATGGCCACAGATGCATCACAGAACCGCAAAGTTCGCGTCGCCATCGTCGGCGCTGGAGACCAGGCAAACTACGTTCACTATCCATCGATCGCTTCGATGAAGGACGTCGAGATTGCCGCCATCTGCGATATCGATCCTGAGCGTCTCAAGACCACCGCAGACAAGTATGGCATCGAGAAGCGCTACGGCGCCGACCGCGATCCCCTGGCCTATCGAAAGATGATCGAGCAGGTCGCCCCTGAAGCTGTCTATGTCATCGGCCAGCCCAACATCATGTACGACATCTGGGTATGGTGCCTGCAGCAGAAGCTCAATCTCTTCATCGAGAAGCCGATGGGGGTGAACCTGCACTCGGCGCGCAACCTCGCCCGGCTGGCCGAGGCCAACGGATGCATCACGCAGGTCGGCTTCCAGCGCCGGGCCACGCCCATGATTGTGAAGCTGCGCGAGGAGTGCCTAAAGCGCGGCCCGATCTTTCACGCACGCTGCGTCTTCTTCAAGTGCAACATCGTGCCCTACCTGGACCTGCGCGACCGCCTCATCGACGACGGCATCCACGCCGTCGACACGATTCGCTGGATGTGCGGCGGCGAGGTGGTGAAGGTGCACAGCGTCATGCAGGGAGTCGGGGTGCCGGATAACAACGCCGTCTCCGCCCTGATCGAGTTCTCCACCGGCGCTGTGGGCATCATGGTCACAACGTGGGCGAGCGGCCGGCGCATCTTCAAGGTCGAGATGCACTCTCCGGGGATCTGGGTGGACGCCGAGCATGAGGGCAAAGGCATCCTCTACGCCAATGGCGACACCAAGGGAGTAGTCCATGATACGAAGGAGGTGGCCGGCAGCAGCGAGATCTGGCGCTACGCCGGATTCCTCGCCAAGCACCGCGAGTTTATCGACGGCATCCGAACCAGGACGCCGCCGGGCTCGAACTTCTCCGATGCCGTCAAGACCATGGAACTTGCCGAAACAATTGTCGCGATGGATACGCTCCGGGGACGGTAGGTGGTGGGGACACATTGCTGTTGTCAGTGGCCGGACGCCTGCGAAGGCATCAAGTCGCAGAACGTCATGGATGATCCGCGCCGGCAGGAGGCGCTGATGGGCGATACCCGATGCTACAATGCCACACAAGTGAAACCCCTCCTCACGATCGTCAGTCTGATTTCCAAGATCCTGGCGGCGTTTACGCTGTTGGTGATCGTGGTGAGCTTTCTGCGTCCCATCGCCCTGCCGCTTGAGGGTGCAGTGATTGATGGCACGGCTCTCATCCAGTGGCCCGTGACCGAGGTCGCCACAGGCGGAGAGCCGCTGGTGGAGATTCATGGTGCACTGGGTCTTTACTACGTGCACAGGCGCCTGCCGGCGTCCAACGCTTTGGCGCCAAACCCGAACCTGCTGATGGTCTTCCTGTACTCGCCGCTGCTGCTCTTCTCGATCCTGTCCGCTGCCGATTACACCCACAGGCTCCATCGCCGGTATCGTGGGCGAAATCGGATTGCCCAGGGACTATGTGTCCAGTGCGGGTATGACATGCGAGCGACGCCGGATCGTTGCCCTGAGTGCGGCACTGTAAGGTCCGCAACATTTCTTTGACACGGCCACTGCTACCACGATGCTCTGATCCTGCCCATAAGGGACGACACGGCAACCGCGCACTGGCAGCGATAATACGTGATCGATCGCCCGCCGCGGGCCTGCACCGAAATGAACTGACCATCGGCGTCGTAACCGTAGCTATATGTGCCGACCGCCGTTGTCATGGCAATGGGCTGACCGTGGGCGTCGTACGTATAGTGGTTGAACGACTGCATGGCACCGCCAGTAGCGTGATTCGTGATTGCAGTCACATCCCCGTCGGCATCATGCGTTCCCGTTGGAATCATCCCCTTAGTTCCCTCCCATCAAGTGACTCTCGGGCGACCTGTTGGCTGTTGACGGCGGCCGGTGCGAGATGCACGATGCCTTAACCTCCCAAAGGAGAAACACATGAACTCGCGCCTGTTCGTTGCGATGATGGCCATGGCCACATTGGCAGTTTCGGCGATAGCCCAATCTCCCACCATCAAACCGGCAGAGTCCAAAGAAGCCATCCTGGCGGGCTTCGAGAAGGGGGAAACAAACGCATTCGAGGGTCTCGAGCGCCTGTCCCTCGTAACCGACCACGCCACGCAGGGCCAGACGGCCGGCAAAATCGCTCTGGATACCAAGGGCTTCGGCATGGGGTTCAGCTTCGGCCGTGGCCAGAACCTGGGTGGAAGCTGGAGCAAGTACGACCGGCTGGTCGTGGACATCTTCATCGAAGGCGGGCCGGTCAAGGTCTACTGCTACGCGCGGGACGACCAAGCCAAGAGCTATGACACGCGTTTTAACCTGCAGCTCAGCCTCCCCGAAGGCAAGCGGACTATCGAGGTCCCGCTGGGCAGCATGTTCCGCGGACGGACCACCAAGCCTCTGGACGTGGACAAGCTTGAGTGGCTGTCTTTCTCGTTTACCAACGGCGATGCCGCCAAGCCCGCCACGATCTACCTGGACAACATCCGGCTGGTCAAGGGCTCGGGCGACTTCCAGGTGAAGGTGCTCTATGGCTTCGAGGGCGCCGACACCGGCAAGTACCTCCTGGAAGACTGGCCCGAGGAGTTCAAGGGCAAGAGCAAGCTCACCATCGTTGAGGAGCATGCCACCCAGAGCACAAAGGCCCTCAAGCTCGAAAGCAATGCCCCGGCCGGCAACGTCCAGTTCACCGACTTCGGCGGTGACTGGAGCCACTTCGACACGCTGGCCATCGACATCTTCAACCCCGCTGACAAACCCGTATCCGTCAGCGGCTGGGTCATGGACAAACCCAAGGCCAGCTTCGACCAGCGCCACAGTTGGGAGCGGATGCTCAAACCGGGCCTGACGACCGTGAAACTCCCTGTCGGCGCCCTGGGAACCGAAAAGGGACGGCGGATGCTGGATGCCTCGAAGATCGTCGCATTCAATGTTGCGGTTGACCGGCAGACGATCTTCATAGACAACATCCGCCTGATCAAGGGCGCTGAGGAAGTGCCGGTGGAGGGCATGCGCAAGTTCGATTTCGGC
>Ga0209083_1000121_pt1 | contig 119218 bp, 141 predicted proteins | sample AM7aDNAmetaG_FD_184132 | JGI IMG/M metagenome (GOLD analysis project Ga0209083, IMG submission 184132) | Freshwater microbial communities from Finland to study Microbial Dark Matter (Phase II) - AM7a DNA metaG (SPAdes) (version 3) | ecosystem: Environmental > Aquatic > Freshwater > Lake ...
AAGAGAGCATTCCGGAAGAAAAGAAGACACGCCGGTACGTGGGAAGGAACAAAGCGTACTGGGCCAAGCACTCCGGAAAGAAGCAAACGCGGCAATACATTAAAAGAGATGTCGCATTCTGGTCCAATCACCCAGGTAAAAAGCTGGCCGCATCCTAAGTCGCCGGTTGTGCCTCCAAAAGGGGGTATAAGGGGGCAAAACACCCTCTAATACCCCTAATTTGGGGCGCAAACGGGCTCAGGAGAGGCTATCAAACCTAGGAGGGGAAATGAAGTTTAAGTGTCCTGCTTGCGGTGACATAGTAGAAAGAGATATGCGGCAGCTCATGTCTCGCCAAGAAGCCATCTATCGAAACGGAATCATTGTCGCTTACACTTCTTATTGCGACAAAAAAGGACGAACAGCTAGGTGCAAGAAAGTAACCCGATAACGGAGGGTGATGCGATGGATGGGGAGATTCAAAGAACGACTATAAGCGGAGGAAACGAAACGATTCAAAGGCTTGAGCAAGAGAACAAGGAACTCCGCACTCGTGTGGCTGAGCTTACGAAATGGAACGACAACATCGCTTGTGACAGGAATCAAGCTGAACATGACAATGCTTTGCTTTTGAATAGTGTGGTAGAGCTTGGGGGACAAGTAAAAACTCTCGAAGATGTTAAAGAACATGCTATGACAGATATTGTTCGGCTGGCAGATGAAAACAAGGAACGCCAGAACCGCCTGTCCACTCTTGAGAAGGAGCGTGGTAATATGGATGAGATCGGACGTACGGCGATATTTTCAGGAAAAGTGCCTCGTAGGCAGATAGCAGCGCTCTTGAAAGTAACGCCACAGTGGATGGAAAAGGCTGTGCGGCTACTTGGCCTAGGCAAGGGGCGTCAAGGAAGCAGGCAGTTTTTCACCAATGAGCACATTGAGGTCTTCCGGACAGCGATGCTTCTCCGAGCGTGTAACGTGTCATGGGAAGACATAAGAGGCGTACGTGAGTGTCAGCTTAATGGAGTCGGCGAGACAACGTTTACAAAAGAAGTTAGTGGTCAGCTGGCGTTACTAAACTCAGAAGTACAGAAACGAATAGAGTTTTTGATTTCTGAGCTTGAGCAGTTCAAACATAAACCGGTACAGTTAATAACTTCTGGAGAGCAGCATGAGAATGTACATACTGGTAAGAAGCAAGTCACCTAAGGGCTGGGGCGTGAACGGTGTTGGTCACGTCGCGCTCATGTGCTACCTCAAGTTCAAGAAGGATCCGCGGATGAAGTGGTGGCTCAAGAACTCATTCCGTAAAGTAACCTGCCTTGTGTCTGATGAAGAGTTCAAACTCGCTAAAAAGGCCGGCGACTATGTGGTCTTTGTGGAAGATGATTTGGATGATATGCCACTCACAATGGCGTTTTGTCCTCGGAAAGAGTACCCGTGCTTCTTCAACGGGTTTAAACTTTATTCATAAGGAGGAATTGTGCCAAGCTGGCAGTTTCTGTGGACAGAGAAAGTAGGTCGTGGATTTGTTATAAAAGCAAAAAGCCGAAAAGAGGCGTGTGAGATCTTTCGTAAACGGGTTCATAATGGGTCACACTACAAACCTTGCATAATGCCTTACGGTAGCGGTCCTATTGGTGATGGAAGGTTTATCGGTGGTGGAACATATGATAAAGATGGCGTATACGAGCTGACATAGCAACACATAGGAGCGGAGGAATGAATGCTTTTGGGTATTACAGGAAGTGTAGTGAGTGCAAGTTCCATGAGCGAAGCCGGGCAGCCTTCGGGTTTAGCCCTTGTAAAAAGCAACCAGATCCAGGTTCCGAGCAGCACAATAGCGGGGGAAACTGCCAACTATTTCAGCGAAAGTGGCTTGGGACTATCGGTCCGGCAATAGCTGTTGTCGCTATTACAAGCATGAACGTGTGGCTCGGCTCCTCAAGTAGGTGGGACTGGTGCGAGAATATGCTTGTTAAGCGGCTGTTAGGCAACAAGCTCGCTAGGCAGCTTGACGATGCGGGAGATCCATACTGGGCTGAGTATTACCGGGATAAGGGACGGATTGTACCTAAGAAAGAGTACAACGCAGACGGGGCATGTATGTACTATAAGAGGAAATGGTGGAAGTTCTGGGCACCACGGTGATGCGTCTTGAGGAGTGGGAAGTCCTCATAGCTTCGAGAATAGAGAGGCTTGAGGCTGCTGTTGGCGGGGAACTGTCACCAAGAGAACACCTAATCTTTAAGTCAGCCTTTTTTAGCGCGTTAGCTGATCTCGATAGACTTCAAATAAAAGAACTTACAAAAAAGATAGGTTATTTAAGTGATAGAACTTGAGATTCTGGAGCAGCGGATCGAGGAGCTGGAGAAGCGTCTAGTTGATCAAGCCATAACGATCTGCTCGATGGCCAGGATCATGACTCAGCTCAAGCGTGAGAATGAGAACTTAACAACTAATCAGACCAGCTAAGATAGGAGGGCTTGTGAAGTACTGTAACGAGCGGTACATTAAAAAAAGCCATACGCAATTACGAAAGTGTTTGCGTAATTGGGAGTTTAAGTCCGCATTAGAGCACCTAGCACCTGAACCGAACTGGATTAAGTGGACTGTGCAGGCGTTAGCCGAGCTATACGGAAATGCTGCTAGAAGCTCTGTTAGGCATGCGGAACTTGTTGTAATTCAATCCGCTGTGCACGACATCACGGGTGTCCACCCGCATCCTCCAGACCATAAACAAGAGACAGTAGTCGATACACCATTGCGAAAGTGTACTGTGCCATCATGTCTTCCGCATGCTCGTGTCGGTCTTCGAGTTGTATCAAACCGCGGTAGACGAGCACTGGAGCACAATGGGATCAAGACTATTGGGGAAGCCTTTGCGTGCGGACCAAAAAAGATTATGTCACTTACACAAGTAGGTAAAAAGACATTTTGGGAACTTGTGACATTATTTAATGCAGCTGGGCTAGATGGGAACAAGTGGTCTGAGCAGTATGAGTATCTGGATGAAATACAACCAGGTATTTAAAGCAGCTTCTCAGACAGAAGTCACTAAGAGGCAAGAGCGATACCCATTCAGTGCTTGTGAAGGTGCCGGGCTTCCGGTCATTATGACACTGCTGCCAAGCCTTGTACTTGATCAGGTAAGTGAGTGCCAGCCGCTAGAGAGCTGCAAAAGCACTGTGTTCTATGTGGATGTCATACACCGCGGATGGAATTGGAGGTATGTTCGGAGTCAGATCAGGTACTACTGGGCCAAGTGGACCGGTAGGATAATGCACTAAACAGGGGGTAACATGAAATTAAGTAGGCACATGAAGTTAGCAAAGATCACGGCTAAGATAAGAGAGCAGCTACACGCAATAGACGATAGCTTGCTGACTCCTAAATCAAGAAAGTCATGGAAAGCCTTAAGAATGGCACGACTTAAGTTTGATGCACTTAGGAGTGAGTTGGATTATGATTATCATTCGGTAATCACTGACAAGCAGTTTAAGGAGCTGGGGCACATTTATTACGGTGGGAAAACAAAACAGGAGATGTTATGTACAAAGCAGCAGCGAAAAGAAAGTTCAAATACGCAGAGTGGATTCACGGAGACGGAGAGTACGCTCTAGCAGCGAGATGCGGGTGTTTGACAGTTACTCTTCACAAAACACTTGAAGATGCTAGGAAGAGTAAATCTCAAATTGATAGTACCGGCTGTGGTCATGCATGCGTATGTAGAAATACCGATCCAATTAGACTATCTATGGTACACAAGATAGTCAAGTTACAGAAGTAGCTGGTGGCCGAGGCGGGACTTGAACCCGCACGTCCTTTCGGACACAAGCCCCTCAAACTTGCGCGGCTGCCATTACGCCACTCGGCCAATAAAATTATGAATCACGTTTTTAAAGCTGCTACTCAAGACGAAGTACGAAAGCGTATATTCGCGTGTGTTGACTGCAACTACTTCTTAGATAACTTAGGTGGTATACAAAGCGTGTGTTCGAAGTTTTACCCAAGCATATCCATACAACTTACGGATCCGAACAGCTCTGTTCCAAAGTGGTGCCCGTTAAAAGATGGTGGGCACGGTAGGACTTGAACCTACACGTCCGAAGACACAGGCTTCTAAGACCTGCGCGGCTGCCATTACGCCACGTGCCCTTGGTACCGGATGAGGGAATCGCACCCACACTTTACGGCTTTTAAGACCGTCGCCTCTGCTATTGGGCTAATCCGGCTTGGTGCGAGTGGAGGGACTCGAACCCCCACATCCTTTCGGACATCGGCTTTTGAGACCGACGCGGCTGCCATTACGCCACACTCGCTTGATTGGTGCGATCGGCAGGACTTGAACCTGCACGGGGTTGACCCATAAGCTTCTGAGGCTTACGCGGCTGCCATTACGCCACGATCGCTTGGTCTCTCTGGTCAGGGTCGAACTGACATGATATCCTGTTTAGAAGACAGGTGGACTATCCAATTATCCCACAGAGAGGTTAGAACTTCATTCTTCTTCCCGGCATCCATCCTTTTGATAAATATGACATAAAATCTGATTCTGTTACTTTTATGGATTTTTTAAGGCCAGGATTGTAAATCCACTTTTTCCCATATTGGGAATTTCCTTTCCCGGACTGTGCTTTTGATACTATTGACCCAATATATTTTTTATGCTCTTCTGTGTGATGTTTATTTTTGAACCTCATTCCATCTTTTAGGCTAAAAAATCCAGACTTGTTTTTCCGTTGAGTTTCTATACTTTTCTTATGTGCTGGCTTGCGAAGTTTTTCATTATTAAATCCAATTCCCTTCTCTTTGCACATATTACCAATAGCAACCATCTTCTTTCTTGTTTCTTCTTTATTTGGATTATTTGTAAAATAATCTCCACCCTCGCCACCCGGTGTTATGTTGTATCCCTTAGACCAGGTACAGCCTACATCAGCTATCCAAGCTATTTCTAATTCATTTAGCTCTGCTTTACTATAAGCACAATCAATGGGTCGTATCTTAAATCTACCTTGACCGTACTTTTTCATAACACGTCTTATTATGACACCACTTGGTTTGTATTTTGGATCAAACCTACTTCCTTTGTGTTGACCAATGTATCTCATATTGGTCACCAAATCAGTTACCAAGTAAATGTAACCATAACAATTTTCTAATATCCTGTTCATACTTACTCCAGGTTGGTACCTCTACTCAGATTCAAACTGAGATGTGTAGTTTCGAAGACTACCGCCTTATTCAATTAGGCCATAGAGGTATGATTTAATAGAGCTCTTCCCACTTGTTCTGATCGTAGCTCCAGTGCCGTACATCGTACACTGACAACTCTGCAAAAAACCCAAATACTTCTAAGAAAAGCCTAAAGCCGGCATGATCACAGTTGCGAGTAAGCTCGAGATTAAACCGAAACCAGCACCACTCCTCGAACTTGTCCAACTGAAGCTCCCATGCTTTGTTCTTTGAGATCTTCCAACCGATGTCTGTCATGTCGCCCCCACACGATGCAATTTATTCCATATCTTTATTATAACATCACCATGGCAATGCTTGGGTTTGCAGAAGCACCCAAGGATCGCTGACTCCGGAAGAGCCTCGATAGCATCAAGAACTTCCGGATCCTTTAGAGCATACTTCTCGTACATTGCAATAACCTCGTCCCGGGTGCCGTCTTTGTCAATTACATACGGGTTTCCAAGGAGCGTGCCCCTTCCAATGTAATGCGTGTATCCTGCTTTGTACTTGTTTATGACTATCATAGATCCTTGGTCTCCCCGGACCGGATCGAACGGTCGGCCTCCAGTGTAGGAAACTAGCGCTCTGTCCAACTGAGCTACGGGGAGTTGGTGCCCTTGGGCAGATTCAAACTGCCAACCTCTTCCTTCGCAGGGAAGCGCTCTATTCAATTGAGCTACAGGGGCGTTATTGTTCTTTTAAAGCTTTAATCAGATCCTTCTTGCCCTTTGACCTAGAGAATGCCTTACCGCTAGGCACAACCCGAGTCTTTGGGTTGATCTCCCAACCGAACCTAGGTCGTACCTCAAGTAACTTCTTGTGCTGCTTATTCATACTTCCTCCGAACTGGTAGCGGAACCCGGAGCTGCCCCGGAACTTCTGGCTTATGAAACCAGCGCTCTTCTAGTTAAGCTATTCCGCCATATTGGCTGGGCCTTCTTATTACAACCGTTTCGTCTCTGGTCGGCCTTTCAGAGCGTAATTTCACCCATTGCTACTCCTGCCAATTCGCTTTGGGCTTCGGATTTGGTCCACCTGAGAGGTAATGCTCCTCCGTCGCCCGGTTATCGGCCGGGTGCTCTGCTATTGAGCTACAGGTGGTAATGTCTACTCATCTCAAATGTCCGGTCCACAACGGACGTTTCATTGGTACACGCGGAAGGACTTGAACCTTCATATTTAGCCAGTCCGGCCAATGACCCGGGTATAAACCGGGGGGTTTACCAGTTAACCTACGCGTGCCTGTAACCACCTTCAAATTGTCTTACCGCTTCTCTTACTGCACGAACTGTTTGCTGACACATAACACAGCCAGCTATGTGCTGTTTCATTTTGATATGCCTGCTTTTGCTAAGCGAACCGTCTACGTATTCACCTAACGGCAGTCTACTGCACTTCTCTTCTTGAATGCAATACCACTTAAACACCACGTCCATATCGTCCATACGACCCTCCTTTGGTTTTTATAGGTTACTGCTCTCACCTATATAGAGCCGCAAAGGGGGTACTTTATTACAAACTATTTTCAACTATTTTGTCGCAAATAGTAGCTACTTTTTCCGACAAACTTGTCACACTTCCGATGTGCTTTTCGTGACAAACTGGTGGGAAGTGAAGGGCACGATCCTTCAACCTTCTGCATGTCATACAGATGCTCTTCCAATTGAGCTAACTTCCCCTGGTGCGTGATGAAGGACTCGAACCTTCGATATCCTGGATGTAGGCCAGGTGTCCTAGCCGCTGAACGAATCACGCGTATGGCTGGGGAGGAAGGGATCGAACCTTCCTTATTCTCGGTTAACAGCCGAGCGCCTTCGCCCTGAAGACTACTCCCCAATGGTGGACACCCTCAGAGTTGCACTGAGTTCTCCTGTGCTTCTATTACACCATAGCCGCCATAAAACTTAACTCAAATACTTTTCCCAGAGATCCACTATTTCTCCGAGCTTAATTCTTACAATTTCACGAAATCCACGAGGCCTAGCTGGGGTCCTCATTAGCTTAAGCCCCGACTCAGCTAATGTTCTGTCATCCTTTGAGTAATTGCATGCTTTGCATGCAGTTACGGTGTTATCCCAGGAGTTTTTTCCACCCTTTGATTCCGGGATTACGTGGTCAATTGTCGTGTTCTTCGCGCCGCACTTTACACTACAGTATTGGCATTGATAATTATCTCGAAGATGCACGTTACGCTTTGTGTAAGAGACATAGCTGATCCTCTCGAACACAACACGAACATATCTTTTGAGACGTATTACCGCCGGTACTTTCATAGTTTGACTAACTGAGTGTACTTCCTTATCGTATTCCTCAAGAACAACAGCCTTATCAGAGTATACAGCAGAGATTGCAGACTGCCAGTCACACACCCCAAGGAATTGGAAATCTAGGTTGAGCACTAAGCAGCGCATGTTGTTTTCTCCTTAAATTTATTAGTAAATAAATCTTTCCAATAGTTTCTGTTAAAGTTCGTTCGGCAATGACACTGTTTACAAAGACTAATTAGGTTACTTAATATGTTGTGCAACTTGTCATAATCAATGTGGTGCACATTCAAACTACAACCTAAAATAACTAAATGCTCTTCCTCTGTTAGACCACATAACTGGCACTGATAATTATCTCTTTTCCTAACAGACTCTTTTAGGGTGTTGTCAAATTCCGGTCCATATGGTAGGTTAAGCCCGCCAGTCCAATTAGGATTCTCAGGACCTATCCAACGCCCGTCATAGCACCCATTTTTCTTCTTAGTATCAACACTTTTCTGTACTGCTTCTTCTGATTTTCTCTTTCCAAGCTGTGCCTCTCGTACCCTTATTTTTTGGTATTCAGATCCATTTTTACCAAACATAGGGTTACTTGAGCCAACCAACTCTTTTCGTTTCGCACGACAAGCCGTGCACCCACAATCAAGTTTGTGTGTGCTCGTTCCGCCAGTCATTGTCTTTTCATAACAGGATCTGCATCTCTCCCAGGAACTTGTAACCTGAACTTCATGTCTCATACCACATCCTCCGAGGCACTCCCTGGTTTCTCGCAGCTTCCTGTCTTTTCTAATCTTACTTCGCTTATATACTCCCGTTGGCATAACAATCCTTTCGATCGTTGGTCGGAGTAGGGAATCTTGCAATCCCAACCTCTCGGTCCCGAACCGAGCGCTCTTCTTTTGAGCTACACTCCGTTAAAAATATCCTGCTTTTCAGCGAGATACTTTAGATACACTTCTTTGTCTTCTCCGAGCTTTAGTTCCCCATTCGTCAGTGCCGCCATCACGAGATCCTTAAGCCTTCCAACCTCCTTACCTCCTGGAAGACTGAATCGCTCCATGATAGACAGCCCGTCTAGTGGGCACTTAAGTTCTTTGTAGTTCTTTACTTCCTCGATCCTGTTCTTAAGGTGATCGATACGGGCTAGGTTCATTTGAACCTTCTCTGGTCTATGGCTAGTAATATCAGCGGCACTCAGAGCGATCAGCTTGTCAAGATGGGCCCCGGTCTCGACAACGTACCTTCTTACCGCTGAATCTGACCAGTCTTCCTTGTACAGGTTCGTTCTCATGTGGTTCCGGACCAAGTACGTTACGTCCTCGATCACCTTCCGCGGCAGCCCGAGCCGACTCAAGATTGAATAAGCCATCAGAGCCGAAACCTCTTCGTGCCGGTAGAAGTGCACCCGTCCATCCCACTCAGTCTTAACGTAAGGCTTGCCGACGTCATGGAACAACGCTGCAAACCTTGAAGCTACTTCAGCCGGCGAGTTCTCAACTACTCCTACCGTATGAAGCCATACATTTTTGCTGTGGTACTTGCTGTCTTGGTCCACAGCATTAAGTACCGTCAGCTCCGGGATGAAGTAATTGAGCAGCTTGTACTTCAGCAAGTCATTCAGAGCCTCACCAACGTACTTACCAAGCAGTATCTTGGTGAACTCGTCTAGGATTCGCTCCTTCGGCAGGAACAGAAGCCTGTGTGCTTCACTTGCTAAAGCCTCTCTTACTCCATCTGAATACAAAAACCCAAACCGCGACTTGAACCGGATCGCCCTAAGCATCCTGAGCGGATCGTCGCTAAAGATCTCTGCCGCTTTCATAGGGGTCTCAAGGATCCCCTTTGCCAGGTGCTCCTTGCCTCCGAAGAGGTCTACTACCTCCCCATTTCGATCCATTGCCAGGGCATTGATCGTAAAGTCCCGGCGGATCAGGTCGTCCGCGATCGTTGTTCCCCACTCCACAACCGGCCGGCGGTTATCCCTCTGGTACTTCTCGTTTTTTCTAAATGTAGTTGCTTGTATGATGTACCCATCCATAACAACTTCTATTGTTCCAAAGGCTTTTCCTACATCGTGTACTTTGTAACCTGCTTTTTGAAAGACCTTTTCAGTATCGTCTGGAAGAAGGTTAATAGCAAAATCCAGATCATCCGTGTCTTTTCCAAGCAGCTTGTCACGGACTGTGCCACCAACCAAGTATATGTCAGCGTCTTTGAATAGTGAAAATACCTTTTCTACTACCCTATCAGTGATAGTTTCAGGCATCTTTTTACCGCTGCTTTCTGTAGTACTTGGTTAACTTCTGGACTTCTGCCTAATGTCCATCCGGTGCTTAAATAGTGCAATACTTGTTCTTTGCGTACGAGCCGGCTCTCTTTTGTTTTTAAATTATGTATGTGTTTCCGCCCAATATGTGCAAGCCTGTTCTTCTCTGTTTGATCTTGTGGCTTTGTTCGGCCACGTTGCACTTTGCTATTTTTGTTTCTTATTTCAACCGCCCTGTCCACCCCATACTTCTCTGAATAAGTTTTACCTTTGTACTCCCCACGCTTGTACATGCAGAAACAACAGATGCAAGTGTCTTCATTGTGCCCGAGTGCTGATAGTGTTTTCCCGACCCGTGCTTCGGACACCCATGGTTTAGGGCCACTCTTTCTCAGCTTGGTTTCCTCTGAGTCAGGTCCCCATGCTCCGTTTCCGCCGACTGTAATATTGTAACCGGTAGCTCTATCTGTAGAATTAAATTCAGCAATATACTTTCTTTCCAAGCGGTCTGCGTCCTCTTGGTTCTGTGCTGTTGCTAGTGTTTCTCGTGTAAAGCCACCTTTTCCATGTTCTTTTATTGCAATTTTTAACAGTTTTCCGCTTCCAAGATATCCAGGTCTTGCATAGCCAAATTTCTGACCAATGTACACTTTACCGTTAAATTTATTGGTTGTTTTATATATAATCCACTCACTCATATCATGCCTTTCATTGGCTGACCTGCAGGGATTCGCACCCCAATTTTTCGGTTCAGAGCCGAACGTCCTACTGTTGGACGACAGGTCAATGTTGGTCGGGGTGGTGAATTTTGAAATCACGACCTCTCGCTCCCAAAGCGAGCGCTCTGCCTCTGAGCTACACCCCGAAATTAACTACATTTTAAAGAACAACACATTGGCTGGCGATGGAGGTACCGCCCCTCCGCCTCAAGGTTCAAAGCCTCGCACGCTGCTATTACGCCAATCGCCATTGGTGGGCTCGGCGGGCAATGATCCCGCAACCTTCTCCTTAAGAGGGAGTTGCTCTGCCAATTGAGCTACGAACCCAATACTGGTGCGTCCGGCAGGAATCGAACCTACTCTTGGTCCTGGTTAAAAGCCAGGCGTCTACCCAGTCGACTTCGGACGCTTATGTTACGCAATTCTCATTACTCTAGTTGGTCTTCCTCTGCCTTTGTTTCTTGACCCATAAAACTCTGTTAATGTGTGGCAGTTAGGGCAAAGTAGTTCTAGATTTTCTTCACGGTTGTTTTTCCAGTTACCGTCCTTATGCTCAATCTGCAAAGGAACTTTTCCTGTATAGATGTTAACCTCTGACCATTCGCATTTCGAGCACTTGCTTTTGTACTTCTCAAACAAATATTTTCTTACATGCCCAGAGATGGAGGAGACTCCTTTTCCACCATTCTCTAGCCCCTGCTTCCATCGACGTATGTACAAATCATATGCAGTCTTATTTTTAACTCTGACCACATGTCTGTTTCCACACATACGAGAACAAAATAGCCGATGACATTTCCTAGAAGAAAACTCTTTTTTACATTCGTTACATACATATGTATGCATTATATTACCCTCAGTGGAGACGGCTGTCGGACTTGCACCGACGTGTGGATTGCTCCAACAGGTTTTGCAGACCTGCACATTCGCTGCTCTGTCAAGCCGTCATGGAAGCGGAGATGGGAGTTGCACCCATCAGCTGCTTTTGGCAGCTCCGGCTTATGAGACCGGTTAGCCCACTGGGGCTCGTCTCCGCAATGAATAATACTTTTCAAAAAACAAACTGGCGGGCCAGCAAGGTGACGCTCCCTGGTCTTCGGTTTTGGAGACCGACGTTCTACTGTTGAACTACTGACCCATAACTTTTGGCGGTGGGTAGACGAGTCGAACGCCTAAAGGGCTATTAACCCTTAACCGGGTTCAAGCCGGTCGGACCTGCCAATGTACCAAACCCACCATTTTATTACATCGGCAAACATCGCCAACTTTCGATCTTTGCCGATCTGCTACTGCACAATAACATATCTAATGTTATCGTGCGTTACTGGCGGAAGAGGTAGGTGCTGCCCCTACAAGCCTTTTACAGCTCCCGTTTTCGAGACGGGTGAGCTCTCTAACTGCTCAGCTCTTCCTTGGCGGAGGAGGTGGGGTACGATCCCACATGCCTTTTACAGCACCCGCGTTCCAGGCGGGCGAGCCACCAAATTGCTCAACTCCTCCATCGGCGGAAGACGTCGGTGCTGCCCCGACCAGACGTTTGCACGTCTCCAACTTAGCAGGTTGGCCCAGCTAACTGATATCTGGCTGTCTTCCATAAAAATATTTGAGAACTATAACCCGGGTTCTGTAGTTACCTTTCAGTAACTGCTAATCATCTGTCTAAGCTCCAAACCCGCTACTATTGACTGAGTAAGTCAGTAGCCTATTTTGGATTGCATCATGCAAGGATTGCCAACGTTTCACTCCCACTAAAGGGTTTCGTCACTGTGGCTCTATACTCTCAGTCTTTCAACTGGTCAAAGTTATTAGCTTTGATGCACTACTCTTGATGCCCGGAGTTTCCTCGAATATCCATTGCAGATACCCGCGATTAGCCGTTCTCAAATTTTACTTTAATGCATCCACAATTAAACATCCTACCTCGTATCCATCCTTCTTTCGTATAACCTTGAAGTGCGTCTTCTGTAACAAGTTTAGATTGGTGTAGTTTTACATTTGAAATCCACTTCTTACCCTTCCAGCTGTTCCGATTTTTTCCGTTAGTACAACCCCCCGATCCTGGAAAAAACTTTCTACCTCTTATCCAACCATTATTGATATAGTCTGAAAACTCTTCTTTATTAGCCCATCTAGATTGTTTTAATTGTAAGTTAGATATCCACTTGTGCTCTGCCGTTCGTCCAACTTTTCCAAACATTCCATTCTTTTTACCCGCATGATTTCCATGACTAGCACTTTCTTTCATCTTCTTTCTAGTTTCTTCTGAAGCTTTCCAACCAGGACAACCGTCTCCGCCATCAGCTAGGTTATATACGTTATCTTTTCCAATGTAATTTCTGCACTCAGCGACATACTTTATTTCTAGCATGTCTAATGTAATTTTATCATTAGCATACTCTATTGCTTTTACACGAAAATTATGTTTACCGTACTTTTTGATGGCTTGCTTTAAGTAAGATCCACTACCAAAATATTTAGGATTAAACTTACCTTTCTTTTGACCAACATACAGTTTACCATTGACCAAGTTAGTAGTCAGATAAACATATCCGTACATGTTCATAGCACACTCCAAAAAAAGAAGGGCACCTTTCGGGTGCTTGTAGGATATCCGGTTATGGCTATCCAACCCTACGGGTGCCCTAAAAATAGGCATAAAAATACCGAAGTCCTACAAGCAACTGCATTATACCGCGTTTTGGAGCAAAAGTCAAGAACTATTTCAAATTAAATTGGCGGTCCATGGGAGAATTAAACTCCCGCTTTAAGCGTGACAAGCTTACGTGCTATCACTACACCAATGAACCATTTTCAAAGAACAGGTAGCGCATAACGGTACTGCCCCGATGTCTCCTGGCTGAGAACCAGACGTCCTTCTTTTAGACGAATGCGCCATACAACGTGAGCGAGAGGTATTCTATAACTGGCGTGCTGCTGTTACACTAAACGGCCGAGGCCGCTGCGGAGTTGAACCGCTCCTCCAGTTCCATGAGTGTTAGGAACCTCTTATGCCCACTGGTAGGGGTAGACGGTACTGACCCGTCGTTTCCTGGGTGAAAACCAGGTGACCTGCCTTTAGTCGATACCCCCGTATAAAAACAAAAAGACCGATCCTGTCTAACCGAGCCCGAGAACCGTTGTTTCTGGTCGCTTCGGGTTTGGTTAGATATTATCGGTCTTATAACTACCCGAAGCGACCTGTGAGCGTGTGCCCACGAGACAAAAGGATGGCGTCGCCCACAAGGGCATACGCCCTTGCCTGGCCAGCAATCCTAATATGCGTTCGTGTTTTAGCTTCACCTGTTGCTCCGTGTAGTGGAAATCTAAATTGTACTCTTTTTAACTTTGAGGCACTAGCCTAGCACAAAAAGCCCTGTGTGTCAAGAACTATTTTAAACTATTTTTTGATGCTCCGGATGATATCTAGGAGCTGACCTGTCCGCACGTCATTAGAGTGATGCTTACGTATATGGGCCATCCCATTAGCTGCAATGCCCCTAGCGAACTCTCTATCAGCTAATATCTTAGCCGCTAAGCTAACAAGATCCGACTGGTCCTTCTTAAACTTTACGCACGTGCCATCTGGAAAAATCTCATCAATACCTGAGAACATGTCAGTGAGTAGAACTGCTCCTGATGACATTATCTCAAATGTCTTCGCAGCGGTTATATCATAAATCGAGCTGCATGACAAGAACGCGATGTTTTTCTTTAGAACATTTATGTACCCCTCATCCACGATCATCCTGTAGTTAACGATGTAATCATAATTCGATAACGTCTGAATAGCCCTGTTTCTGTCCGGGTATGCTGTGTTAACAGAGCTGCCAACAAATGCTATTTTGTTAACTCTGTCGATCGATACTGGTGCAAACACTTCGGTATCTACGGAGAATGGAAGCCACGCGTTTGGTACTTTTCCTTTGCGAAGGAACTGTGAGTGGTGACGCTGCAGCAGCAGATCAAACCCCTTCTCCTTATACCAGTCGTCGTTCTTTTCGTAGTGGTAGTCTTCCTCTATCATTATCTTCGGTTCTTTGATCTCTTCGAATCCGCTTGGTATCCAACAGTTCTTTTGAACACCGGTGTGTGGCGAATAAGACTCAAACATGCGGCTCTTTGTGTTGCATATGACTGCGTCATACGGAAACATGGCTTTTAAGTCGTACATGGTAATCTTACTGTCGTACGGGATCGTAGCTACGTCAGCGTACCCCTTCTCAAGGTCCATCCCGTATGCAAGCAGCTTTACTCCAGGGTACTTAGCGATGGTACGTGCGTACTCCATGTGAAACCACTTGTCGAAGTTGTATTCGGGTATGTACTTATAGAACCAAAGTATGTTCATCGAAATGTCCCAAAGATGGCTTTGTGTACTTTCGGCCAGACCTGAACTTCATTTAGAAGGATGTGCCTGGCTTCTGACAGTTCTGGCAGGTGCTCTTCATAGAACCTGCTGTTTATGATATTTCTTACGTCGTCCCCGTGCCCGTTGATGTCGAGGTACTTAAACGAGGTAGCCGGTAGAACTTTGTGGACTCCGCGCCCTCCCCAGTAGATCGGCATAGCCCAGAGAAGCATGCAGTCAAGGATCCTCTCTGAGAAGTAGTGCTCGCCAACATTGTCAAACTCAAGCATGTATTTGTACTGCTCATACACAGGCTCTTTTCCGGACCAGTAGTCTCCGGCATGCTGCACTGAGTACTGCCCGCAGGCCCCTTTGTAATGTGAAACAAGACTTCCGAATGGCCGTATTCGTCCGTAGATGTCTAGAATACCCGGGTTCTGTGAGCACATACGCTCCAAGAACTCTCTCCTGACTCTGTGGCTGTCGTCGCTAGAAGAGTTGCTTACGATCGTACCAAGTAGCTTCGTCTTTGGCATTGGCTGCAATTTAGACAGGTAATCGTAATCATAGGTAATCCACCACTCCAAAAACCCTAACGTATGTTTACAATCAAACTTTGCTAAGGCATTAAACCCATCCATGTCTTGGTAGTACTTGAGCGTCTCCGGGTGTGCTCCGAGAAACACACACTTGTTCTCCGGAATGTGGCTGTAGTCTGACGTTAGCTTGTCAATTACGGCGTAGCAGTCCGCTTCATCCAGATTACCCGTTCCAACAAGGTTCCCCCAGACGCCTGAGCGCCCGGGGGTCATCTTGCGAAAGGTATCCAGGAGCTTTTGGGGCTGTTCACTGTTACCTATGAACGCCAGTTTTTTCATGGGTTTTCCAGTTTTAGAAGTTTTCTGAAATACTTGTCCATAACCAAAAGTATTTTTACTTTTGGGTACAGTTTTTTAAATAGTTCGAACTTTTCCTTATCCGGTCCCCTCCAAAATCCTTTAAATTCTATATATGTACACATCATCGGAGTGTAAAAATCTGGGGTGTAGGTACTATCTCCCAAGTCAAATACCTTCGGTTCGTATTCCCATACTACCTTTTTACGGTCTAAGTATTCAGCAAAAGCTGCTTCTCGTTTTGATCGAAACCGTACTCCATTGTAGAATATACGCTTTCCGTGGTGAGCTATTTTACCAAACATGGGGTTGTTTTTTCCAGACATCCGTAGACTTTGGCTAGGATTTGGAACCCCAGCTCGACAGCATTTTCTACACTTTGAATACTTAACCTTCCCTTTTCTAAAAGCATACTTGCTTAAAAGAACACCACATCCAGTGCAATGGACTTTTGGGTTCTTTCGTAGCAAGTACATATGATACCTGCAATGTTTTGCAATTTTGCTTTTTAAAGAGTCTCCGCAGACCCTACACTTTTTATGAATAGATTTTTTATACCCAGGGTGGTTCTTGCCAACATATAGACCGTTCTTCGCACTACAGATACAACAAGAACAGCCCTTCTTATGCGGATTTGAATTACCCATTGTTAATATTGTACTTTTTATTCTTATTAGGAGTACGCCAGTTTTTGTCATACATAAGTTCAAGCCACTCCTCGATGTGGTTCGGGATCTTGAACGTGACACCCCGGAATACGAAGTCTTGAAGCTCATCGTAGTACCTCGCCGGGTGCTTCAGCTGATACCCGCAACGCGGCTTATCATAGACGTAATAGTCACCTTCCTTCTCAAACCACCATCCCTCGATCTTCTCCCCGTTACGAATGAAATTCGTGTCGTAATAAGGGGCGTTGTCGTTTGTGATCGGCTTTGTTGGATCCCCCTCGGTGACGATGTACCCGGCAGCCCGCATTTCGTCGATAACGGGGTAGATACGTGTCCTTTGTGAGAAGTCGAGAGCAATGTCCACGTCATCGTCCCAGGCGATGAAATTCTGGTCCCGGTAGGCGCCAAGCATCGTTCCGTGCGACAGCCAATGCTTGATTCCGTGCTTGGTCAAGCAGGCGCTGACCTCGCAAAGGTTGTTAAACAGAGCATCCCTATCGATAGGGCGGGTACGGCCCCCTGCCTGACCTCGTTCCCATATCGGTAAATGTTTGCTCCAAATATCTAAATTGGGGTTCAGATCCATTACGCGCCTCGCTTCCTTTCTGAGAAAACTACACCTTCCAGTTCAAGCACCGACACGTTCAATCCCTCGCAGATATCGCGTACGTGCTGAACACACTTGAAGAACTCATCGTTGTCCTTCTTAACGTTTAGATACAAGTCTTCCTTGTCGAGCATGAGCATCTTTATACCACAATCATAGATGATTTCACCAAGCCTTTTGATGCCCATTTTGGTCTCGATCTTGGGAACGAACTGCACGGTGGGCGGGAGCTTCGCCTGGATCTCCTTCACAATGCTGACCTTCTCGATGTTCGATACCGCGAAGTACTTTACGTTCTTCCACTTCGCACATAGGTCGTAGGCTGTTTCCATAGCAATAACAGGGGTCGGGGGCTTTGTCCTGCCCTGGGGGTAGTCAAGAAAGACATCCTTGTCCTCGTTAGTCTTTAGAATCTGCTCCAGTTCCTCGACAGTATTAACCCAAGCCATGTTGATACGAATGACAGAGTCGTTTGGAAGTGCCATGTATTTCTGTAGGTTATTTGATACGATTATCATTTTTCTTTACCCTTATGTAGAGAGTTATGTAAAAGACAGTTGTTAAAATTGCGATCACGTACTTTATTACGAGAGGGTTTTGCCGGATGAGGATGGCATACCAAAGGGCGATTACGTTGCCGACCAGGTACATAACGTACAGGAGTAGACTCACGCCATCGACGCACTTGGTTTTCACCGTCTTTATGATCTGAGGCACAATCACCACAGAGAATATTACAGTTGCCGTCCATCCAAGAATATCAGGTAGGCTCATTTTTTATCCGCTCAATTATTTTAGATGTTGATGTGCCGTCATACCTGGACAAGTTTAGGCGCTTTGATTCCGGTATTTCATAAAGATTTGCTATGTGATGCTGGTCTTCTCCGACTACGATCAGGTCGCACGTATCGAGAATGTCTTTAGGTATGCGAAACTCGTCCACTCCAACGGTCTCTCGGACACATCCGAGAGCGCTTATGATAGCCATGCGTTCGTCAAAAGGAACTATGGGACGCGATGGCCCTTTCTGGCGCTTTACGGCTTCATCAGTAACAACTCCGACAATAAGCCACCCTTCTCCGCTCCCCTGGTAGGCATTATACAGTAGGTTCAAGTGGCCGAAGTGGAACAGATCCCATACCCCCAAGCAAAATACTTTTTTCATGTTACAAGCTCCTTAGTTTGTTGTAGATGAACGGCCACGTTTGAAGTTCGTTTAGAAGAATATGCCTGGCTGCTGCAATGTCCTTTATGTGGCTCTCGCGAAATGTGCTGTTAACAATATTGACGGCCCGCTCAGCTTCTTTTGTTACACCTTCCAACGGCCCATCTATCCTAACATACGCGAAAGAGTCCTTCGGGACAAACTCGTGTACATTGTCACCACCAAAGTAAATAGGCATGGTCCACAGAAGCATGCTGTCGTAAAATCTCTCTGATAGATAATTATGCACTGGCCTTCCGGTAAACATCACTCCAACATCAAAGTCTAGCGCGTACCGGTAGTCTACTTCTATGTCTTTGCCTACAAAGTGGTCTCCGACAGACACATCCATGGTGGATGCAGGTATGCCGGCTACCCCACGATAGAACTTGTTTATAACTGGATTACTCATGAACTTCGAGTCTTGCCTTCCAAAGATGTCTATGTTGTCTGACTTCTTAACGTATTCCTCCAGGAACCTGATACGCTGGCCGTAGGTCGGGCGGTCGATGCTGTCTTCCTGATAGGTAGTGATGCTTATAACGTCCTTGCTCTTCTTTGGAGGAGTCATTGCCATAAGTGCATCATAGTCATGGCTAATCCACCACTCGCCAGGGTTGAGGCATGTATCGTTCGGAAACACTGCAATAGCTCCAGGCACGTTTGTCATCGCATGGTAGGACCTGACACCTTTCGGATGCTGCGCAAAGCACACTACCCTGTCCCTTGGAATAGGGTGAGCATCCAGGGGAAGAGGACCGTCCATGCAAACAACATAGTCAGCCGCGAAAGGATCGGTTACAGCCTCCATACTTTCCCAGCGACCAGACTTTTTTGGTGTCATTTTTATAAGTGTTCTCAGAAGAGCCGTCGGATCTTTAAAATGCTGCGACACGAAACACACTTTAAACTGCTTCATTTAGATACTCTCTCTATACACTTGTTCAAGCCGGAGTCTTATTTTTGTTGCTTGGCGAAGTATTCGGTCTTTGTTTCTGTCCTTTATCTTCTTAATAGGAACACCCGCGTATACGGACCACGGGTCAAGTTTCGAGAATGCCGGAACCCAACTAAGCCCTCCAATAACTGTTCCCTCAGGTATCACCGTTCCTGGCATTATGACGGAGTTAGTTCCTACACCACAGTAGTCTCCGATAGTCACATCTCCAGAGCACATCTCCATACCAATGTCGTAGTCTGGCGCTAATATAACAAGGTCATTAACGAAGTCGTTACTGCCACAATAGATCTTCACGCCGGATGCGATCGACCCGAAGTCACCCATTGTAAACTGCCTGTCTTTTCCTCCAGCGATAACGCAGGATGCCGCTACGTGAGACATCATCCCGATCTTTACCTTAGTAGAGAAGTAACAAAAGTCGTCCACTACGGAGTGGTCTCCAACGACAAAGAACTCCGGATGTCTGATACGCGTGTTACTAGATACAATGTTCCTGATGCGCATACCGTTAGATAGCATCATTGGGGTTCTCCGAACGGGGAACAGCAAGCCCCTCTTTTTCGATGTAGCTTTTAGCGTCCTCAGTCCACACACCTTTAGTAATGGGGTTCTTCTGCCATATGGATATAAGCGGCTCCTTCATAGAGAAGTTCTTAGCACCTGGGATAGTCCTCGTGTGAGCGTTCTGCTCAAACTGCCACACGTTCTCATCAGGTCTTACAAAGTTCTTGAAGTAGTCCCTACGCCAAAGAGACGGCTGAAGAGACGCCACGTAGTAAGCCGTGTCTGGTATTACGTCTAGCATACTCTCTTCTTTAGCAGCTTCCGCAGATACATTTAGCCGTATCTGGTCGGCGAGTCCTTGGCGAACTAAATTAACCAGAACATCCATAAGGAACACATTGACCGATTTACAGATCCAGTAGTCTTCGACCATCATAAGTAGAATAGGTTCGGGTATCCTGTCGAGAGCCACAAGCATACCGTTTGACCATCCCGTATCAGGGCCTACCTTTACCGACTCCCCGGCTGGTGCATCCTTAAAATTAGTAACGAAGTATAACTTGCAGGAGCACTCCGGCCAGTACTTACGAAGTCCGTGCATGAAAACAGGCCACGCCCGCGAATATTTGTCACAGCTTGTCACTACTAAGGCAACGTCGTTCATCGGTACTTCTCTATAAAAGCTAAGAGCTCCTTGATTCGTATCTCATGGGTATGCCTGGTGTTTATGCAGTGAATAGCTCTGTCAACAACACTCTTACGCAAGGACTCATCTCGCAATATCTGATTTGCTTTATCGCTAAGATCCCGCCAGTCGTTTTCGTATGTTATATAGCTTCCTTCATCTAAGACAGTCTCTATCCCGGTGAACTTGTTTGTGAATAGCACTGAGCCGCACGCCATGATCTCAAACGTTTTGGCGGACGTCAGGTTGTATTTAGACCCACAGGATACATGGCTAACATACTCATGCATACACTTGATGTAATCGTCAAACACGCGCTCTCTGCTTCTAAACACGTCTATAATGTTGCTTCGCTGAAGCATTGTGTGGGCTACAAACCTCTGTGGGTAGCAGTCAGGGCTTGACGCGCCCACAAAGCAGAACTTGTTCTTTCGCGCCCCGTAGTACGGTGTAAATATGCTCGTATCCACGGAGAACGGAAAGAACTCAACTGGAACTGTTTGCATCCTAAGGGACTGGCTAAAGTGCTTCTGAAGAACCACTGTTATCCCCATGCTCCTGTGCCAGTCGTAGCTAGCCTCGTAGTGAAAGTCTTCTTCAATACATATCTTACGAATCGGGTACGTGGCGAAGTCAAGTGGAAGCCAGCAGTACCCAACGTCTCCGTTTCTGTCCGGAAACAGCGACACCGGGAAGTAGTTTGGGTGATATGCGGCGGCACGCGTGTTTAGGATGATCACATCTATTTTTAGTTTGTCTATGATGTACTCCATGGTAAGAGAGAAGTTGAACGGGATCGGCACAATCGACTTATCCCCTTTAAACATCTCATACATGTTTGGACCGTAGATAAACAGGTCGTCAACGTACTTTTTCACCTCAAGCGCGAAATCCGTGTGGAGCCACTTATCACACTTGTTGACCCTACTGAAGTGATCTATCCAGAGTATTCTCATGTCAGATCTCCATAGTACACAGGGACAGGACCCTGCGGGTTTCCAACTAAGCCACCGATAAGAGCTAGACGACGCTCCATTTCAGCTTTGTTCCTTAAAAACACACCCATAAGGTGAGTGTTGTTAACAAACAAAGTGTCTTGAGTGTACTTATGGAACTGGTGAGTTACTGTATATGGCATGTTCTCTTTGTTGTGCTTGTGCCTCTCGCAGATCTCGCGATCCTCACAGCCGTACCCATCAAACCCCTCGCACATCCCACCAGACTTGAAGAACTCCGCTTTCTTTATGCAGAATCCTATGCCAAATATGTCCTCTTTGTAATACTCAAGGCGGTCTGCTCCTCCCTTTTCTGTCTCTCTGAGTACAATGTTAAATGGGACAAACACATAATTTTTTGTGCTATTCATGTACTCAAACACTGTCTTTAGGTAATCTCTGTCCGTAATGATGTCTGCATCCATGACAAACAGCCACTCGGCTGATGAGTTCCTTGCCGCGACATTAATGAACCAGGATTTGCAGAACAGATCACGGTGTGGGAGCGTCACCACCTTATCCGCCAACTTTTCAAGGCTTGGGTGGCTGGCGTCCATGTCTCGCACGATTATGAGCTCGAACATGTCTCTTGGAAGTGACTGAGCTGATATAGATTGCAGCGTGGCGTTAAACAGTCTTAGCCGGTCCTCCTGCTTGCCGTACCAGCAGAATATGAGCGAAAACTTAGGCATAGAACTCCTTAATTTTACTGCACACAGCTATTAGTTGATCATTTGTAAGCCCCGGAGATGAGGGAAGCCACAGACCCATGGAGGACATCTTGGTCGCTACAGGGAAGTCCATTCCGTAAAAGCTGTATATCTTTTGGCTGTGGATCGCGGGGTAGATAGGACGTGTTTTAATACCAGCGTCGAGCAGGAACTTCGCTAGATCTTCGCGATTCTCAACATAGATGTCAATAAACCACGGTGTGACATAGCTTAGATCCATGTCAAGCATGGTAACCTGCGAAACTTCTCTTAGAGCACACTCATACATGAGGTACATCTCTCGTTTCCTAGCTATCCTTGTGTGAATGTCTCTGAACTGGCTTAGCCCAACTATTGCCTGAAGCTCTGTGAACTTGCAGTTTACTCCGAACTCGTCATGAATATCGAGCCCGCCTCCGGTGCGTCCAAAGTCCTTAAGTTTTTTGATCTTGTCGGCAACTTTATCATCATTGGTTACAAGGCACCCACCCTGCCCCGTAGTGATTATTTTAGGCATAGAGAAGGAAAATGACGACACGTCACCATACCTCCCGATGCGTTCTCCGTTGGAGTAGCGCGACCCTAGAGACTGGGCGTCGTCAGATATGTACGCCAAGTTGTGGAGGAAGCAGAACTCCTTAATTAGGCTTGGATCTACGTGGCTTCTGCCGTGTAGCGTTACATAGATTATTGCCTTAGTCTTGGGTGTAATCTTGTCCCGGGCCTTGTCTAAGTTCATGCATAGCGTGGTAGCGCTTACGTCAACAAGCACTGGAGTAGCTCCGATGAACCTCACTGCGTTTGGAGTCGCGATCATGGTTATATCAGGGACAAGTACCTCGTCTCCTGGCCCAACACCCATCGCGAGCAGAGCTAGGGACAGGCTGATAGTACCGTTATTGACCATAAAGCAATGTTTTACCTCGAGAAACTCTTTGATCTTGTTCTCAAACTCGGCAGTCTTTTTGTACTCAGTTATGTACCCACCGGAGTCAAAGTACTCGCTAAATCGTGCTTTCAGGTCGGCTGTGTCAAGCAAAGGCTCAAATTGGTTGATCATAGCTTCCTTGCCACTACCCCTATCATTGGGTAGTCGTGTTTTACGACAGTTTTAAACTGCACCTTCCAGGAGTCCCCAAGAAGTTCTTTAATTGTTTTACGCGTGTACCCCCACTTGTGTGTTGAGTACTCGTTCTTTTGGTTACAGTAGATAAGCTCCATCAACCATTCAGGGTCTGTCTTGTAGTGCTTGCGAACGTCTTCGTGTATGTCTGGAAAGTCAAAAATAAACCTTCCTCCAGACACAAGTACTCGCCTGGCTTCCCCTACGATGTGAGCAGCGTCCCGCTTCGTAAAATGCTCAATGGCAGAGATCATTACTATCTCATCAACCGAGTTGTTGCTGAAGTCCATCCAGTTCTCAGTGAGGTTCATTTTCTTATCGACAATACACTCTCCGCGTGTTCTCTTAGAAAACTCCGTAGAAAATGGTCTCGTGAAGTACCTGTCTAGTGTAGTGAGGTTTGGATTGGCTTCCCCCTTGCGCAGCTTCCTTCCGCCGATATCGACGTTAATGTGCCCGCTAAGGTATACGTCTCCACAGCAAAGATGAACCTTCATGCTTCCCACCTCTTTAGTTTATCTCTGAACTCCTCGAACTTGTCCTTCCTGCACCACACATTGGCCATGCGATCGGAGTCTTTGCAAAGAAACACGTACCCTAGTGGGGACAGCCTGGCATCAGCCTCGTCCTCCCACACGTTGTTGCAGTAAAAGCATATGAGCTCTGTGTTTGATAAGTTTCTCTTGAGAGTTGCATACGTGGCGTAGTCCCACTCAGGGTTGCTTTTAAACACCTCGGAAACAGGCCCAATCCCAGGTGAGATGAAGCAAAACCTGGGTGCGGAGCAGTTATGTATGATAACTGGGTTGGCAGCGAAGTTGTTAACTTGGCACGTAGCACCGGCGGCTACCATCATGTCGTCAAACAGCTGCCGCGGACACTCACACCATGCGTCTATCGTGTGAAAGTTAGTAAACCCAGACTTTGCCAGGAAATAGATAAAGCTTCCTGATCCGGCGCCAACATCTTCTATTAGGATATCTTTCCTGTCTTTATATAGCTCCCGGATAACAAACAGCGGCAGGTAGTGTGATATGTTAAATGGAAGCTTGTACTCGGGCCTAAAGTTTATGACAGGATCTAGTTTTGGGTACGTTCTAGAGGGCGGTATTAGCCTGTAAAACCCTGGATCAAAGTAGGCGTCGTGCTCAGTTCTTACATTCGGGTACGTGTAGTGGACATCGATTAGCTTTGCGACATGTGGCGCAAGCTCGTCAATCCAGTTTATGTCTTTGAGTATGTTCAGTATCATTTTAAGATGGCTCCCATCTCATATCCAATGTGAACTCGCGGAAGATCCATCTTCTTGTATCCCTCAAGACTTCTCCACCACTTAAAGGCCTGTGGGTAGTGCTGCTCTGACAAAATGTCATCCAGGAACATGTACCCGCCATCTTTAAGCTTAGGGTAGTACAACGCTAATTGGTTGTTTAGAAGATCTATGTCTCTGTCTGTATCAACGAAAATTACCCCCAAGTCGTTAGGTATTTTTTCCGCAATACGCTTATCCAGCACATCACCAAAGATGAACTCTATGTTTGACACCCCTTGTGTATATTGTGCTGAGTTTTGGATTTGACACATGTTGTTATCTATCGTGTATATCTTAGTACTGGGGCAGGCCTTAGACATAAATAGTGCAGACACCCCGGAATGTGTTCCAAGCTCTAGCACTGTCTTAGGCTTTAGCCTTCGCAGTACCTCGTACAGGAACTCATAATGGTTTGACGGTACCCCAGGCCAGTCTTTGTACAGTTCAGTCTTTACTGCCGTAAGCTCCGGGTCGTCTACAGCAAAAGTTTGAACGTAGTCTTGGACTTCCAGTAGAAACGGGTCGGATACTGTCACAGCATGTCGCTCGCTATCTTTGTACTATTAAAGTCATCAACGATCTTACGAAACTCAGCGTGCTTGTTTTTCTTTTCCTCTGGGTCAGCTCCCCACTCAAGCACCACTGAGCTATTTATGGACAGGAAGTAGTGCGGAGTTCCTCGCGGGATCCTGAGTGTGTCTCCGGCACCCATAATAAACACTTCCTTACTTTTACCGAGAACATACTCAATCTCTCCCTCAACTACACAAGCAAACTCATCATGAATGTCGTGTTGACACCCACCTCGTGCAAATCCGGCGTTTGTCTTAAAGACAGTAACCTCTTTAAACATGTTTAAATCGCCGAGCAGAAGACTTATAGATCCGCGGGCATCCGAGTGAATAGTCTGTAGCTCCATTGTTTGCTCCTCTCCTCATGTAATCTTCCGAGCAGGTACATCAAAGCCAGAAGAAGTAAAAGACGAAATTCACTTATCTCAGCCATATGTTACAACTTTTCCACTACTTGCTTGGCCGTCTCCTTAAGATCGGAGTCGACCATAAGCTTCACAAGCTGCTTGAAGGTTACTTCGGGCTTCCACCCGAGAACCGTCTGGATCTTAGTGGAATCACCAAGAAGCGCCGGAACCTCATTCGGCCTGCGGTAGGAGTCGTCAATAATGACATGCTTCTCGATAGGTATCTCGAGGTAGTTGAACACCTCGTCCAGAAACTCGCGTACCGTGTGTGTCTCACCGGTAGATACTACCCAGTCATCCGGAACGTCATGCTGCATAATCATATGGATAGCTCGCATGTAGTCCTTAGAGTGTCCCCAGTCACGTTTAGCGTCCAGGTTTCCGAGCCGCATGGTGCTCTGAAGACCGAGCTTGATTCTACATGCCGCTTGGGTAATCTTCCTTGTGACAAAGTTTACTCCGCGTCTCTCGGACTCATGGTTAAATAAAATCCCATTAGCAGCAAACATCCCATAACCGGTTCTGTAGGACTTCGTGATGTGGTAGCTATAAAGCTTTGCACATCCGTAGGGGCTTACTGGGTTAAATGGGCTTGTCTCGCTCTGAGGCGGCGGCGTTATGCCGAACATCTCAGAAGAGCTTGCCTGATAGAACCGCGTCTTCTTTGTCAGGCCAAGTTTTCTTATGCCCTCAAGTATTCGGCATACTCCAACAGAGTTAATATCTGCGGTATAGATCGGTATGTCGAAGCTGATCTTCACATGACTCATTGCAGCCAGGTTGTAGATCTCATCCGGCTGCAAGCTGTACAGGAGGTCGTCTATCCCGTCAGCTAGGTCACCATAATGTATAAATTGCTTGGACTCAGGATCGAACTTGTCATCAATTCTTCCGGTGTTAGGCCAGCTGGTCCTGCGGATTACTCCATGAACTTCGTATCCCTTGCTCAGTAAAAGTTCCGACATGTAACTTCCATCTTGGCCGGTTATTCCAGTTATTAAAGCTACCTTAGGCACGGGTACCCCCTTGTATTGTTGGCATTGTTTTGAATGTGTCCGCTAGGCGGGCGATGAAATGGTCATAGTTTCGCTTGTACTGAGCGCCATTAGTATTACGGCTTTCATGATACATATGATACCATACGTCATTAACACTCTCCTTCCGAAGCATCCGTTTGTCACTTAGAAACATCGACTTAAAAGATACATCGGAATCTTCTGCTCCCCACCCTTCATAGAACTCGTCATAAAGCGGACTTCCAAACGAGCTGATGAAGAGATTGTAAGCCGCTTTAGTCATGGAGATCTGAGACGGTCCTACCCGGAACTCCTCCTTATCGGTTGCTGACATAACATACTCAATCGCGGGGTAACTAGCCATAACATGGCCCGACACGCTGCTTCCAAGCTTATACCCATGTGATACAACGTAGTCGGCGCCAAGATTGATTTTCCTGAGAATGTCATTTAGAAACGAGTGAGTATACACCATGTCAACGTCCACGATGCTGAACCAGTCAAAGTCGTCCATCCTCGACAGAGCATTATTAATAAGCCTGGACTTGTTGAACAATCCGGAGTTTGGAAAGCGCAGGTGCATCAACTTGAAGTTTTTATAGTGGCCAAGAGGAGGCGTTTCGTTAACGGAGTCGTCTGAGACGTAGACAGTTACTTTGAATCCTGGATTAGCGCACGCTAGATTCAAATAGTGCAGGCACGTTGCCAAGAACTCGTGGCGGTCTCGTTTCGGTATTATTATATTAACTCGTTTTACAGCTTGCTTTGGATCCACTTGCCCACGGCCTCCGGCGTACAGGTTTCTTTAAATAATGTCTTCGCATTCTCGCTGATCTGTATAAACGGGTGAACAAACGAGTGGATCCCCTTCCACATTACAATGCTTATGACGTCGGAGTAGTCGTCCTTGCACTTTAGGTAGTGGCAGTTAGTCTCCTGTGGCATCAGGTTTGGGAACTTGTCGTGCCCAAGCAGTCTCTTTCCAAACGGAAGGACCTCTGGAATGTTAGGCGATACTGTCAAGCATCCAAATGCAAGGTATTGCAGGTGGGCCCGGTCAAGCATGTTATTGCAGTATCCTGGGGCGAACACCGCCATATCAACATCATTGATCTCTTTCCAGTAGTCTTCTTGTCCGATAATTCCAGTAAGGATCTTGTGCCGGCTCTTGTCATCGACGTCCCATCCATGTTCTGCGTTCAGCTTGTCTGAGTCGTCTGCCAGCCTCTTAAGGGTCTTCTGTACTTTAATGCGCCTCTCTGTGGCGTCCCCGTATGGGCGCTGTCGTGAGCTTATCCAGAAACTTCGCAGAGGGTTGTACTGGATCTCTTTTTCGAGCGCATAGTACCGGTCCCAGTCGTAGAAGCTAACTGGGGGAAAGCAAAATATGCCAGCAGTCTCCTCGACACAGTGAAACTTAAAGACGGGGAGACTGCTGGTGGGGGGATCGCTTGTGTCACGGTAGTCAAACAGGAAGTCTCTACCGTTTATGGTTACAACAAAGTCTGTACGAACTTCGTAGGAGATCTTGCACTTTAAGTACTTAAAGATATTAAGTACGTATAGGAAGTGGATATCATAGTAGTGCTGGCCTGTGTTCTCGGGGAATATTATCTCAAACATTGTTACGCGCTAAATGGTCGATAGACAGCTTCTGGGAGAACAGCCAGCATGTTCTTAGCCCCAGTAGGATTCCAGCTGTGTACCACGATTTGCCCTTTCACGTTCTTGTTGCTGAGAAACTCCGCCACTCTATATCCGGAGTTCTCAAGTTCAGAGCTGCAGAACACTTGCCCGCCAAGGTCATGATCTAGTGAGTATAAATCGTAATCAAGCCCTTGTTCGAGTATTGCAATAGCTTCGTTTGCTGTTGTAGCTATGGTAAGGCTCTCAGACGCGTACCGCCTCTTAAATGCGCTTATACGAACTTCCATGTCTTCCAGGACGAATATCCGCACAGTGGCCTCACTCTATATTACGGCTGTTTCAAGAAAAAATTATGAAATATTATCGAATTAGCAGCATTATACTTGCAAACCCCAAGCCTATGATCGGGTCACCCTCGTCCTGCGGCAAGCTTTTTAAAAGGTTTTCTAAAGTAAAAGACACTGCTAGGTACGGTATAAACCAGTAAAGTTGGAGGTGTCCTGCCATACATAGCCCTAATGAGGCTGCAATGCCCACTAGAAGCCCCCAAACACCTCTACCACATCCATCCCCGAAAAGATAGTAAAACTCGCTCTTAGGGCCATATCCAAGCGAAAGAAACAAGCTCATTGGCGGAAGCATGAGTAATAGAGCCCACCACCAATGCGTTATGATCACGGTAGTCACTGTTATGACCGACGGCATTATAAACCTACGCGCCGGCAGCCAGTTGTATCCTCCCCACCAGAATAAAACAGCACTAACGATCAACGTAATTAGTTTTAATATCATAGCATACCTCATTGGCCTTACCACCCCCTCCGAAGTGGAGGGGGTGTATCTAAACTACTTACCTGTTCTTTAGAGTACTTACTAACGCCTTGGTGCTTCCGTCTTGTATTTTCGACATCGACGTTAAAAAGTCCTGCTTCATATCAAGAAGCGCTTTCGCTATTGTAGTGTATGAGGTCTTAACGGTCGGATCCAGCGTTGCACTAGCCATTGCATTAGCTGCGTTAATATTGGAGTCAATCGCCACAAGACCATGATCAATGCTAAGAACTATCTTCCTGGCCTCCTGTGTAAGAGCATCGTGGTCCTCAGTTACCGCGGCAGTAGCCGCCTCAGCCGCAGCTATTTTAGCTTTCAACGGAGCTACAATAAACTTGTAGATAAGTGGCCATGCTCCTAAGTACGAGATCAGTGCAATGACAGGAATGATCATTATTCCTAAATGCAGGAACTTCTGCCACAACGTCTCCGGCGGTTGCTGCGCGTCTGAGTTCTCGAACTCTTCTTTGTAAGTCTCCTTCACAGGAATAAGCCTATCCGGATGTTTTGGATCTATCTGATAGACAATTCTGGTTGAATCGATGGTATGCACTTGCTTCTTCTGGTTCTTGCTACCACCGTGAAACACGTCACCAAGTGAGCTTATGATCCTAGGCCCCTGCCATATCATCACTCCGAGGGCAGCCAAAGCAAACACTAGCACAATATCCGCGAATCCTTTTCTGTTACGCATTGTTGTTTCTCCTTTATTTTGTCTGGTACGTTTCTATTGACCAAAAGTTCTTGAACCATTGAACAATCCTACTCCAGCTACTTAGCCCGGGAGTCTGGCTGAGCTGGTACCACGCCTCAACACAGCGAGCTACTGCGGAAAACGCTGTAGCAATACCAGCAACAAGCCCCACTATCATTGTGAGAGCCTGAAATATCGCTGTTATTAGCTTCCAGTCTATAGCCTGTAGTACTGCTAGTATCGATTTCCAATCCATACTTCCTCCTTTCACAGGTTGTATAAAAGCTTTATATCCCGCGTACGCAAGCGTACACAGTCCAACGATCTATGTAACTTCCAAAAGCAATAGTGTTGCAGTCAAGAAGGACACGTAGATGGGATCCGCTGGTACCAAGGACGTCGAATACGACCCTGTCTTTCCAGTAGTCACTATAAGACATCATTGCAACAGCTTCCTTCCATCCGTTTAAGTAGTACTCAGGAGCATGATAGAGGTTTCGTTCTGCAGCCATGGCCATACAGTGAAGTCTGCAATAATCTGATACGGCCAAATCAACACTGGTTATGTCATTCTTTCCATGCCACCTTCTGAATCGGTTTATGGAGTCAAGCATCATACCCACCCATCTTAGAGCTTCTCCAGGATGATCCAGAGCTCAAATTTGTCAGTAATGCCCTTCACAAGTATTCTGTCTATGTTTCGTTCGAATACGCGGTCATTCCATCTTGCATCCTCGTAGAGAAGAGTCGCCGGAAGATTGTCTTCGGAGTTATACCTTATGTCTACAGACCCCTCTTTGACATGAAAGTGTATAGCAAACTTGGTGACCCTGGTGCCAAGGTTGTCCACCTCAGGTATCTTTACAACAGTAGGCCTCGTAACTACAATCGAGAGCAGTGTCTTGTTGTAGTACGGCTTGTCGCTTACCTTAAGCAGTTGGATTGAGTTTTCGTCGTAATACGCCAAAGAGCACACCTCTTTACCGGGCTCAACCACCTTGCCATTAAACTCCCTACTATGAAGAGAAACATTCTTATAAGTTGGACTCATGTTTGGCTCCAATTATCGAATCTATGTCTCCGAACGGGAAGCACCTTAGCCCACTGCTCCTATTCAGGTTAACGACCGTTATTCCGGCCTGCGCCAGCAGCGGGGATATCTTCTCTATGTCTTGACGGTACTCGTCAAGCTTCCTGCTAAACTCTGTAAGGTCCCTTTTCTCATACCCCTCGTGCCAATGCGTTGACGTGGAGGCTGCCATATCGTATCCAAGGAGGTAGATTGGGCTGGCACCAAGTGCCGCGGCGAGCGTGAGTGCACCAGTACCCGAGTTAGTTCCTGGATGTATACCTTGCTCAAGATTTTCGCGATTAACGGACGGATCAATATTCCTGCGTACCAAAAGAACATCTCCATTAAACTGCCGGCGCTCCATTGGCGTTATAAACACCCTAGTTCCGCCGTACTTCTTCCAGTATTCAATGAGCGGGACTTCTCCAGGTTTGTCAAACTCTCCCCTGTGCATTTGGTCGTAAAACACAGAGTCCATACAGTAGTTAATCGTTGAGTTTGGGTAGTGCTTAAATGCCTTGTTTATCCCTATGGTGAGCTCACCGTTAAGCCTACTAAAGTCAAACCCTCTGAGGCTCTCCCCACCGCCTATTATGAAGCATCGTCGGCCAAGCCAGCTGTTTGTGTTAAGGACCTCCGTGATCTTTCTGTTCATACAGTAGGAGTGGTTGCTCTTACCCATGATGATGTTGTCGCGGTACTCGGCACTTACGTTGTTTACACGTTTTATTGCATAGATGGGCACTGGTTCACCGTGTTCCTAAATTTGCGAGATACCTGGTTATGCACAATAACAGGTGCTTCACACCTGACTTTGGGAGCACTTCCGTCCGGCATGGACTTTATGTAGCAGTAGGAGATTGGAAGCTCGTAGATCTTAATGCCATTTTTTTTAAGGACCTCATCCAGTACTCTCTGCTCCCACAAGCTGGAGATGTGACATGCCATATTCCACTCATGAACGATCCTCCTACTCTCAGCGTTGTTCCTTACGAACAGGGTTCCGCTAAGGAGCTCCTTAGACTGCCCTTCCCCAAACTGCATCCCATACCATTCATTCCTATCAAGTATGTGACACGCAAAGTTGTACTCCTCAGGAATGGTGTCAAAGAGACCCGGGTACTGCAGGATCTCAGCGTCGCAGTCAAGAAATACGACGTTTTCCTTGTGGTGCTCGAGTTTGTTAGCAATAAAGTGTGGCTTGTAGCCAGTGTTCTTATGCCAGCTTCCGAGGCTCTGAACACCAGCTATATCGGCTTTGATCCGTCCGTCCATACGTCTTACAGAGTTCATTAGGTACTCGTGAGCAACTGCATGATACGGGGTACCGATCGTATAATATGAGGTGACCACAAAGTTGTGCTCCATGTTCCCTCCAAGCTGCTATTTAGCCAAATGTGTGCATCATACCACACGCCTTGCGCGGCTATGCTTGTGTGTAAACTGCTGACCCATCTGGATTGAACGATATAGACACACCATCCGGAATATTAAGTGGAACATAGGCATTGTTTACAGAATATAGGAGCGTTTGAATGCTGGCACTATTGGCAAACAGAGCCGCAGCATCTGTTCCAAAAGCTTCTACAATCTGTTTCGGTGTAAATGTTTTGTCATTCCATACGGCTTGGAAAACCTGTGTATGAAGTGTCAGGATCTGCTGGTAAAGGCGAAAGTTCATTCTCTTGATCTGTTCTACCTTGTTCGCTACAGTATTTGTATTTGCTTGCGGTAATTCAATAATACTCATCGTTATTCTCCTTGTACCGTTAGAATATCTAGCTGTTGTTTTATGATCTGATTCCTCTGTGCTACCTCGAGCTTATCAGCCTCCGACTGCCCGCGATTTTCTATGTTTTCTATCACGTCACATGCATTCTCAGGCTGAAAGTGTGACACTCTTATGAGTTGCACTGAGCCGTCATCAAATGTGTACTCAACATCGGTGTTGATTGTGTCTCCCATGATTTCTACTAACTTTACTGTGTATGTCATACGACTCCTATATGTTGATGATGGTATAACCTGCGCCCCTAATGTCTTTATTCGACACCGTATAAACACGCGTGCAGTTATTTGTGCCGTTGCCGTTCCAATTGTAGATAGGGATTACCGAGGCGCTGGCGTTGATGTTTGCAAGATTTGCCCTATAAATAGCACAGTTCGCGTACGTTCCTCGGTAATTCAACCCCATCACACCAGATAGCGCTCGGAGCCCTGGCACAGTAGATGCACCCATGAGCATCGAGATACTCGTATTAACCTTCAATGTCTGACCGCCAAGAATATAGACAGATCCATTTGAAGTAATTGTAAGCGCATTACACTCCACGTCGTACGCACCTGTGGCAAAGTTGAAGAAGTAGGCACCCAGACAGTTCATCGCATTGCACACCAACTTACTAAGCAGCGTTACTCCAACAGATGCTGTTGAAGTAAAGCTGGGGGGAGTCGGTATAGTGGCGAGATCAAGGCTAATATTCTCCGTGCACGTGATGACCGATGTGCCGGAGATTGTGCCTGCCACATACTTTAAGACAGCCCCGGCACCCAGGTTAAAATTACCCAGTGTTATTGTTCCTGCGGTATTGATGGTTAACTTACCGGCCACAGTAAGAGACGCATTACTCACCGACCCGGTCCCGTTCAATATAAATTCCGTAGTGCCGGTTCCGATACCACACGTACCTGACGTGGGCAATCCGCCTCCGATCGTCCAAGTATACCCATTCGCTGTTACCGTGTAAGCGCCGGACAAGCTACCGGTCTGAACGAGGGCAGAAGAGAGCGTGATTGTCGCGTTACCGCCCATAGCTATGTTAGCGAATGTGATACCAGAGCAATTCATTGTCGCAGCGCTAATGAACGTGATCGTGCTCCCGGTCGTGGTTATAGTCCCACTCGTATACGTCATCACACCAGACCCACCGTAAGACACGTTCCCGCTTATGGTAACGTTACCGTTGAACGTAAATGGGCAGCTTGACCCGCCAGCGCCCCCGGTTAAATTAGCGCCAGTCTGAAACTCAAACACAGTTGTCCCAGACACTCCTGCAGCCGTATTAAAAACACCTTTAATAATGAACTTAAACCCGTTAAAAGTTGACGCCGATGTTAAAGCCGTAAACTGGTTCGTGTGCGGAACAGTCCAATTATCGAGCAATGTCTTTATCGAACTTGTGTTAAACGACAAATCGTACGGCAACTGAACCCCATTAGAGGTCATATTATACCCAGAAGCCCCGGCGAAACGCATGGAAGCGCCTGTCCCGCCAGAAACATATGTTGCAGAAGCATTCAACACTGTTGTGCCAGTAACAATCGGCATCACACCAGTATTTACAGTAAATGTTCCTGTATAGGAGGTGTGGTCAAAACTTGTGTAAGTAATACTCCCTGTGACATTGATAGCACCGTTTCCAGACCAATTGACGGAGCAGGACATTACGGAAGTTCCAGAATGCGTCCCCGCAGTTCCAAACTGCACCGTGGTCGTTCCCGCAAGCGTAGACATCAGCGAAATATTGCTCACGGTTAATGTGTATAGTCCGTTATGAGTTGTAGCGGAGTTCACATTCAGGGTTGCAATCGTGGAGTTTCCTGTGATGGTCTTTGTCCCAGCAGTGCCGTAAGTTAAAGTCGGAATGGCCTTACCATTGGTGGTAAGAGCGTTTGTTCCATTGAGAATCAATGCTCCAGTTCCAGTAAGCTGACCCGATGCTCCAGAAGGTAACGTGCAAGTCCCACCCGTTGCCATCGTGAGCGTTGAAGTCATTACGAGGTTGGTGTTATAGCCAGTAGCGGTAAGCGTGAGACAAGTCGAGGGAACGTCCACCGTCACCGATCCAGATGTTCCGTTTAGGATTGCTGTGTCAGCGGCCCCCGGAAATCCCGCCCCTCCCCAAGTGGCCGCCGAAGACCAGTTACCTCCAGCCCCTATCGCTGTATATGTAGCCATCAGTTCACCACCATTTTAAGACCACCACCACCGATATCAGCACCGGTAACACCACGGGCATTGACACAACGGGTCGCGGAACCGTTAATAGAGTACAATGGGGCACCACCACTCGCGTCAATATCGACGAACGCGGTCCGCCCGTTAAATAAGTTGTTAAGCGTCGTCCCTGTGTACTTTATATATGTTTTTGAGGACGGCGTTGCTGAGTTAATTGTGTTCGTGGATCCCACCTGAGCCTGGAAGTTAATGCCGGCACTTATGTTCAACGTTCTCCCCGCTACAAGACTAAGCGTGCTTCCGCCTGTTCCGGCAGCCACGGAGCTTAGATATAAACAATAGATATCATAGGCACCAGAGAATATAACAGCGTATGACGATACGAATTGCATAGTGTTACAGTGAAAGTCGGAAGCTAGGGTATAGGTCCCGGCATTAGAAAAATACAAAATATTCCAGAAGGCAGGGATTCCGTTCACATCAAGGGTCGTTCCTGCGTAAAGATTTATGTAGTTCGAACCGGAGTTATTAACGATGGATCCGGCACCTGCAACATACTTGAGGTACCCACCGCTCTGCATCACGCAGTTACCAAGAGTGACTGTCCCAACCGGATTGATGGTCAGTTTTCCATTAAATGCTAGCGACGAATTGTGGTAGGTTCCACCTTTGAAGACGACGGTTGCTGCAGAGCCGGAAACCAGAGTACCGGAACCAGATGTGGGGAATCCACCACTAACGTTGACGTTGTACGCGCCGTTAATGGTGAGAGTGGAAGCTAGATTGAACAGACCTGAAATATTGATGTCGGAGTTGAGCGTAAGAGTTGCCGTTGCATTGCTTCCGAAGTTGTTGAATGTAGTAGCATTCCATCCGGAGCTGAGGGTAGCGTTACCGCCGATAGTCAGCGAGTTTGTTGTCCCAATTGCCCCCATCGTGACTGTTCCACTCGTATATGTCAGCGTGGGAGGTAATGCACCGCCAAAAGCGAATGACGAGGCGCCACTTCCAAAAGTAACATTCCCTGCAACGGATGTATTGATGTTAAGAGCAGACCCGTAGAAAGTTCCTCCCGATAACTTAAGGGCGGCGCTGCTCGCTCCAGTAACAACAGAGGAGAGGGTGGCCCCTCCTGAAAGTTCCACGATATAATTTCCACTGAAGGTCGTTACAGTTCCTGGTGTAAATAGACCTGCGATCTTGGGACCGCTTGAAAGTGTTATCGTCGGACTGCCACTTATAGTTACCTTTCCCCAAGCAACGCTTGCGGCTGGGGTGTTAAGCGTCATCGAACCTTGAATAAATAGTGTCGACGTCACATCAATACTTACCGTCCCTGCAGTGTATTTCAGTATCCCAGTTTTGTACCCTACGGACGCTCCTGCTGCTATTGAAAACGTCCCCGCGGTGTTTATCTCGATGTTATTTGAATAATATACGGTCGCTGAACCTGCAGACCAAGTCCCAGTTCCATTCATTACGATGTTCGTAGTACCAGTTAAATTACAACTCGCAAAATGAGTTAGACTTCCTGCTACATAAATTGTGTTTCCATTAAGCACATGTGTGGCTGCAGAGCCCGACGAACCCGGAGCTAAATTACCCGAAATATAAAGATTTCCACCAAGCGTGACTGTTAGAGCTGAGGTAGAGTTGTACGCAAAACCGCCAGAGAACGGGGTCAAAGAACTAGAGTGATTACCAGGATTAATGGTACAACTACCGGCGATATAGAGGTACGCAGTACCAGCGAAACCACCGCCAACACCGGTAGCAAAGTAATGTGTTGTAGAGAGAGTGGAAAGCGTCAGAGACTGCGTTAGCGTAACTGTATTGGTATAATTACGCATATCAAGAACGCCAGTGGTCGATCCAGTATTGACTGTTATGCTGCTTGAACCGGCGTCAAATATTGCCGAATCCCCGGAACCGGTTGGATAGGTTCCAGAGTTCGTGGAAGAAGCAGAGGATACAGTTGACCAATTGTCGGCCTGATTCCAGTTAGTATTGGTCGGATTGGTATTGCGTTTGTAATAAACAGTCATCCTAGTTCACCGTATAGGTAATCACTATAGTCCAAAACGCATTGAAGTCAATAGGATCCGCAGTCATCTCCAAGTAGATGATCTTACCAGCGGCCACAGATGTGGTAAGAGCACCACTGCTGAAGTAGCCGGCTGTTGTGTTGATGGTAGCTATCGTGACTGGGTTAGCACCAGGAAATGCGCCGCTTGTACCTTGGCCATCACAATAGCGGATTGTTCCTGCCAGCTGTGTGGTAGGTGATGCGAGGGAAGACTTAACTACGATGCTAGTAATAGTTATGCCGCTGGGATACGTTGTCGCAGCCAGCTCCATGTTCAGGAGCAACACGTGAGCGTCGTTTACATAAGCGCCCCTAAGATCGCCGGCCAACTGCAGAGTATACGGGATCTTGAGGTTCTTTGACGTGAGGTTACCGGAGATTGTTACGTTTCCCGAACCATCGGTATATATAAGACCGCCATCAAGTGACGTAGTTCCAGAAGCCGACAGTCCCGCCGACCCCTGACAAATATAAACCGTTGTACCTATACTGTTATTAAAAAAACCAGCCGCTTGATAAGTCACATCACATAAATTACCGGTAAAACCCATTCCTGTGTTCGAATCCTGGCAAGTTGAGGACACAGCCGTTCCAAAATACCCAAGATATGTCGTCGCATAATACGGATAGCTAGAATAGCCGAATGCGCCGGCGTAGCCGCCACCTCCATTCAAGTACGCATAGGATTGGCCGCTTGTGTCCGAAAAAGTTGCCCCGCCTGTTGCTGTTAACTGCGTGTACGCGTTCGCAAACGACGCCGAACCGTCTCCATTTAACGCGGATACAGCAGCGTAATAATAGCCATTAGACAGCGAAAACACCGGAGATCCAGTGCCTATGCTGTTGGCGTCAAACGCAACAAAACTGGTGCTGCCGCCGTACTGACCTAGCCAGATCGTTCCGGAATTTCCACCAATATTAATGTCTTTTCCACCGTAGCCCTTAAGGTAAATTGACCCGCTGTGAACTGGGTCCGGGGAGGCAATGTCCATGATTGAAACCGCATAATCCGTGGGAGTTATGTTGACCCCCGTCCCAATATAAATGCTGCTGTCCGCCCAAAGGGAAGTACCGTGAATATCCCCCGCCACACCTATCGATGCCGTTATCGTAGTACTCAAGCCGGCACTGTACAAATAATTCTGGGAACTGCTATTAAAGACTCCGATGTGACCCAAGCTATCCACCACAAGCATTGCGGTGCTCGTGCTCGGATTTGGACTTGTGTAGATAATATTCGGTGCCGAAAGGTTACTCATGTCGACAATAGTCAAAGACGAGTTGGCCCCCGTGATGTAGAGCAAGTTATCTCTGAAATAGAGGGCGTGGCCATTGACGTTTCCACCAGTAGTAGACTGGAACGCTCCCACTAATGTCGGTATTACCCCGGACACGTCGACGATGTATATATACCCGTTGCTGTAATTAGTGTCACCTAAAATATAGGCGATGTTCCCATCTAAAACGTGATCGAAACAATTCCCATACAGGTTCAACGTTCCAGATAATGTCGGTACCCCCGACGATATCGTAAACTTCTGGATAAACCCTGTCTGCGAAACTACAGTCACGAATCCACCACTGCTATACCTGACAGTACACGGACCGCTCGACGTACCAACTGTCGAAACAAGTGACGGTGTCACCTTGTTGCTAACGTTGTATGAAAGTAAGTTGTTATTGTTGTAGTCAGAAAAGAACGCATACGTGCCAGAGGGATCAACAGCTAGACCCTCACCCCACCCAGCAGTCGCGGTAGAACTCTTTAACGACGGCGCCAAGGGGTTCGCTAAGTCATAGATGAGAAACCGCCTTGAGCCAACAGCTGCTACCACATACATGTAACTACCAACAACAGCAACTCCCTCAAAGTCTGAGTTTGCACTGAATGCTGTAACGAGATTAAGCGTTGAGGCAGACGTATCGAAGATGTGCACATCCCCTGCACTGGCATCTTGGACGTACATGTAATTGCTGTAACTCGCTATACCGGCATTAACAGATACAGTGATGTTCGTACCCAGGACAGTAACCACAACTCCAGATGAGCCGCCACTTTGTATACCCTGATCAAATATGGGAGCACCGTTGATAACGTGCTGTACCGGAGTTTGATCGAGATACATAACCCCCGCGGGCGTTGTGCCACTAAACCCGGAAAATCCCGAAAATCCGGAAAACCCACTCCAGGAAGAGTAACCACTGAACCCAGACCATGAAGAATATCCGCTAAATCCGGAAAACCCACTCCAGGAAGAGTAACCACTGAACCCAGACCATGAAGAATATCCGCTTGTTCCTGAATAGCCACTTCTCCCAGACCAACCGGAATACCCAGATGATCCAGGGTTGTTTCCGCTAAACCCTGACATCCCCGACCACCCAGAGTAGCCGCTTGATCCTACAAATTGTGCCCCGCTGAATCCGGAGTAGCCAGACTGTCCGACATACCCTGGGATTACATTTACAAAGATTGGCGGTATCCCTGGAACTGTAACTTTTATGGAGTCCATTTTTACCTCACATGATATCTCATTATGATATGCCGCTTATTTTTGATATGCTTGCTGTTGCCACACCGCTAACTTTTGAAATAGATGCGTTGGCAACCCCCGCGATCTTATGGGGCCAGCCTGCCGGAGGAGCTCCCGAAGCTTCCATAACGGCAACTGCGTTGCAAGTCCACTCGTAGCTAGAGCTTAAAGACCAAGTAGCGGCGATAGGACCCGATGTTGTAATTTTGTATTCGGCGCCGGACCCCGTTGAATTGTTTATTTGGAGGGCCGTAAATCCTGTTCCTGCCGTGAGTACCCGCTAAATCCAGAGTATCCCGATGTTCCTGTACCACTATAACCAGATATACCTGATCCAGAATAACCGCTGTAGCCAGATTTCCCAGAGTAGCCGCTGAATCCAGAAATGCCAGAATAGCCTGACATCCCAAAGCCGGCATAAATCCAATCCGTACCACTCCAAATTTTTAATCTTCCAGGTGCTATAGCCATGTTATGACTCCATCTTAAATTGCATTTAAGTCAACACCTTGTTCTAAGAACAAGGCCTTGATTTGATCCACTTCTTCTAATGTAAGCATCTGCGGCGTCATCAGTCCTTCTATGAACGATTTAAAGCGAGTGAAGTTGTCCACGGATCGGCCTGGGTATTCTATTAGCCGCATCATCGTGTATGCCACCCCCGTGCCCACTGCCAATTGAAACCAACGAGCCTGAGGTAATACCTGGATCATACGACCTTCGAAGGCTGTGTAATCGAATTTCTTGTAGGGCGAATTGTCAATGGCATACTGCGCCGCAGCTGCAGCAGCTTGGGCCTCTCTTTGCTGACGATGGGTGTCGCATTCTGAGACAAGAGAATAGCCAACGGCACCACCTTCTATTTGATTCGGTTGCTGTTGCCAATCGCAATCGCATGTCTGTCCAGGTATCTTCATTAAATTCTCCTTAAAGATTAAGACGTTCTATCACTATTTCTGTTCCGGTACCAAACCCACCGGTACTAGAGGAATAAAAAGTGAGTCCAGTAACTTCTGTGGCGTTTGATCCTTCTACATAAGAGTTGCCTATGAGATAAACGTCATTGACCGTGGTTCCATTTATTTGCTCCGCGGCTTCGCTTATAGCAAGACGTGCGTATCCGGTTTTGCAGTATAGCAATGTTTCGGAATAGCCAACGTCATTCAGTGCCACAGATGCCGGAAGATCCATATATGATCTAGTTGTCCGTCCGGCTGTAACGCTGCCGCCGGTGCCCACTATAGACTGCAGCCCGTATGCAGCAGCTCCAGAGTCATTATTTATTCTTATTCCGCGATACGCGGTTCCTGCATAACCACCGACTAAACGAGCTCTAATCCTAAGCAGCTGGTCTTTTGTGTTTCCAAGAAGTCCTGCAACGCTGATCGATGTTTCGGCAGATAAAAATGTATGTACCGTATAGCTTCCGTCTGTTGTGATAGTCCCACCCGTTGCAGTTAGAGCAGAAGTCAGATACCGAACCACAACGATTCCGGATCCACCATCTCCTCCTGTGCCACCGGATCCACCCCCACCTCCACCACCACCAGTATTAGCAGCTCCAGTACCGCCTACGCCACCGGCATTTTTACCGCCACTTCCACCACCACCATTACCACCCGATCCAACGGTCTGGTTTTCTATGCCACCTCCACCACCACCGGCGTAATACACCGAACCAGTTCCTCGAATAGTGTATGCGACACCCACTCCTCCGTCTCCACCTTTATTTGTAGTCGCAGCAGCGCCAACCCCACCGGCACCACCACCTCCGCCCCCAGGATTTTGTCCAGACTGCGTCAAGCCGTTTCCACCATTGTATCCTTGGCTGCCAGTACCGGCAGTAACAGGGGGTGAGCCACCACCTCCGCCACCATTACCACCGTTGGCTCCAACGGCACCGCATCCGCCGCCTCCGCCACCCAGTGCAGTTTGATCGTTGAATATGGAATTCTTCCCATTAAGGCCCGATGAGCTCACAACATGCAGACCACCAACTCCAACAGATACCGGATAGGATCCAACAGAAAGCGCGTAGGAATTGTTGTGAATGACTCCGCCGCCTCCACCTCCACCTGCATCACCGGCTCCTCCTGCACCACCCCCTGCAACCACAAGGATCTCAGCATTTCCAGATCCAGAAGTAACGGCAAAAGTTTGTGATGCTACAGAGTGCCGATATATCTCCTGCCATGATCCCTTGAGAGCACCACGAATATCAAGAGTGCCCGTTCTTAGACCGCTTGCGATTCGGACTTCTTTTAGGAGGATGAAGCGGGAGCCGATGCCGATGCCTGAGGCTTGGGCCGACCCGATAACAAGCGAGGTGATGTTGTCTGCCGTGTTATTCCACGAATGGCCTTGGAGATAAATGTCATTCATTGTTGTTCCATTGATGTTTGAAGCCATCTTGCTGATTGCAGTTCTGACAACGCCAGACTTTGCGTTTAAAACCATATCGTTCATGTTTAGCTGACCCGAGGTATTGCAATCGCATATCCTCATTCCAGTAGAAGTTGAGCGACCCGCCTCTACCGTTGCGTTTTGTCCTCGCACAAGCTGAAGCCCGTAATTGCTCCCCGTGTCATTGTTCGGACGAACCACAATTCCGTAAGCCGCAGTAGCACCATTCACCACCCTGCTGATGAGGCGATACTTAACATCGGTATTTCCATCAAGACCGCTAATCGTGTAACTCGTGACAGCCGCCGCAAGTTCTCCCGAGTCATGCACCACCTGCCAAGTCTTATCTACGAATCCTTCAAGACTTCCAGTCTTCATGAACGTCTCGTCTTTCTATACAGTGTGAATTGCGACCCAACTCCCAGAGTCCCAGCCTGCCCTCCAAATAACACAAGAGATGTGACATTTGAACCGGCGTCGTTCCACGATATCCCATATGGTACAATATCGTTCACCGTTGTTCCCGAGACCCCATAACTAGTATCAGTTATCCCCGTCCTAACTACTCCGGATTTAACGAACAGTCGTAACATAGACTGCCCTATAGATCCAAAAACAGTTAGACCAGATGCCAAGGTTATGCCAGATCCGGTCCCTCTACCTGCACCAGATAGACCATCCTCTCCGTACATATTTTGATATCCATAATTGGTGCCGGAGTCATTATTAGGTCGAAGACTTAATGATGAAGATCCGCTGTACCCATTAACAACTTTGCTCTCTAAAATGTATTCCTCATCAACATCACCATTGAGGCCAGAAATTGTTAGAGAAGTAACACCCGCAACAAACGTGTGTACAGTGTAGGAACCGTCATATGTTATGGTCCCACCGGTAGCAGTGAGTGCGCTCGTAAGGTATCTCACAATCACCACTCCGGAACCACCACGAGATCCAGTGTCTGCCAATCCGTATCCTCCTCCACCACCTCCGCCAAGATTTATGGATCCGTCTTCACCGATATTTCCGCCATACGAAAAGTTGCCCCTACCACCGCCGCCTAATCCAGCCACACCACCGGAATATGCTGCACCTCCACCACCGCCACCCGCGTAATACGTAGGAGTACCAGTGATAGAACTCTGCACACCATTTCCTCCATTACCGCCGTCCCAACCACCTGGAGCATTAGTACCAACGGCGCCTGCACCACCCCCACCGCCACCGGAATATGTATTGCCGGATCCGCCCGCCCTAGATTGAGGTCCACCAGACGCTCCGCCGGTTTGTGTTGTTGGTGCAATACCACCATAAGCAGTATTTCCAAAGGCGACACTATTTAATCCGTTGCCCTCTTTTGCACTCATTGCTGCGACTGAAATCGAATAGCTGCCCACCGCGAGACTCGCGGTGGTTTCAATCACACCGCCTCCGCCACCACCGGCGCCTCTTGGCTGTGCACCAAGACCATAGGAACCAGTACCACCACCGGCACCACCACCAACAAGAAGAATGTTTGCTGTACCAGAACCAGACATCACCTTGAAAGTAGTATCCACAGTGTAATCGTAGATCCTCTCCCAGGTGTCGGCCTTGATGGATCCTAATGGTTTCAGGTTCGGGTATTTCATTTATTATCCTATGATCCTAACATTCCACGTTCCAGTGATCGTTCCATAACTAACTAACGATATATCGCAGCGATTAACGCTGTAGATCGAAATGTTGTCTGGCATTACTACATAATTGCTATCATCGTACACTTGAGCAAATACGAAACTTTTGTTTAAATTATGAGTGGCTTGCAATACTCCGGCAGTCAAAGTTGCATTGGTAAAACTAGCCGTGTAACTTCCGCCGAGACCAGAATAGCCGCTATAACCAGAAAGACCAGACCAACCGGAGATACCAGAATATCCACTTGCTCCAGAACCAGAAAATCCACTAAATCCAGAGATGCCGGAATAGCCGCTGTAGCCTGAAATCCCCGAATAAGAAGAATATCCGCTCGCCCCTTGGGCTCCTGAGTATCCACTCGTTCCTTGCGCCCCGCTGTAGCCGCTGTACCCACTTTTTCCGTCGTAACCTATCATCCCGGAATATCCGCTCGCTCCAGACCAACCACTCGTACCAGAAAATCCGCTTAGCCCTGAGTACCCTGACAGCCCAAACCCACTAGCTCCTGAATACCCTGAAAGTCCAAGACCAGACCATCCGCTAAATCCAGAGGCGCCCGAATAACCACTCGCGCCTGAGAACCCGCTAAATCCAGAGTAGCCCGACGTACCAACTCCGCTCATTCCAGACCATCCGCTCGCTCCGCTAAATCCGGAAAACCCACTCCAGGAAGAGTAACCACTGAACCCAGACCATGAAGAATATCCGCTAAATCCGGAAAACCCACTCCAGGAAGAGTAACCACTGAACCCAGACCATGAAGAATATCCGCTAAATCCGGAAAACCCACTCCGGGAAGAGTAACCACTGAACCCAGACCATGAAGAATATCCGCTAAATCCGGAAAACCCACTCCAGCCGCTTGTGCCAGAAAAACCACTTGCCCCGTCGTGCCCTGTAAGTCCAGGTGCGCCTTGAAGTCCTTCTGGTCCCTGCTGTCCCGTTGCACCTGCGGCCCCTGAAAATCCGCTGCGTCCGCTATAGCCGCTAAACCCACTCCAGCTACTGAATCCGCTTGTCCCGCTAGCCCCTGAAAACCCGCTCCACCCACTCGCTCCAGACCAACCACTGTTCCCACTTATTCCGGAAAATCCAGACCATGAAGAATAGCCGCTGTACCCGGAAATCCCCGACCAGGAAGAGTAACCACTCGTCCCCGACCAGCCAGACCATCCGGAAAAACCGCTCTTCCCAGAATATCCTGATGATCCTGGATTGTCGCCACTGTAGCCGCTCATACCCGACCATCCGGAAAAACCACTAAATCCAGACCAGGAAGAATAACCGGAGTAGCCCGACTGTCCTATGTACCCTGGTGTTAGCTCAACATCAACCTGATTAGGGCTGCCTACCGTAACGTATATTGTGTTCATGCTTTATCTCTCCCAAGTATGGCGGCTATAATGTCAGATGGTTCTACGAAGGCCTCATCGTTATAGTTTGCATGATCCCAGAATATGAACTGGTTAGGCCTCAAATACTTCCTATCCTTAAGTAAGTTTGTATGTAGACTATGTCCGAATATAATAGGATCACTTTGGCAAAATATAACAACACCTGGCTTTCCGATAACGTATGCTAGGTGGTGACAGAAGTTATCAACACTCGCAAATGTGTCACACTCACTCAAAAGCTTACTGAGCTCCTTGAGCGGCCTGTTAGCCAAGAACTCATCTACACCCTCTACCTGCTTCTCACCTGATACGCCTATCTGAATAACGGTGTGGCCACCGGCCTTTAACCCCCTAACAACCTCTCCCCACCGTCCATCTGGCATGTTCTTCGGGCTAACTTTACCCTGGCGCGTTGGCTTGCTGTACGGAGATATGACTATCTTAGCCATTTTGGTTTCCTTCTTCTTAATTCCGTCATAATGGCTGACATCAATGAGCTGCTTTTCTGCATTCAACATTAACAGAGCTGCCGACATAAACCTTTCCGTTGGCGTTATTTTTTATACAATAAACTCCGCTACTCAAGGTAAAGCCTCCTAAATGCATCTTCCAGAGTGCCTTTCCAGCCCCAAAAATCCATACATTTATAAACATTCTCATCATAGTAGTTGCCAAAATAATTTGCTTGGGCAATACTAATTATCTCGACACCAGTTTCTCCAGCGAATACTTCCGGGAAGCATACTGATAAAACTAGGTTAGGATATTTTTTCTTCAATTCGGGCATAAGTTTTGAGAACACAATCGTATCCCCCAACCCACAATCGAGCTGTATAACCTTTTTTGTCTTGAGCTGAACACCGTCAAGGCGAAGCTGCTCAAGGAATAGGTTAGAATCATGATCAAAATTCTCCTTGCTATGATACTGCCCGCGGATTCCCCCCTCACTGTACCTAAAATGGTACACAATAGCCCTAGGAACGACCAAAAGCTCCCATCCAGCCTTCCGCATGCCCCAGGTAAAGAAACTCTCCTCACGGTGCGCTACAGGACTTAGATTGAGGTTGTAACCGTGCTTTGACGCGTCCTTACGGTATAAAAAAGTGCTATAAAGATGATCCGCCTTCTTTACAGAACCATCCGGGTGCCTAAACCACTGGATGTTCATCTGACCGGGGTCCTCACAAAACTCTATCTTGTTATGAGAAAAATGAGGTGGTAGATCCAAGATTGGCCTGTTCGGGTGCAGAACTACCGGGGCCGCGGCTCCTGTCTTCTCGTCCACGCTCGACGCTAGAATCTCCAGCGCATTCGGTTCTAACACGGTGTCGTCATCCCCTCTATACATCCAGTCTGTTGTAGCCTCGGTTAGTGCTTTTTGATGGTTCCAAATCTGCCCTTTGCCTGCTCCGTACCCAACCTTCCACGCAATCCCCTTCGACTCGAACAACCCAAATATGTATTCGTACAAAGGATGCTTCCTTAGATCCTGAGGCGGAGTGTTGTCATCATAAATTATTATCTCCTTAGGCTTTAGCGTTTGGTTTGCTACAGAAGTCAGGAACAGCGGCAACGTCGTAAAGTAGCGGCCGCGGGTCGACACGTGAACTGTGATATCGATGCAACTCATTTCCTCGCCTCCATGCCTAGATTTTGATCTTCATTACCGATGTATCTAAGCGCCGGAACTCGCCTAACATCTTTAAATCCTACGCTCTCTAATGACCAGCGAAGCTGATTTTCTGTAAATAAAAATTTGTGCACTTGGCCCGGACCTACCCAGGGCTGAGCGAAGAAGTGGCCGTATAGGTTAATGCGCCCCTGCTCATCAGCCTCAACAAACTTCTTACATGATGCTAGAAAGTCGGGTGTCTCTATCATGAGCTTACCGCCGGGCTTAAGCACCCTCTTCCACTCGCTGAGGACTCCAAACGTCTCATGAAACCCGAAGTGCTCGATAATGTGCGAAGCCCATATCTCTTCAGCCGAGTTATCTTCAAATGGAAGCTTTGTGACGTCGCATTTAACATCAGCTTTAGGATCGTAGAGATCGCAGTTTACCCACCCAGGAATTATTATTTCTCCACACGCGAGGTTCAGACGCATTGTTGTATCCTTGTCGTTTACCTAGTTAACGAATGTAACCGTGCCGCTTGTTATTGTTGTAATAACCCCCGCCGCGTTCTTAAACTGAAACCGGTAGTAATAAGGCCCAAGCAGCGGGTTAGTCTCTGTGTTCGAAACTGAAACAACCGCTATGCCGTTTGCATGGTCTGTAGGAGGCACTGTCAAAGACAGAACCGCGCTGGAATCAAGGTCATCCTTGTTGTTCTTAACCGTTAGGTATATCTCCCATCCTATGATGTCGATCGGAGCTCCGTTAGTGTCCGTGAAAACGAGCTGAGTGGCGAAGTCGTCGCCGCGGAACACTGTTATGTTGTTCGCTGTAGTATTCGATGTCGTAGACATGTCATTCTCCCATTATTTAATAAAGCTAATCGGCCGATCAGGAAATGCCAACTGCTCTGTATCTTTCCATCCCTTGACATAGTTGATTTCCATCAACCGCCTTACCCCTTTAATGGATCTTTTCTCAAACCCATGCCATGTGTCAGGACCGGCTTTGAACACGACCGCAGAACCAAACTCAGCGGAAGAGCTCCCAACCCACTTCTTGTTCCTATCGTATACATCAGTTCCCCAGAACTCGGCGTCTTTGCCTTTGCACAGGTAGACAACCATAGAGAACAGCTTTTCAGGAATGTCCCGATGAGGCTCAAGCCACATTCCGTCGGTGTCCTGTATGTACTCAATCCTTAAAAATGCATCCTGAGCCTCTATTCCGAAAGTCTCCTCAAGGTGAAATGCAACATGAAGACTGTTGAGCGCTGTGGCTAAGCGATTGAGCACTGGAAACTTGTCGCGCAGTTCTGGAGTGACAAACGTCCTAAGGTGGTTGTATGACCCACGCGTACCGTCTGTTTGTCCGAATGGCTTAGGCTCTATTGGAAGCGTTACAATTTCTTCACAGACATCTGTTGGGAAAGATGACCGCATAATGTAGTGCTCAAATGGATCCATGCTCACTGAAGACGCCTGGAGTGCATCAATAAATATGTTAGCTATCCTGTGCTCGCTCACAACGCCTCCTTGCTGGCCACTCCCTCTATCTCTACAAGCAACTCGGGTCTGCACACAACAGCAGGAATTATGTCTATGTGGCATCCACCTGAGTAGTACTCCAAGGCGTGAGCCACGTTCTGCTCCTCATGCATGTCTTTTAAGTACACCTTCATGGATTTAAGATCGTCAAGAGACGCCCCACCAGACTGCAGCACCCCAAAAATGTTCTCCATAGCCCGGTCAAGCTGGTTGGTCAAGCTTCCCTTATGAACGCTTTTTCCAAACTTATCAACACTAGCAGTACCCGAAACGAAGTAGATATACCTGTTCTGTAACCTTATCCTGGTACCGCGCTCAAACGTAACGCCGTACTCTTTAGGGTGGCACATGAGCTCCGTGGCGTCTAGTTGCAATACATCGTCCCTGTCGATCCCAACAACCGAGTACGCGGCTAGGCGAATAGGAGCCCCAACGTTCGGTATCTGAATCCCAGTACTTGCTATGTAAGTATTGGTTATCCCGGCCTCTTCAAAGAACCTGGCTCTGTCGGAAACCATACTGCTGTAGTCTTTAGCGATGTCCTGCATGTAGATCCAGGTACGAATGCAGCTGTCCTTGATACTTCCGCCTTTGGCTCTTAGGTCCTTATCAAGCATGCAAAACGCGTCGTAGACATTACCCGCTTCAAAGTCTGAGCTCCAGCACTTCTCTTTCATAGCAACAGTTTCCATCAGTTCATCCCCAAACAGGCTAGGCACGCCTTGTTTCTAATGTTGTTTTCTAAATGGTCACGCCTGAGTGCGACAAACTTAAAGTCATTCCAGGCATCAGCGATACTAGTGGTCTTAAGGTCGGCAATTTCGAAGGCTGACTCATGATCAAACGGGCATGCCGTCATCTTCCCGTCCCACGTTATCTTTATGGCGTTAAATAGCACCCAGCACGGTACTGGTGGAACCATTGTGTCGAGCTTACCCGGGTTCCCAACAACACTCCCAGAGAACCCCTGTATCTGACCACCCTGGTTGTAAGGAGGCATCAGGTAGTAATCATCTATAAAATCTTTTAGTGACTCTTTTAGAGCTGCTAACTCATCTTTGTATTCTTCTTTAAAGATGGAGCTGACTGCCACGCTTGGGAGTGATTTTCCTGATGAAACTTTGTACTCTTTAAGCCACTTTATGTTACGGATGACATCATTAAACATGTCCCTTCCGGTCATCTCCCTGTATCGTTCCCTGGTACCGGCGTTAATGGAGAACTTCACGCTGTCTAGGCCAGCCTCAATGACAGGTGTCATTGCCTCTTTAGTGCAGAGAGACCCGTTGGTTGTTATGAACACGTAAGGTATGCCGGCGTACTTGCAGTACTTAACGTAGTTTGGAAGGTCCTTTACTAGGAATGACTCTCCTAAAAGAAACAGGCCGACCTCTTCAACACCAAGATCCGCTAGCTCTGAGACGATCCTTCGAAACATGTCGAAGTCCATGTCTCCTTTTTTCCTGCCGGACTTACTAACAGCACAATAAGAGCACTTGTAGTTGCACCGTGACGTTATCTCAATCTTGGCTGACTTCGGTACAGGAGGCATAGATATAAGGTTCTCAGGGCTAACATGATTGGCCTTTTCCACGCGATCAGTTATAGAAGATGACATCCAGAAAGCTCCTTTATTAGTACATCAAATGACTTCTTTCCGTACAAAGTTCCATCAGCATCACAACGGTTGCACGGGCAAAGGCCGCGGCTACCTAAGGAGAGCTCAACTCGGTATTCATTTAAGAGCTCTGAGGTCCACGTGTCCATGAGGCCATCTGTGTTCACGTTTCCTACCGTTACAATCCTGTCCCAGTCCTGATCACACAGCCCGACACTCCCCGATGGACTGACGTTCATGTCGTAAAAAGGCATGTAGCATTTTCCACCTCTGCCACTCTGGTACATTCCATGGACTGCCCCGCACCGGCTGCTCAGAATCATAGGCTTAGGGTCCCAGTGCTTCCTCAAAATGTAGGAACTTACCCCCGCAGCTAAGAACATGTCTCTGAAGGCCTCTTCCTGCCACGCGCCGTCATGCATGCTTACAATAATCTTCGTAATACCTGCCTCAGTGAGCCTTTGGACCATACCTTCTGACAGAAGATCCCCATTTGTTATGATCTCAAACTCACATGCATTTGAGGCGCCTTCTTTTAAGGCTGAAACGATGTCTGTAACTTGGTTGTTAAGGAGTGGCTCTCCGTTGCCACCAATCCCTATCCTACCCATAAACCCTATCCCTATAAGACCATTTGAAAGAGCCTTAGCGGTACCAACGCTCATGTCAGTCTCAGTTGGTATGTACCCGTGGCCATGCGGGCATATGCTACACTTCCTGTTGCACCTGTCTGTAATCGATATTGACACGTGCATAAGAGTACTCGCTAGCGTACTAACTTCTATAGAGTTCTCCTGGTCTATTCTGTACTTAAGCCTTGGATCCATTAAATGCCCCGGAAGCGATGAGCTTGCTGGCTGTAGCAGTGTCTACTGCCGTTACACGGATGTACTTGTTGCCAACAATCTCCATGATCCGTATGTTCGCGAACTTTGAAATACTGTCATACAAGCCGGCGTCATAGTCGACTAGCACGAAGTTGGCGTGGGTGTCTTTCACGCGGTATCCGTTGTTACGGAGTGTCTTCTCAACAATAGACTTACCACTAGCTACCCGCGCTACGGACTCTTTCACGGACTCTTTATTCCTGGCTAGGTAGCTTAAATACTCACAAGCAACAGAGTTGATCTCGTAAGCCGGTTTCCGCTCGATGAGCTTGCTGATGTTCTCCTTGTTTGATAGGATCATCCCGAGCCGTATTCCAGCAACTCCGTAGGCTTTGCTAAACGACCTGATTATGTACATGTTGTCGTACTCTTTTAGCAGGTACTCCAAAGTGTTCCCGCCAAACGGGTAATATGTCTCATCGAGTATTACAATATTCCCGGAGTCACAGAGTGCTCTTACAACGTCCTCCCCAACTACCGTTCCTGTAGAGCAATCCGGGTTAGCCAAGTAGATAATTTCCCCTTCAACGAGCTTGTCGTAGTCAAGCTCGAATGAACTGCTGTACGGCACCTCAAGCTCCGCTAGACCAAATATGTCCGCGAACACCTGGAGCATCCCGTAGGTGGGCCATGGATATGCTATGGACCATGCGTCCCTATGCACATCTATGATCGCTCGTATTGCATGCTCAGCCCCACCTGTAAGCAGCACAGCATCCGGGTCAAGCCCGAACTCCTGAAGAGAGGTATACGCTTTCTTAAGATCCGGGTACCGTATCAAAGACTCTGGCGGAAGCTCCTTTAAGAACTTGCTGATGTTGTCAACCATTCCGCTATCGCAGCATTCGTTGTAGTCGAGGTATAGAAGGGTCTCACTGCGGACAAACTTAGAGTCTCTCCAGCTAGTTCTAATCATTGATCCACCTTCCCCCCAGGTAGCACTGGTGCGCCTTGCATGGGATATCAGGAGCATTGTATTTAATGATGAACGTGGAAAACTCATCTTCCTTCTGTGTGTCTATTCCCGTGTAGATGTCACCTATCTTGAACTCCCCCTTTAGGTAGAAAATATCGCACGGGTAGATGTCACCATTTGGAGCTATGCAGATCTCTTCAGTAGCCGCCCGACAAGAGGACGTACCAACATTAAGCGTTGGCAGTGACACTCTTAGTGACAACGGCTTGTCAGAAAGAACCAAGGCTAGCTGCCTCTTAAGCTCTTCTTTATACCCCGACTGAGGAACGTACATAAGCGGGGCTGATATGTTTATATTCTGTGTTCCGAGTCCAGCAAGGAACTTTACGTCCTCGTACAGATTTTTAGGATTCTCTACGACCATACGGATGTTTGTTCTAAGACCACTAGACATCTTCTTAAGCATGTTGATGTCTGGGAACTGCCCTCTATTAGCCACATGCGTCGCAACGTCTCCGTCGAGGCTCAATGTAACAGTAACGAAGTCCCTGTGGTTTCTGAAGAACTCATACTTCTCATCATCCATGAGAAGACAATTAGTCGGCATCACATACTTCAGCATCGGACGCGCTTCAATGATCCTCTTTATGAGGCCAAACTGTAACAGTGGCTCACCACCAAAAAACTCAACCGTAACTCCTTCAGGGAGCTCGTTACTTATGTACTCCATCGCCCTGTCGGAAACTTCTTCTGGCATGGTCTCAGCCTTAGTGCAGTTGTTTTCCACAAAGCAGTACTTGCACCTAAGGTTACATTCGGTTGTGAGAAACAGATGAGCCTCTTTTATCATTTTGAAGCTTTCTCCTCCAGCACCCGGACACGCTCTTCGAGCTTAGCTTGCATCTCAACAAGCGTCTTAACTCCGCTATTAATAGCTTCCGTCTGCGCGGCTATATCTACTATGACCTTAGCCATCTTTGACACAAATTCATTATCGAGCATCTGTTATCCCTTTCAGTAATGTGGTAAGTTCAACGTTCGACTCATAAACATCGCTAAGAACTTGATATGCACTCGTAAGAGCCCGGTCTGCCAGCACATCATCCCCGTGTATCTTTTTATACTCTTCTGACGCCTTCCTGAACTCAATTTTGTTCAGCTCGCACACACATTCAAGTGGCTCGCGGAGAGACTTAGAGTAGCAATAGCTTGAGATCATACAGTTATGGCAGGCGTTCCTTGCCTCACAAGATGTGCACTTGTCACAGTTCATCTCGATAAACCCACCTCTATTGAGCTTACCAGCGTTAACGTCCCCAATGCTAAGCTCTGGATGGGCTACCGCTCTGTGGCATGGGAAGATCTTTCCATCAGAGGATATAGACAGAAGAGCCTGGCCCATCCCGCACTTGGATATGCTGCTTTTCTTAACAGCCAGGTTGCAGTCTGCAAACTTAACTTTAAACTCCGGGTGCGCTGCAACAAACTCGTATATCTTGCTCAGCTGAGCCTCGTAAGCGTCAAAATGCTCCTTAGTCCACCCAAGCATGTACTCAGCACTGTGCATTGCCATACGGAAACCAAGCTCATATATGTCAACCATGCTGTCATACAGATTACCTATGGACTCCCTGGTATAAGTCAATCTCGCAGTAACACTCTCGGTACCAAGCCTCTCGATACACTTCTTTATGTTGCTTCTAACAAGGTCTGAGTGACCGCGGTGCTTTTCCTGGTCCACGCCATCATAACTGATCTGAAGAGCGCAGTGGCCGAGGTACTCCTTAGCAAACTCTATGACCTCCTCAGAGCATACGGACATATTCGTGGAGATGTGGAACCGGCATTTTGGGTACAGTGCACGTATTTTCTTAGCTGCATCCCTAACAAAGTCTACGCGGAGAAGCGGTTCGCCTCCGAAGAAGTTGAACAGACACTTCTCTGAAATAAGCGGCTTAAGGAACGCGAGTGTGTTATCAAGCGTCTCAACAGACATGTGCTTAGGAACTTGCTTGTGAAAGCAGTAAATACAGTTGAAGTTGCACGTCTCTGTAACAAGCAAGTCAAGCCAAGTTATTGGATACTGTTCAGAATCAGTCATGTAGCTCCTTTACATTTTTCCTAGTTTTTGCATTGCGTCTTTCCATATCTGTATCACGCGATAGTTCAGATGCCGTTTAACGGAACATTCGGGCATCTCTTTCCACTCGTTAAAGAGCTTTAACACTATATCATACTGATGGTTGGTCTTTTGCTCGGCCATCTTGTCGTGCAGCCTTCTTCCGTACCCGAGGTACTTAACCTTATCTTGAATATTGGTGCGCTCTTCCGCTGTAAGCGTGGACTTCTCAAGCACGTTCTTGTAAAGATCTGTAGCGTCGTCTTCCTTGCAGATCTGGCAGAGCATTTCAGCTTTGCAGGACAGAGCATAATTCTCGTATTTAGTTCCCCTGAGAGTATCGATCCAGAAGAAATAGTCGTTGCTTCTGCTCCTCATGCCCTCAAGAGTCGGAGCTGGGTAATCGCTTGGGTAATACGCATTTGGATCCTTCTTCAGGACAGAGCTAGAGACATACCCGGAGCCGGCGGACGCCACTCTGCTGCTATGCTCAGAGGCAAACTTAAATCTCATACGAACAGACAGCTCTTCCGGCATCGACATGAACAGATTTAGGTACCTCTGATGCTCTTCTGGAGAAAAGTCCTCAAAAGCGTGTAACTTAGAGAACATTATGTTGAACTCATCTTCAGTCATGTAGTCTTTAACAACGCTGTACGGAAAATGCCTATAGTCCCATCTACCGCGACCAAGCGGTAGCGACTGCTCGGCGTAGTATTCCTGAGCCCTGGTAATGCGCTCTTGCTCGGTCATGTTAGGATTTGGAAGAAACTTTCCGTCCTTATACGCTTTAAACATGTAAAACAAACACCTTCCGCAGTCGTCCTTGGAAGTGTCTACAATGACCATCTCAGCGGATGTAGTGCGAGGTGCAAGCGACACAGGGTCTGATTTAAGGCACTTGAGCGTTCCGGTGTACCCGCGTTTCATTATGTGCTCACACTGCCTCTTAACCCTGGCCACAGGATTTCCCATGTCCTCGTCGCGCCTGTACGGGAATGTTTTTGTCACAGTATCAACAGCTCTCTGGGAAACATCTCCGACTTCCCACTCGACAATGCCATTGATTACCGTAAGAACGTGGTACAGTTTTTCTTTCTCCATAGTTTTATCCTCAGTTGTCATTGCACTGTCCGTTATTTCCGCAGTTAAAGTTACAGTAGCAAAGGCAGGTAGCCTCCTCAGTGTTCACATATGCACGCAGATCGTTTATATGCACGAACCTAACCCTGGTGGAATTTGCCGAAATTGCTGGGTCATCCGCTGTATACCACGGAGGATTACCAGCGTAATCCGTTGAGCAGTTGTATCCGACAGGAACCGCGTTCCTCAGCTGTGTTATGTGAGTCTCACGGATGAGTGTTGAGTTTGCTACCACTGGAAAATCTGTCCACGAGTACACCGGCGCACTTCTCCTAGCCCGCTCAGCATCGATAGCCGTCTTTAGCTCGTTTATATGTATCGCCCTGACGGACACTGTTCCATCTACTCTGGCTGAAGGGCTGCTTGCTCCTACGTCCGTCCAACTTGTTGTCATTGTGTCCTCCTGTTATGCTGCATAGTAGGCGTTGGAGTAGCCCCAGTATGCGTTAGTGCCATTTGTGACTAAGTATTTACCGATATTAGTCGCCTGAGACGGGAGTATCCCATCAATAGTTACAGGGGTCCAATACGGGCTTGCCCCTGTAGTAGCAAGAAAGTATCCGTTGTTTCCTGTCTGAGATGGAAGAAGCCCGTTTATTGTTATAGCTGCCCAATACGGGTTTGTTCCATTCGTCTCAAGAAAGTATCCAGAGTATCCTGTCTGAGTCGGCATTAAACCGTTAAGAGTAACGCCGGCATTTGAAAAGCAACGAACGTCCTTTATTGCGGTCACATAGTACGACCCACCTGTATTATTAACCGTTACTTCAGCGATAGTAATGAGGCCTCCATACGCCGGAGGTGTCGGGGATGAACTAACAGACTGTGTTCCAGTTGTAAGAGCCGTGAGTGCTCCGCTGGAGTTTATCTGGATAGGAACGCTCTGGTAATACCCAGAAGTTAGTGAGGTGCTAAACTGAAGCACCTGCGTAGGAATGGAGACTGTGTTGGCTCCATAGCTAACTCTTCCGTAACGCACTAGGATGCCGCTTGTTAGTGCGTAAGGCATCGCTGAAACGTTCTCCACCTTCAGCCCCAAATCCAAAATATTCGACGGATCTGACCTCATGTAGAGCGGGTACTGAACTCCATAGTCGGCACTCAGGGTTGATCCTGTATACATCGCAGTGCCTATAATAAGATCTGTGGCATTCTGTGAACCCTGAGGAACGGTGTAAATGCTCGGGTAGTTCGCGGAAGAACTTGTCGTATACGTCCACCTGAGCACAACGAGTGTCGGAGGAGTTGTGTTTGTAACTGGGATCGAAGAGATAGTTGAGCTAAGAACGAGCCTTATCTGGTTGCCAGACCCACTGGAGTCCTGGATTTCGCAAGTAAGTGGTGACAGCGAGAAATTACTGTCACTCGTTCTTGTGAGGTACCCTCCGGAATAAATACCGGTCTTCCTTAGATCAAGGGCCATGAAATTTGTGTTCTGATTGATAAGAGCGTCAAAGTAGTTCGTGTGTATAGCAGAGTTGCTTGATGTAAGCTGTGTAACTAATGTGCCTGCCATGTTGGTTCCTCCTTATTATTGATAATTTACCCTTACGACTACGCGTAAGAAAAGCCCTGGGGTAAGTGTAACTGCCGGAAATGTGCACATAACTCGCAGATCTCCAGTGCTCGTGAAAAGACCAAGCTCTGTTAATGAGCTTTGTGCCACTGTGGGTGGTAGCTGGAAACTAAACTCAACGTATGTATTTTGAATGTTTACCGTGATCGGGGAGGACACTACCGTGTAGCTAGACCCCCACCCAGCCGTATTTGTTAGAACAGGGCTCTCTAGATGAGTCATGCTCGTTGTAGGAATTACGTCAACATTCCCGGTACCAAGCTGCCAAACGTTTATGTTTGTGTAAAACGACGTTAATGACATGTCGTATGTCAGATCGTAAGAAGTAGACTTTGATGCGTCGTAGTAAGGAGCGCTGACGTAGACACTCGGTGATCCGGCCGATATTGTTGTTCCTACGTAAGCCGGAACTCGATATGTCGACTTTTTGGATGTTCCACCAGACCAGCCTGTAACTGTCCAGGCTCCAGACGTGTAGTTAATGGTTCCGGTATGGCCGATCGACATCTCTGACACGAGAACATTGCTTCCGTTGTCGACGAACGTCTCAGTCCCGTTTGAAAGAACTAGCGTTCCTCCTATGATCGGGTAGTGCGCAAGTGTTCCAGACAGTCCGGTTGTAGCTTCATCTTGCACAAGACCAGACGATAGAGTTATTGACGTATCTGTGTTAACTGACCCTATGTCGTACCACGTTGTTATAGCTGCCGGGCTTGTGCTTCCGAATCCTATCTGGGCTCCAGTAGATAGGTTCGTAGACCACCCGGTTCCATACCCAACAAGGGCCGTGCTGTTGTGGTCTATGCTTACAGTTCCTGTCGAGTACGAGCTGTCATATGTCACGTTTGTCGTTACCCACGGTCCTATGGTAGTTGTGCGTATATTTTCTATGATCTGCCATGCATCGTACGTCCCGGACCCAACAACGTATGTCACGGTAACCACAAGTTGACCTGTGATAGTGTTGTAGGACGAAACAACTCCCATCATTTTGTGTGTGCTGTCATAAATGATCGACATGTTCTGGCCGTAAATGAACGTAAGACCTGGAGGAGCTGCGAATGTGACATTTGTAGGGCATGCGGACTGGCTAGGTATTGCAATCGTTGTTGCAGCAGTAACGCCCTCAACAACTGACGCTTTATCAAAATAGGCAACAGCATCCCCCGTGTCTACTCTTGCAAAACAAGCTATGTTAGACGCCGTCTGCGAGATTTGAGTGGTTACTGTTAAGAAGTGCCACGCGAAGTCACCGGGGTGGTATGACGAGTACGTGGCCGTTACTCCATCATAGAGCTCAAGTCTCGCTCTGTTTGCTGTTGATGCCCATACCCAGCACCCGAAGGTAGCATTTCTACCTATCCAGTAAGCTAAGTTGTGCCCTCCGGCATTCGTGAAGTCCTGGTATAGAACGGCGTACGCAGATCCGTACCTAGTAAGCATTGCTGCGTAAGATCCAACGTATATAGGAGAAGAAGTTATGTCTACTTCACCACCAGTGCCTGAAAGCGTCCACCCAGTTGGTTGATTTCCGTAAGCCATCGTCATTGGAGTAAAATCAGAAGTATGCCTAGACACACCCTTGCGTGTATTAAACTCATCTACATATCCTTTTAGAAATTGTCCCCCTGCGTTGCACCCAATGTAAAATAAAGAGTCGAATTTCTGAAATGAGAAGGCCGTTGCTGCGCTGACAGCGACACCGTTTAGCCTGATAGTTGCGTATCCAGCACTCAAATCAAGTTCAATGTGATATTGAGTGTTCAGGGTGGGTGCTGTTATTATCGCTGACGAAACATTCAAATTTGTCCCCGACTGAACGCTTCTCAGCAAAAGATAATAGTTTCCTGTGAAATTCCATAGAGAGAAATCCCAATAATGATTTGATGTCTCACATTGCCCACAAATAGTCCTCGCAGTTCCATCTGTCGGAAGGTCAGAGAAATTAACCCAAGCGTCTATGGTTCCATTGCTCCCGAAGTTGAAGTTTGCGACGGCATCGTCTGTGACGAACGCTCCGTCGAAGTAGGCGGTGTCTCCAGTAACGATATAACAAGTCGGTTTTACTGCGACAGAATCGTTTGTCATAATCGTCGTCACAGAAAGATACTCCCAAGAAGACCCACCAGAGTGGAAAGAAGACAGTGCATTTTGAGTCCCAAGCCCGTTTCCTATAGTAATCCTCGCTCTATTTGCTACAGAAGCCCAAACCCAACATCCGAAAGTTACAGTTCTACCTCTCCAATAAGAAACACCAAGAGTTGGAGAAATATCTTCAAATAACTGAACATCCGTCCCATTCCTCGTCAGCTTCGCAGAGTAAGTGCCGACCTTGACCGTTCCTTCTTCCCTTGCAACCGTGGCTCCTGTTCCTGTGAGAGTCCAGCCTGTGGAGGCAAGTTGGACATACCCAATTGCCTTGTCAAAGTAAGCAGTGGATCCTGAGTCCGTGTAGCAGAGCATTAAAATAGTCCCAGCACCAACATTTATTGTGCCAGTTGCAGTAAGGTAGGCCCACCCAGTTCCAGGGTGATTTGAGCTCGCGACGTTAAGTCCCTGGTCGTCCTGAAGATATACCTGAGTGCTCCCGGTAGTACCTATCTTGTAAACCCAGCACCCGAACGTTAGTATCTGGCCGCGGTAGGCTGTCGGGTAAGGAACACCCTGGGACAAGATGGATCCTCCGCCGGTAGAAACTAGCTTTGCGGAGTACGTCCCAACCTTAATAGTCTCCTCTTCACGCGTAACAATAGGGGCTGTTCCTGAAAGAACCCACTCATGACCTCCGGCGTCAGGAGAATGCATAACGTACCCGACTGCTTTGTCGAAATATCCGGTGTACCCGCTATCCACAGTTCCATAGAACTGAAGCGTTGTCAGCCCTGTTCCGAGAACCTGAGTTACTGTTAGGAAGTGCCACGCGCTGTCGCCCGGATGGAATGAGCTAAACGTATTTTGCACTCCGCTGCCGCTTCCATTTGAGTAGATCTGAAGTCTAATATGGTTTGCAGCAGATGCCCACACCCACATAGAGAACACTATAGTGTTCCCGTTATAGGTAGCCGGACTTGCAATGTTGTAATAGAAGTCTGCCTGGTTTCCACCGAATCCGGCTACACCGACAGAGTAGGTACCTTGCTTTACAATACCCTCTTCTCTCCAGTAATAGCATGGGGTTACTGCTTGCCCAACGCACGCCCAACCAGTAGGCGCAAGCTGTACATAACAGATTGCTTTATCGAAGTAGCAAGTAATAGCACCAGTATTAGCAAAATACAGTCTTGGCTGTCTCGTTATGGCGTCATTAGGTACCAATCCAACTACACTGAGATATTCCCAGTCAGTAGTCAAGTTGGCAGTAGAACTAAAAGCAGAGCCAGTTCCATTGTGTACAAATGCAACACGAGCAGCGCCTATGACAGAACACTTTACCCAAGCACCTACCACCATGTATTTATTTCTATCAGCAGTAGTACCAGTAGACTGAAATATACCGCCCTGATTGGCTCCAGAAGCATAAGACAATTTTGCAGAATATGTTCCACTTTTAATTGTAGTAGCTTCTCGATTGAGAGTGGGATCTATGCCTGCGTCATGAAATACCGTCCAATTAGTTAAAACAGTTGGACTAGTCCATACATCAAGTTCACCATCAGTCAATAAATCCGTCAAGCCAGTCCACGTTTCCATGGTGCCATTTGTAGTAAGGTCAGCGAGCCCTGTCCATGTCTCAAATGAGTCATTGGTTAACAGATCAGTCAAACCGGTCCATGTCTCAAAACTTCCATTTACGAGCTGCTGATCGCTAGGAACAGTAAGAGATGAATTAGTACCATTAAAATACGCCGACGATGTCCCAAATTTCTTAGTCGCTGTCTTAGTCAGGGTGTTGTTTCCTGGGTTAGAAACAGTGTTGTTCCTAGGAGACGCGTCAGGAAAGCTCGTTCCGTTGTCCACTCCGTCCATGTGCAGAAGAAGAGTGCATGGACCCGCTTGTGGGCTCGACCACGCCGTAAATGATTCAAAAGATGGGTTAGTCGCCAAGTTCCCTAGAGAGACAGTGCACTGGTCTCCACACACGCCAGCAGACCTTGTTGTCACTGGGTTCAGCAGAACGGAGTACTCCGGAACAACATTTATAGGTCTCACAAGCTCAACATACTGAGACAGTGTCGTGAAAGTTGAAGACCCTTCAAACAAGTGGTAGTTAGGAGCAGTACCCTGGATCGTATCTAGGCTCAGCTCAATACCGATATGCGGGGATTTGTAGTAGTCAAGCGACAGCCCGGTTGGGTTTGTTCCCCTAGTACCGGCGTACCATGGAGTCCTCGTAAAGTTTATATAGTCCTTCGTGTACATATCATAGAAATCGAGATTGAGCCCTACAGAGTACCCTACAACCTTAAGCGCCTGGTAAGTCCCCTTCATCTTGTACCAGTCCACAACTTGCAGTAGCTGCCGTCTCTTGTCCTCCAAAGTAGTGTTCGACGCGATGATGAATTTCATCCCGACAAGATCGGCAAGGTATTGAATGTAATCATCCCCGACACTGTACTTATCTATGATGGACTGAAGGTCATTTATGCTCCCTATCCACGTACCGACGTTTAAACCGAGAACATACACAAGCTGCTGAAGTGCGGCAGAGCTTCTAAACTTCTCCGGAATAAGCTGCATGAGATCAACGTACTTTGAATACTCCTCAATTCCGGTAAGCTTACTTATATCCCTAAGAGTCCCCACCTCTGCCATGAAGTATTTGCTTGTCTTGGCAGAGAACTTCTCTTTCCCAATGATGGTAGGGTTTAGGATGGCGTCCCAGTGCATGTTGACTGTGGACGGAGTTGCCGACGCTACATAAGACACGTATCGCGTGGCCGAGCCATGCCACGTGGTGACAGACCATACACCACTTGTGTAGTTGATAACACCGTTATCGTGAGACGACACTGACGATATAAGATGCCCGAGACCGTCGTCTGTGTATGTCTCTGTGGAGTTGAACAGTACTGCTGACCCAGGAATGATGGGCGAGTACACCAAGCTTCCGCTAGTTCCTGAAACTGTTTCACTCGGTATTGCGAATGTGGACGGAGTTGTCGCCGCGACATATGAAGCAAACCTGGCGCCAACGCCGTGCCAAGCCGGGACCACCCACGAACCGGTTCTATAGTTAACAGTTCCGTTGTCGTGGGTTGAAACGGACGAAACTAAATTTCCGTTGCCATCGTCTATGTATGTTTCGGCAGCACTAGACAATATGAGAGATCCGGGAATAACAGGGGAACTAGCTAAGATACCGCCGTTTCCAAGAACTGTCTCGTTCTGTATTGAGGTACAGTCGTAGAATACTCCCGCGCCTATCCCGCGCAGCTTCTCATCGTAATATAGATTATTTGCACTCCAAACCTGGCCCATACGTTTGTCCCTCTTTAGGAATTACCTTCCTCGACGTAAAACTGATAGGTCATCGAGTCACCATTTATAATGGTTCTCTGTATGCTCAACGGGAGAAACCCGATAAGAAGACCTGTGTTGTCCGGAGTGAACACTCCCGTGCTTAGATTCGTCGTACCGCCTGTCGTAGCTAGGTATGCAGTAGTTACTGGACCTATGTTCCCGCCTGACGCGGTAAACGTTGACACGATACTAGTAAGCCTCGGGTTGCCATCAGGAGCAGAGTCTATCGTAGGAAATCCCGCTGTAGACGCCGGAACAGCCTGAGCTCCGTAAAAGTTAGACCTGGGCTCGTTTTGAATAGTAATCAGCGTGTCAGAGACTACGGGAGTATAGTTGCAAAGCCGCACATAGAAGTTAGTCGGAGCAGCGTATGTGTTTCCGCCGATAACGACTGAGGACGCCTTCTGGTAGAACACCTGCAAAATAGCAGATGCACCTTGGTTGGCTAACGAGTTGTGCTTGTACTTCTCTTCCCATATAACCTCACCATTACGAATATGTTTTACATCCCAATATTGATTGATCATTTACTCCTCCTTAGTATCCGATGTAATCGTATACGTCGTTTTTCCACTGGCATATTTGCGTTTGACCAACTATCAAATCCCCAATGGAATATATTGCTATAGCGGAATTGTCTTGCTGGTATTTAATGAAAGGAACGATCCCAGGTGGCAGCGCTCCAGAGATGTTTGCTCCTATTAGAGCAATATTGTCTACGACAGTCCAGCTTGTGTACGTCCCTGCCCCAACTATTGACGTAACGTTAACAACTAACACCCCGGATCCTGACGTATACGATGTCACAATGCCACCCATAAGGTTGCTGTTGTTGTGAGTTATCGTAATCGCTGTTCCAGTAGCAATCTTAAGACCTGTAGCTACGGTGAGAGTCTGAGCACCCGTTCCAACTGTAAGACTTGTTGCTGATGTAGTGTTTACAGAGGCGTATTCAACCAGACCAGACACAACGTATCCGCTTCCGCCAACGTTGGACCAACCGCCGGCTCCGTCGTCGTACGCGATCTTATGCGTCCCAACCCACAGCTCGACACTCCCCTTAAGAACGGGAAGAAGGTCCGCGTATGTGGACCACGAATACGCTGAAAAGAGGTTATGTGCCATGTCCTTCTGCACTTTTAAAGTAACGTGGCAATGCTTTACTCCGGCTACGTCCTCTATTGCGTCTATGATGTCAGACTGATAGATAGATTGACCAAGTGACGTTGTTGAATTTAGCACAAACTGCCCCTGAACTGCCGACTCAACAAAATTCTCTACTGTAGTGATAGATGCGGACGAATCAACACGCACAGTTAGGTGTGGCACTACATATACAATCGTAGGATCAACGAACGAGTATCTAACGGTCATCATCGACTTGCTGTATAGGTATGCTGCAAGGTTTGACTGAAATGTAGTACCAGGGATTGCCCAATCATGAATGTTAGGAGGAGGAGTCAACATAGTAGGTGTTGTAGTGGCTGTAGAAAGGATCATCGAGATCAACACTTCGTTGTACATGTTGTAGTTAGGTGGGTTGATGTCGTTTTCTCCATACACAACGACGTTACACCCAGGAGAGTAGTTCTGTATGATGGCTGAGAAGTCCGCTTTCGTTACAGCCCTATCTCCTGTGGAAAACACCTGTGGGGCGTTTTCCTTGATCTCCGCTGTTGTCTCGGCGTCCGAACCTCCTAAAAAGGTATCAGTGTTGGTCACTGATATGTTCGGAACCATTGTCGTTGTTCCGGCGTAGAAAATCGGTGAATTGATTGTTGTGATGAGGTTTGGCGAGAACACGTTACCAGCAACACCTACAGACTGAACGTATGTCACAACAACTGTCTGACCGAGCTGAGGGAACGCCCCGAAAACGCCGTTTCCAAACACCACTGTCAGAGTCCCGTCAAGCTCCGGACGAATGACGTAGTCTCTAGAAGTGTTTGTTGAGTTAATAAATGATGACTGCTGATTCCACGTGGCTGTTCCGCTCGATCCTGTGACGTTAACTGACAGCGTCTGCGGCCTTTGAGGGTTGCTCAGCGCGTAGACAGAGTATGTTCCGTCGTCGTTTACAACAGTGTAGCTGCTTTGCGACACTGTCTGCTGCTGAATAGCCTGCGCCACTTCAAGAGACGCCACTGAGGCCAAAAGCATAATATTTACAGAGTTTTCTATCTGAGTGTCATCGATGTTATACGCCTGGTTGGAGGCGCCGTTTGAGACAAATGATTTTGTTATTAGAGTCCCCTGTATGCCGCTAACAGTCGCGGTCGTTCCTAAAGCGGGTATGCTCGCGTTAGTATCAAGCACCAGAAAGTTGACCCCAGCGTTAGATGACACAGACGTCCACTGCGGTATGGTTATCAAAGATGGCGCCGGCGCATCTACGGTAAACGCAAGAGGACCGATTGCTGATATGTTCCTTGTAGGGGTGTAGTTCAAAAGCCTCGCAAGGTTAACCACAGAAGAGTAGTTCTTTGCTGTGGATATGTAGGACTCCTCCGCACGCCTCTCGACGTAGTACAGAACCAAGTTTCCTACCGCGGCAAACAGCTCAAGAAGGGTCTGACCGGTGGAGCTTCGGTACATGTCCTTCCACGCGGACTGAGCCGACAAGAGCTGCTGCAGCTCTGTAACGAGGTTATCGAAGTCATAATTCACATATGATATTGGGGGTGTAGTGTTTGTGGCCATTTTAGCTCCTATCTAGTGACCGGTGATGTAGTCGAGAATGTCTGCGTGTACCCAGCTATATTAAACCGCACTGTAAGCGACACGAGGTTGTTGTCCGGATCCGTCTTGAAGTCTACCCCAGCCACCTCGACCCGTGGATCCCACGTCTCGACGTTAGTCTTTATCTGGCTTGCAAATCTATTTAAAATGTTCGAGTTAACAGGCTCAAACACAAAGTTACGCATCCCAAGCGCAAACTGCGGAAGGAACACACGCTCTCCCGGGCTTGTCCTTATGATGTTGTCGATCGATCCGGCTACTGCGGCTGCATTAATATCGAGCTTAAGCCCGCCATGCAAGTCAGGTGCTAACGCTGGATCCAGGTCTGACCATATGATCGGTGCCACTCGTGTGATTGCCATAGTGTTATCCTCTATTCTTTAGAAAAGTACTTCGCCAAGTGTATAGCGATTATTTGTCTGACCATCTCCAAGCTCCCCATTGCCATTGTATCCGGCCGTATATAAAGTACCATTAGCACACAAAACCTGTATCCATCCATATGAGGAAACTTGCGCCATACGCACCTTGATTACATCTCTTCGTGCGCAAGGTGTAGTAACCCAGCTACTTCTATTAGTTGTAGTACCGTCACCCAATTGTCCGTTACCATTATATCCGGCACTCACCACTCTTCCATCAGAAAAAAGACATGCTGTATATGAGTTATCACTTCCGTGACCAACTGCTATATCAAGTACACGAGCAGTACCACGAAGACCAGTGAGTTGTGAAATTACGGTTGCAGTAGAATGACTCGAAGTATCTCCAAGTCCGAGCTCCCCCTGACCATTGTATCCAAAACCATAAATAAGCTCAGTTCCAGTTTCCCTAACATATGAGCTGCACGTGCTCCCACCAGTAGACCCCGGTTGAATCCACCACTTATCACACGTAAAGTTTGAGGAGTCACTCTTTAAAACGCGAGAACAGTATCCTGTTGCCGACTGTGTACTTGTAGTAGTTCCATTTCCTAGTTGGCAATTTGCGTTATATCCGGCAGCATACAGGCGACCATCATAACACCGTACATATGAATCTATGTATGATCCATCCGCACCACCACCCCAGACTCTGCATGCCCCAGTCAACGGTGTACCTGCAGCTGTGTTATAGAGTTGGAAGGTACTTCGCTGCGTTGTAGTTCCGTCTGATAAATTAGCATATCCGTTATACCCGCACACCCACACCTGCCCCCAGGAATCAAGCAACATTGTTCCAGAATAACCGCTAGCCCCCATATACGATATATCTAGAATACCAAATGGCGATGACAATATAGTTGGTGTTGCAACGTTATTTGAATTTCCAGTACCAAGTTGTCCTTGGTTGTTGTACCCCCATCTATAAACATTTCCATCTGCGGTTATGGCATATGCATACATCGTACTGTTCCAAAATGCCTTAACTTTAACAACAGGAACATTTCCGAAATATGCAGTAGGAATCATGGTATAAACAGATCGATTTGTCGTGTCTCCAAGACCCAATTCATAGCTAGTATTAAAACCACCAACCCACACCCTCCCCAAAGAATCAAGGACATAAGAACTATTCTGACCAGATGCTACATGAATTGGGATTACTGCCAATGGACTTGAATTAACGAACCCAGTATTATTTGGCAAATACGACGAAACATTCGCATCCCCCTGCACCAAGTCATAATTCTCAGGATACCCCCACGACTTCACAGTCTTACTATGCATAATCGTGAAATGATGATGCCTGACATCCCCTGACGGAGTCTGCGGAAGCCCCTCAGGAACATAGCAAACCGCGTTTGCCCCAGCTCCAGTTCCGATCGGATCATAAATTGTAACCGGAGGATACGGGTTAAAAGTATCTGCATTAAAATCAGGATAATACCCAGAACCACCGTCTATAACAGTAATTGCGGTAATGACTCCAGCAGAAATCGTAGGAAGAGCAGTTGCACGAGTGGAAGTACTATATGGAGTCTCTGTGGTGACATCCATTAAAGCGGTTACATACTTAATGACAACTTTTCCACGAGCCCCCGGTCCTGCTATTGACCCAGCAGACCCCGCCAACCCCCTATACTTGTTAGACACGGAACCTGGAATCGTGCCATTAGCCGATATCAATGTTGGAAGCGTTACATAAGATCCATTGTAATATGCAGATCCACCTCCACCACCGCCCATAGTACTAGTTTCCCCATATCCGCCCGCAGATCCGCCATAATACCCGCCGCCACCGCCACCACCGTAGCTATTAATCCGTACTTGCCCACCTTGCAGTGCACCCTGAAGACCTGACGCAGTGTAAGGACCAGTGCGTGTTGCATCAGCACCTGCACCAACCTGCGTTCCAGGGTTTCCACCATAGGAACCCGAAGTGTGTTGAGAAGACGTGAGATACCTAACTATAACGACACCGGTTCCCCCAGTACCACCATGTGCATTTCCACCAGGATCAGTTCCGCCGCCACCACCGCCTCCGGTGTTAGCAGTTGCGCTTTGATTTGGAGTACCTCCACCCCCAGTTGCTGTTCCACTATTTGATCCGCCTCCACCACCTCCGTACTGAACTGGAGTCAAGGCAACACGAATGTCAGATGTATATCCAACTCCACCGTTGCTTCCATATCCTACTGAAGTAGCTCCTGCTCCTCCTCCGCTGTTCGGATACACATTGTTTGTTCCACCAGCATAAGAGGCGTTTCCTCCTCCTGTCCTTGAAGACGCACTAGGACCATACCCAGGAGTAGCAGTGATACTTCCAAAGACAGAGTTAGTTCCATTATGTCCTCCAGAACCGTTTCCTGTACCTCCAGCACCTCCATTACCGACTGTTACTGTAATAGGAGACGTAGTTACAGAGTATGCAGCATTATAAACAACTATTCCTCCCCCGCCTCCGGCACCCGCATTCACTCCGCTCTGACCACTAGCACCGCCACCACCGCCGCCAACCACAAGAACTTTAACTGTTCCGGCAACCATTGGCTGAAACGTTCCACTGCTCGTAAATGTATGAACAGTATAAAGACCATCTGTAGTAATAGTTCCACCAGTAGGAAGAGGATCTGTAGTTACTGGGTATGGGGCAAACCCCATCTGCCCACTAGTACCACCTCCGCCTCCTCCAGCATTCCCAGTTCCACTTCGTGCTGACCCGCCTCCGCCTCCGCCTCCAGCAATCAAAATAGCGTTTGATTGTGTGTACAGATTCAAAAACAGCCCTGATAACCCGCCACCGCCGCCACAATATCTGTTGTCTACGTTGTTGTTTGTAGCTGGGCTGCCTCCCCCATGAGCGCATCCAATAGCATTAGCAAGACCTCCAGACCCAACAACTACTTTATATCTTGTTCCGGCCGTCACTGACACCATACCGTAGGCAAATCCGCCAGCACCACCTTGAGATCCATACACCCATCCACCAACTGTACCGCCTCCGCCTCCTCCGCCCCACGCGTACACTTCCATAGTTCCAGACGCAGTAGGGGTAAACACGTCATCAGCAGTGAATGTCCTGGTCGTGTACTCGTTCTCATAAGCAACCAGCCCTCCCGGAGGGCATCCTATCGTTACCTGAGTCGATGCACTATACCCAGTCCCACCGTTCACTATAACCACAGATTCAACATGACCATCTGACGCAACTTGCTTATCCGCAGGACGATCGGACACTGCTGTAGTGGACGTACTGCTTATAAATGAGATAGCACCGTCGAAAAATACGGGTGTATCTACTCCAACTATCTCGAGGTACTCGATAATAGAAGTAGCCGCGGAACTAACTAATTTTTCAACACTAAGCCATTCCCACTTAGAACTTCCGGAGTGAAAATCGCTAGTAGTCAATCCGTCCTGATCACTACTTATACTGATCCTAGCAACACCCGGAACGGACGCCCACACCCAAGCTCCTAAATACAACCCTTTTCCTTTGTACACATTCGCCGGCACAATCTGGTAGAAGCTGCAATCTGTTCCAGAACGCAGCAGCCTGCAAGATGAAACTCCATCTTGAACGTACTGCGTGGACATTGATACTCCGGCGTTAGTACCGGCCAACGTCCAGCTGGCTGGAACCAACCCCGGCCACCGATCAAAGTTCGGGTTTATAATCGTTACATCCCCGGTCACACTATCTGTTACTGTAGTTCCGGAAAAGTAAGCTAAAGTTGTAGAAGTTGCCTCTATGCCGAGATAAATTGTAACAGCGACAGCGGAACTGCTTATGGTTCTAGTAACAGTTAATAGTTTCCATCCTCCGCCAGGGTGATACGTATTTGTGAATCCAAAACCGTCATTTATGCTGATCAATGCTTTTCCGACATCTGTGGCATAGCACCAAACACTTGCGGTTATAGTTCTTAATTTCCAATATGAAAGTGGGTAGGTTGTACTGACTATGTTCTGGCCCATGTAACCATTGGTCACCCACTTCATTCCAAGAGAATAAGAACCTGTCTCTACGATGCTTTCCTCTCTCCAAAAAGTTGACGCGTTGTTAGTCCACCCTGTCGGAGCCGTCATTACATACATCGCTATCTTATCTACAAAACATACAGATGCGGTAGTTCCAATACCAACTTCCGCACGCAATTGATTTGCACTATTCGATATTGTTTGAGTACACGAAATAAAATGCCACTCGGAATCTCCGGGATGGTAAGCACGCGTCACTGCAATTCCATCATAAATATCGATGAATGCAATGTTTGGAACGGACGCCCACACCCATGCACCAAAGACCACAGTTTGATTTAAATATGATGCATACGGAGTTACAAAGCTGTGAAACGAGGAGTAGTACCCATTCGTGTTGGCAAGCCTTACTGAATAAGAACCGTTGTGAATCATTCCCTCTTCCCTAGCAACAGACTGGCCGGTCTCACCACCAAAACTCCAGCTCGTTGGGCATTGCATCACATAACAAACAGCAGAATTAAAGTATGCGGGGGCATTGGCAGTAGACTCTACTCTTCCGGCCTGAAACCCGATCATTGTTGCATCATTCGGAACAATACCAGAACAGGTGACAAACTCCCACTCCCCAGAGTTTTGGTAGGTTCCACCAACTACAAGAGGAGATGCGCCATCTGTTGTAATGTAGCAAACAACAGCGTTTGAAACAGTATTATCAGATTTCATCCATACTGAGTAAACAATCGTCTGACCTCTATAAAGTGTTGCATCTAAATTCGTTGTAGATCCCGCCCAACATGCCAAAGTACCTGGAGTCAACTTTATGGAGTATGTACCTGTTTTAACGATGACTGTCTCTTGAGAAAGAGTACCTGTTCCGCCTCCAGACAGACCCCAAAAATTCATCGTAGTCGCAGAAGTCCAATAACTAAATCCCCCATCAACGAGTAAGTCAGTAAAACCAGTCCAAGTCTCAAAACTTGGATTAGTCAGAAGACTAGACTCTGTCTCAAAGCTAGGATTTGCAAGTAGATTTTGCGACCAGGGAGAACTCATATTAGCACTCAAGCTCCGACATTTTGTTTGCAACCGCTTCAACAACCTGCGCCTGCTTCGTGATCGTAATCGTGTAAAGAGCCATCATCTTAGCGTATGGCCCGACCAGGTTTGAGTTCACAAACTTTGTGATCCAGGAAATCACAGACCCGAGGTTTGAAAGGCTCAAGCTACCATTACCACCAAGCGACGCCAAAGTTGATATCTTCTTTAGCTGATCCTTCATCATGTTGGTAAAGTACTCCGTAACAAGCTTCTGCGCGTACGCCTCAAGCTCTTTGCAATTCGGGATACCATTGATCTTATCGATCATGTTGTCATAAAAATCAGAATACTCGCTGAAGTCCGTGATAGCAGTGGAATACGCTGCCTCATAGTTCGTCTTGATCGTCGCCAGCTCAGCGACCGTTGGCTCCGGAACCTGCGTCTCAGTCCACTTTGTGATAGCACCAGCTACTACAGTGATCTTAGATGTGTCCAGCGGAACACCAGACGACCCCAAGTACCACTGAATTGTATTAAGCGTCATATCCATTACATTAGCCCCCCAGTAATAATCCCGTTATCCACCGTGACTGTATCCCCTGTCCCGGTGACAAATGTCCCCGTGTCCCCGGTCCCGACACGCAGGTTTCCGTCCACAACTGTCTCTGGCGCCTGTATGTTCACAGACCCCCCTGCCACTAGATTGATCTCATTATTTGTAGCCTCAAGGTTGATGTTGCCCTTGCCAACCTTCATGTATATATTTGCATCGTCTTTTACCGCCATAACTTGAATGTTCCCATCTGGAAAGAACTCTATGAACGACCCCGATGGATGCGTGATGGTTATGGTGCTATTCGCGTCATCTATCTTCCCAATGATCCCGCCAGGAGTGCTGATCGTGACAGTCTTGTTCTTGTCATCGATCGTTCCGTTGATACCATAGGCCGTGTATATGATCGCCTGTTTGTCTACGTTGTCGATGATGGTCGTTATTCCGCAAACAGTCTTTGTAACCTTGCGGTTCGGGTAATTGGTGTTCGCGTCGATCGGAACTCCACGCATTGCGTCCTGTGCTTCGCCGTCATACACAGGTTGGTACAAGTCACCGGCCTCAAAGAACACCCACACTTGGGAGTTAACCTGAGGAACTGCGAACGTTCCGTACCCACTGTATCCTGACGCCGCTGAGCCGGCTAATCCTCCGTAACCACTAGCGCCCCCGCAAGACCCCTCGACTAACGGGTTCTTAGGAGTAGCCCACGGTAAAATGTCTTTATCTATTCCAACGAAGTACGGGATGACTTGAACTTTTATCCTACCTAGATGCAATGGGTCACTATTGTCTACAACGATACCGCGATAAGTTCCGTAGAACTTATCATCATTTACGCTAAGTCCTGTAGCCCCGAGGTCAGTTGCCATATTAAGACGCCTTTGAAATAGCTGCTTGCATAAGAGAAGTGTCTTTGTCAGTGTCCACGCCGTGCCGTGTAAGCATAAGCTTAGTTAAGAACGCATCCCCCATGTTATGAACAACACGCTCAACCAGCCAATATCCGGAGTATTGGTAAGAATACAGCTCCGATCCAGGAGATCCGTGTGGGAAAAATATCTGTACTACATTCCCAGGTGAAATGTTAGGAAGGCCCATTGTAGTAATCCACATCTTCGCTAAACCAACGAGCCTATTTCCGTAGCTTGACTTTACCAGGCCAGAGAAGTTAGCTGTAAAGTCATTAGATCTTCCTGTTGCATTGAGTGTGTTGCTATCCATTGTGTCACTCTCATCGATCATAAAGTAGTCGGACAGTGACGTGTACGTCTGAGCCGTCTCAGTCGCATTTACGACTACCCCTTTTGTGTAGTCATAGTAGGTGTACCCCTGTGCCTTTGCTCCAAATGCGCCGTACATTTTATAGTTGTCATAAATGAAGTACTGAAAAACTGGGTTCTGGTCTTCATATTGAGTGTCGCTTAACATAAACTTATATGTAACAGGATCATCAATCATTTCGGAAATAGCTCTGAACACGAACGTGTTCTTTCCGTTATGCGTTGTTACAAAACTTTTGAATCCGTACTCGCCATCCTTACCTATAAGGTTATCTTTTAGATGGTTAAAAAACTGAGCGTTCGTCCAGTTTGGCTGAAGAAGGTTTAGTTTGTAGTCAAGAGATCCGCTTACACTGGTCTGTGCTACCCCAATCTCCTTCTTTGCTATGCCTTCCAAAGACTCCTTGATGCTGCCAGAAAACCCGCGGGTATAATCTGGATTAAACATCTTTGTAACATCTAAAAGACCTGTAGCATCATACTCAGATGCCGGAGTACTCTGATTGCTTTTAGGCTCCCTCGTGTACACCTGAAAGCTCATGGCATTTTTGTCCACAGCATCCTGGCTCTGAGCAAACTCAATGTAAATACTACTCATACCCCTATCAAACGGAGCGGTATGTGTCATCGCCCCGGTAGCATCATCCAGTCGCAACCTGATCTCAGGAAGAAACTTGTTGTAGTCTTGTGCGATTGTTAGTTCCCGGATGATGGAAGTGCTCAGCGGGATCACCGTCTCGCCAAATTTTAGGAGTACATAGTAATTTCCGAGCATTCGTCTACCTTAGTGCATACTGTTTGTAGAACTGATAAATATCTAAAACGTTAGGAACAGTAAGAACCTTACCAACTTCGATATCCGTTAATGGGTTGTCAATCTTGTTTACGTAAAGGAGGATCCACCAATAGTCAACAGTCCCATACAGCTTGTAGCTAATTAGATCCGGACGCATTACGTCTGAGGATATGACTTGGTAGTAACTTACTGTGTAGCGCATGGCGAACCGAGATAAATTGTTGTATAAAAAGTCATACTCTTTGTTGTTGTCATTTGTAACCATGTTGAAGAAGCTTGTGCGGTCCATACTACCACCCTCCACTTGCCCCACCCGACATCTTTACGGGCGTGGCAGACTGTGCTGGTGTTCCTAAAGTCCCGGTCATCTCGGGGATTCTGTTGTTGTTAACGATCTTCATCAAGTCTTCACGTGTAAGCATCTGGTAAGTCTCAAAATCAATATCAGCTTCGGCTCCAACCGGTCCCCGCTCAGTCATTCTATTCTCAAATACAACCTTCACACTTTTAATGATGACACTATCAAACTTTAAAAACCCTCCCCCAATATCTATGGTAATAGACTCATTACGCTCGAGTTCAACGCCACTCTTTAGCTTGATATTGAACGGGTTCGGTCCCGGAGGCGTTAGAAAGAATGTATTTCCAACGCCGCCACGTGGTAGTGTCAAACCTTGCAAACCAATACACGGCATAATCACTTCACTATAGGCATCCTCAAATGCTTCAAACTTCAACTTCATACTCATACCTATCGGATCAGACCCGGCCCATTTTCTTCTCGTTGTAAGCGGTGTGCGTGTTGACGTGCCTGAAAGAGCTTGAGAAGCTGTGTCTAACGCCCCCTCAATAAACTGCATTCCTGGTATAGCTTGTGTTAGGCCCTCCCACTTCGAAGACGCTGTCATGGCGATCTTGTCTTGAAGGTAACCATTTACAACAAACTCCTGTTGTTGTGGCGCCATACTCTTATCCAGTTGTCCCAGACCTTGTGTGGCGAGGGACTGCCCATAATTTGCTGTTATCTTTACTATGTACCTAGCACTTATGCCGCTAAGAACACTGTCCGGAATACCACATACTGTTGGAAGTACCTGACCTAATGCTTTACCAAAGTCTATGCTTAGTAATCCCATAATTACCCTCTTCTAGTCAACCCAACTACACCGGCAGCCATTCCGGAAAGAAACGGGTTTCGCGTATTGTTGGCGTCATACCCGCTTGGGGTTTTTGTGGATCCATTCTTAGCGCCATCTTTTATAGTTTGATGCGTCGCAGCCATCTCTTGATGTAACTTGTCTATGGCTTCCTTTAACTCCTTTTGCAGAGCAGCTTCCTCTTTATTTAAAGGAACTTCCTTAAGTATCCGCTGACTGGTGCCCGTCTCATCAACACTGCCTGACTTGGCAGCGGAGATCATAGTTTGCATTTCACTCTTACGCATATCGCTGACTTCGTTCTTGCGTTCAAACTCATCACTGGTATTGTTAGCTACTCCTTTAAACCGACCCTTCATTTCCTTGTCATACTCAGCTTTTTGAGACTTATCCATTTTGAAGTCAGTATGATTTACAGTTCCGGCCAACCTAGCCTTCTCCTGAACCGACGTCTTTTTAACCTCACTACGGGCACCTTTTAAAGATGCGGCTAGACCCATAGGACCACTCATCGCAACATCTTTTAGCTGCGTTTTGTTAACGTCTTTATCGGAAGTCGTCTGCTTTAGTTCAGCTTGCGCCCTGCGTGCTGCAGCATCCGGCTTCATTCCTTTTTCCGTAAGTTCAGTTGTGCGGTCAACAAGCTTTTCATTCTTGTTTTCTGTCGCCTTATGTCCGAGCATCTTTCCTAAACCAGAAAGTAGCCCCATAGGACCAGCCATAGTCATACTGGACTTTAGCTTGTCACCGAGCTCGAATGCTTTTGTAAATATCCCGTTTTTACCACTTAAAAAGTCACCGTGGTTCTTTACCCACCCGCTAATCCATGAGCCAAGTGCAGCGCCGGCCGCTCCGGCCATAAAGATAGGAACAGCGTCACCGATAAGAACAGCCAGTGTTGACGCAATACCGCCCATCTTTGCCAACTCCTCAAGCGTATCCTTTACGTCTTTCTTAGGAGCAGCATCCCCCTCTTTAGGACCTCCGCCCTGAACTGCCTCAAGAAGGTCTTTAGTCCATTTAGCTTTATACGCATCCATCGAGAAGAACTTGTGAACACCCTCTTGAATGGACTCCACGGCGTCCTGATGCCTCTCAGCCGCGCTCCAGTGTTCTTCAGCTTTTCCTTCAGGCTTACCCTGATGTTCCCAAATCTTATGGGCCCTATCCCTAACCTCTTCAGTGCGATCTTTGGTAGCTTCTTCGCCAATTGTTGGACTTGCCTTTGTAGAAGACGTTTGTGAAGCTGGAGCTGTTCCTGGGGTAGGAACAGTCTCTAGCTTCGCGGCTTTAGCAGGTGAAAATCTGTTCTTCAGCTGCCTCGCAATGTCAAGAAGTGCTCCGATAGCTTCACCGGATTCAGATCTTGGAGCTATGTCACGCACGTCCCTGGCATACTTCTGAACCCCAGAAAAGCCCTTGCTCTTTTGGACCTGCTCATACATCTTCTCAAGGATTTTTTTTGATAATGCTGCTTCGTCCATCGGTGCATTCATTTTGGGATCCATCTTATGACCTCTTATTGGATTCTATCTCTTGCTTCTTCTTCTCACAGAGGCGCCCATATAGCCACTCGTTATCTTTCATATCGTTATGATTAAAGTCACTTATTGACATATGAAGATAGTATTGAAGCGCGAATTGCATCTCCAACACGTCGCTTAAGGGTCTCGCCATACGAAAGAAGCATCTCAAATCGAAAGGGCACCGGCATTACGCCGTTCCCTCCACACTTTGGACAGGTGTAATTTGTCTGCATCTTCACACCATGCTCGAAAGCTTCTTGAAAAGCCCGGATGTACTCCAGGTCTTGTGTATCGATCTTACTCAAATAGTCTAGCTTGTCTGCCAATGACCTATTATCAACAATACTTATCGCCGGCCTGTAGAGCCACGTGTTCTGACCAAGCTTGTCGATACTATCAATCTCAATAAGATCCTTAACCGTAAGCAACCGAAGCTTGATCTTTGTTCCAGACTTCGGTAGTGTAAGTTCACACGGCTCTGTGTACCCATCCGGAAGCTCCATAGTCTCAAGTTGTGACAGATCAACGTTATAGTTAGATTTCTGCGAGCAACTTGAGCAAGTGTGCTCAATAGGGAAGTCCTTCGAGTAAGAGTTGATGGTCTCCCAGAGAACGATGTAGAACCTATCTCCAAGGGTGAGTCTAAGCGGATCAATCCCTTTGAGGACTCTGGTTAAAACCATATTGTATTTCTTATCGAAGTTGTCAGAACTGATCTCAGCGATGAGCTTTTCGTCTTCGCCCTTAAGAGTTCTGATCTGGATCTGGGTGGGGTCTATGCCTTGATAGACAAGGCACTTTGATGGAAGTGTGATATTGAAGAAAGTGTAGTCACTCATTTAATTTTCCTTTTCTTTTTCTTTTTGTGAGAAAAGTTTTGTTCAGTTAATCAATTAATTTGTAACCGTGTTTCCTATGAAAAGCTGTATGACATTTAGTACATAAGGTCTTCCCATTGTTAACATCCCAAAATGGGCTGTGCTTCCTGGCCAATGTAACTAGCTCTTCCTTGTTGTCTATAGGTGATAGGTCTGAATGCTGTTTCAAAAACTCGGCCAATAACCATGAAAACAATTTCGGAGCATGGTGTGCTTCTAGGTATACCCCCTTTGTCGGTTATAAACTCATACAAACTACTCATTTGGTATCCTTTAGGAGCATTGTAAGAGTGTTGCCTGTGCTCAATATCTTCCCCCTGTAGTCCTTAGTTACGTTTTGTGATGAGCTGTATACCCCGAGGATCATTCCGCGGTAGTTCTTGATCTCCTGGTCTCCGTTCGGCTTGTAGTCAATGACGGCTATGATTTTTCCGCGGTAGTTCTTAATCTCCTCAGTGTGCGCGTTAACGTTCTCTGAAACATGGTTATTTTTAATATAGTCAATAAAACCCTCAAACGATGTCGTCATAGAATTTCGTACTCCAGCTTGTCGACTGAAAACTCTATCTGCAGCTTAGTCACAGTATTCGACTCATAGTTCAAGTCACGATACGATGGAAATGACGTCGGAAAACATCCAATAAGTTTATACCTGCCAAAGGCTATTCCAGACTGATCAATAAACCTAACGAAGATCGTTTTCTGGTACTTTGACTTTGTGGAAAACAAACCTGTGTTTTCATCAACAATAAGCTTCTTCCACGCGTTAAAGTACATTGACACTATATCCGGCTGTATCTTTAAAAATGACATCTGTATTTTCTGAACACTCAGCATGCCGGCAAAATTAGCGGTATATGGACCTACACGCATAGTCTTGATGTCATCCATGCTGTAGTCACCAAACTGCACGGATTGGACAAGCTGCCCTATCGCCAAGCCGCCTAGTCCAAGCATATTGATCCCGACATCAGGTAACAGCACGTCCCAGAGGTAGTTCCTCTGGAGACGTGCATACCTTAGAAGGAAATCAGTAGGATTGGTGACGAACTGCCCAATAACACCGAGATCAGCCATTACGACGCGTCTTCCCAACTGTCATACTCAAACGTGACAGTGTATTTAACAGTTTCATTATCAGAATATGCAAGAGCAAGATCCTGAATCTGTTGAACCCATGCACCTTTGATTTTGATCTTCATGAACGTATCGCCCGTTGTTGTAAGAAGCGAGATGTAGACGTCCGTCTTGTAGAACGGATCTCCAGTACCAACTCCGAACGCATCGTTAACGATATTCTGTTGCCAAGAGTGAATGGCATCAAACACCTTTTTATCCTCACCCTCGATGAACGTACACTGCCATGTATGCGGGAATTCCAACTTACCAGCGACCATGACACCGGCGGTCTGCTTGTAAGGGATCGCAATTGCCGCATTAGAACGACCAGGAATGCTTGAAGACTGCGCCCTGATTTGATACGTTGTTGAGGAACCAGATCCAACCGGAACAGGGATCAGCACGTCCCACATAAATGTTCTAGCCGGGTTTGTAAGATTTCCTTTTAATGAATCTATACCAATGTTATTACTCATTTTTACCTCCGTAATGAAACATGTTTAGTTTTTCAACCAATGTGGTTTTATTTTTTAGCTCACTTCCCCAGACAACTAGGGCAGAATAGCCATACTTTTTGTATGTTTTAAGTTTTCGTGCATCCTGCTTCTCTTTCTCAGCCCCCCTATGCCAACGTTCTCCGAACAACTCTATAATTTTCTTCTGTCCGTTTATGTTCACATAGTCTGGGTTATACGATTCAATTCTGAAACTATCATCACCAACAAACTTATACTCATCTGGAAAAAGCTCACCTAACAAAGTTTCCAAGTATCGTTCAGCATTATTTGGGCTTTCAATAGCACCATTTATACACTTCTTTCGATACACTGGATCCATCCACAGATTACGAGATGTCCTAGACTTTCTCCGCAAGTTACTATCATTAGATAAGTACTTCCTAAGCCCATCTCTCTTATTTTTCTGAACAGCGGGGCTCATCGCCGCTATTTTCATACACTCTATAGTCTTAGGAGAAAAGTAATGACCACGCAGCTTAGAGTTTCTCAATCTACTATTCACACTCTTCTCAACCTGTTCCGGAAGCATTTTCTTACCTACATTCCAAAGACTAATCTTATCCTTAGTCTCTTGCGGTAGCTTCCTTCCCGTGTACCTTTTACTCTGCGCCTCTCGAAACTCCACCGACTTTGTATGGTGGTCACGAATGTAACGTTGTTTGGAGTTTACTTTACAAACAAAATAACCATTACAACCACACATACAAAGTCGTGTTTCTCGAGGCACATAGTTACTAGGCCTTCGTCCAGTGTTTCCGTGTATTTTTTTCATTTTACAGGATAGTACCTTGCGCAATCAACTCATTGAATGAAGTCCCAGTAGGTGTCACGATCACATTCAGCTGGAGGAACTCAGCTGCACGAGAAGGCTTCACAAACACGTCTACGACAAGCTCATTACGATCGATAATAGCGGGAGTGTTGTTAGTCGAGTTACAGACAACCACGTATCCCTTATCTCCTAGCTCAGTCTGGAAAGCTCCCTTTGCGGAGAGCAGGTCAAGGAACGTCTCAAGCATTGCGGTAATTCTGAAACGCGTTGTGTCGTTGTTTGGCTCGAATACGAACTGCTTAAGCGAAACAGACATAGTCTTTTCAAGAATAATGAGAAGCCTTCTCACATTAACCCTGTCAAGAGCCGACGGCAGCGATGTCAGTGTCTTCTGGCCCCAAATAACGTTTCCAGAACCGCTGAACACCTGAAGCGGGTTGATCTGGGCCGCATACAGCGCGTCCCTGTCTCCCTGAGAGAACACCATCCTGTCACCGTTCTTGTTACACACGCTAAGAACGTTCAGCACGCCTCTGTTAAGACCGGCCGGCGCATACCACACGTCCGACACATAGTCGTTGTAGGCGAACTGTGACGCCACGTACCCCGAACCTGGAAGAAATACGATCGTATCGTTAAACGAGTCATAGTCCTTGACCATCGGAGCGTATAGAGCCGCGTATGACGAGTTGATGTTCTGTGTACCCGTCCTCCAGTTGACCATCGAGGTAACTGACGTTGTCATCGTGTCCGGGATGTCCAATATCGCGATACAATCCTTACGCGTCTCGCAGATATTTGTAATGTACGCCTGAATCGCTGTAGCCGTCTGGCCAGCACCAATCAACACACGGATGTCAATGTCGTCTGGGTTAGCAAACTTATCCCAACCAAGCTGGTAAGGGCCTGAAGAGTAGTTGGCAATAAGATCCGTTCCGTTGCTTCCTCTCGCCATGTTAAGACCCGTCCAAACACCTGTGTTGTACCCGTACGTCTGAGCCTTAGGAAGGACGCTGTCTGCAAGAGAGCTATCGGCAACCATAATGTACTGGCTGTAGCCGTTAATAGCCGTCTCTAGGTACTGCTGTCTTCCATACCCGTCTAGCTGCTGCTTCCTTGAAACTGTCCACTTCTCAACTTGCACGTAGCTGCCGTTGATCAGGTTGAACACAAGGATGTCAAACGCATTAGAGCTTAAGTTCGGACCGACATTAACATTAGCAATGCCGATGCTGAGATTGTTATTCCAGGATCCAGGATTAACGCCATAGATCTGGAATAAGTTGTCCTGACCTGACGTCACAACAAAGTCTGTCGTTGACGCTCCAGTGGATATTGCTGCGTTCGATTGAATGCTTGTTGATGACTTAATGTTTACTCCGCCGTAAAGCGCCCCGCTCTGAACCCTGTAGCAGTAGAGCTGGTTTCCGTTCTGCAAGTATGCCAAAGCAGAGTAGTGCCCGGGATTTCCAAGAGTCGGTTCTCCGTATTCGGCAATGAACTGCTGGGAGCTCGACATCAGCGTAACAGCGTTCGTGTTTCCCTTCGTCGAATAGAAAGCAATACCCGCGGAAGTCGTCGCAATAGTCGGAACCAACTGACTCAAATTCTTTTCAACCGTATAAACTCCAGGTGACACATAAAATACGCTCATTCTGTTTCCTCCTTTATTATTGTTTCCATATCACACATTAGTAGTTCACTCATGGCGTGGCAGTAATTACATACTCATCAATGAACAGATCCTGAGTCTGATTACCTACATAATTCCTCAGGTACAAATCCACAATGATCTTCAGGATCGTCGGTGTGTTAATTGTGGTCATAACCCAGCCGTCCAAAGTTATTGGCATTTCAGCTACATAATACAGTCCTTTCTCATAGATGTTGTAATCTGTCTCGTCCGTCCATGAACCGAACTTCATATACATATCCATCTCGTACAAACCGTTGTAGTTAACAACAAGGTTTGGGAAGTCTTGAAACCACTTCAAGTAAGACTCAGCAGCATACGTTATAGAGTTAAAGTCGCGGCTCCAGAACCTAAGCTCGTAGTCCATCTGAACAGGAACAGCCTTTATGTTAACAAGTGTTGATTTACCGCTATCCGTGTACTTAAGGTTGATACCATCCCTGGCCACTGAAGTACGCTGCCTGGTCCAATCAGGAGAGATCTTATTTCTCCAAAGGCTAATGAACTCTACGCTAGCCTCCCCCCTCTTCTCAGCAATCTTACGCTGAGAGATTGACTTCGGTTGAAATACCAGATCCTTGCTTCTGTCTGTCAGTCCGAAAAAGTCTCCAAATCTCTGGAAGACAGCCGCTTTCATCGCATCATCGATAATGTGGATAAAAGACGGTATCTTAGTCATTGGCTTCGTCCTTTCGACGTTCCACTAGACGTGCTATAAAATGCTTCCACACAGACTCTCTCATCGTCTTGTAATCCCCATATAGCGTATTGTCCAGCCACTGCTCGGCGAAGTGCTCTACCTCGACCCCATGTAGCTCTTTTACGGAACCTAAGTAGTCTATGTAGAGCTTGTTGGCTAGGAGCACACACGCCGCGGCTTTGGCGTTAAACTTCATACGAGACCTACCCGTGGGCTACGTGCACGTCTTGGTGCCAGCTTGTAAGGCCTTAGAATCTCACTGTCGTAGGTGCCCTTCATCAATATATCGACAACCTCAAACTCGTCAGTGTCAAAGTTGTTGGGTATATACCGAACTTCCACCTTAATGTAGCTGTTGATGGTTACTTCAGGAAAGTTCTTAAAATACGCGATAATGGGTGTCTCGTTTTCAGCAAACACTCCCATCTTGCGGAGCCTGCGTAGGTCCTTAACAGACCAGTGCACCCACACCTTATTTTGTGGGTACTTCTTGAAAATGACATCGATAGGACTCTCATACGCGTCACTGTGCTCTATGGATGTCTTGTTTATTGGTATGTACAGGTCGCAATCGATTCCGAAGATGTCAACTCCGACATCGTTGAAATCCCTGAACACATTCGCCGTTTCCCTAGGGATTATTCCGCTCATTCCGTCACCTTGCTCCTGACGCTGCTGTCGGTGGCTCTAAGTGATCCGCAAGAACCTTCTCGACACGCTGGATCTCTTTGTCCTGGTTCCCCGCAACAAATCTAGTATCGATACCGCGAATGACTACTGTAGCAACAACAATGGCAATTCCGACAATACCGATAAACCACTTAGCCCTGTCCAGATCCTTTGCCATTCCGCTATTGTTGAACCTTTCAATAATAGTTACTGGAAGCTTCGTAATAATAGCGTCTTCGATTCGACTCAACGTTCCGGTAGAGATCGTGTCAGATATTTTCTTTACCAGCACATCTGATGTAAGCATGTCCTGGGTATCCTTCTGATACTCTTCTATCCGAAGCAAACATGACACTGTTTCCTTGTGAATGCCGCTGTAGTTTTCAGTAACACCCTGGACGATATCTTTTATAGCTCCGTTTGACAAACGCGAGTGCACTTCTTTTAGTTCAACGGTAATCTCCCTCAAAGACGTAGCTATCAGGACCATCTGCTCAGTAGCTTTGGCCTGAACCTCGAGAGCCGCTTTAAACTCTTCTTTTGTAAGTGCATCACCAGGCATGCTAGACTCCCTTGTCTAAGTATTCCACAACGTCAATGTTTTTAAATGACGGTATGTCATTATCTCTAGGTACGGTCACATAAATATGCTCTGTGTTATCTTCAAGAGGCGTACTAAAATGTGGGACATCTGCCGGTATAGCCGCGCAATCTCCTGGTTTCAGAACTCGTATGTTCTCTCCGTTCATGTTTAGCATCAGGCTGCCACTCGTGACAATGAGGTACTCAACAGCTCTGTGGTGAACGTGCTCCTCACACGGACCAGAATCTTTGCTCTTAATAAGAACGATACCAACAGAACACGTGTCATTGTCAAAGAGAGGCTTGAGCAACCACTTTTTACACGCCTCTCTTGTGTCAGTTACAATGGTTTTACGGGACAAAAGATCAGAAATTGTATTAAAGTTTTTCGTGATCTTCGAAAGCAGCGTAACCACCTCACTACTCTCTTCTTCTAACCACGTGCCAGTCATGTGCTTCATAACATCCTCTCTTGGAACATTATTTTTCTGCGAAGAAGGTGTGCCCATGTCTTGATACCGTTTGATCTACTCTTGACATATCCCAAGTCGTGTTAAACTTCTCAACGTCCTTAGCGTTACCCCAAAGAGTAGCTCCGTTAACCGTGTCTTGTTTAGCTGAGTCTGCCCAAGCTTTTCTAGCTGCATCCCACACTTCTTGAGGCTCAGACTTGTTGTGATTTGCCTTGTATCCGTACACTTGCTTTAGTGGGCGCTTAGCGTGCTTGGGACTCTTTATTCTGTTGCGTATAGCACATGCAATGTCAAGCATCCCCGAATACCCCTTAGACGAGGCCTCTCCAACTATGGCATCCACATAGTCGTTTTCCGTATAGTGCTTAGCCGCAACATGGTGATGTTTAGGTGCATGATGCTGTTGCTGAGCTAAGGCGGGTCCCGGGCTGGCTGTAGCCAGGGCGCCGATCAAAGCCGCCCCACCAGCCACTTGACCCCAAGAAACCTCGTTTAATGGCCTATTGTCACGTTGGATATGATCTATCAAATCACGCATTATGGTCACTCCTATGCCCTATTAGGCCCCAAAATAGGGGTGTTTAGTGGGTACTCTCCCTAAACTCCGCTAGATTTGTTTGCAGCTAACGTTTTCTTCTCTTCTTTCTTGAGCCTGTCCTGATTAGTGTGCATCTCGGCTGTTTCTTTCTTCATCATTTCCCGGTCTATCGCTACTGTCTTAAGACCACCGGCAACAGTTTCTTCTGAAACCTTTGCTTCCATAGCAACCGGCTCTTCAACCGGAGCTTCAGGAGCAGGTTCTTGTGCAACAGGCTCAGCTTCCGGAGCCGGAGCAACATCTTGCTCAGCCGCCTTGCTCAGCTCAGACTCAAGCTGCTCAAGAGCCGTGTAGTACTTCTGACCAGGGAACTCGTTCAAATGGTCGAGTGTTATCTTGGCAATAACAGCAACGTCGCCGCCAACCGTATTGAAGTGCTCCATCTCGTCAGCAAGACCCTTCTTAAGCTCTTCCTGGTCGACATCCTTGAGACCAGGTAGATCATTTTCAAGGCTTGCAATGAGCTCGTCATTGATTTCAGGAGCCTGTGCAACACCTGCGTCTTCCACAGGCGCTTCTACAGGAGCCTCAACAGGTTCCTCAACAGGCTCTTCCGTGTCGCGATACCCTTCGTTGATCTTAAGTGTTTCACCTATGAACTTGTGCAAATCCATGTTTTATTCTCCTTGTCGTATGCGGTACGTTAGCAACACTTTTTATCTGCTTTATCCTTAAGAACCTTTACCTTTTTTCCGACCTTGTCGGCGTTCTTTTTCGACAGTTTCTTTGCCTTAACTTCAGCGATAAACGCCTTCTGCTTCTCGGTCAGCTTCGCTTCCTCAAGCGTTGCAAGGTAGTCGCTAACAAAGATACGCTCAGCCATTTCATCAGCTTCTGCATCCTCCATGTCCTGATCAGCTTCTGGCTCTATCTCACCTTCAGCCGGCTCAACAACGGACGGCTCTGCTGTAGCACCGGAGGTTGAAACGTTAACCCCATCAGCAGTCATTGAAATAGTTGCAGTTTTATCATCGGCGGTCACAGTGACTTCAGCGTCTTCCTGAACCTTTGCCTCAGTCGTAAGCTTGTCCTGCTTCGCCGCGCTTGTACCAGCTACTGTGTTCACATCTTTGATCTCTGGCTTAGCAACAATATCCGGGCCAGTCTTAGTCTGAAGCGGCTTCTGAGTAGCATCGTGACGTGCACTTGATGCGTTCTGGTCGGCCTTTCCAGTGTCGGCACTAGGCTTCTTTTCTTCCTTATGCTGCTTAGCGGTCGATGCGCCCTTATCTCCAACAGCTTTGTCACCCATGTCAGACTTGCTGACGTTGGCAACTGCCGCTTTAATAGCCGGCTCCTTGGGATCAGCCTTAGAAATATTGGTAAGCTTGTTCCTCTCAACAGCGTCAACTTCCGGAATACTAGCAGCCTTGATCTCGGACTCAGTAGGAGATGAAGTCTTCTCTTCCTGAACAGCGGCTTTTTCCTGCACCATTACTATCCACTGTTTCTTGTCTGCATCCTGAACAATGCGTGAGCCTGGATACTTGGACTTGATGTCATTAGCGATGTTCTGATCCGACACAGCTACAAGCGCTCTTTCCTCGGCTAGCGTCTGGATCACTTCTTCTGGCTTGTCGATATTAGCCGGGTTGGCTACAACAGTGCCTTCCTCAAGCTCTGCCGATGATCCTTCTTCCTCGTATCCAACCTTAACGCCCTTAGGAGTTGTAACCCCAGTGATAGGCTCAGGCTGCAAAACTTTGGCCTTACTGACCTTAGCCGCAACTTGGAAGTCGGACTTCTTATCAACATCCGGAGTTGCCTTATCCATAGACTTCTGAAGAGGTCCCTTCTCTGGATCAGCGACAATACCACGGTCAGCAGACTTAACATCAGTCTTAGCCGCCTTTGGTGCTTTGGTGCTCTTCTTCTCCTCGGCTAGCGTCTGGATCACTTCTTCTGGCTTGTCAATGTTAGCTGGGTTGGATACAACTACGCCTTCGTCAGCTTTCGGCATTCCAGCTGTAAGACCCATCTTCTTTATAAACACGTTGTGCTCTTTCAGCATGTCCGCGTTTTCCTTACCAACACCGGCGTATGCCGCATCAGAAGCTTCCTGGAGCTTCTTCATCGTCACGCTCTCGTCGCTATTTATGAACTTGAACAACTCGTTGACTAAATCCTTACCCATTTTGTTTCCTCCTTGTTATTGTTAAACTTGACAAAGTCTCTCCCGACTTATTATTTATGTTTACCGCAGATTAATAATGTGACCATTTACGTCATAGCTACCCACAGTAGCAAACTTGGCAACCGAACCCGTGATACAAGTGGGTGTGACTGTCGCAACAAAGTTTGATCCGTCCGATAGATTACAGCTCTTGCTGCCTATAGAGTTCGACATTGAAACACCATTAAACCCGCTGCAGCTAGAAGTTGTATAGCTACCACCTGTTGCTATTCCCACACTCCCACCGGTACCCGAATACATCACGGTTGATGGCGAAAATGTCGGGGTATAATATTGCCAGACTACCGTATAGGGCGAGTACCACGGAGACGGAACATGAACAACTTCCTTCTCCTTGATAATCAGCACCACTGATACTTTCTTGGCCTCTGGATCCTTCTCCTGCCGTTCAGCGATTCGGTCAAGACGGCCTTCCTTCAAATCGTCGATGTCCATCTTAAGGATTCGCTCTTCTTCCTGCTTCGCCTTGATCTCCTTCTTAACAGCATCGAGTTTCTCCAGAGTCCGCGTTACTATTTTCTTTACCTCGTTTACTTGCTTCTCTCTTGCCTCTTTTTCAGCGGATGCAAACGCTGCTTTTACAATTTCCTTGTTCGTCATTATAGTATCTCCTGTTTTTGGGTCGGGAGAGACCCTGTCAAAGTTCCAAAAAACTTTTGCCACTTCTGCCTATTAACATTCGCTTTTAAGTTACACCACGAACACAGTGTGATAAGGTTCCAAAGCTCTATGAGCGTCGTAATGTGGCACATCAAACTCCTTACCACAGTTTGCACAGGCAATAGTGATTAGTTTCAGTGGCTTCCTGGCATACACTCCTCTAGGCATTACTTAATTTTCTCCTTGTTAGTTAGGTCGGGAGAGACCTTGTCAAAATCATTATGGACATCTAAAACTTTTGCGATCGCGTGCACGTCCTCGTCATCCAGAACGTCGTCGTCTTCTAAAATATCCTCTAAAGCCTTAATCGTTAGGAGGTAGTCGTACTTCGCCAAGAACTTAAACACAGCGTTTGCCCTCTCCCACTCCTCCTGCATCCTCTTGTCTGTCACAGCCTGCTGAATTGTCTTTGGCTGGCTTACGCTCCTGCGCTTCTTTACCCACTCCTTCTTGTATTTAGTTAAGGACTCGATATCACCTTCGATATCCCTTAACTTAGTCTTCATAAGCTTCCTGAGCGATTCCTTACCACTCTTCGGGATGCTCTTGAAGGCTGACTTGATAGACGCGTAGTCAATGACGCTTCGACTGAGCTCACCGAGCTTAACGTCACAGTCCTTGGACTTCTTTGCAACCTCATCCAAGATGTCTTTGTAGTAAGTGTACGGGTTAAAGTTTAGCTTAGTAACCTTAGGACCCTTTACCCAGAACTCATCAATCAGGTGCCACGCAGAGTCGCCAACATAGTCCTGAGCCTGATTCAACTGGATATAAATCTGGCATGGGTGCCCGGCAATCTCATCCGGGTTCTCCTCACTCCAGTCACCAACCTCCTTAACAAGCTCCTCTTGCTTCTGCTTGCCTGTAACCTTCTTCTGGTCAAGGACAATGTGAACATCAAAGTCTGAGTATTGCGTATACAAGTTCGTTGCAAGGCTTCCACACACGTGAATCTCTTTTGCAATCGACGTTAAGTCCTTTCCTGGGTACGACTTAATGTACTTTAAAACCTTTTCCTTAATGCCAGGCTTAAGGAAGTACTTTTCGTCCTTCTTGGCCCAAATGTCGGACGGAAGCTCGTCTTTAGGGAAGTCAATCGCTGACTCAGAAACCTTCTCGTCTTCAAACACCTTAAGCAGCTTATCAATAAGCTCTACCTGGTGCTTACTGAAGTGCCACCGGACATCCTTCTGCTTCTCGAACCACTCGCGAGCGGTGTTCTTCTTCAGCTCCTCAGACATCGCCTGCCAGTCAGACACCATCTCAGCTACTGCAATGTCGGGCATCTCGGACGCGTCAACGCACTTCTTAGACTTGCTTCGGTCCTCGGGGTCAATATTAGCTTCGCCCTTGTCCTCCAGCCAGTATTCTGGGTGATGTGCGTTGTTCTTGATGTGGTGCATAGTTGCTTCATTCTCGTCCTCCACACCAATCTCTCCGGGTGTCTTGTTCTTATGGCCCTGCCTCATCTTCCAAGTAAGAGATACATATGGTGCGTGCTCCGGATCCTCAAACTTACTCGCATCGTGCTCTTCAGCAATTTCCGGAAGCTTCACAAACTCAGGGTACTTCTCAGCAATCTTCTTCGATGACTTCTGCACTAGGCCAATGTGCATCCTGGTGCGCTCCTCGAAATGCTTCTCTTTCTCGTCGACAGCCGTGTCAACGCTCTCATTAAACAAATCCACTTGTGGGTCTTTGCTATCCACAGTCTTATCAATCCAGTGCTGAACGAACGTCTTCATAGCCCACTTACGAGTCTGGCTGTAAGCGACAGGCACACGTCTATGGCTACGGTTATAGATTGTGTTGTAGTAATCAGATATCAAGCGTGTCCTTCTAACCCTTGCTTCTTCAGGAAGACCGCTAACCTCGTAGACAAACTCCTGAAGCAACGGCTCAAGTCCCTGCCCGCGGTCGTTAGCTTCACTCTCCGCTAAGTTGATCTTCTTCAGCTCGTCAAACAGCTCATTTATCCGCATCGTCTACCTCTTCCAATCCCATTCAGGCATGTTCACGTTGGCGCCGATCTTCTTAATTGTTCCCTCAAGCAACCTGTAGTTGTGATAAATCCTGTCCTTCACACCGAAGTAATGAATCCACTCAGTCCAATCGATCGCTGATGGAGAAGAGATATCTGTCTGTGGGACTGCAAACTCTTCAAGCTCAGTTAGGTACAACTCAACATCCCCAGGCTCAGGCATTATTGAAACCATATGCTTTCTAAGAGTTCCCTGCTTCTTCTCTTCCTCTGTAGGGTCAACTTCCCTATCCGGAGCATACACATGGATCTTAATTGGCTCGTTAAGACCGGCTGTCCAATGCACCGCTTCGTTGTTCAAAAGGATCCAGCCTGTCTGGCCCTCAATAACGGCAAACTTCATCCCGGGAAGCTTGAAATATTTTTTAGCCTCAAGCTTATCCTGGTCAATCTCAAATACCTGCGTCTCAATAGCCTCATTTAACGCTCCTGAAGCCGGCTTAGGAGCAGGAGCAGCGGCCCGTTCTTTGGCTTCGATTGCTCTCTTAATATCCTCAATCATCTCTTCAAAAGAACTCATGCTGTCTCCCCTGCCTTTAGCGTCTCTCTAGTGTTGAAGTCATAATAGTGAACTGCTTCACGATTGCAGCCTTGCACACCACAAATTCCAGAACCAATATCCCTGTCCAAGCCGTTCATGTCATTCATTTTGTAGTGCCATGCATGCTTCGGGCAGATCTGTGTCCAAAATGGTGTACATCCTTCTTCTAGATCTTCCTTACCCTTTGTTACGAAGTCATCAAACGTGGCACCGCTAATAACGTCAACCGCAACACCGTTCGTGTTTACTTGTGCTGAAGCTCTTAAAATAGCGCTAATACGACGGTCTTCCGGACCTGCTCTCCTATCAAGCTCTTCCGGCCCTGCTGCTTTAAAGACAGGGCTCTGTGCTTCATCTACCCCCACGTCAAACGCTAAACCACATCCCCAGCACTTGTTCAACTGATTCCACTTGGCGCGATCCCAAACAGGCTCGTTGCAATGCGGGCACAGAAGCTCTTCTACGTGTCCAGGTCTTGTAGCTACCTCTTCCGGCCAAGCAGCCTTGAACACTGGCCCGGCCTCAACAACTCCCTTTATCGACCCAACTAACTCGTAGAATGAACTCACTTACGCTTCCCTCTTGGTGCTTGAACGCGCTTATCGCTCTGCTCAGGCATGTTGTCAATGATGTCTTTAATGTTGTGGAAGACTGACGGCGCAAACATCTGCCCAACAGGGAACACCATGTCTTTAAGTATTTTTACAGTCCTGTAGGCGCTTAGCTCGTCGATAACGTCAGACGATTCAACGTAAATAGTCTGCGTAGGGATCATAGCCAGATTAACCGTAAGCTCGGGGATCATTACGATACCCTCATACTCAGTGTGCACGCGAACTCCAACAACGTACTCAAACTCTGCAAACGGCTCAAACGCATTAAGTGGCATGTCATTCTGGATCGTATTCATGAGCATCTGAAGGTTACCGATATCATCTGAATAGATGTTCTTGATCCTACTGATGAGGTCCCTGATGCTCCTATCGTAGCTACCAAGATTCACTGCAATCGGAAGAGAGATCGGAAGGTACCTTGAGTTCGGGAAAAGAGACAGCCAGTAGTTCAGTAGGACGATCGTCTTCTTAATCTGCTTATTGTCCCTAAGGTCCACTGTCATTACGCGCATAAGCTTGTTGTAGATGTTATGAATCATCTCCGATCTCTGCTCGTTTAGCATTTCCGGATTAACACAGTCCTCAACCTTCTTCACCCCACCAAGACGTGCTTTCTTCTTCCTGGATAGGCCACCCGGAATGTACGAAATCGAAGTGTTTCCGTCTTGTGCAGTTGTCGGTCCGATTGCCCCTGTGCTCATGGCTCCAGATGTGGTTCCGCCGCCTGCCGCAGCCCCGCCGTCTTCTCTTACTGAACGCTTTATCTGTTCGATAATATCGCTGTATTTGCTCATTTAGTTCCCCTTTTAGTAGCGAGTATGTTCGACTTAGCTATGGGCTTTGTCCCAGGCTTTGTTGACGAAGTCGGTAACTTGGAATGTGTTCTTAGAGGGGCTTCCTTACTGGCTCCTGGCTCAGGAAGCTTAGAGTACCTGCTTGGAGGTGCTTCTTTTCCATGCTTCGGCTCAGGGAGCTTCGAATGTTTTCTTAATGGCTGATCGGCTCCTTGTTTCACCGGTTCTCCTCCACTTAGTGGCTCAGCAGTTGGTATTTCTTCACCTTCCTCACCCCCATCGACAGGCTCGGCAGTAGGCACCTCTTTTTTGGACGGACCCCCCTTATCTTTGGTAGGCTCTCCACGAGGCCCTTTACCCTTAGTCTTCTTAGCTAGCATCTGCTCTTTCTCGCGTCTTCCGAGCTCCTCGGCCGCGGCACGGTATCCAGTCATGTCCTTTGATGCTGCTTCAACAGAGTTATCAATGATGTCAATCCAATAAAGCTTTAGGAAATTAGCAAATGTTCCTACAAACATCGGGAGCACCTCGAACACGAGCTCCGCGTGCTTGCACAGCATGCCGTATTCCTTTGGATTTCTCTTCTTCGGACGTCTGTTTTCTGGATGGTCATACTGAGCACTTCTCTGTGTCTTGATGTACTCACCACCCCAATACAAGTCGGCCGGGCATGCGCAGTCTGTTTCAATATCGACGTTATTAAGCACCTCTTGAGCTAGCAAGTTCAGGTTCACACGCGTTTCAGCCTTATTCCACAGCCGGCGATCTGAGGCATACTTCTTAATGGTCTCTTCGATGTTAACAAACCGAACGTATATGTCGTACTTAACACCATCTCCCTTAGACGACGGAACCTTGAAGTGCCAAGTCTCAGGCATCTTCTCTACGAGTGTGACCCCTCCCAAAGACGCGAGTGCATCAACACGCTGGCCGAACGTAGGGAACAGCTTGTTAATACTCGCCTGCTTCCTCATGATACCGTTGTAGTTAAGTTCCTGAAGAATGCCGTAGTAATCCATCGTCCTCTTCTTTCTTTACCTTCTTTAGCTTCTCAATAAGCTGCTCAACGTTCTTAACGCGTTCTTTTAGACCTAGACTGAAAACGTTTGCTCCCTTAGGGAGATTCTCAAACATCTCGTAGTAGTCCACTAGAACCTCTTTATGAAACTTAGCCAGCGTCCTTCAACGTTAAGCTTCTTCTCAAGATCAGCCTTTTCTTCCTTGCCTTCGTTGTAAAGAATGGCGCCGTCGTTCTTAATATCAATAGCGTCAACCTTACGTAACACATTACCCTCACACTGTTTAACGAGTGCCTTAACGTAGTACAGAAGCCACGCCAGCATGTACTCGCTCTTGATGTCTTCATTAAACTCGTATGTAGCAGCCGCCGTGAAACCCTGAAACATCGTTGTTGTAGTCCACGCGCCTGTTGCGTAATTGACTGTTCCGCTTCCGCCGGACTGGGACGATATAAGATGCCCGAGACCGTCGTCTGTGTATGTGTGCGTTCCATCCGTCATCGTAAGTGTAGAGGGAGTTACTGGAACGAACTGGAATGTTCCTTTATACCCAGTAATCTGCACGGACACATCATGTGATACAATCCGCTTTGTTCCGATAACGCAAATAGAGGATGTCGGACCTGGAAGGTTTGATAGGTATAGCACTCCGCCTACGGATGAATTGTCTGACTTCTGGTAGGTAAACTTGAAGTCCGTACCCATATAGTAACGGTAGTTGCGAAAGGCTTCTGAGATCATGATCAAATCGGATGTCAAGTTGTCAATAACCGTGATGCCAAGCAACGACCAGAGTGGGTAGTTTTGAAGGATCCAGTCAGGGGTAGTTGCCGGGTACACTTGGATAACGTTCTTGTAGTCCGGGGTCATCTGAACACTACGTGTCCCGGTACCTGCCGGGAACATCTTCGCGATCGGGAAACTTGAATGGGTATTCCAGTAACGAATTGCGTTTGAAATCATTTGCAAAATAGTCGCATCTGAAGTAGCAAGAGACACTGGCTGGAACTCTTGACGCACCCACTCAAGAATATCATTTATTGTCATTTTAATACCTCTGCTTGTCTGTTATAGTTGCAACAAATATCTTTATTCCAAATTTGAAATGGGCACCCAACAGTCTTAGCGTACTCGCGTCCAGCCTCAAGCTTTGCCTTAGTTTCTAAATCAAGTAACTTAAAATCTGGCTTTATCTCAGCTAACACAACTAAACCACTCTTCATATAGATTTGTAGATCTAATACATAGTGATGATTGCGACCGTTAAACACATATGGTATTCGAATAGAGTCCTTTACAACCTTAAGAACGTCTTCGTTCCTGTCCAAATTCATTAAAGCGTCCATCTCCCACGATGATCTGTAATGAAATCTTCCAAGTCTAGGCAACTCAACAAATCCATTTCGTCCGTAGGAAACTCCACCACCCGCTTCTACTCTTTTACATGCTGCTTTTGATAACCCCAAACAATGTTTATCTGAAAGAGGCTTGTCTTTATTCCAAGCTGGTCTACCAGTCCTCTGCTCACTCCAAATCTTCCGTGTTGCCTCTGATGGGACTTTACCAGTCTGTGATGCGGCATACTTAGCAACACGAGGATCACTCTTATCTAGTCCCTTGTTCCATGCCTTCCTGTACACATGACGTGTGTCTTTTCTATTATTGTGACATTGAATACTGCAACTTTTCTTTTTACTCCAAGTAGGACACTCAAACGACTTACCGCACACAATACAATTTCTAGTGTCTGTGTTCTTCTCCATCAACTCTTTTACTACTGTCACATCCATTTCAAAACTCATCATCACTGTCCTTTAGTTGAATCCTGGGGGGAGTTTTACCTCCCCCCAAGACTCGTGATTCTAGTGCAATAAAGCGTGAATCCAGTTCTGTTAAGCTACTATGTGATGCTGATCGTGCCGTAGCAGAACATACCAGGATTTACAACCTTGTAACCCGCTGAACTCAAGAAGCCCTTCTGCGCCTTCAAGTCGGCGGTCACCAGTGTCGGTGTCGCAAACAAAGGAATGTACGGCGCAAAAAGCAAGCCGGCGAACAAGTAGTTGTCACCCTTGAATCCGAACAGGATCTGGTTCACTCCCAAGAGCGGATCATGGATAACAAGGCGTCCATCCAGCGTGCCGAGTTCATACGGACCTGTCGGAACGAGCGAATCCAACCCAGCAGCCGGCTTAAAATGCGGCTCAAGCTGACGGATCAGACGTGCGCTGTTGCTACCAACAACCATGAAGTTGCAAATAGCACGCAACGTCTGGTTGATAATGGCAACGTTCGCTTTTTCCACGAAGTCGATGAACTGGTACTTCTTCCACACCCAAGTTTCACCGGTGGTCGGAGCGGCGGTATAAGCACCAACCGTCGTTGCGGCCGCGGCGAGCTGACCCGGGAGGGTGTTCTGTGCAGCCTGGAGCATTAGATCAATACCAAGATGGTCCATCGTGAACTTCACTTCGCCACCGAGGTACTTCACAAGTTCATCTTCCAGGTTCAGCCCATGTGCTTTCTCAAGGTCAATAGCTGCACCAAGAGTGAAATATGCACGGAGCGGGAAGTCTTCGGCCGTGATAGTCGAAGAAGATACTGCGATGTTAACTTCCGGAACTGACTCAGTGTTCGTTGCCGAACCGCTGAAAGTCTGCCAGTTGTAGTTGTACGTGATCGTGTTCGTACCACCACCAGGCATTGCTCCGGACAGCGACACAGCACCAGCAGCCGTTACAGTTCCTGACACCACGCCCGTGAGGGATGATGTAGCAACCAGCACGCCCGGGGTTGCATAGTCGGTAAGAGTTTCAGTACCGGCTGCGTTGGTGATAACCACGGTTCCGAGCTGGATCGGAGTGTAAACAGTCTGGTACGTTGAGCCGCTGAAGGATTCAGAGTACACTCTCACAGAGGCGAACTGACGGCCAGCAACAGAAGCGTTGTGACCCGTGAGAGAGCTCATCATCGTCTGACCAGACGTGATAGAACCCTTCGTGGAACCATACTTCACGTCCATGAAAAACACTGCACCAGAACGACGATCCAACGCCTGAGTAACCGCAAGCTTGTTCAGCACGAGGCTGGGAAGCAGGGCGGAAATGACAGGAAGCTGAATGCCGAGGAAGCTGATGGCAGATGAATCCGTTGTTTCAAAGATCGAGGACTTCGAGCGTACGCCGCTTTCCAACAGAGCGTTCTCTAAGCAACGAGCAATGTTGCGCTCGTCGTTCTCGGTCAGGGTCTTGCCTTGTTTGCCCATGTAGTTCCTAACGGAACCAATGTAGGGGCTCCAAGACTTAGCAAGCCTGTCGCGCTCAGAGTGGATTGCAGCCAGTCTCGACTCGACTAGGCTATTAAGTTCTTTACTCATTTTAATGCTCCTTATGCCCTTTTAAAGTCCGCCAAAGTGTTTGAGGGCTATGCCAACTTTAGCGTTTATGTCTGCCTGGTTCTTATCCACTGGACGGGCAACGGTCACTTCAGATATCCTGCCAACAGATTGTGTAAGCCCTTCTCTGAGTGCGTCCTGAGTCTCGCGAATAAGGGAATCGACTTCTTTGGTGCTCTTGGACTGTCTTAAAAGTGTTAAGACTTTCTCGTGCAACCGTAAGCCCATCCCTTTAACCCTGCTATCGACATATAAGTTTATGATTTCTGACTGGTGAGCCTCGTTGAGGTCTTTCACCTTTTTGTCGTGTGCTTCTTGCAGCAGCTTTTGCTTCTTTTCTGACTCTTTGATGGCTGTTTCTTTTGAAGCAAGTTCTTTACCCAACTTATCAATCTTTTCATTAAGTTCTCCTGCGAGCTTATTTTTCTCTTCAGTAAGCTTGGCAACCTGCTCGTCCAGGGCTGCCTTCTCCGACAAGTGGTCGGCCTGCTTAACTGTAATGGCTTCCTGAAGCTTGCTATTCTCAGAAATCTTCTCTGATAGTTGTCTCTCAAGCTCCATACGAGCGTTCGCAAAGTGAACGGAATCATTTGAGTAGTTCCGCACAAGCGCATCCTTCTCCTCACGAATAGCTGCAAGCTCGCCAGCGTAGCGAATAACATCGCTAACGTAGCTCTCTTTGACAGACGCGAGAGGATCCTCTGTTTCAATACTTTCGTTCTGATGAGCTGGGTGAAGCTGACCCACGTATTGCTTAGCCTGCTCCTCAGGAACCTTAAACACCTTCACAACATTAGCTATAGCGTCAAGATCCCTAGACTGGGCACTTCCTCCGCTAGCCATCTCGCTGTCGTTCATAAATCTGTTCCAGTTATCTCCTAGAAACTCCTTAACCTTGTCCCCAATGTTGGCAGAGACAGTCGGCTGCGGCCGTGGCTCTAAAAATCCCTTAGGAACGCTCTCTTCATTTACTTTCTTTGATTCTTTCATAGTAGCCTCGGTCTCCTTATCTGAGTCTTTAGCAGTAACGGATTCAACTGGCCTATCAGCAACGCTCTGCATTTTCTTGTCTGTTTCTTCAGTCCTGGCCTTGGACTTCATCATATCTTCTTTTGCCGCCGCGAGATTGGCCGGCTGACCGGACGTATCAGAACTTGTTGTGTACTCTTCGTTCGCCTTTGACTCATGAGCACCACCAAGTTCTTTCCACTTCTCTTCGTACTCATCTTTAATGTCGTACTGTGTCTCGCGTTCCTTCTCGAGAGCACGCTTCTTTGCTTCGTCCTTCTCGGCAACTATCTTGGAGCTTAACTCCTTAATCTTTTCCTTAGCAGCCGCGTACTTGTCGTTAACGCTCTCATTAGCCTTCTTAGCCATACCACAGCCACCGGCGCATCCCTTCTCTGAAAGTTTGCACTTGCATCCGGCGTGCTGCTTATCGTCCTTGATAAGCTTCTCAAGGGCCTTAGCAGCTTCTCCCTGAACACTCTCAAGAAGAGCGATCGCAACGTTCTTATTGATCGTATGGTTCTCGTAGTTACTCTGGACGGCATTTATGATCGACTCCGGCTCCGTGTTCTGGCAGCTAGGATCGCCTGTATGGTCGATTGTTACGAACTTATAGTCCTTAGGATCGACGCGCATATACTTGGACCCATCCTCATCAATCTCTTCCATCAAAGATCCGTCAGCACGTGTGCTCGCACCAACCTTGACACCCGCTTCGTGAAGAATTAAGATAAACTTACCGGCGTCTGTTGGAAGAAGATCAAATTCAGCTTTAACAGGAGTACGCATCCTGCCTTCGTGCAGTACGGGCTGACCCACATACATTTTACTAACGATGTGACTTGTGCGGTCCTTGTCCAGCTTAAGAGCAGAAGACTCTGGATGCTCGTACTCCCCAAGAATGGTGCGGTTATCCATCTTTCTCTTGAAGTCGTCCCTGTTAAACGTTGTTTCCCAAACGTCCTTACCGTACTTCCTGTTGTTGGCGTTACGCTCATCGAGCCAACACACGATCCTGGAAACCCTAGCCAACACTCCTTTAGGAAGCTTGGATGAGTCTCTCTCCAGGATCACACTTTCATTTTCGATCTGCTCATTTAAGTTAGCCATCTCTAAGCTCCTATAATCTCTACAGCTTTTCTATCGAAACGTAGACTGTTCCGCTTGAAATCGTCAGAATCACAGAATTAACCATCCTGGTGCTACAAAAGATCTCATAGGTGTCATACAAACCTACGTACCTTGATACTGCAGCAACGTTATTAAGCTGTATCGAACATTCACCAAGGCCTACATACGCCCTGAACTTGTAGTTTGTAAGAAGGGGTATGGTTAGCCCAGACGAACTATCTACAACAGTCGTAGGAATGTTAACTGTTGTAGTACCCGTGAGTTTTGCCGAATAAATCATGGTGTCCATGTACGGAGATGCCGAGGTCTGGACAACATCCCAAGGAAGGTTAAGCAAATACTCACCCGTAGCAACAGTCTGCCCCGGCTCGATCCTCGTAAATCCTATTATGGATACTGCGTTCTGCACGTACGCCTTTAGAGTTACAGTAGCATCCCCTGTTCCAGACACCTTCGTAAGCGTACCAAGCTTAGGGTCTAGGTTGTTGTATCCAAGCGTGGTAACCGCGTACTGAGCTGACGCTCCGGCCCCCTGAACAGCTATGATCGTATATGAGATACCGCCAGTATCCTTATAAACAGCGTTCTGCGCCGGCTGTACCGATGCATAGGTCAAACTTGTAATAATTAAATTTGCGTTCAAATACGTAGGCATTTTTATCTCCTCGTTTACTTTATAAAGTTGATTATTCCGGACATTCTTTTCTGAGCTAACTCATCTGGTTCTAAAACAGATGAGTCTTTGGAAAGATCCGCGATTGAAAATGTTTCTATAGTGCTGTTTTTGTCATCCACACAACAGTTGAAGTAGGGCTTGATACTCTTACTGCGCCCAAATGCTGAGTTCTTGATGTCCGGAACATCATCATTCACAGCGTCCGGTGTGATCCCCTGCTCCTCACAGAACTGAACAGCGGCTTTTAGCTCATCTGCATTTCTGCAGGTGTAGAGGATCCATTTACCACCGGATGCTACAAACTCCTTAACTTTATCTATAACAACCATGTTGGGGACTCCGATGAGAGGGAACTCGTTTGACACGATCGTCCCATCGAAATCCACAGCAAGGATGTTGTAATCTATCTTCGGAAATTCGCAGCCCATATCTAGTACACAACCTTACATTCACCAGGGTTCTCTGTGGCCTGTACTTCACGCGCTCCAGAAAGACCCTTAAGCTCGCTTAGGGAGATCGGCTCAACGCCGTCGCCAACGTCGCGTACCGTAATAAAAATAACCGGGCGAACGTCTCTAGCAAGCTTATACTTGGCTGTGTTGCCAAACCTGTCTGTAATAGCCTCAACCGTGTCTGGAGAGAAATTACCGTAGTCACCAACGATCTTAGCCTGCTTCTTTAGTGTCTCAGCGTCACTCCAAATGCCGCCCCATTGCATGTTACGAACCTTTCCGTAAACATTAGGATCAGCAATCATAGAGTCCGCGTAAGCAAGCGCCGTTGATGTAAACGGCTCTTCCGGGTACTCACTCTGGATATATGCCTTGGACGATTCCGGGGAGCTCATGTCCTGAGCAGCTGTTGGAGCAAGTGGCTCAGCAAGACCTCCTGGAACTCCACCACCTACAGGAGCTGTCACACCCGGATCAACCTGACCGACAGCGGGGTCTTCTGTAGGTTCGCCGGCGAGGTTGTTCGGTGTTCCAGGAATAGTTTCTCCTGGGGCTGACGGATCTGCGATAGGAGCTTCTCCGGCCGGCAAATCCTTTGGAACCATAGGCTCGCCAGTCAAATCCCTGTCCCTAGGCTTTTCTTCAGGGGCTCCCTTAGCTTGCTTGGCTTTAAAGACTTCCGGGGCTTCGTTAAGCTTGTACTTCTCTAGTAGCGATTCAACTACTGTTGGCTCGCCTAGCCCAAACTTATCTAGCATAATATTGATGTTAAACTCATTCATATCCGTGTCCTCTTTCTTTTCACTCAAATTAAACTTCTCCATCAACTTATCTATGGACTCACTCGCCATGTTCTGACCTGGCTTAGGCTTCTCGGTCTTCGTCGGCGGTTCGCCCTGAACCTTATTTGTCTCATCTTCTGACGGGGTCTTAGTCATCTCGTCATCCTCAGTGCTTACTTCATCCGCGAGCAAGTATTTCTTAACGATGTCCGGAGCTAACTCAGTAAGCTCAAGCTCATCCATCGCCTGCAAGAGGAAGTTCTTAATGTTGTCGGTGCTCTTCTCGGCACTCTTGTCATCCTTAACTACCTTTCCGCTTGCATCGATGATCTGAAGGCTCGCAAAGTTCTGGGTTCCAGCAAGCGTGTCTTCTTCGTTTATCTTAGCTTCGTTCATCGCGTTAACGAGTGCTTCGAGACGACCCTTAACATTACCCATAGAATCCTGACGTGAAGCAATGCTCTCCCAGCTCTTCAAGAGCTCAGAAAGCTGTTCCTTGATAAAGTGAAAGTCATTTGCTGGATCAACAGATTCCTTAAACCCTGCAACCATCGACTCAGGAGTCTTCTCTTCAGCAGGAGCTTCCTCGGCCTGGGCAACATTAGGAGTCACGTCCGGCTTTTCCTCACTCGAAATACCGCCCTGTGATCCCTCATCCTCGGCTGGCACTGACAGGAGATAGTAGTAGTTATCATCTCCCTGCTTGCCAAAGTACTCTTTGTCACCTTGTTCATTAGCCTCAGGCTGCTTCTCTGTATTGTCATGTGTCTCCGGGTTCTGCGCCGGGACTGAATCTGGCATCTTGTTTCTGTCAACCTTAGTAGGAGGAATTGCACTTGCCATAGCGGCTACAGTTCCGCTTCCGCCGCCAGGCGCCATGCCGTCTTCATTGACTTTCTTAGCTTCTTCTACTGGACTGTTGTGATCTAGAAAGCAGTCGTTACACTCATCCGCGCCTTCCTCGGCCATGTCTTTGCCGCAGCTCTTGCAGGGCTTAGTTCCTGGAGTCTGCGTGTACGCCTTAGTTGAGTTCCATTTGCGCTTTCCTTTTTTGGTCCTCGTCCAATATCCTGGATTATTTTCACCAGCTTCGCTTACCTTCCGCTCGCCAAGCTCCTTGCGCCTGATAACAGTATTGACGATCTGAAGCTCTCTGCGGCTAAGCCTGTCAGCATCACCCTTGGTACGGTCGCTTGATAGAAGCTCGCGAAGCTCCTTCACATCCATCTTCCACAGATAGTCCTCGAAAGCGCCTTCGTCAGTCGGCTTGCGCTCCGGGGTAGTTGGCCTAAGGATGGGGAACGTCTCCTCGCTCTTCCAGTCTTCCTCAGTCGGACTTAGGTCGTCGTCGCCCGGCTCAAGAGTGGAAGCTTCTTTAATCTTCTTGGCTCCTTCAAAGATGCCGCGGAAGTCAGATACAGTTGAATCACCAAACTCGTGCTTCTTAGACTCAACAGCCCTAGGAGACTTAGCTTTGCGCTTACCAATGCTCGTCCAGTCGCACTCACAGCCAAGCATCTGGCCGCCGCAACGCGGGCAGTGCTCGCTGTCGCAGCCGTCATGGTGATAACCAAACGACTTAACGTTGCAGTCGCCGCAAGGCATCGACGTATCTTCACCTTCGCCGCCATAAGGAATACGCTCAACCCACTCACCCTTGGAATCGATCATATGGGACCAGCAGCCTTCGTTATGTGGGTTCATTGGCTGCTTGCAGATGTCACACTCGGAGTATTTTGCAGAGTTAGGACGCTTAGAAATATCATCAGGCGATGCAGCTTTAAATACCTTCTTACCAGCTTCGCTAAGCGGCTTGATCTTGGCTTCAATCATTGAAACCTTGTCCTGCCCGTCAACCTGGTACCACTCGAGACTCCTGTCGCTGCTCTTGCGTAGGAAGTCCTCAACTGACTCAAACTGTCCTCCAACAACACCGGATTTTCCGGCATACTTCCAGCATATATCAACGGTGGTCTCTTTGATGTCCTTAGGCTTGCTTATCCCAATAACCTGATAATGGTCAGCCTCACCAGACGTCTCTTTAAGCTTCTTGGATTCTAAAGCTGCCGGGCGCCCAACAACGCCTAACTCAGTGGGGTACGAGAACGTCCTCATCTTAGACTTAGGCGCCGGGGACTTCTGGCACTCCGGTGAGCAATACTCTCCACCCTTAGCATCCTTGATAGTAGCGGGCTTCTTGCAAACCATGCACTGCCCAGCAACATGCGGAAGCCACGGGTCACGTTCTTCAGCAACCTTCGACAGCTTCGCGGGAACATTCACCTTAAACACTTCTTCACCTTCTACTTCATCTTCCGTCGATATCTCGCCCGCTGGCTCTTCACAAACAATCTCTTCCTTGGGCTCTTCCGACATTATAGCAGTATGAACCTCGGGCTCCTGTTTTGGGAGCTCATCGGCCTCAGTTTGGTGGGCAGTTACCTGCTGCTGAACGGTGTTCTGTCCAACTTCCTTGGCGAGATCCTTCATGTGCTGCTCAACCTCATCGTGCCTGGCAGAAGACTTTGCAGTCTCGCTTCCAATAGGAATAATGTCACCGTCTACGTCAGGGCAGATCCCACAAGTATCCGCGTACTTAGTGGACACATCCTTCTGCACCCCTTTAAGTAGCAAGCGAAAGTCCGGAGAAGCGCTGTCTTCAGATTCCGACTCAATATCCTCAACATCCCCGAAGTCCTTACGGTGCATGTTGTTAAGCATCTCAACTTCCTCTGACTCCTTAACAACTTCCGGCCTCATAGCAGCGTCCATCTTCACGTTCTCCTGAATGCTCTGACCAAGAGTCTTAGCAGCCTCCTCTTTCTTAGCAACGTTTTCAGCAGTAGATCCTACGTTTGGATTAACGTGGTTAAACATTTTTTCAAAAATTGTTTTATCAGCACTCATTTAATTTTCTCCTTGATAAATTAGTTAGTACCAAACGCTACTGCGCCACTCGGAAGATCGACTTCGCTACCATCGTAGTTGTCAAGAAAGTGCGCTACTCCATCCGTGTCCACTGCATCTTTGGCAGCTTCATCGGTATCAATGTATATAAAGCTAGCTTTCATAAGGTCTTGAATGCTATAAATACCATGGTCATGAACAAAATACTGAATCGGGTCCTCAAGAGCGGCATGGATCTCGTCATACTTCTTCTCGCGAACTGTCTCTTTAGCGGACTCAAGCATGTCTTCCTGTGTCTTCTCTAACGCTATTTTCCTAGCCTCAGAGCGCGTACTGTCTATCTTTGCCTGGAGCTCCTCGTATTCGTCAGTCACCCCAGCTTCTTCTAAAACGTCCGCGTCCCGCAGCACTTCATCCACATAATTATCAGACTCCTCCTGAGCGATCATCCGCCTATCCGTTGGACGAATAGAAATGTATTGCTGAATGAAACTCTCTGTAAACATGGGCGGATCATCATTCATGTCCTCAGTTACTCTGGCGATAGCCGCCTGCTCAGCGTTATCAGAATCCCTGTAGACGGCCCACTCCCTCTCCCCGTTGCTCCCCTCGCCATCCACTGCCTGCATAGTAGCCGGCCCGTAAAGACCACCGTCATCAACAAGCTCAATAGCTACCGCAAGCTCCCTCGAGAGCTCGGCCCTTGCTATCTCAAACCACTCACCACTATTAGCATCAGCATGAGCCCCAATAGCCTTGATCCTGTCTTCCTTACGCTTGGCGATGTCTTCCGGCCCAGCTGCTCTGAATATTGGCTTAGCCTCGCTTACAGACTCTCCGAGCCACCCCATGTAGTTCGCTCCAGCCTCGCGTGCCAGAGCCTTAAACTCATCCTGCGGCACAAGCCTGAGCCTATCTCCGGCCTGTGTTCTGACATAGTATTGTTGCTTAGACGTCGTTACAGAAAACCTCCTGTCCACAGAGTAAATAAGCCCTTCCTTCTTAATGGCGATCGGAGTTCCATAAGAGTAGAGAACATCTCCCTCACTGCGCATGTTTCTTGGACGCGCTGTATTACGTACCCCATTAATCCAGTTACTTATAAACCCACGGTTAGACCCCGGGCCATACACTCTGCCACCGTGAAAATGAGTTGTCTCCGGATACTCAACCCTGCGCTGTGCCAGCTCATCTGGTCCTGCTGCCTTAAACACCTGCTCGGCTTCAACAAGCGTAGGTAGGTCTCTCTCAAACGCGTCTGTGCTCATATACTGAGTGGCTTCAGCCTCTGTCTTAAAATACTTACGCACACAGGCCGCGAGCCTACGATCCAAGTTCTTCATAGTAGTATCAAAATCATGGTCTCTCTGCATAATATAAACAGCCCACTGAGCCCCTTCTGTCTTGCGAGCATAGGAGTCATGGTGGTTCTCTGAACGTCCAATCCAATGTGGCCCAGAGATGCTGTAGTCTCTGTTCTGAATAGTGTTGACCTTCAGCATAGAATCTACATCCCTATGCCACCCGCGCTTCTTAAGCTCATCCGGCCCAGCAGCCTTGAAGACGTTGTCAGCTTCCATGATCTTCTTGAGTGATGTGATGTCTTTTTCCAGGCTCATAATCCACTCTCATCGAGCTCATGTTCTGCAGATTTCAAATATAGATGAACCTTCTTAGCAGCAGACTGCACATCAACATCTAACGTAATGACTCCCCTGTCCAAGTCGTGCTTAAGCCAGTTCAGCCTACCAATAAGAGTGTCTACAGTCTCTTTAAGAGCGTCAACGTAGTGCTTTGGTCTTTTGGACACTTCGTCAGGACCGGCAGCCTTAAAGACACTGTCGTCTTCAACAAGCTTCTTAATTTGGGATATGTCTTTTTCCAAGCTCATGCTAATCGTTGTCATCCACAGTTTTCTGTGGCGGTATACCCCAAGCCTTGAATATCTTCCTGGACTCAGGTCTCGGGATAGGAGTATCGTTGCAGTCCCATGCAGTCAAACGCACGGGGGAGTCATCAGTCTCACCATGACGCTTTGCCTTTACCTGAACATTGATCTTCTTAAACCTCTTTTCAGGAACGATATCAATGCTCTTAGGCATAATGATATAGAACGTATCTCCCTGGCGCCCGTAGTAGTTACCCCACTGGGTGCTGCGAGTGGCGTATGAAGTACACCACGGAGAACCGGTCTGATGTGGATCGTTCGGATCATAGTCAGGATCGCGTCCATACAGCCTGCTCTTCTCCTCGTTAGGAGGACATACGATTGCTACCTTGTCGTTCTCGAATACGAGATCGGCCGGAAGGGGTACGGTAGTAACTTTACCATCAGAATCTTTAGTCTCAATGGAATATGGCTCACGCGCTATCTCGTTAAAGATGTCGGTGTCGATCGAAAAGTCTCTCCAGGCAGCTCCTGCTCCTTCTGCCTGCATCTTTTTCTTGATCTTCTTAACGTACTCAAGAGTAATGCCATACTCGTTCACAAGGCTGCCTCTTCCTAGCTCTGCGGCCCTTCTAGCTGCCTCTTCATCAGATATCTGCTCACCGGCATCGTGTGCGGCGTTACGAACTGCACCCTGCCCGGCAGCCCACTTGAAAGCCTTGTCCTCAGACCCTCCGGCTTTCGCAAGAAGTCCGCGGACAATCCTATCCTTCTTCTGCTCACGTTCCGCGGAAACCCTGGCCCGTACTGCGTCAACTGCGTTATGGAGATCATCAACCGTGGTGTACTGGTTGATGTCCTTCTTCTCGAGGTACGTCGGCTTAGTGGTAAGGATTTTGTCGAACTCCTTTACCGCGTCTAGCCCACGCATACTGTGGCTGTTCATGTACTGTTTAGCGATCCACTCAACGTACTTTCCCTTAGCCGGGTATGTAGGATCCTTAGCAGCAAGTCGCTTAAGCATTGCAAGAGGCATCAGCGGTTGTTGTGTCGCAGGATCAAGAGTTTCAACGTAGCGCCTTCTGGCTTCAGCAAACCCCTCTAGGAGTGGCTCACCCGCTTTAGCAAGCTTATAAATCTCTGTAATATCATTCTCAAAACTCACGATGACACCCTCCTTATGACTTCTTCTTACCGGCTGATTTCTTAATTAGCTTAAGCACGTTAGCACCGCGGATAGTCCAGTTATCCGAGCAAAGCTTGGGATCCGCCAGATATGCAAACGGTATCCAAAAGTTCCCATTGATGCCCCAGTCAGTTCCCCAACTGTTTCTTACAAGAAACATTTGTTTCCCAATGTCATACCCGACAACAAGGACGCAATGCCCGCCGACACACTGCTCGTTGGCCCCCGGCATAGGAACAATACCTGTCCTGGCAACTGCCGGCGACTCCAAGCTTTCATACACCTGAATACCAATAACTACGGGGAACCCAGCAGCCAAGCAGCTCTGAAGTTCCTGAGTACCAGTAACGCGTAGGTAGGCATTGACCTTATCTTTCTTCGCCTTCGCGTAGCAGCAAGGCCATGGCTTGACCCAGAAGATAGACGGGTTGTACTTCCACATGCTCTCAGGACAAACTCCGTCACTTACGACAGCCTTAATGCCATCACGGATCTGAGCACCTGAGTCCTGTGAGACAGTGCCTTCCATAGCCCGTTCGTTATAGTAAATGAACAATCGGCTTGGCATAAACCCTGGCTGAATAAACTCGATAGCAGCAGCAATACCGTTGGCCGTGCAAGAGCCAAGCTGTCCCTGGTCGTAGCAAGGAGGAAGCTTACTTGTGAGATCAACAGTTTGTGGTAGATTTGCAGTTATTCCAACCTCATCCGCCATAAAATCTTTATACATCTTGTCACGTGAGTCCTTACGATCGCGAATGTACCCGTACTTCCGGATGACAACCTTCTTCGGAAGAAGCCCCTTTAAAAATGAAATTATTCCCATCGCTAGTCCCTCCACGTAACCCCGCAATTGTTACAGGTGTAGTCCCTGATGCAGTTGAGTCCCCACTTCCTCAAAACTTTATTGGTATCCCTGGATCCAACAACGTACGGTGACTGCCACACAACCTTCTCAAGCTTGTCACTTCCGCAACGTATGCAGTTAGAAATGTCAGTTCCACTAGCCATTGATAAGAACTCCGAGCTTCCTGTAGAGATCCGGGAGAAGTTTCCGGTACTCTTTATTCTCTTTCACCTCGATCGCGCAGTGGCTTATGAGTGACGCTGTAGAGATGATTGCCTGCTCGTTTGACTGGTCCTTGCCTTCCATGAGGTTCTTGAGGCCAGTATAAACAGACTTGCCCTTTAGCTTTGTAATAAGCATCTCAAGGAGCTTAAAGTCCCCGCTAAGTTTCTGGATGACCTCATCGATCATATCGTAGTCACCCCTGATGTACGCCTCTGAAGCCTCTTCAATCAACTTACTTTCATCTTCAGTAGACTTCCTTCTGCAGAGTTCTAAGATCTTCCTTGAGTAGCTGGCGCTGTTCTTTTGGTTCACTAGAAGGACTCCTTGTAGTTATCTTTCTTCTGTTTATAACCAGACCACTCTTCTTCAGCCTGCTTCATGAGGTCCGCCATGATCTTCTTGCCGTTAAAGTTCTTAGCGAGCACATCCTTGATATCCGCAGGAGCCATGGCTGTTAGCTTACTTTGAACCATAGGGATCAACTCCTGCTTGTCATCCGGTATGTAGGATAAAACGGTCTTGTGGATTCCGGGGCCTGCCATGAAGTCACGCGTCTCAGCTTCGACGTTATCTTTCTTCATAGCATTCTGCTGGTTAGGATCTAAGGCGAGGTACTCGTAAATGCCCTTAACAAGCTCGTGAACTAGATACGGGAATGTGACCGCACGAGCCTTGATGACGTACTTGTCTCCATCAGAAACCACTTCCTCAGAGCCCATGCTTGTGTCTTCTCTCTGAGCGGCCATCTTCTCTATACCTGTAGGAGCTATCCAGTAGCCTAGGTGGACAATCGAGGATAGGATACCATACAGAGCCGGCAGTTTCGGGTTGAACCTGGCAAGCTTATCGGCTGCCAAGTTGTATAGATAAAGCTTCCCTACTGCGCCGCCTGAAGTCATCAGGTTAGCGAACCTGCGCTTAATGTCCTCATCTGTAGCCTTCTCCAGGTACTGAGCTACTTCAAGGTTAGCCTCTTCGTCTGTTGTAAGACCATCCTGCATCTCTTCCTGGTCTTCGGGCTGCTCCTGCTGTGTAAGCTTACTTAGCTCCGCGGGACCAAGCTTCGCGTCAATCGAGATCTCGTCATTTAGGTATGCCTGCTCAACCACCTTGAACTCAGGAACGCTGAACACAAGCTCTATAGCCATCTCTTCTAAGCGATTCTTGTTCTTACTCTCGATACTCTTAACTTCGGCGATCGACTGCATTACAAGACCAATAAGTCTTGGAACATTACGGGGAGTGACTGTAATGCCCGTAAGGGCCTCGACTCTGTCAACAAGCTCTGTGTAGCTATCGCTGTTGATCTTGATCAAGTATTCCTGCTGCTCCGGAGGAAGGCCAGGAAGGATCTGGTTGATGACATCATCACCTGCTGAGATCCACTGCTGCTTGTCCTGCGGGACCACACTGATGTCGTAGTTCTTACCTGGCGTTGCTTCTGTGACTTTCTTCCTTACCTCTGTAATGTCCTGCTCTAGGCTCATTTTATAAGTCCCTCTTTTTATACTTCTTCCCGGTCAGACTATTAGACATTTTGAGAACTCTGCCATCCGTATATTTGGTCAGCCCCTTATTCCAGCATGTCTGAAGACCTGTTCTACCCTTGTTCCAAGAAGTGCTGCCCCTCTTGTGGTGGTTAAAAATGTACCTCTTGCTAGAGGATACCTTGCACTCAAACGTTCCCCCGCAACCACAAACGCAGGTCCTTACTTCTCTCTTAGTGTAAATAGGTGCACACGCAATACATTTACAATCTTCTCTGTGATTCAAACTGTCTCCGCGGCTACTCCTACACCCAACACAACAACAGTCAGCTCCATGCTTTTCTTTTCTTGTGTTCTTGCAACTCATACAGGTGCAGTCTGGTGCATGTACCTTAGCTCGTATTTTCTGCCTAACCAAATCAGGACACGGTCGGCGTACGCCAACACCGCCATCAGTTATGTTATATAGTGTGTCCCGACCTAACATCTCCCTGTAGTCAGCTATAAACTTCATCTCAAGCTCGTTGAGCTGGTCACGTGTCATCCCATAAGCCAACACTTCTAAGCTAAAGTTACTAGACCCTTCCTTACTCAAAGCACTCCTAATAATTAACCCACTACCGAAGTAGTTAGAGTCAAATTGACCTTTCTTCTGTCCTATATACACTCTGTCGTTAAGTAAGTTGGTGGTCTTGTAAACATAACCGTAACTCATTACCTAGTTATACCTCGCTTAGCTAAAAATAATTCCGTATCCCTATTAAGAGCCTTCGGCTTTGGGGAAATCCCCGGCATCTTGCGAATAGGAGTGCTTGGCTTATCCGGGCGCTGCGTAGGAGCTTCCGGGGTAATTACCGGGGCTTCTGTAGGCATCGTTTCAGTCTCAGCCTGAAGCTTCTCGATCATCTTCTTGATGTGCGTAATATCATTCTCAAAACTCATGTTAGACCTCACTCCTTTTGTCTGCTATCTCGTTTCTTTCAAAGTATGAATCCCAGTAGTCCGTTGATGAGAACCACTTCTCTAAATCTCTCTTCCCTTTTTCAATTGATGCTTCAATAGCAGTCAAGCAGTGAAGCCTTGTAGCTAGCGCCTTCCTGTAGTCTATAAAAGTCTGCTCGGCGTACTTAAAATCCTGCGGCAACCACCCCTCTGTCTCATCTAACGCGTACTCCATGCTCTCAAAGTCCCCGGTCAACCTTGACGCATCGTAGGAGTTGTCAACATCATCTATGTCGAGAACTAGCCACCCCCCTGACCGTCCTTCCTGGCTCCAGCCATTTATGAACTTATACTTAGCTTGGAGATCTTCAACAAAGTCTGTCAGTGCACCTGCCATGTCCTCGTTCGTTGTCTCGTATGCTGAATCGAGATACCCGGCATCGCGGAGCTTGTCCTCAACGCCTTCCGGCATGCGCCAGTTGTAAACCTTTATGCTGAAGGACACCTTGATCGGATGTTGCTCGTCGTTCTGCTTACCGTAGTTCCCTATAAAATCGTTCTCGCTAGCTCTGATGTATTCGTCATCCGCGGCTCTTGCTAGTCTTGCTAGCTCCATGAGTTTTCTAAGCTGTGGGCCAGCTATGGCAATGCGCTCTTGGCGAGCTTTATCTTCGGCGGCTCTAGTCACGCCAGCACGCCTATCCATATCTTCCGGGCCAGCTGCTTTGAAAACAGGTGTGGCCTCTAGAAGAGTCTTGATGGCCGTGATATCACGTTCTAAGCTCATTCGATCTCCTGCTCATAGATCTGACACTCTAGACCAGCGTTGATCACAAGCTCCATGATCGTGTTGTACGCTTCATCCTTTGTCGTCTTCGTTCCGTCAGCCTTGTACAAAGGCATGTAAATCGTGAGCTTTGTCTTGATCTCTTTAGTAGGATCCGGACGGTTGGCGATCTCTTCCTGACTAGCAGCCCTGAACACTGGCTTCTCATCAGCCTCGACCATCTTCTTGATCTGAGTGATATCCGTCTCAAAGCTCATTATCTCATAAACCTCTTGATCATCTCTTCAGCCAGCTCCATCTTCGAGCTCTTAATGACCTTCTCCCGAATCTCGTCATCTTTCGAGTGATCCTCGTTCCTCATCTCCTCCTGAAGCTTTACAGTTTGTTCAAGTAAGGACCCGAAGGAGGCAGTCGAAAGGTCTTCCCCGTGACTGTCTGCCGCCGAAGGGGGTTGGGCGGTAGTTTCGCGCTTCGTTTTCGAAAGTTTCTCGAGAATCGCGCCTCGCTCCGAGTCAGTAAGTGTAGCTGACGATTCCTCTGCCACAGCCGGCAATTCCGCCGTGCGCTCACCGAGCGTCTCTTTTAGTAATTCTCCGAAAGTCTTTAACTTTTCTTCCATTTCAATTACCCCCTGTTATAAAGCTTTGCACAGTGGAGAGAATCCTCATTAACGTTCCTGTTTGATGGACTTGCCATCGGAATGTGCGCGAACGTGGGATTTCTGACTTCCACTGTGCTCAGCCTTATGTGTTCTGGGCCTATACCTGCGTTCAAGTTCGGCCAGTTCGTCGCGCTCACTAAGAGGGACCTCAAACAGCGTGCCGCAACCAGAGTTTGGGTCCGGTTGGATCTTGCACTTCCTGTTGTAAGACTCCCCAAACTTTACGACCAAGTCCTTCTTGGGACAGTAGGCATAATGCTTGTCATTCATAGGAACCAGCGTTTTGTTGCACTTGGGACAGGTTATTGTTTCCATAGACCTCATTACTCCTTATTACCTAGAAAGTTGCTCCTAGGCCCTAAAAACGGCCATTTTGGCCACTTCTTTGGCCACTTCCTAAGCTGGTTTACCTTGTTGTTCGAACGACTCTAGATATAAAACCAAGTTTTTTAGCGTTCCAACGTCATCGTACGCACTTCCTATTGCGTGGTTACAATGAATGCATAACAGTCCTCGTATGCACTTACCACATGATCTTTCACCGGAACAGCACTTATGATCATGGTCTATGCATAGCGCCCACTCAATATCAGACTGGTGCTTACCACACCCAAGGCATCGAAAGCTTTGCTTAAATAACATGTCAAAATATTGCTCAAGCGTTATTTTGTAACTTCTTTTAAGCCTTGTGTTTTCCTTCTGTCGCAAAAGCCTTGTGTTATTTACGACATTGTAATTACGGTCGTAAACTGCCTTTTCCTTTTTGCTGCCTCTGCTGCGCTCCCTGACCTTGCTCAGCACCATGTCACGGTTATCCTTGTAATACTTTTTGTGCGCTAACAGATCACATTCCTTGCATGCTGCCGACACTTTAAACTTTCCAGTTTTCTTTGGGTAAAAATAAGACGTTTTCTTTTCAGTGCCGCAAACAGTACAAACTTTTGTATTCATACCATCCTCCTAGTTAGGTAAAGCGGGGCTATCTGATGAACTAGGCACCAGAAGAGTGATCAGCTCTTATCGCCCCGTAATACGTTACTTACTATCCACAGCTTTTACTTCATTAAGCGGAACAATCTTACGAACGTTCGCGGACTGGTCCCCCTTCTCTCCAGCAACGATGTCAAACTCAACCTCTTGACCTTCGTCAAGTGTCTTGTATCCCTTATCTTGCAAAATGCTGCTAAAGTGGCAAAAAACATCTTTACCGTCGTTACCCGTGATGAATCCGTAACCCTTGGGACCGCTGACATTTTGTTAGCTGCATATCGCTATGCAGATCGGACTATATCTTGGCTGCTCATAACAGCTCTTCGCGTGTAGTCTCTGAGGACTCTGGCAGTCGTGGAAAATTGACACCTCTAAAGTTAGTTTCTTTTAGAGCTTCGACTGTTGCTAATTCTTTTTCTGAATACCCTTTTCCATTGCCAAGCTTACCATGTCTTGACCTAAGATATCCAAGCAACAAATCTGCTTGTGGTTTCTTTTCCACAAGATAGTCATAGAGCATTAGTATAATTTGTTCGCACGTTTCGTGCTTACAAGCTACGATTGTATAACGCTCTTTCCACTGTGGCCGTTGTTCGGCCTGGTTGACGTATAACTTAAAACCAAGCGGTTCTAAGATTTCTAATACACGTTTAACCAATCTTGGACTGGTTGTGCAAATCTGGAATCTGGGCTTACATACTAAGCTCTTCCCACACATATACTTATACAAGCCTATAGTACCTTCCCCATCTACCAGACCCGCTAACCAAGCCAAGTCTACTGCCTTTGCCTGCTGATTGACTCCGTGTATAGAAGATTTTTCCATATTAGGACTCCTATCTTTTGAAGTTATTCCAGCATATAGCGAAGTACGTGGCTCTATTCGGACCACTTAACCTTGCCTCTTGCCATTATTTGTTTCTCCTTTTGATTGTGTTGCTCACTGTGAAACTTGGAACTATTCCAGTTTCTACACTTTTTTGTTACACTTTTTAATTACCCTATTCAACTCGTCTTCCCAGACGAAAATAACTTTGTATCCGGCTTGCAGAAACGGCGTTGACTCTTTGGCTTCCACAATACGCTTAGCTTCTTCAGTTACTGCATACCCAAATCGCTCTAAGTGCCAGTAAACACCGTTAAAAAGAAACACTATGTTTGTTCCGTCCAACACGGCGTCTGCTGATTTGCCGTTTATGATCAACGAACCGTCCCCTGTAAATCTAACGTTACCGCCGTATATAGTATTTACGTAGTTCATTGAGTTTGCTTCAAACTTATTCGGATGCTTGCAAAGAGCTTTTAATACTCCACGCATACGCTTCTCAATTAGCTCTTTAGACTGTGGTCCTGTCTTTCTCCCTGTCAACGTTCTGGAAATCTTAGCCGCAACCTCTGCTCCGCGCTCTTTCCTAAACTTAGCGTAACCTGCGTTCCTCTTAGCTACGTAAGCAGGGTCTTTCCAAAGCTCCTTTATTGATTTTTGTATTGACTTAGCGTTGTTAGCAACACGGGTATCAATCTCCTTTGTAAGCCCACGACTCCAATTGATAGACCCCTGCCTAGCTTTTGAAATTGCCCTACCGTGTGCCTTAGTTCGCTTGTAAACACCACCAGCCATACAGCCCCCTAGTCCCACCAAAGTCTTAATTCATTTCCATCTAAATCGTGCTCATCTTCCCCGAATGCATTGGGTCCTTCTGAACCTTTCAACAACCCCATCTCTACTTTCTTAACTGGCCTGATGTAAACTGCTACAGAGCCTTCACGGGCCAATCGATACTGCCTGTCTCCAAAATCCTGAACGAGACCCTTAGCGATATCTTCATCAAATACGTTGTATCCACCAACCATCTCAGCCTGCTTCAAGAACGTGTTTTTATCCGTCCATACTCCAGGCCAATCAAGATCCCGGATCTTGGCGCCAAGACTGTCATTCCACGACGTAAGATCAGCCATTCGAATCTCTTCCGGCTCAATACCAAGAAGTGTATCAATGTGCTGTGTGTCCGCGTAAGCGATCGCCGTCTGAACGAGTGCCTCACTATTACCAAGCTTTGCTCTAAGCTCCGCGATTATACCAGGCCGAGCCTCCTCGGCCTTTGCGTACAGCTGCTGCGCCTGCTGTGCCACTATATCATCCACCCTCTTGGCAACCTGCTCAGGGCTAGCAGCCTTGAACACCGGCTCTTCCGCCTCAACCATCTTCTTGATTTCTGTGATATCTTTTTCGAAGCTCATTGTGCAGCCTTCCTATATGTTCCCGCCATAAACCGTCTAAGAGCCTCAGCGTCGGTGTCAACTTGGTCCTCGATGTCATCATCGTCCCAGCTATCGAAAGGCAACCACTTCTCACGCACACCGTCGCTGTCTGGATCTGCATAGTAATGGTCATAGCAGAAAGACCACACTGGATCTGCCAGCTTGTCAGCAAGCTCAGCTTGACGTGCTCTTGCAGCAGCGTTCCTTCTCTGATTTACATCCTCTCGTCCGGCGGCCTTAAACACAGGCTCAGCTTCATAGAGCTTCATCATTCTCTGAATGTATGCGACATCTTGCTCTAAGCTCATAGTGTTCTCTCAGGATCAAAGTCAGTTCCTATGTGCAATACCTTGTTACATTTTCCGCAGAGGTAGCCGTCAACAGAAGAGTCGTTAGTATCTCTTTCACCGTAGTTCCAGCTCTCAAGCTCACTGTCCCAAAAAAGCCCTTCCGTGAAGTACTCTTTTCCGGTAGCGTACGCTCCGATATTCTGGTCCCGTAAGTCAGCCTTGCAGTGTGGACAAAAATCTACTATACCTTCAGCCTTACGTGCAGCTTCCCGAGCCTCACGAGCTCTATCCTCGGCTGCCTTACGCTTATTGAGATCCTCAGGCCCGGCGGCCTTAAACACAGGCTCGGATTCCATAAGCTTCTTGATAGCGGATATGTCCTTCTCAAAACTCATCTCTAGTACCCCATGTCAAAGTTGCCAAACACTTCAAAAGTTACGGTCTCACCGCGACCGGTCCACGTAGGGAGCACAAGATATGGCTGAATGGAGTAAACACCTATCTGATCGAAGTCTCCTACCCTTGTCAGGTATAGCAGGTAGTTAGGGTTACTCTCAATAGTAACGATCGTTGGGTTCCATGTAAAAACAGTCCCATCCGGCTTCCTGACGCTCAACTTGTAAGTTGAAGCAGCAGAGATGTCCTGCCCGCAGTCGACAATAATCTGTGTGCCAACCTCATTCATGTAGTGCTTTACTGGGTTGTACCCATAGTCATATAACGGGATTACCATGGCTAAAAGACCTCTTTGTATGAATGCAAAAACAATTGAGCCGGTAGTGGTGCATACAAAATCTCAGCGGTCTCAGCCACTACCCCATGCCCCACTATTTCATCGCCAGCTCTCACTGATGAGTCCATTAGAACCCTCCGCGCTCTTCCGCTTCGACCTTACGAATAATTCGAACAGTTGCCGAGTCAAAGTCGTTCACTAGTTTCCCGTCTCTTCGGACTTCTCTGACAACCCCTTGGGTGTCGGTATAGAGGTCCGTGTTTCCGAGCTTGTGACACTTCCATCCGTCTTCCATTCCTGCACCCTCGATTCAACTTGTGTTTCTGCTGGATTCTCTGGGTTAAATGTCCACTTCATCTGCCCGCGGTTCTTGACGTCCTTCTGCGGCCTGTACGCCCCCTCAATACCTTCCTCATCTTCCTCTGCTTGTGGGTTCCTGAAGTTCTTCATGTCTTCCACTAGCTTGTCCATGTCCCCATCATACCCTAGGAGATACGCCGGCTCTTCCCTCGGGTCACCCGGGTTAGACGCACTTATAACTTCATCAAAGTCCCCAAAGTACACAACCGGATAAGCGTAGTTTCCGCGGTAGTCTCCACCCATATGCATCATTATGATTACGCCATCCCGGCCGTCATCAGTCTCGAACCTTGTATACTGAAGGATCTCACCCCAGTAGTATGTGCTGTCCCAGTTAGCTGTGTTCTCAGTACCCCTAGGAGTCCACTTCTTCGACTCAACCCACGCTTCGTTCTTGTCAGCAAAGCTCCCATGCCCCTCATCTTCAAAGAACTTACAGCACTCTTCAGTGAGCTCGTCATCCTTCTCGAGCTTGTCATCGATCATATCCTGAGTCTTCATGTTGAAGCAGAACTCGGGCTCTCCATCCTTACCAAAATAAATGTCGCTATGCTCCTCATCAATGTACCCGCCAATACCTGTCATCTTCCATGTGCTTAGCGCCGGGTCCGGATCCACAATGAACTCCAAGAACTTGTAGTCGGGAGTTCCCGCAGGAAGTGGCTTCTGGCCGCGTCGCTTGGCAACATCGTCCTTGCTGGCAGCCTTGAACACTGGATTACCGGCCTCGTTAACTGCCTCACCCATACGGTACTGAGCTGCATCAATGTCATCCCCAACGTGCATATTACAAATAGGAGTGTCACTATCTTTCCATGCTGTGCACTCATCACAAATATATGCCCCACAGTCGGAGCATATCGTGCTCTTGTCTATTATCAACTTCACGCCACACACTCCACATGGCTCAGTATTCAACCTTGCCTTGACATCCTGCGGAGATGCCGCCTGGAATATGCGGCGCTCTTCACGTATCTCTTTCTCAGCTTCCTCAATCGTCTCAGCACAGGACTTGCAAACCCCTACAGTGCGCCAGTCAGGAAGATAGTTTTCCGAAAGCACATCTTTATCACAGGCTTTGCAGTGACGGTTCTCTTCCACAGGAAAATCAAAGTCAATGCTCGGGTTAATGACCATCTGGCCCAAGTCGTTCTTCAGCTTAATGAATGCATCTGGATCATCACCTTTGTAAACAGGATCAAGGCTCAAATCCGCCTCATGGCATTCGAAGGCATCATAAGTCTTGTCTAACGTAAAGTTGTCGTAGTCATCAGGGTTCTCCCGGTCCCCCTTGTAAATAACCTTAAAAGTCTTATGCGGCCTCTTAGCAATCTCTTCCGGGCCGGCAGCTTTGAACACCTGCCCGGCTTCGTTAACTGTAAAGAACGCGTCAATGTCCTTAGGGTAAATGTTCGGACCAAGCTTCTGAAGAAGAGCTCTCCCGTCGTTGTCCGACATCTGCCACTCCATACCCTCCTTAAACCTTGCAGCCCAATCACCTTGGTAGTAAGGACCGGAATTAGGAAATCTTGCAGCAACATACTGCTGAAGTACTCTAGTTCGTTCTGGACTTATCTGGAGTCTCTTCGCAATCTGATCCTGACTCGCGGCTTTAAATATGGGTTCGGCTTCGTTTATCTTAGACTCAAACATGTCTTTAATCCTGAAGTCTTTACCGCAGTCCTGACACCTGTAATACGTGTACTCGTGACCGTCGCGACCCTGCTCAACATTTAAAAAGTCGAAGTGCTGCGTAAGCCATCTCCGCTCTTCAGCCGGATGATCTTCCAGGCTCCCACAGTGCGGGCACTCAATGCTAACAAGCTCTTCTTCGGGGAAGTCACCTTCTTCATTCTTAACAATAGGCGCCTTAATAGTCTTCATGGGGCCCTGGAGCTTCTCGCGACGTTTAAGTTCCTGCCTGCCCGCGGCCTTGAACACTGGCTTTTGGGCTTCGTCAAGCTCGTCTTCGTCGTAGTCAACGTCCACCATATCTTCTGGTGCATACACCTCAAAGCGAGAGTCGCTGTCGTACACGTAGAACCCAGCCTTAGCGATCCTGGCAGCTGCCGATTGACAGAACATAACTTCAGCCCTGTCCTTCTCATCAAGAGACAGGTACCTCTTCACTAGAGGAGTAAGGTCTATCTTCAGCACTGTCTTGGCGTCCCTGATGAACGGTAGGAATACATACTTGTTCCTAGCGGCCGGGCTCTCCTCATCTACTTCTTCCCCGTTCTCGCCCTCTACGTCCATACCCCACTCGTCAAACCACATAGAAAGTAGCGGATCAATGTCTTCCGGCTCCATCCCAAGCACTCTGTCTTCCACAGTGTCTTTGGCTCTACGAGCTCTGATCTTAAGCTGACGCGGAGCACGACGCCTGTCTACATCTTCGGGGGACGCAGCCTTAAAGACATGCTCAGCTTCCTCAACCTTAGGCTCTGCCATCGTCCTATTCAAAGCTGCACAGTCCGGACAAAGCTCCTCGTCCTTATACTTCTTACCCATGATGTCTACGTTATGCTTGCCACACTTGACGCACGCGAGCTCGTTTAGCTTCTTCTCACCTAAGACACGCTGAGTCGAGCGGACACCAGGGCCCCGCTGGTCCATTATCTTTTTCAGATTGGTGATGTCGTTTTCTAGGCTCATTAAACAGCTACCTCTATGACAGATCCACTCGCATTTATCTTCCATGCTCCAAGAGAAGAGTGCTCTAGCGTATAAACGTTTAGAGACTCGAGCATATCATGCAAATCACGACCATTATCATCAATGACTTTATCTATTTGAATATCGACGCTATTCATTGCCTTATCCAAAATATCTACCAGTTGATGACTTAATAAGTGCTTCTTCTCAGGAAAATAAACAACCAGATATCCTTTACCTTGATACTGAAACACACGCCCCCGAACCCAATGCTGATAGTCTTTTATAACGTTACGGCTAACATCAAGTACATGAAGATGCTTAGGATCTCGCGATTTTACAAACTCAGCAGACCTTGGGTCATACCACCAAACAAGCTTACAGTTTCTAGGATCATTTGCCGCATGCCCAAGTCCACTAGGATCTGGGTGATCCATAAAAGCATCATTAGTCTCAACCATCATCTTTACGGTTGTGATGTCGTTTTCTAAGCTCATTTAGTAGTGTCCGCTCGCTGCTTGCTTAATGAATGACAGTCTTAGCTGGTTAGGTGGCCCATAGATCTGTCTAACCTTCTGGCCAATCTTAGGTCCTGGAAGTACTTCATAAGCACAGACTTCTACCCTCATTCCACCTGGTGTTGAACGCGGCTTGAGAGACTTCGCACACTCAAGCGCCTCAGTCTCGTTGTCGAATATTATCGGAACCATGTTAACGTCAAACACCACATACACAGGCGCCGCGGATCTCCTGCGAGCCTTAACGTCTTCTCGGCTCGCTGCCCTGAACACGGGCTCACCGGCTTCCTTAAGCTTCCGCTCGATCATAGTCCAGCCGGAGTCCGGCCTGAAAGCCTTACCACTCTCTGTGAATAGTAAGTGATTTGCTTCAGCCATCTCTTCAAGATGCTCATCACTTGCGTGGTACGTTTCGTCTTCTATGAGTAATCTCCTGTAGTCCTCAAGGACTTTCTCTAGAAACACACGAGTGATCTCTTCAAACATATCTTCGTCACCACGAGCTTTTCTAGCGTCGGCGATGAACTCCTTAGCCGCTTTGTAGGTGCCACAGTCCTTACCATGGTTTACAAGAATCTTTTTAGCAACTTCGTCTGGCTCCCACATAAACTCACCCTTCATGGGACTTCTATCACTATCTCTTCCGTGAAGATCCACCCCCACCTGCTTAGCATCATCTTTAGTCATATCCCAGTCGACATCTGAGTACCCACGCTCATACATCCAGTTCCTAGCAGCATCCTTCGCCTTGCCATCGAGCTGGTCAAACGTGTAGAGAGGTATCTGGTACTTCACCATCTTCGGCTGTGGCTTACGGGCCATCACTTCTTCCGGACTAGCAGCTCTGAAGACTGGCTTAGCCTCGCGCACTGACTCAACAATCGTTAAATGCTCAGGTGGCAAGTTGTACATTCTCTTAATGTTTGCGAAGTACACGTCCACGATCGCGTCAAACCCTGTAAGATTCGGAAGCGGCGGGCGCATATTACGAACCCTATCAACTATTCCAGTTAGAACTCTATATCTATCAGGATTCGAACCGTAATAGTCGTTGTACTCAACCTTCGTCCCCGGCTTGAACTTAGCTACGATCTTCTCATACTCCGTGTTGCTTCTCTTCCTAGCATCCTCGCGACTTGCTGCCTTGAATACGTTAGACTCTAGAATATGATCCTCGATGTATCTCCAATCAAGCTGTAGATCCTTGTCTTCACCAGCAACCTTCTTAAGCTCGCCAACTGGCCCTCGGAGCCTTATAGAGAACCATACGTTGCATGACACAGACGAGTAGCTATAGGATTCATTAAATGCTACCCTCTGAACTTCTACATTCGCTTTATACAGCTGACACTCTTTAACAGCCCTAGCTTTTACATATTCCAGAACCTTCGCGGACTTGTACACGTCATCGTTGTTAAAGTGCTGTTTGTACTTGTTGTAGTCTGTTACGCCAAGAGCCTCTTTAAATATAACGTTTCCCCCTAGCTCCATGGTCACATAAATTGAAATAACCGTATCGTCAGTGAGCTTCCTAGTGTGTGCTTCTTTGCGCTTCTCAGCTTCTTCTGATGACGCGGCCTTAAACACTGGTCCAGCCTCGTTGACGATCTCTAGATCTTCAGGCCATACAAGACCTCTTCCATATCCAAACAGAACAGAGATCAGCGGCGACCCATCTGGTGTGTGCTGCTTATGGACCTGAATAACCTCGCCCCTGGCTGAAGTCTTAACACGCTTTCCATTCCATATACTCTCACTGTGCTTGATGACCTTAGTGCCAGGCTTAAACTTGTTCTGAAGCTCAACCAACCCCGCCTCACGGCGCTTAGTGATCTGGTCAGCGTTAGCGGCCTTGAAGACAGCGTTCTCAATGTCTTCCGTGAGTGCAATAATATCCCGCTCGTAGCTCATTCAGCCACCTCTTCTTGGCTAGCGGCCTTGAAGACTGGATTACCGGACTCAACCATGCTCTTGATAAGTGTAATGTCCTTCTCTAAGCTCACGATGTGTATTCCTC
>Ga0209083_1000123_pt1 | contig 117691 bp, 109 predicted proteins | sample AM7aDNAmetaG_FD_184132 | JGI IMG/M metagenome (GOLD analysis project Ga0209083, IMG submission 184132) | Freshwater microbial communities from Finland to study Microbial Dark Matter (Phase II) - AM7a DNA metaG (SPAdes) (version 3) | ecosystem: Environmental > Aquatic > Freshwater > Lake ...
GCTTGGACCAATGTGCAGTTGTACACGTCCAACATTGTAAATTCCGGCACCATTGATCTAAACACTGGCTATTGGATTACAGGTAGCAATACGACTTACTCCAGTCAGCAAATTTTTGTTGGCTGGTCAAATCTAGCAGTGGTTGTCAGTGGAACCACCACGCAATACAGCCGGTATGCTTACTGGGTGGACGACGAATCTGCAAAAGTGAATGTCAATGTTGCCGGTACGCGTAGCGCTGACCCCAATGGTCAGACTATGGCCGCGATTGATTTGACGGCGCTATTTAGTTCTGCCGATCAACAGGCGATTACAAATTTTGTTGCGACTGTTCGACCGTTCGACACTCTGGATTGTCTACAGCAAACCAATAGCATCAGCCAGCTTGATGAGTACACCAATCAATTTTACATGACGACAGTCTCGACTTCGCCAGACTACACCCCATGGGGCACTAAGCGGTTAAACTTAAGCAATATTGTTGCGACTGCTAGTTCGCCACAGGCAGCCGTAGCGGTAGTTGCTTCAGCATTATCGGACATCAATTTAACAAACTTTTTTGGAGTGAACCAAACTTTCTCAAACAAGTATCCCAGTGTTCAACAGATTGCGGCAAACATTGTAGACTATATCAATACTAATAACATTCCGACGGACTCAGGATCAGGATGGAATGATACGACTACGCCGGCTTATCTCGGTCTGAAACAGACGCCATATCTGAATGAATTGGTGATTTCTAATACGATTGTGATTACGACGAATCCTCCCGCGCCAGCCGGTGGGGCGCTGCTGTCGTTTACAAATAAAACGGTTACGGAGGTTTGGTATATGTATCCCAGTAGCTCGTGGAGTCCGCCCGCCGGCACAGAAATCTATTTAACGAATCAACCGGTTATCGCAGTGGTAAATAATAATTCAACGAATTACGTTTCGCCACCGAATCAGGGGACTATCTCCGCTCCGACTCTAATGGGCTTGACGAATGGCGGTATTGCCTATTCGGTGTTTTCATCCGCAGCGACTCCGTTAACAACGACTATTGCCGATACGAATCAATTAGTTTACATCACCCTCTTACCTAGCACTGTAAAGGCAATCTACCGGGTGAATGGTGGCGCTGGCGGGTGGAATCGGATTGATTATGCACTAATTCCGCTCACAAACTATACGATGACGCTGGATTTACGGACGCTTTTGACCGCAGCGAATAATCATACCTCCACTACGAATTTTAATTGGATTACGGCCTGTAATGACCCACGTGTCAAACCGATTAGCTATAATTGGAATCCCGTTGGTGGCGTGGCAGTCTATGGTACTGGAACATTGGGTGGGTTTAATAATGGAACGGTTTTCTATGGGCATACGAATGCTATAACTGTGCCATTAGGGGTAGTTCAGTTTGTGTCAGATGGCGACCAGAGTTGTCATACGAATACAACAGCTCCGGTGGTGCGGCAGCGAGGCACGATGTATCCCGGTGAATTAGCTTTTATTCATACCGGTGTGCCATGGCGGACACTTTGGTTACAACCGCAGTTTTCTACCGAATTGATGCCGGCGAACTCAGTGAATTTGATTCCAGATTGGGCGGTGCTTGATTTGTTTTCTGCGACCGATTCGACAAATATTGTTGGCCGAATTAATATGAATGCAATGCCGACGAATGGAGCGACTCTGTTTCAGGCGCGCAATAAACCATTACAAGCGTTACTGACGAATACGACTGCCACAGCAACAGGTATCAATAATCTCTATTCCGGTTGGCCATTGTCAAATGTCACATATGCCTTATTCCCAGCCTTGTCCACCAATGTCACGGCATTTATTGGCGAAGTCTGCGAAATCAAAAACCTAAATGTTGGCGGTACCAAACTAGCAAACGAGACACCGATTCGTGACATCGCAAATCTCATAACGACTCGGGGGAACGATTTCACAATCTGGGCGATTGCTCAATCGCTGCAGGTAATACCGGCGGGCGCAACAATTTACACCAATGTCACCGGTGAAGCGAAAATCCAAGCGATTGTGGAGCGGGACGATTCTTCCGGGAGCGTGAAGTTCCGGACGCGGTATTTCCGGTATTCCACGCAGTAAGGCCGGGCTTGGCATCGGAAAAAGTTCTGCTATTCTCTCACCTCAGGAATGAGTAACCCGGAACCAACCGATACGCCGCGTCAATTGAAAGTCGGCGACCAGCTTGGTCAGTACAAGCTAGTGGAATTGCTGGCGCGCGGCGGAATGGGTTTGGTTTACCGGGCGTATGACTCAGGCTTAAAACGATTTGTCGCCGTCAAGGTGCTCGCCCCAGAACTCGTTCGCGATACCGAAGTTGCCCAGCGATTCTTAGATGAAGCCCGCGCCGCCGCGGCGCTCAACCACCCGAATATTGTGCATGTGTACGCCGCCGGCGAACACGATGGCGTGGTCTATTTTGCGATGGAGCTAGTCACAGGTGAACAATTGGAAACCTTGCTGACGCGGCGGCATAAGATGCCGATTCGTGAAGCGGTGGAGTTCACCCAGCAAGTGGGGCGCGGTCTCCAGCACGCCCATGAACACGGTCTCATCCACGGTGATGTGAAACCAGCGAACTTTCTGGTTGCGAGTACCGGCACAGTAAAGATTGCGGATTTCGGTCTGGTGCGGCGCGTGAAATCGGGCGCGGGAAAACCTGGTAACGAAAGTCTATTCGGCACGCCGGTTTATATCAGTCCGGAAGCGTTGGCCGGTCAAGCAACGGATCACCGGAGCGATATTTATTCGCTCGGCGCGACGCTCTTTCAGATGTTGGCGGACCGGCCGCCGTATGTCAGCGCGACGACGGATGAAACTTTGCAGATGCACACGAGCGCACCGGTGCCGAACGTCCAAACTTTTAATCCAGACGTGCCGAATTCTCTGGCGCAAATTGTGAGTCGGATGTTGGCGAAAGATCCCGGCGAACGGTACCAGAGCTACGCGGAATTGCTGCAAACGCTGGACCGGTGCTTAGATGAAATCCGGCTGACGAATGTGCCGGCACAACGCAAATCGGCACGCGGTAAAGTTTTCATCTTGCTCGCGATTCTCGCGGTCACCGGTGCGGCGATCTGGTTTGCAACTCGTGAGCCAGCGAATGTGAAACCGGTGATTGCTTGGGAAGCGCCGGCGACGACAGCATTTCAAGCCTTGAAAGCGGAAGCAGATAAATTCTCGAACCAACTCAGTCAGGCAGATGAAGTGTATGCGCGAGGTTGGACGAACCAGTTTGCCGACACAAAAGCGAATCAACGGGTGGACGCTGAGCGAGCGAAGTTGCGTGAGATGGCCGATCAAAAGTGGCAGGTTGCTCAGATTGAAGTTAGAAATTTACGCGCGGATGGAAAGCTTACCGAGGCGATTGAAGTTTGCGCGCAACAAGCTACCAACTGTGTTGGCTTTGCAAAGCTACCGGAGGCGATTGCCGGTGTGCGCCAGAAACTTGAAGAGGAACGGAAAGCTCAGATTGCGGCGGCTGAAAAGGTAGCCGCCGCTGCTGCGGTGGAGGCTGCGCTCAAGCGAGCGGCAGCGGAAAAAGCCGCGGCAATTGTAGCGGCTGAGGCTGAGAAAAAACGACAAGCAGAGGCGGTTGAGGCGCGGAAAGCGGCGGAGATTGTCCAAGCTCGTCAAGCTCGACTGGAGCAATTAAAAGTGGAATTGCAAAACCTGATTACCGGTTTGCAATGGGAAAAAGGTCGACAACTTGTCCAAGCGACATCTGTGGAAGCCGACAAAGATTCTGTATTCCGACAAGAATTAGACCGGTGGCAAAGTGAATTTGATTGTCTGTTTGCACTACGGAACGGTTTGAACGCACGGCTGAAGGTTGCTCCGGTAACGCTGAAAACCAAAAGCGGCGAACTCACCGGTCAGGTTGTCAGCTTTGACGCGATCCAAATCCTGCTGCGTCAGAAAGCGGGTGATTACGGTTTTGCAGAAACAGTGATTCCGTGGAGCGCTTTGCCACCGGCGAGCGCTTGCCAGTTTTTCCTTACCGGAATTGATCGCGGTCAGCCGGATGAAGTCGTCGGTTACGCGGCATTTCTAGCGCATCAGGTGTTGGCGAAGTCCAAACTCGGAATGGATGCCTGCAAAATTTTAAAAGCTGCCATCGAGCGTGTGCCGGCGCGGGCGGCGGTTTTGGAAGTGTATCGTGCCGCGATTTGCGAAAAGTAAATTTTTGGCCGATGGGTGTACACCATGGTCACACCACTAAATATTATTCTCGTTGGCGCGTCTGGTGACTTGGCGCAACGGAAAGTTTTACCGGCGCTATTTTCGCTCTTCGCGCAAAAACTCTTACCGGCGGAAGTTCGCATTTTTGGTTTTGCCCGGACGCCACTGACGGATGCGGAGTTCCGGCGGCGGACGGCGGAACATTTAATGTGCCGGTACACGCCGGAAGCTCACGAATGTGCGACCATGACGGAGCAATTTCTGGCGCGGTGTCATTATGTGACCGGCGAATATGGTAAGGCGGAATCGTTTCTCGACGTGGCGGAACGCATCCAACAAGTTACCGGAAGATTGGATGGCGACCGATTGTTTTATCTGGCGACGCCGCCGTCGGTTTTCCTCGATGTGGCGCGGGCAATTGGTAATTCCGGGTTGGTGACTTGTGATGATACGGAAAGTTGGACGCGCATCGTGATTGAGAAACCGTTCGGGCACGACCGGGCTAGTTCGGATGAATTGGTTGCGGAGTTTGGAAAAGTTTTTACCAACGAGCAGACGTACCGGATTGATCACTATCTCGGAAAAGAAGTGATTCAGAATTTATTGGTACTGCGCTTTGCCAACCGGATTTTTGAACCGATTTGGAATCGGGATTTCATCCGACAAGTGCGGATTGTTTGGAAAGAGACGCTCGACATCGGTAATCGCGCCGGTTACTTCGACGGCTTTGGAATCATTCGCGATGTGATGCAAAATCATTTGATGCAGATGCTGGCGTTGACGGCGATGGAGCGTCCGGACAGTCTGGCGGCGACACCGATTCGCGATGAGAAAGTGCAAGTGTTGCGCGCGGTGCGGCCGGTGGAGTTGGAAGATTTGGTGCTCGGTCAATACGTCGCGCCGGTGGGAGATTCTGCCGGACGAAAATCGTACCGGCAAGAAACCGGCGTGGCACCGGACTCACGGACGCCAACGTATGCATCGGCGGTGTTGCGCGTGAATAATTCTCGGTGGAAAGGCGTGCCGTTTATCGTTGAGTGCGGTAAGGCGTTGGACGAACAACTGGCAGAAATTTGCATCCAGTTTCACGACGTGCCGCATAATATTTTTGGTGATGCGTTAGCGGCGAATGAACTCGTGATTCGGATTCAACCGGACGAAGCAATTTTTCTGCGCGTGGTCAATAAAGCGCCCGGCTTGAAGATGCGACTGGAGACGACGGAATTAAATTTGCGGTACCGGACGGCATTTACCGGCGTGATTCCGGAGGCGTACGAATCGTTATTATTGGATGTGGTGGCGGGAGAGCGAAGTTTGTTTATTCGCGCGGATGAGTTGGCGGCGTCGTGGGATATTTTTGACCGAGTGCTGCACGAGATTGATGACCGGAAAATTATACCGGAGCCATATTTGCAGGGCAGTCGCGGGCCTAATCAAAAAACCGGTACCGGAAAATAAACCAGAGCGCCGCGAGGCCGTCTTTCCAGCCAATCTTTTTGCCTTCAGTGTAATCGCGACCGGCATAGCTAATATCCGTCTCGTAAAACCGATACCGGCGGCGCGCTAGCTTCGCAGTTAATTCCGGTTCGATACCGAAACGTTCGGCAGTCAATTTCAAATCTTGAACACATTCCCGGCGAAAAACTTTGTAGCAAGTTTCCATGTCAGTGAGATTAAGATTGCAGAGCATGTCGGAAAGAAGTGTGAGAAACCGATTAGCCATGTAATGCCAGAAAAATAAAACACGGTGGGTGCCACCGGCGAAACGTGAGCCATAGACAACGTCGGCGCGACCATCGAGAATGGGTTTAATGAGTTTGGGATAATCAGCCGGATCATATTCAAGATCAGCATCTTGAATGAGAAGGATGTCGCCGGTGGCGTGTTGGAGACAGGTGCGAATTGCGGCGCCTTTACCGCGATTAATCGGATGAGAAAAACATTTTATGTCAGGCGCGCCGGTGAAGCGTTTGAGAATTTCTGCCGTACCATCGGTGGAGGAATCGTCCACGAGAATTATCTCTTTTGCAAGAGCGCCGGTATCAGCAGCGCGAACGCGGCGAATAATTTCTTCGATGGTTTTGATTTCGTTGAAGACCGGAATCAGAATTGAAATGCTGTGAAATTTTTCAGACATAATGAAAAGTATAGCGGTAAATATTGTTGGAACAACTCAAAAAACACCAATAAATAAAGGGTTCCGGTGGGGATATAAAAAATTTGAAAATAATTGTTGCATTCATCGGCGGCTCCGGCTATTTTGCACGTCCCTTCGGAAAATAAGGTTTTAGACGAGGGGCTTGACAGGCGGTTACAGACGGAGTAAGTAGAAGGAAGCTTGCGAGTGTAGTACAGAAAGTTCTTTCGGATCGAATACCGAAAATTTGTAGAGCGGAGCTATCCCGTATGTAGGCGGGAAACAGTCGGCAGTTAGTCATCAGCGTTCAGTCAATGAACTGAGTGTTGATCAACTGAAAGCAGATTGTTACGCGCCGCCTTGATGGTGGTGCGTTTTGTTCTTTGAGAATTGAAATGTGCGATGCGTGAGAGCCCACGTTTCTCCGATGCAAATCGGAAAAACTATGAGTGAAGTATAACAGATCAACCATGAGCCTATGGTTGATCGACCTCGAAGTGATTTGAGGTAACTCAACGTGCGATCGATCAGGTCTGTGAAGGTCTGAAAGATTATTTAACGGAGAGTTTGATTCTGGCTCAGAACGAACGCTGGCGGCGTGGATAAGACATGCAAGTCGAACGAAACACTTTGCGTAGCAATATGTAAGGTGTTAAGTGGCGAAAGGGTGCGTAACACGTAGCTATCTACCTTCAAATGGGGGATAACGCCGAGAAATCGGTGCTAATACCGCATGTGACTGAAAAGTTAAAACTGGGGATCGTAAGACCTGGTGTTTGAAGATGAGGCTGCGGCCTATCAGGTAGTTGGCGGGGTAATGGCCCACCAAGCCTAAGACGGGTAGCTGGTCTGAGAGGACGACCAGCCACACTGGAACTGAGACACGGTCCAGACACCTACGGGTGGCAGCAGTCGAGGATTTTTCTCAATGGGGGAAACCCTGAAGGAGCGACGCCGCGTGAGGGATGAAGGTCTTCGGATCGTAAACCTCTGTCATCTGGGAACAATGCTGTTCACCTAATACGTGAACAGTTGATAGTACCGGAAGAGGAAGCAGTGGCTAACTCTGTGCCAGCAGCCGCGGTAATACAGAGACTGCAAGCGTTGTTCGGATTCATTGGGCGTAAAGGGTCCGCAGGCGGTCGGTTAAGTCGGATGTGAAATCTCACAGCCTAACTGTGATAGGTCATTCGAAACTAGCCGGCTAGAGGAGTGGAGAGGAGATTGGAATTGCTGGTGTAGCAGTGAAATGCGTAGATATCAGCAAGAACACCGGTGGCGAAGGCGAATCTCTGGACACTTCCTGACGCTCAGGGACGAAAGCCAGGGGAGCAAACGGGATTAGATACCCCGGTAGTCCTGGCCCTAAACGGTGCTTACTTGGTGTGCGGGGAGTCGACCCCCTGCGTGCCGCAGCTAACGCGATAAGTAAGCCGCCTGGGAAGTACGACCGCAAGGTTAAAACTCAAAGAAATTGACGGGGGCCCGCACAAGCGGTGGAGCATGTGGCTTAATTCGATGCAACGCGAAGAACCTTACCTGGCCTTGACATCTATCACGAAAATCGGTGAAAGCCGGTGACGGCCCGAAAGGGTGCAGGGGATAGACAGGTGCTGCATGGTTGTCGTCAGCTCGTGTCGTGAGATGTTGGCTTAAGTGCCGCAACGAGCGCAACCCTTGTGTTTAGTTGCCTACGCAAGTAGGATCTCTAAACAGACTGCCTCGCTTTAAACGAGGAGGAAGGTGGGGATGACGTCAAATCAGTATGGCCCTTACGGCCAGGGCTGCACACGTGCTACAATGCTCGGTACAGAGGGATGCAAGACCGCGAGGTGGAGCAAATCCCAGAAAACCGAGCCCAGTTCAGATTGGAGGCTGCAACTCGCCTCCATGAAGCCGGAATCGCTAGTAATGGCGTATCAGCTACGACGCCGTGAATACGTTCCCGGGCCTTGTACACACCGCCCGTCACATCATGGAAGCGGTCTGCACCCGAAGTCGCTGCGTTAACCGCAAGGAAACAGGCGCCGAAGGTATGGATCGTGACTGGGATGAAGTCGTAACAAGGTAGCCGTAGGGGAACCTGCGGCTGGATCACCTCCTTTCTAAGGAGACCTTGAGTTAGGGCTTCGGCCGCTAACTCGGAAATCCTAGGTCGAATCCAGTTACACGTAAGTGTGACTAGGACGCTCGATCGCATCGCACAATTCAGTTCTCAATAACAATTGTTCTTTTGAAAATGTGAAGTACTGGAAGAAATGCCTTTTGAGGTATAGCCCAGACGAGAGCTTAATCGATTGGCTGAAGTCCATTTGGGGCCGTAGCTCAATTGGCTAGAGCGCCTGCTTTGCAAGCAGGAGGTCACGAGTTCAACTCTCGTCGGCTCCACCAGTTTTCAACTGGGCAAGACGCCCTCGGAGGGCGCGTAGCTCAGTTGGTTAGAGCATGCGCTTGATAAGCGCAGGGTCGGAGGTTCAAATCCTCCCGCGCCCACCAGTTTTCACAAAATGATTTGGGTTGTCACACAGGTGGCGATTCAGTTCTTTGATAATTGCATACAGGTTGTTGGGTAAACAACTACAACAATGCTGAGAATATTCAGTCTGGTAATCGAAAGAGAATCAGACGGAAAAGTTTGTGATCAAGCTACTAAGAGCGCAGGGTGAATGCCTTGGCGACAAGAGGCGAAGAAGGACGTAGTAAGTTGCGATAAGCCACGGGGAGCGGCAAGCACGCTTTGATCCGTGGATCTCCGAATGGGGGAACCCAGCGGAAGTAATATTCCGTTACAGTGGGCTGAATACATAGGCCCATTTGAGCCAAACCCGGTGAAGTGAAACATCTCAGTAACCGGAGGAAAAGAAAGAGCACATCGATTCCCTAAGTAGTGGCGAGCGAAATGGGAACAGCCTAAACCGAGGTACTTGTACTTCGGGGTTGCGGGACCGTAATGTGGTACACAAAGAGTTAGTCGAAGCTTCTGGAAAGTTGCTCCATAGAGGGTGAGAGACCCGTAGACGAAAACTTAATGTGACCTAACGGCATCCCAAGTAAGACGGCACACGTGAAACGTTGTCTGAATCCGCGCCGACCACGGCGTAAGGCTAAATACTACTTGTCGACCGATAGTGAACTAGTACCGTGAGGGAAAGGTGAAAAGAACCCTTGTTAAGGGAGTTAAAAGAACCTGAAACCCTGTGCTTACAATGTGTCATAGCCTGGTAGCAATACCGGGTGATGGCCTGCCTTTTGCATAATGAGTCTGCGAGTTATTGTCAGTGGCAAGGCTAAGTCGGGTAGGACCGACGCAGCCACAGCGAAAGCGAGTCTGAATAGGGCGACCAGTCGCTGGCAATAGACCCGAAGCGGAGGTGATCTACGCTTGGCCAGGTTGAAGTTTGGGTAACACCAAATGGAGGACCGAACTCGTGAATGTTGAAAAATTCTGAGATGAGCTGAGTGTAGGAGCGAAAGACTAAACAAACCCCGTCATAGCTGGTTCTCCCCGAAATATATTGAGGTATAGCGTCCGGCCACTAGCGCGTGGAGGTAGAGCACTGAATGGGATAGGAGCCTTACCGGGCTACCGAATCCAATCAAACTCCGAATACCACGTTGCACTACCCGGGCAGTCAGACAGTGGGGGATAAGCTTCATTGTCGAGAGTGAAACATAAACAGACTATCAGCTAAGGTGCCTAAATTACGTTTAGTGGAAAGGATGTGAGGTTACTAAAACAGTGAGGATGTTGGCTTAGAGGCAGCCATCATTTAAACAGTGCGTAACAGCTGACTCATCGAGTGATCTCGCGCCGAAAATGATTGGCGATCAAACGTAATACCGAAGCTATGGATTCATTAAGTCTTCGGACATAATGAGTGGTAGGGGAGCGTTCTTAATGCGTCGAAGCGGGAAGGTGACTGAACGTGGAGCGTTAAGAAGTGAGAATGCAGACACGAGTAGCGATAAAGCCGGTTAAATTCCGGCTCGCCGTAAACCTAAGGTTTCCTGGGGAAGGTTCGTCCGCCCAGGGTTAGTCGGGACCTAAGTCGAGGCCGTAAGGCGTAGATGATGGACAGATGGTTAATATTCCATCACCACCTTGGCTTAAGCTGTTAGGAACCCAGAAGGGAATGCGAATCACCGATTGAAAATGGTGGTCAATACCGCAGGAATGCGGAGTTGGACGTGGCGACTACGGTCAAAGCGGATTCGTTAATACCACGCTGGCAAGAAAAGCCTAGCAGTGTTCACCAGGGTGCCCGTACCGTAAACCGACACAGGTGGGTGAGAAGAGTATTCTCAGGCGCGTGAGTTAAATCTCTCTAAGGAACTCGGCACATTAGCCCCGTAACTTCGGAAGAAGGGGCGCCCCGGATCGTCAGATTATATCAAAGCGAACTGGGGCCGCAGTGAAAGGCGCTCTGCGACTGTTTAACAAAAACACAGCTCTGTGCGAATTCGCAAGAAACTGTATACAGAGTGACAAGTGACCAATGCGGAAAGATTAAGGCAAGGGGTCAGCCGTAAGGCGAAGCTCTGAACCCAAGTCCCCGTGAATGTCGGCCGTAACTATAACGGTCCTAAGGTAGCGAAATTCCTTGTCGGGTAAGTTCCGACCTGCACGAATCTTGTAACGAAAGAGCGACTGTCTCGGAGAGAGGCTCAGCGAAACTGTAGTTGCGGTGAAGATGCCGCATACCCGCAGTAGGACGGAAAGACCCCATGCACCTTTACTGTAAGCTGATATTGGATTGTGTTGTGTGATACGTAGCGTAGGTGGAAGCCTTTGATGCCGAGCTTTCGGGTTCGGCGGAGGCGCCAATGAAACACCACTTTTCGCTCATTACGATTCTAACCTCGTGCCGTCATCCGGCCGAGGGACCGTGTCAGCGGGTCAGTTTGACTGGGGCGGTTTCCTCCCAAAAAGTAACGGAGGAGTGCGAAGCTTGGCTCAACTTGGTTGGCAATCAAGTGTTGAGGATACGGCTATAAGCCAGGCTCACTGCGAGACCTACAAGTCGAGCAGATGCGAAAGCAGGCCCGAGTGATCCGGCGGTTGAAAGTGGAATTGCCGTCGCTCATCGGACAAAAGGTACGCTGGGGATAACAGGCTTATCGGTTCCAAGAGTTCACATCGACGAACCGGTTTGGCACCTCGATGTCGACTCATCACATCCTGGGGCTGGAGAAGGTCCCAAGGGTCCGGCTGTTCGCCGGTTAAAGTGGTACGCGAGTTGGGTTCAGAACGTCGTGAGACAGTTCGGTCCTTATCCACTGTGGGCGCAGCAGACGTGAGGGATTTGTTCCTTAGTACGAGAGGACCGGGAACAACGCACCTCCAGTATTCCGGTTATTCTGTCAAGAGTAGCGCCGGGTAGCTGTGTGCGGAAATGATAAGCGCTGAAAGCATCTAAGCGCCAAGCATTTCCCAAGATTACGTCTGACGGATCGCAAGATCCCTAAAGGCTCGGGGAAGACTACCCCGTTGATAGGCCAGGTGTGTAAACGCAGCAATGCGTGAGCTGACTGGTACTAATTAGCCGTGAGGCTTGATCACTTAAATTTTCCCGAAAGGGAGGATTAGTGATTTACAAACCAGCAAAGTCGAAGTTGCCAATACCTGTATGCAATAATCAGAGAATTATGTTCTTTAAAATTTAATTTTCCTGGTGGCATTACCGCAGTGGTCCCACCCGTTCCCATTCCGAACACGGACGTGAAACGCTGCAGGGCCGATGGTAGTGCCTGTATAGCTTGCGCGAGAGTAGGTCGCCGCCAGGGTAAATTTAAAAGGCGTGCTGAATTTTCAGCACGCCTTTTTTCTTTCCAAAATTTCACAACCAACTTTTATGAGTTGTGTTACCTTTTCTACCGAAATGATTAAAATTGATCTCCACATGCACACCGGTGAAGACCCGTATGATGGTTTATCCTACCCGGCAACCGCGTTGATTGACAAAGCTGCCGCATTTGGCTATGGCGCGATTGCCATCACGCTTCACGACAAAGTGCTGGAAGACGAACGCTATTTCGAATATGCCCGGCAGAAAGGCGTGTTACTGATTCGCGCCGTCGAGTGGACGATTCAGAATTTGGACGTGTTGTTGTACAACGTCACGCAGCGCGAAGTGGATGCGATTCGTAGCTTCGAAGATTTGCGTGCCTTCCGGCGGGCCAAGGGCGATGACATTTTGGTGATTGCGCCGCATCCATTTTATCCGGTGCACCAAAGCCTCCGTCACCGACTAATCGAACACATTGATTTATTTGACGCCATCGAACACGCGCAACTGCATTTGCCGTGGCTGAACTTCAACCCACGCGCCATCCGCGTGGCGCAGCAATACCGGAAACCCATTGTCGCCAACTCTGACGCGCACAATCTCTGGATGTTTGGCCGGCACTACACGCTGGTGGATGCGATGCCGGAAGTTCCTGCCATCTTCGCCGCGATCCGGCAAGGCCGGCTGGAATGGCACAGCCCGCCGGTCACCGTTTGGGAATGCCTGAAAATGTTCGTGGTGGAGCCGGTGCTCCACCGGAAGAAACACCGGATCGTCAGCAGTTTTCCCGCTCAATCGGCAAAGTAAATTGCCAACCGTTTCGGGCCGTGCGCGCCCATCACTAGAATTTTCTCAATGTCGCCGGTGCGACTGGGGCCGGTAATTACGCACAGATTGCTCGGCCAATGCTGGTCGTAGCGTTGATGCCAGAGCGCCAACGCGGCAGTGAGATCGGGGACGAGTTGGTCGCGGCGCGCAATCACCAGGTGCACGGGCGGCAAGACTGACAACGCGCGGCCGCCGGCACTGGGCGTGCAGATGGCAATGCTGCCGGTGCGTGCGAGCAGGCAATCGCAGCCGGTCACACCGAGGTCAGCTTGCCGGACATCGGCATTGCTGGCGACTTCGGGAACGTCACTCGCAATCTTGGCAAAGCCAGCGAGGAACGACGGCAGGTCGGTGATGATTTCGCCTTTGAGCGCGATGAACTCTTCCCGGAACCGTCCTTCAAGGTCGGTGACCGGCGAGAAGATGGGGGCATCGGTTGGCGCTTGTGGCCGGTGCGCTTCTGTGCGCAACGCGGTGCGAACGCGGGCGAGAATGCTTTCGCGGGCGGCGTTCATTGTTGATTCCACCATTGTCGGAAAGTTTGTTGCGGCGGCTCCGGTAAGTCGCGCGTTTCTGTCCACGGTTTACCAAAGCCGAGGCGGATGCCGAGTCGTGCGAATTTACCGGCGAAAACGTAACGCTCCGGCGATTGCAAAATCCAGAGCCAGAGTTTGAAGGCGAGGCGTTGGAGCGGATTGTCGAGCTTGCCGGCGATGGCGTCGCGACGGTTGTGGAGGAGATGATGGTGCAGGTCAATCCGCACCGGGCAGACATCCGTGCAGGAACCGCAAAGCGAACTAGCAAAGGACAAGTGCGACCATTCTTCCGCACCGCGCAAACGCGGTGTGAGGACGGAACCAATCGGGCCTTGATAAGTGGTGGCGTAAGTGTGGCCGCCGATGGTTTTGTAAACTGGGCAGGTATTCAAGCATGCGCCGCAGCGAATGCAATGCAACACATCGCGCATTTCCGGATTGGCCAGTAATTTTGTCCGGCCGTTGTCGAGGAGGATGACGTGGAATTCAGTCGGGCCATCGGGCTCGCCGTCGCGACGCGGACCACCGACGAGCGTGCTGTAACTGGTGAGCGCCTGACCGGTGCCGCTGGTACAGAGTAGTGGCCAGAATAATCCGAGATCGCTCATTCGCGGAATTAATTTCTCGATACCGGCAATGGCGACATGGATGCGCGGCAGCGAAACGGTGAGGCGGCCGTTGCCTTCGTTGGTGGTGAGGGCAATCATGCCGGTGTCGGCGATGAGAAAATTTGCGCCGGTAATACCCATGTCGGCGGTGAGAAAGTGTTGCCGGAGTTGCTCGCGCGCGACCATCGTCAATTCTTCCGCCGGAGCATCGAGCGGCGTGCCGAAGCGCTCGTTGAAATCTTTGGCGATGTCGGCTTTACTTAGGTGCATGACCGGCGTGACGATGTGGTAGGGCGGTTCGTTGCGGAGTTGGCAGATGTATTCGCCGAGGTCGGTCTCGACCGGTTGGATGCCGGCGGCTTCAAGCGCGGGGTTGAGGTGGATTTCCTCGGTCGTCATGGATTTGGCTTTGACGACTTTGCGGACGCCGTGTTGTCGGGCGAGTGTTAAAACGATTTGACGGGCTTGCTCGGCGTCTTCAGCCCAGTGGACATGGCCGCCGTTGGCGAGGACGTTGCGCTCAAATTGCTCGAGGTACCGGTCGAGGTGGTTAATTGTTTCAAATTTAATTTGCGCGGCGCGAGACCGGGTGTTTTGCCAATCGGCGAACTTGTCTTTACCTCTAGCGACACCAACATCGTAGCTGGAAATATTTTTCTGGATGATTGCGCGATGTCGGAGATCGGTGGCTTTGGCGGCGGCGGCGTTGGAGAATTGTTGCGCAGTGTTCATTGCGCGGCCAACACTTCTGCTAGCGAAATAGTTTTGATTGGAAATTTTTTGCGGCGCAGGCCGCCGCCGATTTGCATCAGACAACTAGAATCGGCGCTGATGACATACTCGGCACCGGTGCGCTGGATGGATTCAATTTTCACTTCATCCATCGCAAACGACACGAGCGGGAACTTGACTGAGAATGTGCCGCCGAACCCGCAGCAGGTTTCGGCTTGATCCATTTCGATGAGTTCGAGATCGCGGACGTGCCGGAGGAGTTGCCGGGGTTCGTCTTTCAAGCGGAGTTCGCGCAGGCTGTGACAGGAATCGTGGTAGGTGACTTTCGCCGGGAACCGCGCGCCGACGTCGGTGACGCCGAGTTTTCGGACGAGGAATTCGCCGAACTCGAAAGTGTTGGCGGTGACCGGTGTGGCCGCGCCGAGGAGTTGGGGATAATTGTTCCGCACCATCGAGGTGCAGGAACCGGATGGACAGACGATCGCGTCGTAGCCGTCAAAAACTTTCAGATAGCGCTGGGCGAGTTCGCGGGCTTCGGGCCAGTAGCCGGTATTAAAGGCCGGTTGGCCGCAACAAGTTTGTTCCGCCGGGAACTCAGCGGTAATTTTGAGCCGTCGCAGGACAGTCACCATTGCTTTGCCGACTTCGGGATAAAGTTGGTCAATGAAACATGGAATGAATAGACCGACGCGCATTACCACCTAGACTAGGGGCTACATGAACGCACGACAAGCGGAAATTTTTATGAAAATAATTTAAAATCAGTGTTGACAGATTTTTGGCGAACGATATAGTCACGACTCGTTAGTAGTAGGAAGGTTCGGACATAATTTAATAAGTACGGTTGAATTCCGTTGCTCGTGATTTATAAAAAGTTACGAGAATGGGATTTTTTACCGTCTTTTTGTTTTGCAGTTTTAGTAGGCGAGCAGCGAGAGGGAAAGTCGACCTCGATGATAGCAGGGCGGTAGGCGAAGAGAGTTTGCCCACGTAGCTCAGTTGGTAGAGCACGTCCTTGGTAAGGACGAGGTCATCGGTTCAAACCCGATCGTGGGCTCCAGATTTAATAAAACGACGTTCAATCAACAAGTAAAACGGAGAATAGCATGGCAAAAGATAAATTCGAGCGCACAAAGCCACATGCGAATGTGGGAACGATTGGTCACATTGACCATGGTAAAACAACTTTGACAGCTTCGCTGTTGGCAACCTTGTCAAAACAAGGGAAGGCTACAGTGAAGAGCTATGCCGATATTGCCAAAGGCGGTACAGTTCGTGACGATACGAAGACGGTCACGATTGCTGCGGCACACGTTGAATACGAGTCGGATAAGCGGCACTATGCACACGTCGACTGCCCTGGCCATGCTGATTATGTTAAGAACATGATTACCGGCGCCGCGCAGATGGACGGTGCAGTTCTTGTTGTTAGTGCTGCTGACGGCCCAATGCCGCAGACGCGCGAGCATATTTTGCTGGCTCGCCAAGTCGGCGTCCCGGCAATCGTTGTGGCATTGAACAAGGTTGATTTGGTGGATGATCCGGACTTGTTGGAGTTGGTGGAAATGGAAATCCGCGATTTGCTGAACAAGTATCAATTTCCTGGTGACACGACGCCAATCGTGCGTGTCTGCGCTAGTAAGGCGTTGGCGGGAGATCCGGAGGCTGAGAAGGGGATTCTCGCGCTAGTTCAGGCGATTGATGATTTTATCCCGCAGCCGGTTCGTGAAACTGATAAGCCTTTCTTGATGCCGGTCGAAGACGTATTCTCAATCACCGGTCGTGGAACGGTGGCAACAGGACGCGTGGAACGTGGTACGATTAAAGTTGGCGACGAAGTTGAAATTGTTGGTTTGCGCGACACGACGAAGTCAGTTGTGACCGGCGTTGAAATGTTCCGCAAATTGTTGGACCGGGCGGAAGCTGGTGACAACATCGGTGCGTTGCTGCGCGGTATTGAAAAAGACGGGATTGAACGCGGTCAGGTTATTGCCAAGCCAGGTTCTATCACGCCGCATAAGAAATTTAAGGCAGAAGTTTACGTTCTGTCCAAAGACGAAGGTGGTCGTCATACGCCATTCTTCACCAAGTACCGGCCGCAATTTTATTTCCGCACAACGGACGTTACCGGTCAGGTGACGTTGGCGGCGGGTGTTGAAATGGTTATGCCGGGCGACAACGTGAATGTTGAAGTTGAACTCATCACGCCAATCGCGATGGAAAAGACGATGCGTTTCGCGATTCGCGAAGGCGGTCGAACTGTCGGCGCGGGCCGAGTAACAGAAATTCTGGAGTAACCGGTCAATGCCGAGGGAATTAATCACGCTGGCCTGCACCGAGTGCAAGAGTCGCAACTACGTTTCGACTAAGAATAAAAAGGGGCAACCCACCGGTCGCTTAGAGTTGCGGAAGTTTTGTGCGAAATGTGGCAAGCATATCATGCATCGCGAACAGAAGTAGTCGCGATGGGAACAGCGGTTCTGTTGGATACGCCAGTAGCTCAATTGGCAGAGCGACGGTCTCCAAAACCGTAGGTTGGGGGTTCAAGTCCCTCCTGGCGTGCCAGCCCAGGTTAGCACTTGAGAGAATTTAATGGACGAAACTAAAAAGCCGAATCTCGTTGTCAAAACGAAGACGTTCTTTGCGGAGGTCGTGACGGAGTTGAAAAAATCCGCCTGGCCGACGCGTAAGGAATTGCTCGACTCGACCTTGGTCGTGATTACGACGATGTTGATTCTTGGCATATTTGTGGCGGTGGCGGACTTGGTGTTCGTCAAGATTATTGGAGCGCTGACTAAGTCGGCTTAAGAATGATCATGGTGGAACAAGAAACCAAATCTGAATTCCAGTGGTTCGTGTTGCACACGTTGTCCGGCCAAGAGAATAAGGTCAAGGACAGCATTGAAAAGCGACTCAAGATTGATGAGATGGATGACCTGATTAAGCAGGTACTCATTCCAACTGAAAAAGTTGCAGAAGTTAAAAAAGGCAAAAAGACCACCAGCACTCGGAAGTTTTACCCCGGTTATATTCTTGTTCACATGAAGTTGCTTGATGAAAAAGGCCGGTTACTCGACCGGCCATGGTATTTCATCCGCGACACGCCCGGTCTCATTGGGTTCATCGGTGGTGACCGACCGGTGCCCTTGAAGATGGATGAGGTCAATAGCATTCTTTCGCAAATTGAAGAGCGGCAAGATAAGGCGACACCGAAGGTGGCATTTGAAAAGGGCGAGACCATCAAGGTGACCGACGGACCATTCCAAAACTTTACAGGCGTGATCGACGAAATCGATCCGTCGCGCGGCAAACTCAAAATTTCGGTTTCAATTTTCGGGCGTTCAACCCCGGTGGAGCTGGAGTATTGGCAAGCGGAGAGGGCATAACATGGCATCAGGCAAACCAGTTACCGGTATTATTAAACTTCAGATTCCAGCCGGTCAGGCGAATCCGGCGCCACCGGTCGGTCCGGCGCTCGGTCAGCAGGGCGTTAACATCATGGCGTTCTGCAAAGAATTTAACGCCGCGACGCAAAAGCAAGCCGGCTTGATTTTGCCGGTCATTATCACGGTCTACAAAGACAAGACATTCACTTTCATTCTCAAATCACCACCGGCAAGCGTATTGTTGAAGAAAGCTGCCGGGATTGCGACGGCGAGTGGCGTGCCGAACCGGACGAAGGTTGGCAAGGTGACGAAGAAGCAAGTTTTAGAAATTGCCAAGACGAAGATGGCCGACCTCAATGCGAAAGACGATGAGGGTGCTTGCCGGATTATTGCCGGCACGGCGCGGAGTATGGGCATCGACGTCATCGATTAGTGAAACCAACGCGGGAGGTCGCCAGTCGGGTGGCCGTTTGTACTGCAACAAAGGAAAAGAAAAATGGCAAAGCACGGTAAACGTTATACGGCAGCGCTGAAATTGGTGGACCCAAAGCGCAATTATAAACTCGGCGAAGCTGTCGAGTTGTTGAAGCAGCTGCCGAAACCAAAATTTGATGAGACCGTTGAGCTGGATTTTAAGCTCGGCGTAGATCCGAAACAAAGCGACCAGATGGTGCGCGGAACGACTCCGCTGCCGCATGGCTCCGGTAAGAAAGTACGCGTGGTGGTGTTCGCAAAAGGCGCGGCAGCATTGGCGGCAAAAGAAGCCGGTGCGGATCAAGTTGGTTTTGAAGAATTGGTGAAGCAAGTGCAGACCGGCTGGACGGATTTCGATGTTGCGATTGCGACGCCGGAAGCGATGCAAGAAGTCCGAAAGCTCGGTAAGCAACTCGGTCCGAAAGGACTGATGCCGAACCCGAAGACCGGTACAGTGACTGACGACGTGGCGAAAGCCATTGCGGAAGTCAAAGCAGGTCGAGTGGAATTTAAGATGGACAAAGCCGGTAACATACACGTCGCGTTTGGCAAATTGTCATTTGAGGCGAAAGCGATTGAAGAGAATGGTCGAGCAATCATCAGCGCGCTGATGCATGCGAAGCCGTCCAGTTCAAAGGGCAAGTTTATCGAGAGCTGCACGCTGTCCAGCACGATGAGCCCTGGGCTGAGCATTGACACGCACGAATTTGCGCCGAGCACAACGTAGGCTGGTCAGGATTACCAATGAGAGCTGAGAAAAAACAGATTGTTGATGACTTAAGCAAGCAAGTCGGTGCGTCGCCGTTTGTGTTGATTACCGACTACACGAAAATGACGGTGACGGAGTTCGCTTCGTTGCGCAAGAAGTTGCGTGGGGCGCACGCCGAATGCCATGTCGTGAAGAACTCGATGCTCCGGCACGCCGCGAAGGAAGCCGGTCTCGGTGAGTTTGATAGCGTGCTCGCTGGGATGACCGCAGTGGTCATCGGTAGTGCGAAGGCCGATGTGAGCGCGACGGCGAAAATTTTGAAGGAGTTCACCAAGGCCACCGAAAAAGGCAAGGTGAAACTCGGCGTAATGGGTAAGCAAGTTCTGCAACCTGCCGACGTGGATGTCGTGGCTGAATTGCCATCGCTCGACGTCTTGCGTGGACAGTTGGTGGGCTTGCTCCAAACGCCGGCCACGCGGATCGCCGTTGTTGTCGGCGCGCCGGCCAGTCAACTTGCGCGCGTCATTCAGGCGCACGCAGACAAAGAAGCTGCCGCTCAACCAGCGGCGGCGTAACCGGTTCCTCGTCGAGCCGCCGGCTGGCGGTTTCAAATGCTTCGTAGCTGCGAGGCGCGACGATACCAGAAAAAGGAAAAGAAAATGGCAGCAGACTTAGATCAAATCGTAGAGCAGTTGAGTGGGTTGACGGTGATTGAAGCCGCACAACTTTCGAAAAAATTGGAAGAAAAATGGGGCGTGAGCGCCGCGGCTCCGGTCGCAGCAGCAGCCGCTCCAGTCGCCGGTGGCGCGGCTCCGGCAGCGGAAGCTAAGACGACATTTGACGTCGTGTTGAAAGAAGCCGGTGCGAACAAGATTGGCGTGATTAAAGAAGTTCGCGCGATGACCAGCCTCGGCTTGAAAGAAGCCAAGGATTTGGTTGAAGGCGCGCCGAAGACTGTGAAAGAAGGCGTTAGCAAGGAAGAAGCCGAAGAGCTGAAAAAGAAGCTCGAAGCGGCCGGTGCTAAAGTCGAATTGAAGTAGTCGGAGTTCGTTGTTGTTTTGTTGTGTGTGTCGGGGTAGAGGCAACTCTGCCCCGACACCAAACTAAAGTAGTTGACCAAGCCGCAAGGCCGAGGAAATCAGAATGCGCGAGCGCAAATATTACGGCAAATTGGGAGATGTGATTGAGCCACCTCAACTGATTGAGGCGTTGCTCAAATCCTACGAGGAATTTTTGCAAGCCAACGTACCGGTGAGTCGCCGGAAACCTGTTGGGCTGCAGACGGTCTTCAAAGAAGTGTTCCCAATCGAGAGCTATGACGGGCAAGCCACGCTTGATTTTGTCGATTATCAAATCGGCGATGTGAAGTTGTCGTGGTTAGATGCATTGAGCGAAGGCATTACTTTCAGCGCGCCGTTGCATGTCACCTTCCGCCTCAAAGATGCCAGCGGAACAAAGGAAGAAAAAGTGTACATGGGCGAAATTCCGCTCATGACACCTTCCGGTAGTTTCGTCATCAATGGCGCTGAGCGTGTCATCGTCAGTCAGCTCCACCGTTCGCCTGGTATTTGTTTTGAATCAACTATTCACACCTCCGGTAAGGTGTTGTTTGGTTTTCGAATTATTCCAGACCGTGGCACTTGGCTCGAGTGTCAATTCGACCAAAATGATTTACTGAATGTTTATCTGGATCGCCGTCATCGTCGCCGGAAATTCCTTGTTACCACGTTCCTTCGGACGCTTGGCTATGGCAAAGACGAAGATATTCTCAAACTTTTTTATCAGATTGAAGATGTGAAGTTGAAAGACTTCACCACCGGTGAAGAAGAAAGCACAAAAGTTCTTATCGCCGACGTTGAGGACAAAGAAAAAGGCGTGGTTGTCGCACGCGCTTTCGAGCCGTTGACTAAAAATATTTGTCGGCAGCTTCAAGACCTCGGAATCGACAAAGTTAAAGTTGTGGATACCGTGGTGGATGATGGCGTGATTATTAAGTGTCTCAAGAAAGATCCAACCAAGGATACCGAAGAGGCGCTCAAAGATATTTACCGTCGGCTCCGTCCTGGAGATCCGCCCACTGTGGCGAATGCGAATGCGCTCATCAAGCGTTTGTTTTTTGATGCGCGCCGGTACGACCTCGGTCGCGTCGGTCGGTACAAGATTAATCAGAAGCTCAACCGGAGCGTCGACCTTGAAAGTCGAATTCTTGAAAAAGAAGATTTGATCGAAGCAATCCGGTACGTCACGAATTTGAAAAAGGGCGAAGGTTCGGTGGATGACATTGATCATCTCGGTAGCCGCCGGTTGCGGTGCGTCGGCGAATTGCTCGCTAACCAATGCCGAATCGGGTTAGCCCGGACCGAACGTGTCGTCAAAGAGCGTATGACGTTGTTTGATGTGACCACCAACTCGATGACGCCGCAGGCACTCGTGAATCCGAAGGCGCTGTCAGCGGTGGTTCGTGATTTCTTTGGTCGTAGTCAATTGAGTCAGTTCATGGATCAGACCAATCCGCTTAGCGAGATGACGCACAAACGGCGTCTCTCTGCCCTCGGGCCGGGCGGCCTCTCACGCGACCGGGCAGGTTTTGAAGTTCGTGACGTGCATCCGTCGCATTACGGACGCATTTGTCCGATTGAAACACCTGAAGGTCCGAACATTGGTTTGATCAGCGCGATGTCGATTTATTGCCGAATCAATGAATTTGGTTTCATTGAAACACCGTACCGGAAGGTCAAGGATGGACGGGTGACGGGGCAGATTGATTATCTGACTGCTGACCAAGAAGAAAATTATGTTGTCGCACAGGCGAATATCGCAGTGGACAGCAAAGGTAATTTCCAAACCCAGAAGGCATCGTGCCGGTACAAAGGCGACTTCATCGAAGTCGAACCAGAGCGCGTGCATTACATGGACGTTTCGCCGAAGCAATTGGTTTCAGTTGCCGCCGGTTTGATTCCATTCCTTGAGCATGACGACGCAAATCGTGCGTTGATGGGCTCGAACATGCAACGTCAAGCAGTGCCGTTGTTGCAGAGCGAAGCACCGTTCGTCGGAACTGGTCTCGAAGGTTTGATTGCGCGGGATTCGAAGGTTTGTATCCTCGCAGATGAAGCCGGCGTTGTCGCATCGGTTACGGCACAACGAATCGTGATTACGAAAAACGGCGAGATGCCAGACGGTAAGCGAAAGTTGGTGACGGATTCCGAAAATCATCTTTGGGTGTACGAACTGCGGAAGTTCATGCGCTCGAATGCCGGTACCTGTTTTAACCAGAAACCGATTATTAAAGTCGGTGATAAAATTAAAAAGGGCCAAGTTCTCGCGGATGGACCAGCGTGTGACGGTGGCGAATTAGCGCTCGGACGGAATGCGCTTGTGGCGTTCATGCCGTGGTGCGGTTACAACTTTGAAGACGCGATTCTTGTCAATGAGAAGCTCATCAAAGAAGACACATACACTTCGATTCATGTTGAAGAATATGAATGCGGTGCTCGCGATACCAAGCTCGGGCCGGAAGAAATTACGCGCGACATACCGAATGTTGGCGAAGAAGCGTTGAAAAATTTGGGTCACGACGGCGTCATTCGTATCGGCGCAGAAGTGAAGCCAGGCGATATTCTTGTCGGTAAAATTACGCCGAAGGGTGAAACCGAACTCGCGCCGGAAGAACGATTGCTTCGTGCGATTTTCGGTGAAAAAGCGGCGGACGTAAAAGATACGTCGCTGCGCGTGCCCTCCGGTAGTTATGGGATTGTGATGGACGTGAAGGTTTCGTCCCGGACGGAATTGGCGAAGCCGAAATTTACGCAGACTGAACTGCGCCGGCAACGCAAGACGATTGAAGACGATTACAAAACTAAGTCGACGGAACTCCGCGAAGAATTGACCGATAAGTTGTCGAATATTCTGCTTGGTGAAAAGATTCCATTGGACGTGGTGAATAGCGAAACCGGCGAAATTATTATTCCGGCGAATCGCAAAATTACGAAGACGTTGCTCCGGAAGCTTTCAACGGTGTACGACCGAATTGAAATCGATCCGTCGCCGATTCGGATTAAGATTCGCGAAATCATTGGCGAGTTTGAACACCGGTTCAGTGAAATGGAACTGGAACACGACCGGAAAACAGAACAAATCGAATCCGGTGAAGATGTCGATCCGGGAATTATCAAGCAGGTGAAAGTTTATATTGCTAGTAAGCGTAAGCTTGGCGTTGGCGATAAGATGGCGGGCCGTCATGGTAACAAGGGTGTTATCGCGAAAATTCTACCGGAAGAAGATATGCCGTTCCTCATTGACGGTCAGCCGGTGGATATTGTTTTGAATCCGCTCGGCGTGCCAAGTCGTATGAACGTCGGTCAGGTGTTGGAAACGCACCTCGGTGTTGCGGCGAAGGCGCTTGGTTTTAATTTCACGTCACCGGTGTTTGATGGTGTGACGGAAAAAGAAATCAAAGACATGCTGCATGAAACGAAGAAGTCACCGGGATTTGAGTGGGTGACAATGCACGGTAAGACGCGGCTCTATGACGGTCGGACCGGCGATACGTTCGATCAGGAAGTTGTGGTCGGTTATATTTATATGCTGAAGCTGCACCATTTGGTGGCAGACAAGATTCATGCGCGGGCGGTTGGACCGTACTCGTTGGTGACGCAGCAGCCGCTGGGCGGTAAGGCGCAATACGGCGGCCAACGTTTCGGTGAAATGGAAGTCTGGGCGATGGAAGCCTACGGCGCGGCCTATGCGTTGCAGGAATTGCTGACGGTTAAATCTGATGATGTGCAAGGGCGCACGCGGATTTATGAATCGATTGTGAAGGGTGAAAATACACTCGAAGCCGGAACACCGGAATCGTTCAATGTGTTGATGAAGGAAATGCAAAGTCTCTGCCTCGATGTTCGCGTCGGGAAGAGCGGAGGCGACAAGTAATCATGAGCACCACTACCAAGACTACTGCGGATATCGTTACGCCAACAACGCCAACCGCAACTGCGGCGGCGCGCGCGGCACTCGGACTCGAAAAAGCTGAGGCATTTGATAACGTCAGTATCGGAATTGCGGCGCCAGATGTGATTCGTTCATGGTCACACGGCGAGGTGAAAAATCCGGAGACGATTAATTACCGGACGTTCAAACCGGAAAAAGGCGGCTTGTTCTGTGAGCGTATTTTCGGGCCAGTGCGCGACTGGGAATGTAATTGCGGCAAGTACAAACGCATCAAACATCGTGGCGTAATCTGCGACCGGTGCGGCGTTGAAGTGACTCTGGCGCGCGTGCGTCGGGAGCGTATGGGGCATATTGAACTCGCGGTGCCGGTGAGTCATATTTGGTTTTTCAAGGCGATGCCGTCGCGCTTGGGTTTGATGCTCGACTTGACGGCGCGCGAGCTGGAACGCGTGTTGTATTACGAAGATTATGTGGTGATTGACGAAGGTAAAACGCCGCTCAAGGCGAAGCAATTGCTAACGGAAATGGAATACCGTGAAGCGCGCGAGCAATACGGCGACGGATTCGTCGCGAAGATGGGTGCGGAAGCGGTGAAAGATTTGCTCTCCCGGATTGATCTCCGGAAGAATGCGCACGACTTGGAGCATCAGCTTGATACGACTAAGAGCAAGCAGATTAAAAAGAAAGTTGCCAAGCGATTAAAAATCACGAAAGCGTTTCTCGCCTCAAAAATGCGGCCGGAGTGGTTGGTGCTCGAAGTGCTGCCAGTAATTCCGCCAGATTTGCGTCCACTCGTGCCACTGGAAGGTGGGCGGTTTGCGACGAGCGATCTTAATGATTTGTACCGGCGCGTTATCAACCGGAATAACCGGTTGAAGAATTTGCTCCAGCTTCGGACACCGGATGTGATTATCCGGAACGAGAAGCGCATGCTGCAGGAAGCGGTCGATGCGTTGCTTGATAACGGTCGTCATGGCCGGCCAGTGACTGGTGCCGGTGGACGTTCGTTAAAGTCGCTCGCTGACATGCTCAAAGGTAAGTCGGGACGGTTCCGTCAAAATTTACTCGGTAAGCGCGTGGATTATTCGGGTCGGTCGGTCATCGTCATCGGGCCGGAGCTTAAACTCAATCAATGCGGGTTGCCGAAGAAGATGGCGCTCGTTTTGTTCGAGCCGTTTATCATTCGACGATTGCGCGAAATGGGTTTGGTACACACGATTCGCTCGGCGAAAAAATTGATTGAACGTCAAGCACCGGAAGTTTGGGATATTCTCGACGAAGTCACGAAGGGGCATCCGGTCATGCTCAATCGCGCGCCGACGTTGCACCGGCTTTCGATTCAAGCTTTCGAGCCGCAACTAATCGAAGGCGAAGCGATTCGAATTCATCCGTTGGTTTGTACAGCTTACAATGCGGACTTCGACGGTGACCAAATGGCCGTGCATGTGCCGCTGTCAATCGAAGCGCAGATGGAAGCGCGGATGTTGATGTTGGCGACAAATAATATTTTCTCGCCATCCTCCGGTAAGCCGATTACGACGCCGACGCAGGATATTGCGTTGGGCGTGTACTACCTCACGAATGTTGGCAAGGACAAGGTTGCGGAAGGATCCCGTCCGAAGTTGTTTAATGGTCTGGACGAAGTATTTTTTGTGCGGGATGAAAAAGATGTCAAGATTCACGAGAAGATTCGTCTGAAGAATCCGGATTATGGTCGGAAGACAGTCTATGGCGACGCGGTCTCGAAAGTTATTGAAACCACAGTTGGTCGTGTAATCTTTAATGAAATTTGGCCGGCGGAACTCGGTTTTCATAACAAGAACGTCAACAAATCTACGCTGGGTGAAATTATTTGGCAGTGCTACCGGACAGCTGGTCATGCGCGTACTGTCGAGGTGCTCGATAAGTTGAAGGCGCTTGGTTTTGACAGCGCAACGCGAGCCGGTATTTCTATCGGTATTGACGACATGATTGTGCCGAAGGAGAAGAACGAAGTTATTCACGGCGCTCAAAAAGATGTCGGCGAAGTTGAAAAACAATACCGGCGCGGTGTGATTACTGACGGCGAACGGTATAACAAGATTGTTGATATTTGGACGCACGCGACCGACAAAATTTCGTCGATCATGTACAGCGCGATGGAACACAACGGCGGCAAGGCTGAGTTGAATCCAGTGTTCATGATGGTTGACTCCAAGGCGCGTGGTTCGAAACAACAAATCCGTCAGCTTGCTGGTATGCGTGGTTTGATGGCGAAGCCGTCCGGCGAAATTATTGAGCGGCCGATTTTGTCGAACTTCCGTGAAGGATTGACGGTTCTCGAATACTTCATCTCGACGCACGGTGCGCGTAAAGGTTTGGCGGATACCGCGCTGAAGACCGCGGACTCTGGCTACATGACGCGAAAACTTGTGGACGTTGCGCAAGATGTAATCATTCTTGAAGAAGACTGCGGCACGGTTAACGGAATTGTCGTCAAACCGATTTACGAAGGCGAAGACGAAATCGTGAAGTTGACTGAACGGATTGTCGGACGCACGGCAGCGGAAGATATTACCGATCCAGTTTCGAAAAAGAAAATTGTTAAAGCGAATACTGAAATTAATGAGGCGACGGCTGATGCGATTAGTAAGCTCGGCTTGGAGCGCATCAAGATTCGGTCGGTGCTGACGTGCGAATCGCGTCGCGGGACTTGCGCTCAGTGCTACGGACGTAACCTTGCGACCGGCAATCTTGTGAAGATTGGGCAAGCAGTCGGAATTATTGCCGCCCAATCTATTGGTGAGCCTGGTACACAGTTAACGATGCGTACCTTCCATATCGGTGGTACAGCGAGTCAGGTGTTTAAGCAGCCGCAAATCAAAGCGAAAAATGACGGTATCGTCCGGTATCATGAATTGCGTGCGGTCAAGCGTATCGAAGGCAATTGGGTTGTGTTGAATAAGAATGGGCAAGTTGCCATTTACAATGCCGAAGGCCGGGAACTCGAGCGCTACACGGTCGTGGTCGGTGCAGAAATTATCGCAGCCGACGGCGGCACTGTGAAAAAGGGGGAGATTTTTGTCCAGTGGGATCCGTATAATGTACCGGTGTTGTCGGAAATGGCCGGCACAGTTAAATTTAATGATTTGATTGAAGGCATCACGATTAAGCGTGAACTCGACGAAGCGACCGGTTTGATGGGCACGGTTGTTATCGAGCACAAAGAAGATCTGCATCCGCAGATTAATATCGTGAATGATGCCGGTGAAGTACTGGCATTCTATAGCATTCCTGCTGGTGCGCACATCGTCGTGGAAGAACGGACGAAGGTGCAAGGCGGTGGATTGTTAGCGAAGACGCCGCGTAAGGTTTTCAAAACGAAAGATATTACCGGTGGTTTACCGCGCGTTGCGGAATTGTTCGAGGCGCGTCGTCCGAAAGATGCTGCTGAAATTGCGAAGATCGACGGCTTAGTGGATTTTGCCGGTACCGTACGTGGTAAGCGCCGGATTCTTGTCAAAGATCCGAAGAGCGGTGCAGAGGAAGAGCATCTCATTCCGATTTCGAAACACATCATTGTGTTCCGTGGTGATGTCGTAAAAAAAGGTCAGCAGCTGACGGAGGGTCCGGTTGTGCCGCACGAAATTTTGGAAGTTTGCGGACCGCAGGACTTGCAAGAATATCTCGTCAATGAAGTACAAGAAGTTTACCGGCTACAAGGCGTCGAAATTAACGACAAGCATATTGAAATTATTGTGCGTCAAATGTTGCGCAAGGTGCGCGTTGTCGATCCGGGGGATACAAAATTCTTGTGGGATGATCAGATTGATAAGATCACCTTCGAGGAGGAAAACAAGCGCGTGGCTGAAGCGGGCGGCAAACCTGCTGAAGCACAGCCGGTATTACTTGGTATTACTAAAGCATCGCTGAGTACGGAATCATTTATCAGCGCGGCATCATTCCAAGACACGACAAGGGTGCTGACGGAAGCAGCGACGCACGGTCGCGTGGACACGTTGCGTGGCTTCAAAGAAAACGTAATTATGGGGCATTTAATCCCTGCGGGAACGGGATATTCGAAGCACCGGAATCTGCGAGTTGTTGCGCTCGGAGAGCCAGTTGAGCAACCAGAAGAAAAACTGATTGAGCAGTCAGTGGAGATTGTGGAAGAATAAAAATTGCAGAAAGTTGAGAAAATAACTTGCGCTAATTAGTGCGGACTGATAATTTCCACACTCCCCGCGCAGAAGTGTGCAGGACTAATTTTTAACAATGCCGACAATCAATCAATTAATTCGTAAAGGACGTGACAGGTTGAAGTCGCGGTCGAAGTCGCCCGCACTTGAAAACTGTCCGCAACGTCGTGGTGTCTGCTTACAGGTGATGACGCGTACGCCAAAGAAACCAAATTCGGCGTTGCGAAAAGTTGCCAAAGTTCGTTTGACCAATGGCACAGAAATCATTGCCTACATTCCTGACGAAGGTCACAACTTACAAGAGCATTCAATTGTTCTTGTGCGTGGCGGTCGTGTGAAAGATTTGCCGGGCGTGCGTTACCACATTGTGCGTGGAACACTGGATGCGCTTGGGGTGGAAAAGCGGCGTCGCAGCCGTTCGAAATACGGCGTGAAACGTCCGAAGGAGGCCGCGGCAAAGCCGGCGGCAAAATAATTTAGATGCGTAGACACCGATCAGAGCGAAGAGTCCGTCCCGGCGATCCAAGATTCAACAGTCAGTTGATTACGCGGATGATTAATACTGTAATGCGTGGTGGTAAAAAATCAGTAGCCGAACGTGTGGTGTATGGCGCGTTTGACCGGATTGCAGAAAAGAATAAAGACAAGAGTCCAATGGATGTCTTGCAGGCCGCGATGGATAACGTGAAGCCGAAGTTGGAAGTCAAATCCCGGCGTGTAGGTGGTGCAAACTATCAGGTGCCGGTGGAGGTAACTTCTGACCGTCAGGAAGCATTGGCACTGCGCTGGATGATTGATTATGCTAAAGGTCGTAAGGCGACCGGTATGACGGATGCGTTGGCATCTGAAATCATGGATGCGGCGAATAATACTGGTTCGGCTGTTAAGAAACGCGAAGATATGCACAAGATGGCGCAGGCTAATCGAGCTTTTGCGCATTACCGCTGGTAGTAGTCTTTGGATAGAATTACCAAGAAAAGTTCATCGGGAATAACTTTCGTTAGAGATAAAAATGGTAGCTGTTGCTGAACAATCGAAGATACAGACGAAGTCGCGGTCAGACGCGAAGCGCCAAGTGACGCTGGAGCGGACACGCAACATCGGGATTTGTGCGCACATCGACGCCGGTAAAACGACGACGACGGAGCGGATTCTTTACTATACCGGTAAGGTGTATAAGATTGGTGAAGTTCACGAAGGCACTGCGACCATGGACTGGATGGAGCAGGAGCAAGAACGCGGCATTACAATTACCAGTGCTGCAACGACATGTTTCTGGCATGACCACCGGATCAATATTATTGACACGCCTGGGCACGTCGATTTTACGGTTGAAGTTGAACGCAGCTTGCGCGTGTTGGATGGCGCTTGCGCTGTGTTCTGTGCTGTTGGCGGTGTCGAACCACAATCAGAAACGGTTTGGCGGCAGGCGAACAAGTATAAAGTTCCGCGGATCGCTTTTGTTAATAAAATGGATCGTACCGGTGCTGACTTCGAGGCAGCGGTTGCGCAGATGCGTGATCGACTTGCGGCAAACGCTGTTCCTATTCAATTGCCAATTGGGAAAGAATCCGCGTTCAAGGGGATTATTGATCTCGTTGAGATGAAGGCTCACATTTGGTCGGGCGAAGAACTCGGCGCGCAATTTGAGGTGACTGATATTCCAGCGGACTTGCAGGAGTATGCAAAAGCTGCGCACACCAAGCTGGTGGAAGCGATTGCCGATAAAGATGAAGAGACCACGAATCTTTATCTCGAAGGTAAAGAAATTTCGATTGAACAGTTAAAGGCTGGCCTCCGGCGGTTGGTCATTAAGAACGAACTCGTACCGGTGGTCTGTGGTTCAGCCTTTAAGAACAAAGGCGTGCAGCCATTGCTCAATGCGGTGGTGGATTACTTGCCTTCACCGGTGGACATTCCGGATGTTTCCGGGATGAATCCCGACAGTAAGGTGCCAGAAACGCGACCAGCGGATGACAATGCGAAATTTAGTGCGCTGGCATTTAAGATTTGGACTGATCCGTATGCTGGTAAATTGATTTTTTTCCGCGTGTATTCCGGTAAAGCCACAAAAGGTATGACGGTGTACAATCCTCGAAATAACAAACGCGAGCGTATCGGTCGGCTCCTTGAAATGCACGCCAATCACCGGCAAGAAATTGATACGGTGTACTCTGGTGATATCGGCGCGTTGGTTGGTCTAAAAAATATTACCACCGGTGACACGATTTGCGACGAAGACGAAACGATTTTGCTCGAGTCGATTACGTTTCCAGAGCCGGTTATTTCGATGGCGATTGAGCCGAATACGAAAGCGGATCGCGAGAAGATGGCGACTGCACTGCAACGTCTTGCTGAAGAAGATCCGACTTTCCGGTTGACTAGCAATCACGAAACCGGTCAGACCATTATTTCCGGGATGGGTGAGTTACACCTCGACATTATCAAAGACCGGATGTTCCGAGAATTTAACGTTGGCGCTACCGCTGGTCGTCCGCAGGTGGCTTACCGGGAGACAATCACGAAGTCTGCTGAGGGCGAGGGTAAATTTATCCGTCAATCGGGTGGTCGCGGTCAATACGGTCACGCTTGCATCACAATTGCGCGTGGTGAAAAAGGTTCTGGCGTTGTTGTTGAAGACGAAACTGTCGGCGGTTCAATTCCTCGCGAATACATCGGAGCGGTTGAGGATGGCATCATTGAGGCGGCGCAGACTGGCGTGCTCGGTGGTTATCCGATGGTGGATGTGAAAGTTGAAATTGTTGACGGCACATTCCATGAAGTCGATAGCTCGGAAATCGCATTCAAAATGGCTGGAATTTTCGCATTCAAGGATGCTTGTAAAAAAGCAGGCGCAATCATGCTTGAGCCGATTATGAGTGTTGAAGTAATCACGCCCGAAGAGCACATGGGTGATGTGATTGGTGATTTGAATAGTCGGCGTGGTAAAATTAGTCACATTGAATCGCGCTCAAATTCAACCATCGTCCATGCGACCGTGGCATTGGCGGAAATGTTTGGTTATGCGACCGGATTGCGGTCATTGACAAAAGGCCGGGCGAGTTATTCGATGGAGCCGGCGGCGTTTGAGAAGGTGCCGGAAAACGTTCTCGCAACAATTTTGGATAAGTTAACTGTCGATAAAGCCGCCGAGGCGCAGAAGAAATGAATAATCAGCGTATCAGAATCCGTTTGAAAGGGTACGATCACCGGCTGCTGGATCAGTCAGCGCACGAGATCGTCGAAACTGCGAAGCGCACCGGCGCGAAAGTTGCCGGTCCGATTCCGTTGCCGACCGACATTTGGCGGCACACAGTCAATCGTTCGCCGCACTGCGATAAGAAATCAATGGAGTCATTTGAAATGCGGACGCACAAGCGGTTGTTGGATATTATTGATCCGACGGCGAAGACAGTGGATGAATTGAAGAAACTTAACCTCCCGGCAGGCGTGGACATCACGATTAAGATTTAGTCATGGAACTCCTCGGAAAAAAAATTGGAATGACGCAGATTTTCGACGCGAAGGGCAACTTCATTGGCGTAACCGCCATCGAAGTTGGTCCGTGTACGGTTCTGCAAAAGAAATCGCCAGAAACTGATGGCTATCACGCCGTACAACTTGGGTTTGGCGAGCGTAAACCAAAGCATGCGACGAAGCCGATGATTGGACATTGTAAAAAAGCAAACGCAGCTCCGGCGAGATCCATTCGAGAGTACCGGACGGAAGCACCGGTTGCATTTAATGTTGGCGATAAGATTACGGTGAAAGAATTTCAGCCCGGCCAATTCGTGGATGTGATTGGGACGAGCAAGGGCAAGGGTTTTCAAGGTGTGGTGTTCCGTTATAAATTTGCCGGTGGTCCGATGACACACGGTAATAAAGGTTGGAAACGTCGGACCGGTGCGATTGGTGGACGTTTATTCCCTGGGCGCGTGTTTCGTGGTCAGAGAATGCCAGGTCACATGGGAAATGCACAAATTACCACGCAAAATTTACGGGTTGTCCAAGTGCGGGAAGCGGATAACCTGTTGCTAATCGAAGGCGCGGTGCCAGGTCCTCGTGGCGCAGTCGTCGTGATTCGGCACGCGAAGAAGAAGAGTAGCAAATGAAGATTTCTGTGATTAATACCGCCGGTGTTGCGAAGGGTGAAATTGAAATCGCCGATGAACTCATAATTAAGACCGGAAAAGGTTCGCAAGCTGTGCACGATGCAGTGGTGGCGTACCGGGCCAATCAACGGCTCGGTACACACAAAACGAAGATGATTGGCGATGTTGCCGGTAGCGGTAAAAAGCCGTGGAAACAAAAAGGCACCGGTCGCGCTCGTGCTGGTTCGTTTGCTTCGCCGATTTGGCGGGGTGGCGGTATCGCTCACGGACCACAACCGCGAGATTACTCGATAAAGATTAATAAGAAGACTAGAGATTTGGCGTTGCGTAAGGTTTTGAGTGAACGGTTGATTGCCGGAGACATTGTGGTTGTGGATGAGTTGAAGTTAACCAGTCCGAAAACAAAAGATTTTGTCGGATTGCTCAGCAAGGTTGGCGCAGTGAATGGCGTGACTTTGGTGGTGACGGATGTGGTTGAAAAGAATTTAAAATTGGCGGCGCGTAACTTGCCGTCAGTCCAAGTTGAAGTCGCAGATTCAGTCAATACCTATGAGTTATTGCGCTTTGATAAGATTGTGGTGACAAAAGCGGGCTTCGCAAAATTAGCAGCGCGGGTGGGTAAGTAATGAAAAATCCGTACGATGTCATCAAAACTGTTCGCGTGACTGAAAAAGGCACCGAGCAAACGACGAAGTTCAACCAGTATCAGGTGGTGGTGGACAAGCACGCCAACAAGCTCGATATCAAACATGCGGTTGAACATGCGTTTAAAGTGAAAGTTGTGCGTGTGAACACGATGCGGGTTCGCGGTAAGGCGCGGCGGCAACGAACGCTACAGGCGGGATATTCAGCGGCGTGGAAAAAAGCAGTTGTCACTTTGAAACAGGGCGAAAAAATCGAACTTACGTAATCAATCATGGGCCTCAAATCTTTTAGACCATTAACAAGTTCGCTGCGCGGAACAGTCCTCTCGGACTTCGCGGAGTTGACGAAGCGTACTCCGGAGAAGTCGCTGACTGTTGCGAAGCGGCGCACCGGTGGACGGAATAACCTTGGGCGGATGACGGCGCGAGGCATTGGCGGCGGACACAAGCAACGCTACCGGATTATTGATTTCAAGCGAGATAAAGTTGGCGTCCCGGCGATTGTAGAAGCGATTGAATATGATCCAAACCGGACGGCGCGAATTGCGTTGTTGAAATACGAAGATGGCGAGAAGCGTTATATCATTGCTCCGATTGATTTGAAGGTTGGCGCAAAAGTGATGAGCGGTCCGAATGCGGAATTGGCCACCGGTAACGCATTGCCGTTGCGAAAGATTTTGCCGGGGATGCCAATTCACAATATCGAATTGCATCACGGTCGCGGCGGCCAGCTTTGCCGAAGCGCGGCGATGGCGGCGCAGATTATGGCTGTCGAAGGCGACTATGCGTTGGTGAAGTTGCCATCGAGTGAAATTCGGAAAATTCATGCGGATTGCTATGCGACGATTGGTCAAGTTGGCAATCCAGACAACATGAACATCATGCTTGGGAAAGCCGGTCGGAGCCGTTGGCTTGGAATTCGTGGAATCAGTCGTGGGATGTGCCGGAACCCAGTGGATCACCCAATGGGCGGTGGACAAGGTAAGAGTAAGGGTGGTGGCGGTTGGCATCATCCGTGTTCGCCGTGGGGTAAATTGGCGAAGGGTGGAAAATCACGGCGCCGGAAGAAGTACTCAAATTCACTTATCGTAGAGCGAAGGAAGAAATAAATGGGACGTTCGCTAAAAAAAGGTCCGTTTGTAGACGTTCACCTAATGGAGAAGGTGGAGAAAATGTTGACGAGCGAGAAAAAGCCAGTCAAGACTTGGTCTCGTCGTTCGATGATTGTACCGGATTTTATCGGTCACACGTTTTTAGTACACAATGGCAAGAGTCACTTACCGGTGTTCGTTACGGAAAACATGGTCGGTCACCGATTAGGTGAATTTGCCCCGACGCGGACATTTAGAGCGCACGGCGCGGCGACGGAGAAGGCCGTCGCGAAGTAATATTGTGCTGGCGCAAGCCAAGTTTGTTTGGGTTGTTTTGTTCTTTGTAATCGGTGGAGTTATATGGGCGGACGATGAAACGCTCCGGCAGGCGTTGGATCAGCTCAGTGCCAGCTATGCGGAAGCGCAGGGTAAATCACGCGACCGAGAGGTAGCGGTAAAAGCATTGACTGAAAGTCTTGCGATTGCGCGGACGGAGAGTGAGTTGTTTCAGACTCTCTGGACTAAAGCGCAGGTGCGAGCGCAGACAGTAAGCGCGAATCTGGCAGAACCAGATGTGGCGACAACGCAACGGCAATTGGTCGAGACGCTTCGCAAATTGTATTTAGCGGAGACAGAGCGGCAGAGGTGGCTGGAGTTGTTGAAACGATTGGTTGCCGGAGTTGAATCGAATCGGAATGTTACTGGTGAGATTGCGGCGGCGAAGCAGTTGTTGGCGGAGAAGTCGATAAGCGCAATAAAACCGTCAGGTAGTTCATCGTTGGTGGCGGCGCGGATTTTAGAAGTGAATCCGAAACTACGACTGGTAGTGCTTGATGTCGGCATGCAGCAAGGTGTGCGAATCGGAATGCCATTGATAATTTTTCGCGGTGACCGAGTGATTGCTGAATTGCGAGTGGTGGATGTGCGCCAGAAAATTTGCGGCGCAGTGATTGAAAATGTGGATAATAACGTCACATTAAAGGCGGGTGATACCGCACGAGTGACGAAGGGTTAGATAAATTTTATGGATGTGTTAGCGACAACTAAATATGCGCGAATGAGTCCCGCCAAGGTTGGCGAGGTGACGCGAATGATTCATGGCAAACGTGCCGGAGAAGCACTGGAATTGTTGCGGGCGGTTCCGCGTAAGTCGGCGCGCTTGATTGAAAAAACTTTGAAGTCAGCGATTGCCAATGCGACGAACAACGCGAAGTTAGCGGCGGATACTTTAGTTGTGAAAGAAGCGATGGCGAATGAGGGGCCGCGTTTGAAACGATTTCAGCCAAAGGCGCGTGGAAGCGCGGGACCGATTATTAAGCGGTTAAGTCATATTCGGATCGTGTTGACGGACGGACAATAATCTATGGGACAAAAAGTAAATCCGATTGGTTTTCGCGTGGCAGTCACCAAAGACTGGCTGTCGAAGTGGTATGCCGATAAGAAAGATTACGCACCGCTCTTGCTCGAAGACATTAAGATTCGTGAAATTGTAAAGACGAAGCTCGCTGCGGCAGCGGTGTCGAAGATTACCATTGAACGCTATGCGAACCGGGCGCGGATTACAATTCACACCGCACGGCCTGGGATTGTTATCGGACGGAAAGGTTCGGAAATCGACAAGCTCAAAGAAGATTTGGGCAAGATGACCGGTAAAGAAATTTACGTTGATATTGTCGAGGTGAAACAGCCGGAGACGAATGCGCAATTAGTGGCGGAGAATATTGGACTGCAACTCGAGCGTCGGATTAGTTTTCGTCGGGCTATGAAAAAGACGGTGCAGACGGCAATGGATTTTGGTGCGCAAGGAATTAAGGTTGCTTGCGGTGGACGGCTTGGTGGATCGGAAATTGCGCGGCATGAAAAATACCGGGTCGGAAAGATTCCGTTGCACACATTACGGGCCGATATTGATTATGGTTTTGCCGAAGCCAATACAGTGTACGGCAAAATTGGGATTAAAGTTTGGGTTTGTAAGGGCGAACGCGCCCGTAAAGAGCCGATACCGGTAGCGAAGCCGGTGGCTCCAGCCGCACCGGTAGCTTAGGAGATATTTTGACATGCCACTGATGCCAGCCAGAGTAAAGCACCGCAAACAACAACGCGGTAATCGTGCCGGGATTGCTTGGCGCGGTACGGAAGTATCGTTTGGTGAATTTGGATTACAGGCGTTAGATCGCACTTGGTTGACGGCGGTGCAGATTGAGGCGTGCCGGGTTGCGTTGTCGCGGAATATGAAACGTCGTGGGAAGCTTTGGATCCGGATTTTCCCAGACAAGCCATTCACGAAACGACCACCGGAGACCCGGATGGGTCATGGTAAGGGAAATGTTGAAGGTTGGGTCGCAGTGGTGCGACCGGGAAATGTATTATTTGAGATGGGCGGCGTGACCGAAGCGTTGGCGCAGGATTCGTTCCGGCTGGCGGCGGCGAAATTGCCAATCAAGACTCGTTTTGTAAAGAGACGCTAATGAAATCGAAGGAAATTCGGGAATTATCAGACGTGGAAGCGCAAGCAAAGGTGCGTGATCTACGACAGGAATTGTTTAACTTGCGCCTGCAACAGCAAGGCGCGCGGTTGGAGCGTCCTAGCCGGTTGCATGATGTGCGCCGGGATGTCGCGCGAATCGAAACTATTTTACGCGAACGCCAGTTAAAGGCTGTTGCAAGTAAGTCAGAGAAATGATCATGGTCGAGCAAACTCAACAATCTATTGTGCAGCAAAAAGAACTTGTCGGTGAAGTCGTCAGCGACAAGATGAATAAGACCATTGTCGTCAAGGTTTCACGGCGGGTGCGGCATCCGAAATATCATAAGGTAATTACGAAGCATAAAAAGTTTTATGCGCACGACGAAAAAGGTGAAGCGGGGATCGGCGATAGCGTGCGTATTGTTGCATCGCGACCATTGAGCAAGTTAAAGCGCTGGACGCTGGTGGAAATTGTCGTCAAGTCGAAGTCGGTTGAGAAGGTGGAAGCATGATTCAGATTCGTACCAATTTAGATGTGGCTGACAATACCGGCGCTCGCTTAGCGTGGGCGATTGGTGTCTTGGGTCACCAGAAGCGGTATGCTCGCGTTGGCGATGTTATCAAAGCGCACATCAAAGAAGCGGCACCGGATGGTACGGTGAAAAAAGGTGAAGTTGTCACCTGTGTCGTCGTTCGCACTCGTTCAGCGCTCCGGCGGTCGGATGGTTCATATTTGCGATTTGATAGTAACGCGGTGGTGATTATTGATGACCAACACAATCCGAAAGGCACGCGTATTTTCGGACCGGTGGCGCGTGAGTTGCGCGATAAAAATTTCAGCAAGATTATTTCACTAGCGCCTGAGGTGCTGTAACGATGAATACGCTGCACATTAAAAAAGATGATTTGGTGGTGGTAGTCTCCGGTGAAGACAAGGGAAAATCTGGTAAGGTGCTGGTCGCATTACCGGAAAAAAGTCGAGTCGTCGTCGAAGGCGTTAACTTGATGAAGAAAGCGATTCGTAAGTCGCAGGATAATCCAAAGGGCGGAATCATCACGAAAGAGTTTCCGATTGCGGCCGGGAAAGTAATGTTGCAAGAAAAATTTGAGCTGCGTAAGAAGAAGCGCGGCGTGCCGGTCACTAACGCGGCAAACGATTAATACGGATTATGTCACAACTTCAGGAACATTATAAAACAAACGTGGTCGAGCAACTCATCAAGGGCGGCAAGTATGCCAACCGGATGCAAGTGCCAAAGTTGGAAAAAGTCGTTATCAACATGGGCGTTAACTCTAAACACGATAAAGACGTTATCAACGAAGCGCAGGCAGAGTTGGTGACGATTACCGGTCAGAAACCGATTGTCACACACGCCAAAAAGAGCGTTGCGAATTTTAATGTTCGCGAAGGGATGCCGGTCGGAGTGAAGGTCACCTTGCGCGGAAAACGGATGTACGAATTTCTCGAGCGCTTTTTGAATGCCGCCTTACCGCGGATTCGTGATTTTCGCGGTGTGAATCCTCGTGGATTTGATGGGCGCGGGAGTTACACGATGGGCGTGAAGGATCAAGCGATTTTTCCAGAGGTCGAGATGGATAAGGTAAAACACAATCTCGGGATGGATGTGACGATTGTCACGTCGGCAAATACCGATGCAGAAGCGAAAGAGCTGCTGAAGCTGCTCGGAATGCCGTTTAGCAGTTAGAGGACGAAACGTTATGGCGAAATTAACCTGGGAACTGAAAGCAGCGGGACCGGCGAAGTTTTCTTCGCAGAAGTACAACCGTTGCAAAACCTGTGGACGCCGGCATGCATTTATCCGGCGCTTTCAGATTTGCCGGATTTGCTTCCGGGAATTGGCCAGCCAGGGAAAAATCCCCGGCGTTACAAAGGCGAGTTGGTAGGACATGAATCAGACTGATCCCATTGCCGATATGTTGACGCGGATTCGCAACGCGAATAGCGCACTTAAACCCGAAGCCGCGATGCCATTTTCACGGATGAAGGGTGAGATTGCAAAAGTTCTCAAGCGCGAAGGTTACATCGCAGACTTTTATGTTGAGAAGCCGGAAGCCGGTCCGCAGCTTCTAAAAATTCAACTCAAAATTGTCGGCAAAGAGCGTTCGATTGTCGGCATCGCACGCATCAGCCGTCCGGGCTTGCGGCGCTATACCGGCGCACAGAAAGTTCCGCGTGTACTTGGCGGAATGGGCATTTCGATTGTCACGACCTCCAAAGGCGTGATGACCGGCCACGAGGCCAAAAAGGCTAATCTCGGCGGCGAAATTCTAGCATACGTTTGGTGAGATATGTCACGCATCGGAAAACAACCAGTTTTAATACCAGCCAAAACCAAAGTTGCGGTTACCGGTCAGTTGGTCGCGGTCGAAGGACCGAAGGGCAAACTTGAATTCACGGTTCCGACGCCAATTATTGTCGTTGTCAAGGATGGAAAAGTTATTGCGTCCACCAAACAATTGGATCGCACCGGGAAGTCACGGTGGGGATTGACTCGCAGTTTAATCGCAAACATGGTCAAAGGTGTCAACGACGGTTACTCGAAGCAATTACTCGTTGAAGGTGTTGGTTTCCGGGCTGCTGTGCAAGGTACAAACTTGAATCTTCAACTTGGCTATTCGCATCCGATTAATTTTGAGATTCCGAAAGGCATCAAAATCACAGTGGTGGACACGGCGGACAAAAAACCGCAAATCACCATTGAAGGTGCCGACAAACAAATGGTTGGCGAAGTCGCCGCGCGGATTCGCCGGTTCTACAAACCTGAGCCGTACAAGGGTAAAGGAATTCGGTATGTTGGTGAAATCGTTCGCCGCAAGGCTGGTAAGACTGTTACTACGGCAGGTGGTTAATTCTCATGACTCCGAAAAATAAAACTCAATCGCGAAATCGTCGGCATCTCCGGCTGCGACAAAATATTTCTGGCACAGCTGTCCGCCCGCGGATGGCAGTGGCGATGACCGGTAAACATATTTACGTTCAGTTCATTGACGATGTGGCCGGTAAGACACTCGCCGCAGCCAGCACGATTGCTGACGACGGCAAGGGGACGAAATCCACTGTCGCCGGTGCGAAGAAAATTGGCGCACTCGCTGCGCAAAAGGCGAAAGAAAAAAACATTAGCACGGTCGTATTTGACCGGGGCGGATTCCGGTATCACGGTCGCGTAAAAGCGTTGGCTGATGCCGCCCGCGAAGCAGGATTGAAATTCTAGTTATGGCACCAGAAAAAAAGCCCAGACTCGCCAAGCCCGTTGTTCCGAAAGCCAAGGAGGCCTCACCGGTCGCCGCTGCCGAAGAACTCGGTGTTGAACTTGAAGCCCGCGAAGGCGAGCTGATTGAGAAAGTTGTTTTTGTCAACCGGAGCGCTAAGGTCGTCAAAGGTGGTCGCCGTTTCCATTTTAGTGCGTTGGTTGTCGCCGGGAACCGGAATGGAAAAGTTGGTTGGGGTTTTGGTAAGGCGAACGAAGTGGCAGATGCGATTCGCAAAGGCACCGATCAAGCCAAGAACGCATTGGTCAAAATGAATTTAAAAGGCAGCACGATTCCACACGAGATTGTCGGCGTGTTTGGTGGTGGTCGTGTATTGTTGCGGCCAGCATCGCCAGGGACAGGTGTTATTGCCGGTGGTAGCGTTCGCGCGGTGCTTGAAGCGGTCGGTGTGCACGATGTGCTCACGAAATCGCTCGGCTCCAGCAATGCGGTCAATGTTGTCAAAGCCACGCTGGATGCGCTTTCGAAGTTGCGGTTACATGATGAAATTTACCGAGTGCGCGGGATTAGCAAATCGAAACCAGCAGGAGTGAGTTAATATGACGATGCGTTTGCATAATCTTAAACCGCGTCCTGGTGCCAAACATCGCAGCAAGCGAAAGGGTCTTGGCGAAAGTTCCGGTCACGGTAAAACTTCTGGTCGTGGCGGCAAAGGTCAGACCGCCCGTGCCGGTAGCGGAATTCGTTTGGGATTTGAAGGCGGTCAGATGCCGTTGTTGCGTCGGATTCCGAAGCGCGGCTTTAATAATAAAGCGTTCGGCACGCATCTTTCGATTATCAATGTCGAGACGCTCAATGCGTTTGACAACGGTGAGATAGTGACGCCGGAAGTCTTATTGGAGCAGGGGATTCTTAAGAAATTACTCGAAGGCGTGAAGGTGCTTGGCTCCGGTGATTTGACAAAGAAATTGACGGTGAAAGCGCAGCAATTTAGCGCTACGGCTCGTGAGAAAATCACGAAGGCCGGCGGCACCTGTGAAGATTTGCCGTTGCCGGGGATTCATACGAAGGCTGTTGCCGCGAAGTAAAATGTTTTCTGCGTTCCTCAATAGTTGGAAGATACCGGAACTGCGACGACGCCTTCTGTTCACTCTTGGCATCATTGCGTTGGCGCGAGTCGGTGCAAATATTCCATGTCCCGGTGTTGATCCTTCCGCTTTGAACGAATACATCGGAAAAATCCAAAGTCAGGTGGGTGGTAGTTTTGTCGGCTTGGCAATGTTGATGACCGGTGGCGGTCTTCAGAATTGCGCCGTTTTCGCTCTCGGTGTGATGCCGTATATCAGCGGTTCGATTATCATGACGCTGCTGACGGCGGTGATTCCTTCGTTTGAACGGCTCCGGCAGGAAGGCGAGTCCGGTCGTGCGAAGATTATTCAATACGGCCGGTATCTCACAGTGCTGATTTGTATTATCCAAGGTTTTTTCCTCGCGAAGGCGTTTGAGAATCCGGGGCGATTGTTTCCAGGTTTCAGCGGCGTTTTGGTGAAAGATCCTGGTTTAGGATTTGAATTGCTGACGGTTTTAACAATTACCAGTGGCACGGTGTTGCTGATGTGGCTTGGTGAACAAATCACTGAGCGCGGGATTGGTAACGGCGTATCGATCATTATCACGGTTGGGATTGTGGACCGGTTACCGCGAGCAATCATGCAGGCGTGGACACTATTTTTCGGACCGGAAAGTTCATTCAATATTTTGCACGCGGTTTTATTGTTGGTCATGGTGTTGGCAGTTGTTGCTGGGATTATTGCGGTGACACAAGCAACGCGGAAGATTCCGGTGCAATATGCGCAGCGGATGGTCGGTCGAAAAATGCTCGGTGGCGGACAGACGTTTATGCCGTTGCGTGTTAACTATGCCGGTGTGATGCCGATTATTTTTGCGCAGGCGATTTTGTTGTTCCCGCAGAAAATTATTTCGATGTCGCACTTAGCATTTTTCCAGCAAGTAGCGCGGCAGTTGACGGAAGGCGAGGGATTGTATCTGGCGCTTTACGGATTGATGATTTTGTTCTTCTCGTACTTCTGGGTAGCGACGCAATTTAATCCGCTTCAGATTGCGGATGATTTGAAACGATATGGTGGTTATGTTCCCGGAATTCGCCCCGGCAAGCCAACGGCGGAATATTTGGATCACACGATGACGCGGATTACTTTGGCGGGTGCGGTATTCCTGACGGTGATTGCGGTGATTCCGTACATTCTTTCACACAATTTTAAGTTGCCATATTTGACGGCGAGTTTTTTCGGCGGCACGAGCATGTTAATTACGGTCGGTGTGATGCTCGACACGATGCGGCAGATTGAATCGCATCTGTTCATGCGCGGGTATGACGGATTTTTGCGTAAGGGCAAAGTACGTGGTCGCCGGTAGGCAGTTCATTGACAAGGGACAGGTAGTACCGGTATGATTCCGGTTAAGTCGGTAGCAGAAATTCAGCGGATGCGCGCAGCATGTGCGGCAGCGGCAGAGGTTTTGTACGGCGTGGCGGCGTTGGTGGTGCCGGGGGTGACGACGAGGGAATTGAATGATGCCGCTGGTGAGTTGATTGTCCAGCACTGCGGGAAGAGTCCGTTTCTGGGTTACAAAGGTTATCCAGGTAATATTTGCGTATCGGTGAATGAGGAAGTGGTGCACGGGATACCGGGTAAACGGCGCGTTCAATATGGCGATATTGTCAGTTTGGATGTAGGAATAATTTTAGATGGTTACGTCGGCGATAATGCGACGACGGTAGCAGTCGGTGTGGTGAAGCCACAAACGCAGGAGTTGTTGCGAGTAACAGAACGGGCGTTGATGGCGGGGATTGGTAAGGCAAAGGCCGGTAACCGTGTGGGAGAAATTTCGTTTGCGGTGCAAAGCGTAGTGGAGGCGCACGGTTTTTCGGTGGTGCGCGAATTTGTTGGTCATGGTGTCGGAAAGAAGCTGCATGAAGAACCGCAGATTCCGAATTATGGACGGAGCAGTGACGGTCCGAAGTTGAAGCCGGGAATGACGTTGGCAATTGAGCCGATGATCAATGCCGGTACGTTAGAAGTGCAGGTGCTCAGCGATGGTTGGACAGTTGTAACTGCGGATAGATTGCCGAGCGCACATTTTGAGCATACGGTGTTAGTGACGGACGGAGAACCAGAAATTTTGACATGGCCAAAGAAGAAGCCATAAAGGTAGAAGGCACGGTTGTGGAGTTGTTGCCAAATACGATGTTTCGGGTAGAATTGCCGAATAAACATCGGGTGTTGGCACACATCTCCGGGAAGATGCGGCTGCATTTCATCCGGTTGTTGCCGGGAGATAAAGTGATGATTGAAATGAGTCCGTACGATTTGAGCAAAGGTCGGATTACGTTCCGGCAAAAGTAGGAAGTTCGAAAAAATGAAAGTGAAACCATCAGTTAAACGATTGTGCGAACGCTGCAAAGTGGTTCGTCGTAAAGGTGTGGTGCGGATTATCTGCACCAACCCACGGCACAAACAGCGGCAAGGGTAGAGGTTGTCATGGCACGAATTATTGGGGTAGAAATTCCAGACGCGAAAAAAGTCGGTATCTCGTTGCGCTATATTTTTGGCATCGGGCCGACCACGGCATTAGAGGTCTGCGCGAAAGCGAAAGTGGACCCACATGTCCGGACAAAAGATTTGAACGATGAACAGTTGGCGCATTTGTCAACGGCGTTGCAGAGTCACCGGATTGAGGGTGATCTTCGTCGGGAAATTCAGACGAATATCAAACGCAAGATGAGCATCAATTGCTATCAAGGTAGCCGTCACAAAAAAGGGTTACCGGTGCATGGCCAACGCACATCCACCAACGCCCGTACCCGGAAGGGTCCACGGAAGACTGTTGGCGTTCAGCGCGGTAAAGAGACAAAGGCTGCTGCCGCTTAGGATTAATTAAGGAACCAAATGGCGAAAGACGCAAAAAAGTCCGAGCAACCAAAAGACAAAGTTGAAAAGGCCGCCGCACCGGCAGCACAACCGGTCACCGAAGCGAAAGCGAAGGCACCAGCGGCTGAAGTGAAAATACCGGCAGTGCCGGCCACTGCGGCTGATGTTCTCGGCGAAGGCGAAGCGGCCAAGAAGGTCGTCAAGGCGAAGCACAGCAAGAATGTTATCCAAGGCATCGCGCATATCATGGCGACGTTTAATAACACCATCGTTTCGATTACCGATGCAAAAGGTCGCGTCATTGGTTGGTCGAGCGCCGGTCGCGCTGGATTCAAGGGTTCGCGGAAGAGTACGGCGTATGCCGCGCAGCTCGCTGCTCAGGACGCTGCCCGTCAAGGTATGGCGCATGGTCTCCGGGAAGTTGAAGTTTGGGTCAAAGGTCCCGGCACTGGTCGTGAGTCGGCGATTCGTGCGTTGCAAGCAGTCGGCTTGGAAATCACGCTGATCAAGGATGTCACTCCGGTTCCGCACAATGGTTGTCGGCCACCGAAGGCGCGGCGCGTTTAGTTAGGAGAATTTCACATGGCACGTTACAAAGGTCCACGCATTCGCATTAGCCGCAAGTTCGGGCAACCGATCTTCGGTCCATCAAAATATCTCGAACGCCGAGCATATCCACCCGGTGTTCACGGTCCGAAAAAGTCGCGCCGTAAGTTGAGTGATTACGCCATTGGTCTCGCGGAGAAGCAGAAGCTCCGGTACCAATACGGTTTATTGGAACGGCAATTCCGCCGGATGTTTGAAATCGCCCGCAAGACGCGTGGCGTGACTGGCGAAACATTATTGCAATTGTTGGAAACTCGGTTAGACAATGTGGTGTTCCGAATTGGCTTCGGAAGCACTCGCGCATTGGCCCGGCAAATCGTTAACCATGGCCATGTTCGCGTCAACGGACGGAAGGTGAGCACGGCTTCGTTCAACGTGAAACCCGGTGACGTAATTGAAGCGCGTCCGACAGCGGTTTCACAGCAGCTCATTAGCAAGAGTTTGGAATCAGCAGCGATTCGGCCAGTGCCGGATTGGCTTAGCTTCCAAAAAGACGCGTACCGGGCACAGATGATTCGCATCCCGACACGGGATGACATCCAGCCGATTGTGAATGAGCAGTTAATCGTCGAATTTTATTCTAGATAACCCAAGCAAAACCGGATTGTCGGTCCGTGTTTCTAGGACGCGGGAAACCCAATCCATGTAGGAGGAAGTACATCATGCCAGTTCGTCTAGGTCGTTTTGAAATGCCGAAGCGTTTGACGCGTGAAGACGCCAGCGCTACGCCAACCTATGCCAAGTTTATTGCCGAACCGTTTGAAGCCGGCTACGGCAACACCATCGGCAACTCGTTGCGCCGCGTGCTGCTCAGCTCGCTCGAAGGCGCGGCGGTCAGCTCTGTAAAAATCGAAGGTGCGCCGCACGAATTCACCGCCATTCCCGGCGTTGTGGAAGATGTCACCGACATCATTTTGAATCTCAAGAAAGTGCTACTGAAATCCAGCAGCCGTGAACCGCATACCGTTTACCTTTCGGTGAACAAAGAAGGCGCGGTTACCGCCGGAGACATCAAAACCGATCAAATCGTCGAGGTGGTGAACCCCGACCAACACATTTGCACGCTCGACAAAAAACAAAAGTTTGAAGCGGAACTCGAAATCAAAGTTGGGCGCGGCTTCTGCCCAGCCGAAGAAAATAAAAAGACGGACCAAGCCATTGGCATCATTGCCATTGATACTTTGTTCTCACCGGTGCGTCGCGTCCGGTACGCGATTGAAAATACTCGCGTTGGCCAGCGGACGGATTACGACAAGCTCATCGTCGAAGTTTGGACGGATGGTCGGATTACGCCGGAAGACGCGATGGTGCAATCAAGCAACATTCTTCGTCATCACCTCGATGTGTTCTGCGATTACGACAAGAATATCGTGATTGAATTCGAGGAAGCGCAGGAGAAAGTTAGCGCGGAATCTGTCAAACTAAAAAAGATTCTCGGCATGAGCGTCAATGAGATTGAATTGAGCGTTCGCGCTGCGAATTGCCTCAACAACGCCAATATTACCACCGTCGGTCAGTTGGCAATGAAGAGCGAAGCCGAAATGCTTAAGTATCGCAACTTCGGGAAGAAGTCGCTCAACGAAATCAAAGAGAAATTAACTACGCTGGGACTCTCCCTCGGAATGCACGTCGAAGGTGGTGCCGATGCGGCACCCGTTGACGCGACTGCCGAGTTGTTGAGTGCGCCGGCCAAGTCTGAATAACGGGAGCGATTACCATGCGACATCGAAAAGGTCCTGCTAAGCTGGGAATGAAGTCCCAGCATCGTCGAGCGGTGTTGGCCAATTTGGTCTGCAGTCTGATTGAACACAGCCGCATCACCACAACCATTGCTAAAGCCAAGGTCGCGCGCCGGTTCGCTGACAAGATGATCACGCTCGCCAAGAGCGGCACCGTGCATCATCGCCGGCAAGCCATCGCGTTCCTCCGTCAAAAAGATCTGGTCAGTAAACTCTTCACGGAACTCGGGAAGCAACATTCTGACCGGCAAGGTGGTTACACGCGGATTATTCGTGTTGGCCCACGTCCCGGAGATGCTGCCGAAATGGCGATTCTTGAATGGACTGGCACGGTAGTAACTGCGCCGGAGTCAACCACTGGAACAGAAGTGGCGACTACGGAAGCAGTTGCTGCGACTGAAAAGCCAGCGAAGAAAGCCAAAAAAGCTAGCGTTAAGTCTAAGTAACCGGCGGAACAGAAATATAAATCAAACAACAAGGGCGAACCGACTCTGGTTCGCCCTTGTGCTTTGTTGACTGTGGCTAAATTGTCGTGACTGTTGGGGCATGGTTGGTTAGAACAAGTCCGTGCTAAGTCGTTATCAATCGCTAAAAGGAATCTTTATGAATTCTGCTATCATCAACAAGTGTTCAGATCACCGGGGCCGGTTCGTAGGGCTGGTGTTGGTTGCGTTGTTTGGTTTTTGTGGCGCTGTGCCGCCGGCGGTGGCGCAATTGTCGGGGTTAGAAATTTTGACCACGAGTCCCTTACCGGTCGGGATGCAGGGCGTCACATATAACTTGGCGTTCCAAGCGACAAACGGCGTGTCGCCGTATATTTGGTCGGCCACGAAAGGCGTGCCGTCAGGGTTGGGATTGACGAGTGCGGGTTTGCTTACCGGAAAGCCGCTCACTCTTGGGACGACTAACTTTTCCATTATCGTGAGAGATTCGGCCAATCCTAGCCACAGTGTAACGAACTTATTCAGTTTGTCGGTGACCAATCCTTTGCCGATTTTTACGCCGGTGATGGGAACGTACACGGGGTTGATTCTCCAGACAAATCCTCCGACATATGCGAGTTCAGGTTACGTGCAAATTGTTCTCACGAAGACTGGGTCGTTCGTTGCGAATATCGCATTGGGAGGACTCAAGACGGCGTACACTGGACAATTTGATCCGAACGGCAATACGACGACCAACAACATCGCGGCTCCGGGAGTCCTGATTAGCAATAATGTCGGGGTAACTCTCGCAATGAATCTGGGCTTTGGCGACAATCGGGGAACGATTGTCGGCACGGTGACGGGGACGAATTTTACCTCGATTCTACAGGCGGAATTACCGGAGACTAATCACACATGGACCGGGCGCTACACGTTGGCGTTGATTCCGGCAGATGTCACGGTCACGAATTTACCGCAAGGCTACGGCTATGCGACGTTAAATGTTGCTAAGTCTGGCATCGGCACATTGACGGGGTTGTTGTGTGACGGAACGCCGATTTCTGAAACTGCACCGGTCTCGCAATCGGGTCTGTGGCCGTTTTATCTTGTGCAATTCAATGCGAGCGCACCGAAGTTTTTCATTACCCTTTACCAGAATGCGTTGCCCTTGTCGTATGAGTATTTGTACGGAAATCCGGGGGCGTGCATCAGTTGGGTAACGCTGACGAGTAGTAACGCGACAGGCGTGGTGGACTGGTTTGTTTTGAAAGGTAAAGGCTATCCGGCGACGAATACCACGCTGACATTGGAAGGTGCGCCTTACACCACCGGGCCGCTACTGAATAATACTTGGACAATGAGCTTCAGCGGAGCTGGCTTGACGACGACGAATCTACCGGTGGTGCTCAATGCGACCGGGAAAGTGGTCGGCGCAAATCCGTTAACCTTGAAGGTGACACCGTCCACTGGACAATTCAGCGGAAGTCTCGTTCCGAAAGCCGGTGGCAAAGCGATTCCGTTTACCGGCTTACTTTTGCAAAATCAGAGTGTGGGTTATGGATTGTTCCAAACCACAAATGGTACTACTGGTTGGCTGAAGATTGCGCTACCCGCTGACTGACGCCGGAATCTGCGGCGCGCGCCTTACTTCCAAAGTTGCGCAGGATATTCGCCGCGCTGGACAAGTTGCCGGACGCTCTCGATGACGATGGGGCGATCTTCCCGGTAGGTCACGCCGAACCATGATGATGTCGTGCGCAAGATTTGGCAGGTGGCCTGACCTTGGTTAACCAATCCGCCAACTACCATTGGAATTAGGAATTCACTTTTTTCTTCTTGGCCGTGCGCTTGGAGGAATTTTTGGAACTCGGTGTGAAGATGGCCAAACAATGTCGGCGTGAAACCCCAGAAGTTCATCGAGACCGGCTCGTCACCGGTCAACGTCACATCGCCTTGCCGAGCACCGGTGGCAATTTTTTCAATCTTGAGCATTTCGACAATGTGTTTGAGTTTGCCGGTTTCGTCCAGTTGGCAAACGCCGCGTGCGACGGTGCCGTGTTCGCTCAATGTCTTCCGGAGTGTGAATCCAACCATGGCATAGGCGCTGGAATCGGCGCGGACTTGCCGGAGGTAATCAGCGAGAGTGCGGAAGGTGTCGGTGCCGTAGAAATCGTCGGCATTAATCATGGCAAATGGTTCGTGGATGACTTTTTCTGCGACGAGGATGGCGTGGCCGGTGCCCCACGGTTTGGTGCGACTGGCCGGCACGGTGAACGAGGCTGGGGTGTCGGTGATTTCTTGGAAAGCGTATTCGACCGGTAAGCGTTTTTCGAATTTGCTGCCGACAACTTCCCGGAAGGTTTTTTCAATGTCATGGCGAATCACGAACACGACTTTGCCGAAGCCGGCGCGGATGGCATCGTAGATTGAGTAATCAATGATGGTCTCACCGGACGGGCCGACTGGATCAATTTGTTTGAGACCGCCATACCGGCTGCCCATGCCAGCGGCGAGAACGAGAAGAGTTGGTTTTTGCATTGGTGAACATAGGTATTACCGGGCGCAACGCAGACTGTCAAGTCGTGTTCGAATTTCAATAATTGCGGATTTTTTAAAATGAAGAATTTTAATTTTAAATTCATGAAACTTTGCACGTTTGGGTGTATGGTGTAGTGTGGAGATTAGAAAAACAACTTCCAGTCCTGTTGCTGGAACTCGTAAGGAGATCATCATGAGCGTGATCAATATGTCTCGTCGAATTGCGGTCGTTATACTTTTGGCTGGTGTAACTGCTAATGCTGCCACCAACTACACGCTCGTCGGGTGGAACAATCTCGGCATGCATTGCATGGATAACGATTTTTCCGTTTTCTCGTTGCTCCCGCCGTACAACACCATTATGGCTCAACTTATTGATTCTAATGGTAAACTTGTAACGAATTCTACGGGGATTACTGTCACTTATCAGGCAATCGCTGACCCGACCGGTTCCATCAACACCACCTCGCTTGGTAAGGCAAATTTCTGGGATCACGTTCTGGCGCTGTTTGGACTTACCTTGCCAGTTAATGTGGGGTTGCCAGTACCGGGGCCGAATTCTTTTGCGATGCCCGGTGTTAATAATATACCGCAAGCTATGGAATTCGAGATGGGTGAAAATTGGTTTGCGGCTTATGGTATTCCGCTAACCCCCTACGACGATGCGGGTAACTTCAATAGCTATCCGCTGGCTAACCGCTAAACGCGGTGCGGTGCCGCTGTGCTGGCGACTACTGACATTGTATTGCCGATTTCAGATGAAATGGATTGTCGAGCTTGTCATGCGTCGACGAGTGGTCCGGCTGCGCGTCCGTCTGCCGGTTGGGTGAATAATCCCAATCCGATTCTTGATTTCCGGCAAAACATTCTTCGCCGGCACGACGATCTTGAACTGAGTAATCCTCAATTCACCGCCGCGCTCGCTACCAATCGCTACAGTGCTACCGGCTTGGCGGCAACAGCTGCCGGTGGTACAGCTATTCTTTGTGCCGCTTGTCATCTTAGTGAGGCACTCCCCGGTAGTGGATTGCCCGGTATCAAACCGTTGACCACTGCGATGCATGGACGCCACGCCAATGTTACTGATCCCACGACTGGTCTGAAACTAGATTCCACAAGTAACCGAACCTCTTGTTATCAATGTCATCCCGGTTCTACGACTAAATGTTTGCGGGGTGCGATGGGGAAGGCGGTGGCGGCGGACGGTTCGATGGCCATGCAATGCCAAAGTTGCCATGGTTTGATGAGTACAGTGGCTGCCACCACGCGCACTGGTTGGCTTGATGAGCCGAATTGTCAGTCCTGCCACAGCGGTGATGCCGTCAATAACAAAGGGCAAATTCGATTCACCAACGCCATTACGAATGGTGTTTTCCGTGTTCCGTCGAACCAAATTTTTGCAACGACTCCCGATACTCCTGCTCCCGGTTTCTCATTGTACCGGTTTTCCACCGGTCACGGTGGAATCAAGTGTGAAGCCTGTCATGGTTCGACGCACGCTGAATTTCCCAGTGCGCATCCTAATGACAACATCCAAAGCATTCAACATCAGGGGCATGTTGGCATGTTGTCCCAATGCACTGTTTGCCACGGGACCAGTCCCAGCACTATTACCGGTGGCCCGCATGGCTTGCATCCAATCGGCGCCGGTTGGGTTGGAAATCATCATAATGTTGTTGAAAACAGCGGTGCGACGCAGTGTCAGGTTTGTCATGGCGCTAACTACCGGGGTACAGTTTTATCTCGCTCGCAAAGCGATCAGACATTGAACGGAACTTTCTTCTGGCGCGGTCGTCAAATTGGTTGCTACGACTGTCACAATGGTAGTAGCGGCGGCGATGGAGGCGCGCCCACTGCCCCAAGCGTTAGCAATATTGCTGGGAGCACGAAAGCGAACACACCGGTAACATTGAGTTTGATTGCCAGCACGAGTAACCTGCGGATTGTTTCACAGCCTAACAATGGTACCGTGGGTCTAAATAACAATCTTGCAACCTATTCCCCAGATTCAGACTTTACCGGCACTGACCGATTCACATTTGCCGTTAATGACGGCTATCGTGATTCCAATTTGGCTACTGGGACCGTTGTTGTTACTGGTGCTGCCGTGACTTGCAAGTACACTGTAGTCTCTACCAATGCAACTATCAGTGCCGGTAGTGGAACTAACACGATTAACGTGACCACATCCGCTGGTTGCACTTGGACAGCGACCAGCGTTGTGAATTGGCTGACGATTCACTCAAGCGCTAGCGGCAGCGGTAATGGACTGGTTACATATTTGATTGCGGCAAATACCAGTAGTAATAGCCGCACCGGAACTTTAACTGTGGCCGGTCAAGTTGTGACAGTCATACAAGCCGGTGCTGCGTCAAGTTGTGTCTATACCGTTACGCCAGCTACTATAAATATTTCGTCCACAGGTGGAGCACGTAGTAGTGCCACTGTAAGCGCAGTGAAAGGATGTGCGTGGACGGCGAATAGTTCTGTGAGTTGGATCACAATCCAATCCGGTGCCGCCGGCTCAGGAAAGGGAATCGTCCAATTCAGTATTAGTAGGAACTCAAGTCGTAGCAGTCGTAGCGGTATATTGACCATTGCTGGCAAAGCCGTCACTATTAATCAGACCGGTGCCCCAAGATAACCATAATTAGATTTCCCAATGATAGTTTTGGTGCTGGCTAGTTATAATGAAGTTGTTCGGGGTTGACTTGGTCGGAGAATTACACAAAATAGAGTTGTGCCAACTTACGAATACGAATGTCAGAAGTGCCAACACCGATTTGATTTATTCCAGTCCATCAAGGACGCGCCGAAGAAAACTTGCCCGAAATGCAAAGGCCGAATCAAGCGACTTTTCAGTGCCGGTGGTGGATTGCTGTTCAAAGGTTCTGGTTTTTACATCACCGACTACCGGAAGCCGGGGTACAAGGAAGCCGCTAAAAAAGATACCGCCGCACCGGCGCCGGCAGTCAGCAGCGACGCCAGCAAAACACCAGCGACACCCGCGAAGAAATCGACCAGCAAGGATTCATAATGCTTATTTGCGCTAAATGCGGATACGACAATCAACTCGGCCGGATTTTTTGTCATTCGTGTGGCGAGAAACTCGATCTTACACAAATCAAGCCGCCGACGGCTGCCGAAAAATCGCGTCGGAAAGTGAGGCGAGGCGTCGGACGGACGATTCGGACGATTCTCGGTCTAGCGATTACCGGTGGCTCGCTTCTGGGAATCATTTTGATTTGTCTGACGCCGTCAGTTGCGCCAGTGGTGCCGACGGATAACGAGTTGATGGCCAGCGACGAAAAACGGATGAATCTCGAAAAACTCATTAATCGCCACAAACCCGGTCACGTGCTGGTAACGGAAGGGGAATTGAATGCGTTTTTCAATCACCAGCCGTTCGCGCAACCGACCGGGACCGGTATTCAACTTGCGCCGGTCGCTTTGCGGATGAGCTTGAGCGACGGGCGAATTAAAATCGAGTTTCTCGGTACGACACATTTCGGAACTGTCTTTGACAAAAATCTCTACTTCAGTTGCGAAGGTCAGCCGACGGTGACCGGTGGCCAATTTAGTTTTAAGTTGACTGGCATTTGGCTTGGTAAGTTGCCAATTCATCCGGGAATTCTGACAGCCGCCACCAATTTGAAATCACGATTTATCCAACCAGCCGGTGAATTGCGTTATGACAAAGAGTTGCTCGATAAACTTTCCGCAATCAATGTCACCCAGGAAGCTGTGGAACTAGTGGTCGCGGCTCCACCGGCGCGCTGATTCGGTATGAAAATCGGTCGCCTGTTTTGGGTCGGCGTGGCGCTCCACTTTGGAGTGCTGAGTTGGGCGAGTACGAATGCCCCGCTCGAAAATGCCACCAGCGCTTCCCGGCAGTTTATCGCCTATGCGCCCGACCCGGTTGCGCCAGCGACAATCTGTATTTTTGCCGAACGCATCAAAGACGCGTGGCTAAACCAGCTCGCGATTGCGGACGAATGGCACGACCCGATTGTTATCGTGTTTCGCCCCGGTCTCACCAACGATGCGCCGGCGATTTCGTTCGGCGTGTTTCAGATTGGACCGATGGTAAAATATGAAATCAGTAGTCGGATCCCCCCGGCTCCGGATGAAACGTTGCTCGCCGCGAAAATCGTCGAAGCGCTCTGCCTTGAAACCGCAAATCGAAACCGGACAACAACTCCATGGAAAAGCGCGCAGATTCCGTTTTGGCTGGTGCAAGGCCTCACCGGTGTGGTGCAAGGTGATAGCGATTGGTTGCTGACCGTCGCGCGCCGGTCGGCGACAGCGGCGCGACCACCGGCGGTGAGTGATTTGATGCGCGTGATTGAATTACCGGCGGATGAAGTGGCGCGGGATTTATTTCTGGCGAACTCGTGGTTGCTAACCGATGGCTTGCTGCGATTGCCGGATGGTGGTCAGCGGTTGCATCGCCTGCTGACGGAATTACGCACTTCGGAAGATGCATTTGCGAAAGTTTATCCCGAATTTGCCGGTGCGGTGGCGCTCGAAAAATGGTGGAGTTTGTTGCAGGCGCAACTGACAACCATCATCACCGCGCAGAACCTGACGACTTACGAGACCAGCCAGCAACTCAACGCGTTGTTGACCATGCCGGATGGCCAGCCGTTCAACAATCTTTACCGGCAGTCCGATAAATTATGGTTGCGGCAGGCGGTGGCGCGGCGAGTTATGGAATTAGAGCAACTCTACAGTCGAGCGCATCCGCTCTACCGGCCGGCATTGGAAGCTTACATCGAAGCTGGTCGCTGGTTCGTGGAGGAAAAAATCAGCCGGTACCGTCGGTCGGTGGCGCGGGCGGATCAACTCCATCGAGATGTGCGCCGGGAAGCCGAAGCCATCAGCGTGACGATGGATTGGGCAGAACAAAAGTACACCACCGGCACGAGTAGTAATATTTGGTCTGGCTATTTTCAGGCGCTGGATCAATTGAAAAACCTCCGGCACCGCGATCCCATCAGCAATTATTTAGACCAGTTTGATAAGTAACACTTGCAGCTTCTCGCGTTGTTCTCGAAGCGTTTTTTGTTTTTCACGTTCGCGTTCGACCGCCACCGGTGCGGCGCGGCTGACAAAACTTTCATTGGCCAATTTCGCCTCTGTACCGGCGAGTTGTTTTTCAATCTCGGTGAGTTGCTTCTTTAGTTTTTCGCGTTCTGCCGCCGGGTCAACAGCGCCAACCATGAATACAGTGGCCACACCGGTGACCAGACTTGGTGTTAGACCGGTTGGTGTATAGTTTTCTTCGATTGCCACTGATTCGGCATTGAGAATGCCGGTGAGAAATGCGGTTTCGGCACGGATGAATTCGGTGTGTTTGCCGGGCTTGATGACGAACTGAATTTTCTTTTTCGGATCCACGCCGTTGTCGTTCCGCAATTGTCGTCCGGCGGTGACGATGCCGTAGAGTGCCTCGGTTTCGATGAAGAAACTTGCGCCGGCCGGTTTGGCGATTGGCCATGCGGTGAATTGGATTGTGCCGGTGGCGTAGCCCATGCTGTTCCACAATTCTTCCGTGATAAACGGTGCGAATGGATGGAGGAGCCGGAGGATGACGCCGAAGATTTCGTTAAGGACGGCGATATTCGGTGACACTTTACTGGCTTCGATGTACCAATCGCAGAAATCACCCCAGACGAAATCGTAAAGCTCTTTGGCGGCGTCGTTAAATTTGTAATTGTCGAGTGCGGTGCTGACTTTCGTGATGGCTTCGTTTAATTCGTGGAGCACCCGGTGGTCATGAGCGTTGTGCGGACGTACCGGTGGATTACCGGCACGTTGCATCTGGATGAACCGGGCGGCGTTCCAGAGTTTGTTCATGAAGTTGCGGCCAACTTCGCTGCGCTTCTCGTCGAACAAAATATCTTGGCCTTGCGGCGCAATGAGCATCAGGCCGAAGCGCAAACCGTCGGCTCCGTATTTGGCGATGAGGTCGAGCGGGTCGGGCGAGTTGCCAAGTGACTTGGACATCTTCCGGCCTTGCGCGTCGCGGATGATGCCGGTGAAGTAGACGTTGGCGAACGGTTTTTCGTTCGTGTACTCGTACCCGGCCATGATCATGCGGGCGACCCAGAAGAAAATAATATCGGGACCGGTGACGAGGTCGGTGGTTGGGTAAAACTTTTTCCGTGTCGCTTCGTCCATTGTGGCGAACGGCCAGAGCCATGCGCTGAACCAGGTGTCGAGCACGTCTGGGTCTTGAGTCCAACCGGTGCCGGTTGGCGGCGTGAGGTCGCAATAGATTTCTTCGCCTCGGTACCAAACCGGGATTCGGTGGCCCCACCAGAGTTGACGGCTGATGCACCAGTCGCGGATACCGCGCATCCAATGGGTGTAGGTTTTCGTCCAACGGTCGGGGTAAAATTTAATCGCGCCAGTTTCGACGGCTTCAGTGGAGCGGGGAACTTGCGGGTACCGGAGGAACCATTGCTCGCTGAGATACGGTTCAATGGGAACGTTGGTGCGTTCGCTGTAACCGACGTTGTGGGTGTAGTCCTCCACTTTGACGAGGAGACCGGCGAGCTTGAGTTGTTCGACGACGGCTTCCCGGCATTCAAACCGGTCGAGACCTTCGTAATCTTCACCGGCGGCTTCGGTCATGATTCCGTCTGGACCAATAACGACAGTGAAAGGGAGCTTGTGCCGCAACGCCATCTCGTAGTCGGTGAGGTCGTGCGCCGGTGTGACTTTGACGCAGCCGGTGCCGAACTTCGGGTCAACGGCGGCGTCGGCGATGACCGGGATTTCTTTGTTCCGGAGCGGGAGTAAAAGTTTTTTGCCGATGAGATGCTGGTAACGCGGGTCGTCGGGATTCACTGCGACGGCTTCGTCGCCGAGGAGCGTTTCTGGGCGCGTAGTGGCGACGACGACATCGTTGCCATACCGGATGTGCCAGAGATGACCTTGCGTCTCGGTCATGATGACTTCCTCGTCGGAGAGCGCGGTGCGGCCGGCGGGATCCCAGTTCACCATGCGCTTGCCGCGATAGATGAAGCCTTTTTTATAGAGGTCAACGAAGGTCCGGAGGACGGCGTTACAAAACTCGTCGTCCATCGTGAATCGTTCGCGAGTCCAATCGCACGAGCAACCGAGTTTTTTGAGTTGCTGGATGATAATGCCACCGTGTTTGTGTTTCCATTCCCAAACTTTTTCCTGAAATTTTTCGCGACCGAGATCGTCGCGATGTTTGATGACGCCTTGTTTCTTGAGTGTTTTCTCGACGACGGTCTGGGTGGCAATGCCGGCGTGGTCGGTGCCGGGGAGCCAGAGGACTTCGTAGCCTTGCATGCGCTTCCGGCGGGCGAGAATGTCTTGGAGCGTGTTGTTGAGCACGTGGCCCATGGTGAGAACGCCGGTGACGTTCGGCGGCGGAATGACGATGGAGTAAGACGGTTTCGTCGAAGACGAGTTCGCGGTGAAATGGCCTTTGCTCAGCCATTCGGCGTACCATTTGTCTTCGACGAGCTTTGGCTCATAGGCTTTGGAAATTTCGGTGCTCATGCGGAACTGTTCTTACCGGAGAATATCGCCGAATTCAATTTCAGAGTGAAAAGGGATGACTTTTTTTTCGGGCGTGTTAATCTCGGAATGCAGTTTTTATGCAACCGGAAAAACAACGCTCTAATCTAATTGCGCAAGTCTGCGTGAGTATTGCGCTGGGCTTAGCCGGAGCGACGGCGTGGGTTTGGGCGGTCGGGATTGATGAGTTGTTGGCGTTTGGTTCCGATCGCAAACCGATTTCGCCGGTCGCAATTCCTTTATGGTTTTTTATTGGGATGGCGTTGCTGTTTTTGAAGCGGTTGCCGAATAGCCGGTTGACACTATGGCTGGCGCGCGGTGTGGCCGGCGTGAGCGGGATGGCGGGAGTATTGATTATGCTCCGGTATCGCTTCGATTGGGGGTCGCCGGTCGAAGCGTGGTTGGTGCATACATCAGCGCACGTTGGTAATTTTCCAGTCGGATATATTTCATCGCAAGGCGGTACAATGTTGGTGATTGTGGCGTTAGCGTTGGGGTTGCGGCAGCCAGTCGGAGGAATGCACGGTTGGCGCGGATGCGTAGTCAAGTTGTGCGCGGCGGTCACCACGGTGTTTGGCTTGTTCGTGGTGGCGAGTTATTCCTTCGAAGCAACATGGGTGACGGGGGTTTCCATTAACCCAACACCTTTAGCGGTGGGACTAATTTTTGTTTTTCTCGGGATTGGATTATGGGTGCAGGAACCGAGCTACTTGGCACGGATGGGGTTGCGACCGGCGGTGATTGCGATTGCCGCGGCGGTGGTGGTTGGCGCCGGTACGGTTTACGGGACGCGGCATTTGCAGGCACAAGACCGGGATGATGCGCGCGATTTGTTGGAAACGATTGGGAAGTTGAAGGCCAAGCAGATTACGGAATGGCGGCACGAAAGATTGAAAGACGCGCGAGCGTTTGTGCAAACGCCGAATCTGGCTCGTGATGTGGTCAAGCTCTTGGAAAATCCGGATTTGGAACCGGTGCGCACCGACCTGAAGCAGTGGTTGGAGGCGGTCAGATTTAGTGATCTTTATACCTCGGTAGAATTGTTTGATACGAATTGTGTCCGGCGGTTGAGCGCACCGGCGTTGACCAATTCACCCTGCGGTGAGCTATGTGCGACGTTACGGGCGGTGTTGCAATCGAACGATGTTGGTTTCTGGGATTTGCATTCTGGGAAGAGTGGTGGCGTCGTTCACTTTGATATTGCTTGTCCGGTGCGCTTAGGAAATCAACCGGTTGCGATTTTGGTGTTGTGCGTCAACCCCCGCCAGTTTTTATTTCCGTTGTTGCAAGAGTGGCCGATGCCAAGCGCAACGGCTGAGACTTTACTCCTCCGGCCTGAGAGCAGGTCTATGGTGTGTCTGAATGAATTTGGGAATCGGACAAAGGTTTCGCAGTCGGTCATGAGGCAGACGAAGGTTTTGGTGGAGACGTTGGATTCGCGGAATACGCCGGTGTTGACGATGACGCGCCCGGTTCCAGATTCACCGTGGTACATCATGACGAAAGTGGACCGGAGTGAAGTGTATGCCAAACTCTACGAACAGGCGTGGTGGGCGATGTGGGTCACGGTCTTCATTACGGTGGGTGCGGTGTTGTTTGTGTTGCAGATTTGGGAACGACAACGGTTGGTCTTGGCGGACCGGATTGAACAGTTACTAAAGAATGCCAATGACGCCATTCTGATTCAGGATGAGCATCTTAAAATTCTCGAAGCGAATGACCGGGCGCTGGAAATGTACGGCTATACATTGGCGGAAATGCGCGCGCTGCGTAGTGAAATCGATTTGCGGGCACCGGCGGCGCAGTTGCATTTTCAACCGCAAGTGGACCCGTTGTTCACCGAAAGTCGCGACGCTTACGAGACTATGCACCAGCGCAAAGATGGCTCTCTTTTTTATGTGGAAGGGAGTAGCCGCGTCGTCGAATCCACCGGTAAGCGATATGTTCTCACGATTATCCGGAATATCTCGGAACGCAAAGCGCACGAGGCGGAAATTACTCGGATTAACCGGCTGTATAACATCCTGAGCCAAATCAATCACACGGTCATCCGGGTTCAAACGCGCAAAAAATTGATGCAGGAAATTTGCCGCTTGGCGGTGACCCATGGTGGTTTCAGGTTGGCGTGGATTGGTTGGCTGGATAAAAAAACTCAGATTGTGATGCCGGCGGCACGGGACGGAGAAAGTCAGGAATTTCTCGATAAAATTATTATTTACGCCGACGACCGGCCGGAAGGGCAGGGGACTGTGGGGCGCTGCATTCGTTCCGGGAAGCCGGTTTTTACCAACGATGTGGCGAATGATTCAATGGTGGCACGGTGGCGAGATTATGCGCTCGCGTATAACATCCATTCCATTGCGTCCTTCCCGATTCGTTTGAATGGATTTGTGGCCGGCGTTCTTCAAGTCGCCTCGGGTGAGATGGATGTATTTCAGGACAAGGAAGTCGCATTGTTGTCGGAAATCGCGGCCGATGTTTCCTATGCATTGGACACTTTTGATAAAGAAGAACAACGCCAGCAGGCGCACAACGAACTGTTTGAGAGTCGCGAACACTACCGGTCGCTGTTCAGTAATATGGTCGAAGGTTTTGCGCGCTGTCAGATGTTGTACGCCGATGGCCAGTCGACCGATTTTATTTATCTCGAAGTCAATCCGGCGTTTGAAAAACTCACCGGTCTGAAAAACGTGACCGGGAAAACCGTGAGCGAAGTGATTCCGGATATTCAAAAGACGAATCCAGAGATTTTCGCCATCTATGGTCGCGTCGTTCAAACCGGCAAGCCGGAGCAATTTGAAGCCTATCTCAAAGGTTTGGACATTTGGTTGGAGGTCGCGGCTTATAGTGCTGGCCCCGGAATGTTCGTTGCTGTTTTTGATAATGTCACCGAACGCCGCCGGGCCGAGGAGCAACTCCGCAAACAACATGTGCTTTTGCGTACCTTGGTGGACTCGTTGACGGAAGAATTTTTCGTGAAAGATGCCGCCGGTCGTTATCTGCTCTGCAACCAAGCGCATTTGAAAAACTACGGTTTGGCAAACGAGTCCGCAATTATCGGGAAAACTGTTTTCGAGATTGCATCACCGGAGTTAGCGCAAGCGCAACATGCGCGTGACGTTCGCGTACTGCAGGGTGGTGAGACGATTCGTAACTTTGAAAATTCTTTCACCGATGCCACCGGTCAGGTGCAGTGGCGGTTGACGACGAAGATTCCGTTGCGCGCTCCGAACGGTGCGGTCACCGGGATGCTCGGATTCCATCACGATATTACCCAGCACAAAATTACCGAACAACAGATTCAAGAGACGAACCGGCAGTTGACGTTGGCGTTGACGGACCTGCGCGCCGCGCAACAGCAACTCGTCGAGCAGGAACGGCTGCGCGCCCTCGGCCAAATGGCGAGCGGCATTGCGCATGACTTTAATAACGCGTTGGCGCCGATTGTTGGGTTTGCGGATTTGTTACTGGAACATCCAGATCAAGCTGCCGATCCGAAACGCGTGGCGCAATATCTCACACTGATTAAAGCCTCGGCGCAAAATGCTTCGCAAGTGGTCCGGCGGTTGCGCGAGTTCTACCGGCGGCGTGGTCAAGGTGAAATCTTTCTGCCGCTCGAGTTGAATGAGTTAATTCAACAGACCATTGAGTTGACGCGTCCCCGGTGGCAGCTTCAAACCCAAGCCGCCGGTGTCACGATTGTTATGCAGAAAGATTTGGGAAAAATTCCGGTCATCAATGGCAACGCCGCCGAGTTGCGCGATGCACTGACGAATTTAATTTTCAACGCGGTCGATAGTTTGCCGAAAGGTGGCACCATCACCATTCGCACTGCGCAGACTGAGCAACACGTTCGGATTGAAGTCGCCGATAGCGGTGCCGGTATGAGTGAAGAAGTGAAAGCGCATTGTTTCGAGCCATTCTTCAGCACGAAAGGCGAGCACGGCACCGGTTTGGGTTTAGCGCTGGTGCACGGCATTGTCCGGCGGCACGACGGCACGATTGAGGTCGAAAGCCAGCCGGGAATCGGCACGACGTTCACCATCCATTTGCCGCTTATTATCAATCAACTTGTTCCGGCGAAGCCATCACCTGCTAGTTTGCCAGCAACGCCGGCGCACATCTTGTTGGTGGATGATGAAGTGCAATTGTGTGAGATGTTGCGAGCGCTTCTGAAAATTGATGGCCATAGCGTCGAGCTGGCCGGTAGCGGCGCGGAAGCGTTGGAAAAATTCAAACCCGGTAAATTTGATTTCGTCATTACTGATCAAGCGATGCCGGGCATGACCGGTAGCCAATTGGCCGCTGCCATCAAGAAACAATCGCCGGCGACACCGGTGATTCTGCTGACTGGTTTTGGCGCGTTTATGGAAGCGGAAGGCGAGCCGCCGGCGGGTGTAGATTTGGTATTGGCGAAACCGATTAGCGTTGCGGATTTGCGGACGGCCTTGCGCAATATCCGGCAGTCGGCTGCGAATTGACCTTCCTGCGGCTTCCGTGTAATCTCCGCGCCATGACCACTGACGAACGAAAGACTATTGTGCGCGATTTGCTGGCTCAAGGCCGGACGCTTTCGCAGATTCAAGATTATCTTCGCAAAGAAAAAGGCGATTCCATTACCTATATGGATTTGCGTTTGCTACTCTCGGAAATGCCGGAAACGAAGTTGCCGGAGAAAGAATTACCGAAAGTTGTCTTGCCACCGGAGCCGCCCGCTGTTCCGGCTGCCGCCGGCAAGCTTTCCATCAGCATGGATCAAACGCCGGCACCCGGCTCGATGCTCAGCGGTTACGCGCGGTTTTCTTCCGGCGCGAAAGCGCATTGGTTCCTTGACGAAACTGGCCGGCTCGGCATGGAGCCAGAACTTGGCACCGGCAAGCCGACGCAGGCGGATATGCAAGAATTTTCAACCGAGTTGCGGCGCATGCTGCAACGCCCTGGAGGAGCGCTATGAAATTGACCGGCTGTTACACAGCGATTGTCACGCCATTCACGAAGGCTGGCGCGATCGACGAAGTGCGGTTGCGCGAGTTGGTGGAATTCCAAATCGCCGGCGGCGTCACCGGCATCGTGCCGTGCGGCACCACCGGTGAATCGCCGACGCTCGATCACCACGAACATAATCGCGTCATCGAATTGGTTATCAAGTTTGCCGGTAAGCGTTGCCAAGTCGTGGCCGGCACCGGCTCGAATTCAACCGCCGAAGCCATCGAATTAACTCAGCACGCCAAAGCTGCCGGCGCGGATGCGACACTCCAAGTCGCGCCGTATTACAACAAGCCGACGCAAGCCGGTTTGTATGCGCATTTCCGAGCGATTGCGGAAGCGGTGGACATTCCGCAAATTCTCTACAACATTCCTGGTCGGTGCGGCGTGGATATTGCCAATGAAACCACCGCGCGGCTCCGGCGCGATTTGCCAAAGCAAATTGTCGGTTTGAAAGAAGCCACCGGTAACGTGGATCGCGTGAGTCAGATGCGGCAACTGGTGGATAAAGATTTCAGCATCTTCTCGGGTGACGATTCGTTGACGTTGCCGATGCTGGCGGTCGGCGCGCAAGGCGTCATCAGCGTGGCGTCGAATGTCGCACCGCGTGAGGTTTCCGAACTGGTGCAGACGGCGTTGAAAGGTGATTTTGTGCGCGCCGGGCAGATGCACGCGAAATTATTTCCGTTGTTCAAAGATTTATTCATTGAGACAAATCCGATTCCAGTGAAAGCGGCTTTGGCGCTCGCCGGTAAGATTGAAGAGACGTACCGGTTGCCATTGGTACCGATGAGCGACGTCAATAAAGCGCAACTCCGGAAAACTTTAGCCGGGTTAGGATTGGTGAAATGAAACCGATCCGCGTGATTGTTTGTGGCAGCAAAGGTCGAATGGGGCAGGCGTTGGTGGCGAGTGCGAAAGCCAATCCGGAATTGCAACTGGTCGGAGAAATTGATGCCGGTGATGATCTCAGTCAGGTGATTGACCGGTGCGATGTCATTGTGGATTTTTCGTTCCGGGAAGCAACCGGTAAGATTGCGAAGCTCGCGGCAGAACATAAAAAAGCGTTGGTCATCGGCACGACCGGTCATTCGGACGCCGAGAAAAATGCCGTGGTGGAAACGGTGAAAACGATTCCGTGCGTCTGGACTTCCAATTTCAGCACCGGCGTGAATACGTTGTTTTGGATTACCGGTAAAGTTGCCAGTATCGTCGGCCCGCAGTGGGAAATCGAAATTGTTGAGACGCATCACACCGCGAAAAAAGATGCGCCGAGCGGTACGGCAAAATCGTTGCAGCAAGTCATCCGGCAAGCGATTGGGAAAGAAGCGCCGGCACACGCGTTACGGATTGGCGATGTGGTTGGCGATCACACGGTGACGTTTGGCACTTCGGGCGAGCGAATTGAGTTAAGCCACCGGGCGAGCAGCCGGGAAACGTTTGCGCGCGGTGCCTTGCGCGCGGCGAAGTGGGCGGTGACACAGAAGCCTGGCCTTTACGATATGCAGGACGTTCTGGGGTTGAAGTAGGCGATGAAAGTCGGGCTAGGGCTCGGCTCAAACGTCGGCGACCGGCTACAGCAGTTACAGCACGCCAAACAATTTCTCCTCAATCTCTCACCGGAGCAGTGGCATCGCGCCTCACCGATTTACGAAACCATGCCGGTGGATTGTCCGCCGGATTCGCCAGCTTTTTTTAATGCGGTTCTGGAAATCGAGTTCACCGGTGCGCCTCGGACTTTGCTCGAAAAGATTCTTGCTTACGAAATTGCCTGTGGACGCAATCGTGCGGCTGGATTGAATGCGCCGCGCACGATTGACATTGATATTCTTTATTTCGGCGAAAAGGAAGTTGCCGAGGCTGATTTGGTAATTCCCCATCCGCGTATCGCAGAACGCCGGTTTGTCTTGATACCGCTGGCGACAATCTGTCCGGAAATGATTGTGAAAGGTACCGGTCAGACGGTCCGGCTGTTATTGCGAGAGTTGCCGGAGTGCGATGGAGCGGTTAAGTTCGTTCAACAAGATTGGGAATGAAAATCACACCGGAAATTTTGCGCGAGATGAAACAGCGGGGCGAGAAAATCGCGGCGCTGACGGCTTATGATTATTTCACAGCGAAAATCATGGACGAAGTCGGGATTGAATTGATTTTGGTGGGCGATTCGCTCGGTATGGCGGTGCTCGGTTACGAGAACACGTTACCGGTGACGATGGAGGAGATGTTGCACCACACGCGAGCGGTGGCGCGGGCGCAGACGCAGGCGTTGGTCGTGGCGGATATGCCGTTTCAGAGTTACATGACAGCGGAATCGGCATTGGAGAATGCGAATAAATTTCTGGCGGCGGGTGCGGCGGCGGTGAAGTTGGAAGGTGGCGTTGCGGTAGCCGATCGTGTCGCGGCATTGACGCGAACGATTCCGGTGCTTGGACATATTGGTTTGTTGCCGCAGTCGATTTTAGAGGGCGGCAGCTACCGGGTGCAAGGGCGGACGACGGAATCAGCGGAACAATTGCTCCGTGATGCCAAGGCGTTGGAATGGGCTGGTGCGTTTGCGGTGGTGGTGGAATGCACGACGGCGGCGGTCGCGCGCGAGATTACCGGTGCGTTGAAGATTCCCACGCTTGGGATCGGTGCCGGTAGCGATTGCGATGGACAAATTTTAGTGAGCAGCGATATGCTGGGGCAATTTACGCGGTTCACGCCGAAACATGCCAAGCGGTACGCGAATCTGGCGGAGGAAATGCGCCGAGCGTTTCTAGCGTACCGGGGCGAAGTTGAAACGAAAAAGTTTCCAGACCGGGAACACAGCTTTTAAACTACTGCCGCTTCAGCCATTGCGGTAGTGCCCAAACGACGAGTGCTCCACCAAGAATAGCCATTACAACTTTCCCGCCGAGTTGAGGTGATTGCCAGAAGATGACGACGGCAATGCCGAGGCAAATAACGGTCGCAAAAATAACAATCCCGGCCCGCGTCGTTTTTTTGTGCATCCAGCAGAGATCGACAAAAATATTCCATGCTTTGGTGAACTGCGGATCGATTTGCAGTAAGTCGCGTTCCGTGGGTTCAAGGATTGCTTGCAGGATGGCATCGTACGCCTGTTTGCTCGGAAACACGAAATACTCTTGATAAATTTGGCCGAATGAATCTAAGCCGATTTCTTTTAACTCCGCTTTCCGGTCCTGCAAAAACCGCCGGTGGCGCTGCTGGAATTGAAGAATGTAGCGGTCAACGACCGGGTCAATCAGTTGCTTTTCAGTCGCCATGCTAGAATTCAAACTTTAGTCCAGCAAATCGTTTTTCGATTTCGCTCACGACCCGGCGTTCATCGGTTTCATTCTTCGCCAGAAACGTGACGGAGAATCGCAAGTAAGGTCCGGCATCGTCCCACGGAACGGTGGAAATCAATTTTTCGGTAATCAACCATTGCGACACATCTTCCGCGCTCTTGAATTCCGTTCGCTGGCCGGTCGCGGTGCTGACGGATTTTGGAATCCGCACGTAGAGGAAGAATGAACCTTTCGGTTTCGTCGCATTGAAGCCAAACTTTCGGAGCAACGCCACCAACAAATCCATCCGCCGGGAATATTTCGCAGCGATTTTCTGAGTGATTTCCGGATGCGCTAACGACGCCGCACAGGCCTTTTGAATGGCGAGGAACTGACCGGAATCGCTGTTGTCTTTCACATCGCCGTAGGCTTTGACGAGGAGGGGATTGCCGGTGACGAAACCGAGTCGCCAGCCGGTCATGTTGTACATCTTGCTCATCGAATGTAATTCCACCGCGACCTCTTTCGCGCCGGGAATGCTCAGAATGGAGAGCGGCTGGCCTTCAAACACCAGCGCCGCATACGCCGCATCGGAAATGATAACGAGCTTGTGTTGCCGGGCGAACTCGACGGCTTGGGTGAAAAATTCGCGTGGCGCGCTCGCGCCGGTCGGGTTGTTCGGATAATTCAACACCAACACCTTGGCGCGTTTGAGGACATCTTTCGGAATCGACGCGAGATCCGGTAGGAAATGATTTTCGGCCGTCAACGGCAGATTGTGCACCGTGCCGCCATACCATTTGGTGTGAGTGCCGAAGACCGGATAGCCCGGCACCGTCATCAACGCTACATCGCCGGGGTTGATGAGTGCCGCCGGCAAGATGCTCAACGCCGCTTTGCTGCCAAGACTGTGAATGACTTCCGTTTCTGGGTCGATACCGGTGACACCGCAAACCTTCGCCATCCAATCGGCGGCGGCGCGTTTGAATTCGCTTCCGCCGTTATCGGCATAGCCGCGATTCTCTGGCTTCTGCGCCTCCTCGCACAACGCCCGGACGCTCAACGGCAACGCCATCTCGTCCGGCTCGCCGACACCGAGGTCGATGATTTCCGTGCCGGGATGCGCAGTTAGCGCGGCGCGTTTGGCGCGTTTGATTTTCTCAAACTTATAAATCTGCGTGCTTTTGCCGTAATTCTGGCCGCCGATTCGTTCGGCAAAAAGATTTTGAATATAAGACTCGCTCATGTCGCCACGATGACATATCGCAGGCAGGAAAGTCAACCGGCAGGCGGCACCGGTTAGGAATCATGGCGGGGTTATACCGTGCTTTTTTGAAAAGCATTGGGCGGTGCCCAACGCCGAAGTTCAGCTGTGCCAGTAGTATGGCTAAAGCGTATGGTTCGGCAATCGAGCAACAGACATAATTTAGATCTCCCGGGTGAAGAACTTGCTATTGGGATCAGGTTTGTAACCGACAAATGCAGCACATTCTTTGAAACCCGCCTTGCGATAGAGACTTCGTGCTGGCTCGAAATATGGCATAGCTCCCGTTTCAAGACTGAGTCGGCAATATCCGCGTCGCGTCGCTTCCGCAATAATGTGTTCCAGCAACATACTGGCAACTCCGCGTTTCAAGTATGCCTTCACGGTGCGCATAGACTTCACCTCGCCATGTGTCGAATCAATTTCTTTGAGAGCTCCACAACCGGCTAACTGCTGTCCAGCCCACACCGTCCAGAATGTGATACCCGGCTGTCGTAGTTGCTCCAAGTTTAATGCATGGCGGCTCTCGGGCGGAGAGACTTGCGCCATGCACTCCAGATGCTCGGTGAGAAGAGCAGCAATCTCAAGTCCCTTTAGATCGTCAATTCTAATTTCCATAGCTTGATTGCAGAACGTTAATATTCTGCCTTATTTAGCGGCGTTGTGCCGGTGATGTTGTTTGGCCGGTTTTACGAATGAAATGTAAAATTCAGTCCGGTTTTAGTCAAAGCTAATCCAATAATTTTCTCCGTGACGCTGGTGGTTGGTCAGACTAAAGTTGCCGGTGTGAAAATCATTCGTCACATCGCCGAGATGCAGGCAACGGCGACGGCTCTCAAACGGGCGGGTCGCCGGCTCGCGTTGGTGCCGACGATGGGTGCGCTGCACGCTGGCCATGCCACGTTGATACGCCGGGCGCGCGCCTGTGATGCCGCGACGGTGGTGAGTATTTACGTGAATCCGACGCAGTTCGGTCCGCAGGAAGATTTCAACCGGTATCCGCGTGACATCGAGGCCGATGCCGCGCTTTGCGCCGGTGAATCCGTGGATATTATCTTTGCGCCGCTAGACGCTGAGATGTACGCCGGTAACGCCGCTTCGACGTGGGTGGAGGAAACTGCGCTCGCCAAACGGTTGGAAGGCGAACGGCGTCCCGGTCACTTCCGTGGCGTTTGCACCGTCGTCGCAAAACTTTTCAACATCGTTCAGCCAGACATCGCCGCGTTCGGTCAGAAAGATTTTCAACAGCTGGCCGTCATCACGCGGATGGTGCGCGATCTTGGCTATCCGATTGAAATTCTGCCGGTGCCGATTGTGCGTGAAGCGGATGACCTCGCGTTGAGTAGTCGCAACCGGTATCTCAATCCAACGGAGCGGGCGCAAGCGACGATTTTGTGGCAAGCGCTCAGCGCGGCGCAGAAACTTTTTGCCACCGGTGAGCATCGCGCCGCTCCATTACAAGCCAGTCTGTTGCGCACACTGCAACTTGTGCCGGCTATCCGTCTCGATTATGCCGAGATTGTCAGTGCGGCGACTTTGGAACCGGTGACGGATGTTCAAACCGGTGCGGTTGCGCTTCTGGCTGCGTACCTCGGTCAGACGCGGTTAATTGATAACGCGATTTTTTAGACAACTTCCCGGCGATATGGCATACCGGGTTGTGCGCCGGGACGAGTGACGGCGATTGACGCCGCGCGGACTGCCCGGCGAGCAGAATCTTCCAGCGAAAGACCTTCGGCAATTCCGACAGCCAGCCACGCCGTAAAACAATCACCGGCGCCAACCGTGTCCACCGGCTTAACTTTTGGCGCCGGTATCCGTTGGTTGCCGACGAGGACGCCGCGTGCACCGAGAGTCACGACCGTGCGGCGCGCGCCTTTGCCGACGACGCGGACTTCATGTTCGTTAGGTGTGAGCGTATCCACGAGGCGGAGTAGTTTCGCCGGTAATTTCTGCGCCGGTGCTGGATTTAAGATGAATGGAATACCGGCAGCAGCAGCTAGTTCGGCAGCAACTTGCACAGCGGCGAAAGGAATTTCGAGTTGTGCGACGACGGCATCGGCGCGACGGAAAACAGACCGTGCGGCACGAACATCGGCGGCGGAAAGTGTGTCGTTGGCAGAGCGCGCGACGGCAATTTGGTTTTGCCGGTCGCGACCGCCGATGAGAATCAGCGCGACACCACTGGAAACTTTCCGGTGTTCGCGGAAGTACCGGACATCAATTCCTTCCCGGCACAAACCAGCTTTAGCGGTGCGACCGAAATCGTCGTTACCGTGTGCGCTGATGAATGTGACGCGAGCGCCGGCACGGGCCGCAGCGACAGCTTGATTCGCACCTTTCCCACCGGCGAAGCGGGCGAACTCACCACCGAGAATCGTTTCACCGGGGTTCGGCAGCCGGTCGCACTGAATGACTAAATCCGTGTTGCTACTTCCGACGACGATGAGGTGCGGCTTTGAGCGCGACATCAACCATTTCCTCCGCGAGTTTGCTGATTTTGACTTCGTGATAGCCATCGACGCCGGTGCGAATAATGTCGTGCATCGGGCGGGTCCATTTTTTCGGAAGCGCATCGACGCCGTGTTTGACGCCCCAGAGACTACCGGCAGTGGCGCCGTTGCAGTCGGTGTCGAAGGCCGGCATAATGGCGCGCGTGATAGTTTTTTCGTAATCGTCTTCGCCCCAGAGCAGGCCGATGACGACAACCTGAGCATTGGAGTTGGTATGACACCAATTGTGGAAAACCCGTTCGTCCCACTGGGTGTGGACGAGTTGGACGACCTCTTCAAAATTCAGACCGGCGGCGTGCGCGGTAATGATTTTTTCCACATCTTCGCGCAGCCGGCAGTTCACCGGCACTTGCGCCAGACCGGCGCGAATAATTTTCACCCAATCTTTCTCGACGTAAGCGGCGGCGAGCATCGCGGCGACCCACATTTCTCCGTAAATACCGTTTTTGATGTGGCTGATGGAAGCATCGCGCCACGCCCATTCGGCGGCGCGCTTGGGATTGCCGGGATTGGCGTAACCAAAGTAATCGGCACGGATTTGGGCGCCAATCCATTCCCGGTACGGATTCCGGTGGGTCGCGCTCGCTGGTGGGATGATGCAATCCACAAAGTTCCGGTACGCCACGCGTTCCGCGGTGCAGGTGTGGAAAATCGGGATGTTGTCGCACCAAAAGTTTGCGACATCCACCGGTGTAAAATCGGCGCCATATTTTTTGACGATGGCGAAACCGGTGGTGGTGTAGTTGGTGTCGTCATCTTCGACCATGCCGTGCATGGTGTCGCGTAACCAACCGGGTAATGTCCGTAAATTTAGGTGTGGTTTGCGACTGGCAATATGTTTGGCTTCGCGGGTCGTGGGGGTTCGGTAATAATCGCGAATCGGCCAGTTACCGGTCTCTTCGCCGAAGATTTGCAGGTCTTCACGCCAGCAACATTCGATTGGTTTGCCGAGTAAGCAACCGCAAATCCGGCCGAGGAGTCCGCCGTGTAACCGGCGAAGAAATTCAGAACGAGTGCCGCGCCATGGTTGGAGAGTCGCGGACTTTGGACGCGCCGCTTGGATGCCGGCGAGGTCGCTCGGCTCGATGTACCGGTAATCTTTGCGAACCGGCAGCGTTTGAATCCGGTCGGTAAGTGCGGCGGCAGCGGCGTACCATTGCTCGGTGCGGTTGGCCTCTTTTACGGCTAGCAGTCGGTCAAATTCTGACTGGACACGACTTAGGTTCCGGCCTTCTTCTTTGGCTTGAGTGTTTTCAACTGACAGGTCAATGCCGGCCAGCCACCATTGTTTCTGAATCCATTTAACGCGTTCGTTCATCGGTAGGTTCCTCGGAGGTGATTGATGGTGAGGGATTTTTTGAAAGCGGCGAGCGTGACCGGTTGTTTGGGTGTGAATTTGAATGTCTGCGCCTGACCGGGTAGTAACGTGACGCAATTATCATCGAACTCACCACGGATACCGGTGGCATTCAGCGCGACGAAGAAGGCCGGTTTGTCGGTGCGGAGTGTGGCTCGGTAATTTTTGCGGACTTGGATGCGAATGCGTGGTTGAGCGAGTTCGCAGCGTTTGTAATCGGTGAAAAAATGTGTGTTGGTTGTGCCATTGAAACTGAGCTGAAGGAAAACTTTTTCCGGTTGAGGCGCGAGGTCGGCGACTTGCCATTTCTTGACCAGTTTCGCGCTGCCAGCCGCGACACGCGCCGGTAGGCGGTACCGGCGGATAAGTTTACCGGCAAGATTGCGAACCTCGGCGGCGACGGTGCCGCGGACGGGTGTGAGCTGGTCATTGGTAATGCGGACTTCCAACGTGCCATCTTTGCGTTGGAACGCGGAGATGAGGACCGGCGCGTAAAATCGTTTTGCGGCGTAGTGTAAAAGTTTCCATTTGCCACCGTGGTTAATGGAAGCCCAGGAACAGACCGGCCAGTTGTCATTGAGTTGCCAGAATAGTGTGCCCATGCAATTGGGCCGGAGCGACCGCCAATATTCGACGGCGGTTTGGATGGCAATCGTCTGCTGGACTTGGCTGAGATAGACAAAGTTGGTGAAGCTGTCTGGCATCCGAAAATATCGACTGAACATTTCGATAATGCGCGAGTTACCGGCGCTGCTGCGTTGATGCCATTCCATGATGGGCGCGGTGACGTTGAGCTGATTCGCGGGGGCGTACCGGCGAATTGTTTCCAGCGATGGAAAAGATTGAAAACCAAACTCGGAACAAAAGCGCGGTCGGACATCATAGTAGGAATCGAACGATTTGCCGCCGTGCCAGACTTCCCAGTAATGCATGTCGCCGCGATTATCCGCGTGCCAACAATCGGAATAATCGTTGCGCCCACCACACGGTGAACTCGACCAGAATTTTCGGGTCGGATCACATTCATCCACAGCTTTACCAATCACGCCTTCATTCAACCGGTCGTAATCCACGAGGTACCGGTCACGGTTGTTACGAGATTCTTCATGCCATTTCAGCGCGCCGAGGTTTTCATTGTTGCCGCACCACAAGGCGAGGCAGGCGTGGTTCTGAAGGCGTTTGATTTGATGGCGGACTTCCTGCCGGACGTTCTCTAGGAATTTTGGCGTGGCCGGATACATCGCACAGGCAAACATAAAATCCTGCCAGACGAGCAAGCCTTTCTCGTCGCAAAGATCATAGAAATCATCGCTCTCGTACTGGCCGCCGCCCCAGACGCGAATCATATTCATGTGCGCTTGCTGGGCGCTTGTGAGTAAATCGTCGATTACGGCGCGGGTTTGTCGTTGCGGGATTGCGTCGGTCGGAATCCAGTTTGCGCCTTTACAGAAAATTTCAACGTCATTAACTCGAAACGTCAGTGATAAACCGCGCTTATCTTCGATGTTGAGAACTTCGAGATTGCGTAAACCGATGCGCTTGCGGATTTCATCGCCGGCAACGCGCACCGTCAAATCGTATAACGGTTGTGCGCCATAGCCATTCGGCCACCAAAGTTTCGGGTTCCGAATGGCGACGCGAGTGCGTACGACATTCGTTCCGGCGGCTAGCGTGACCGGTTTCAAAATGCGTTCTTTGCCGAGTGTAACTTCGAGAGTGGATTTACCACCGGTGGGTGATTTCACCTCTACGGCGACTTCTACAGTTACGCGGCCGCGTTGGTGACGTTGGGTGGTCGCGACATATTCAATCCGACCCAGTGAAGTTGCGCCAAGGTAAATCGCACCATTGATACCGGAGACCATCAGGCAAATGCCCCAATCCCAGCCGGAGTGACATTGCACTTTGCGAATAAGATTGCGGCGTGGAGACTGCACTGGATTATCGATAAACGGAACCGGATAGGGGAGCTGTTTCGCTTCGGCGAGGGCGGCGCGTTCTGGTGACGCAAACTCAATCCGGAGCGTGTTCTGACCGGTGTGTAGATATTTTTTCACCTCGACGCGCAGGCGGGTAAACATATTTTCCGAACCCGTCACGCGCCGGTCATTGATGAAGATGGTGGCGATCGTGTCGAGGCCGTCGCAGTGGAGAAACACCGCTTGCTCTGCCAGAAGGGCTGGTATCACACGGAAGCTGCGTTCATAAATCCAATCCTGCCGACCAATCCACTGCACCTGCAGTTCGTTATCCGCCCAGTACGGATCTGGAATGCGGCGTGCGGCGAGTAATGCGCTCACATTATCGCCCGGGACACAAGCCGGGATGGGTGTGGAAATTTTTTTGGCGCGGAGTGACCACTGGCCGGTCAAATCAAGGATTTGCACAAGCCGTTTTCTAACCGGCAAATTCGCAGGCTGCAAGCCCTTTCACACTTGACCCAGCTGGTTGAATAGCGTTTAATTCTTACTCAACCACAAACCAAACTAATCGAAGGAGAAGCGAACATGAAGAACACAGTAAAAATAGTTGGGCTTTTGGCAATTGTCGCCTTGGCGGTGACCGCCGGTAATGTCCAAGCCGGTATTGACTCTGGTAACACAAACAACACGGTCAGCATTGGCGCGACCGCTTGGCTGCAAGCCGGTAGCGTCACCGTCAATGGTGTGACCACCACGCCAGCGCCGGTGCAGTTGAAGATTAACAACAAGTGGCTGATTTCACGGCTCTGCTACAATTATGAAGTCAGCGTGCCGGCGAATGGCCAGTTGAAGTATGATTACTCCAGTGATTACTTCTTCATCACGACCAATGGCGTGACTTATCTCACCGATGACAACCAAATTCTGTACTGGGATTGGAACGGCGAGTACCTCTCGTGGGGGAAAGACAATGCAAATACCCTCGCATACAATGATAACTACCAAAGCTACGCCTATCTTTGGTTTGATGACGACAGCTATGCTGCAACTGCCGATTTCGGTTTCTATGGAACCTTGAGCGAAAACTATAGCGGTTCGGCGACCAATAAGTTGGGTGTTCAGTCCTGGTCGTACTCTGCCGATATGGTCAATGGGACCGGCGATGGAACGATTGATGGCACCAACGTTGTCCTCCAGACTGGCTCGTCTTGGCACTTGAGCGGCAGCGGCAAGTACAACGCGGCGAGATAAAGAATTTGGCTCATGACTTGGGTGACGGGATAACAATCTCGTCACCCAAGTTTTTTTCTAGTTAGAATAGAGTCAGCCTTACCGGTGGTTACTTCTATTTGACTAATCCGACTGGAGGTGTTATATACCGCGGAAGTGGCCATCAAGTCGGGCGACTTGATTCGTATAAACAACCACAAACCAAACTAATCGAAGGGGAAGAAAAACATGAAGAACGTAGCAAAAATAGTTGGGCTTCTGGCAGTTGTCGCCTTAGTGGTGACCGCCAATGTCCAAGCGAGTGACTCTGGTAACACAAACAACACGGTCAGCATTGGCGCGACCGCTTGGCTGCAAGCCGGTAGCGTCACCAACAATGGTGTGACCACCACGCCAGCGCCGGTGCAGTTGAAGATTAACAACAAGTGGCTGATTTCACGGCTCTGCTACAACTATGATGTTAGCGTGCCGGCGAATGGCCAGTTGAAGTATGATTACTCCAGTGATTACTTCTTCATCACGACCAATGGCGTGACTTATCTCACCGATGATAACCAAATCTTGTACTGGGACTATAACGGCAGCTGGCTCTCGTGGGGGAAAGATAATGCAAATACCCTCGCATACAATGATAACTACCAAATCTACGCCTATCTTTGGTTTGATGACGACAGCTATGCTGCAACTGCCGATTTCGGTTTCTATGGAACCTTGAGCGGAAACTATAGCGGTTCGGCGACCAATAAGTTGGGTGTTCAGTCCTGGTCGTACTCTGCCGATATGGTCAATGGGACCGGCGATGGAACGATTGATGGCACCAACGTTGTCCTCCAGACTGGCTCGTCTTGGCACTTGAGCGGCAGCGGCAAGTACAACGCGGCACCATAAAGCTGTTTGCAAAAGGTAGAAATCATTCATCTTTCTACTGAGTGAAAGCAAGGGTTTTAGTCGGAGTCGTATTGGGGGCAGTTTGCCTCTATGGGATTATTAATTGGGTGCCGTGGTCGAAATCCACGGCACCCAATCCTTTACCGGAACAAGCCGAACCGGTTATCGTTGTTAAATCAAAGTTCACTTCGTCGGTTGATTCTCAACCTTCGTCTACAGTTAGACCAACCCAAGTTGAAGTAGTTACCGACACAACTGTCGCGAGTCCACTTTTAGAAAAACTTAGAGATTCAGATCAAGGAATTCGTCAGCAAGCGCTCCGGGAGATTATTGATTTGGATGACCGATCCTTAAATCCGCAACTTCTTCAGATTGCAGCCCGGACAACCGACCCTATTGAGCGGGCAAAAATCATTGCCGCGGTAGATTATATTAATTTACCAAATCCAGATGAGTATTTTGCCAGTCAAGGACGGACGGGCAGTTTTGCTGGTTCAAACGCGTCGGCAAAAAAAAACGCACCTCCGCACCATAAGAAGAAACAACCAGATGCTTCTGCGCAACCACCGGTAGTAGCGGACCCACCGCTCGCGCAGTAACTCGGTTTTTAACCGGCAAACTCGAAAGCGGGCAGTCCTTTCACACCCACGTCTGCGCAAAACAATCCACCGGCGAGTGAATCAGTTGTTTCCAATCCACGGCGGGCGGTGGTGATAAATAACCGGTCGAGTTTGGGACCGCCAAACGCACAGGAAGAAACTTGTGGAGTCGGTACGGTTACGGTTGCGAGTAGCTCACCGGTGCGCGGATTCCAGCGCGTTACCCGACCACCGGACCAGTGTGCGACCCATAACATTCCCTCCGCGTCGAGGGTTGAACCATCCGGTCGACCGGTGTCAGGTGGAATTGTAATCGCCACGCACCGGTTGGAAATTGCGCCGGTGTCCAAATCGTAATCAAACACATCCACCGTTCCTCGCGATGTGTCGGTATAATACATTGTCTTCGCGTCGCGGCTCCAAGCGATACCGTTTGAATTTCCCACGCCGGTTAACTTTTGCTCGCAGCGCAAATCTGGAAAAAGACAAAACAAACTGGCAAACGGCCCGCGTTTTGTCAGTGGAATCGTGCCGGCCCAGAATCTTCCGGCCGGATCGCATTTACCGTCGTTGAAGCGCAATTCTGGATTACCGTTTTCCGGGTCACAAATCAGCGTGAGCTTTCGGGTATCCAAATCATACGCCGCTAATCCGTGGTGCAATCCCAGCATCACGCCGCCGGAGCGGCGCGGAACGATGGTGCTGACAAACTGTCCGACTTCAAATGCTTCCTGCGTACCGGTGGCTGGATTAAACCGCCAGAAGCGTTGGCCGAGAATGTCCACCCAGTACAATACTTGCTGACGCGAATCCCAAATCGCGCCTTCGCCGAGTGTCGCTTTCGCATCCAAAATTAAAGCCACAGTCATCTCCTTTCGTCTAACACCGCTGGGTCGAGCGGTCAACACTCGCGAAGATTGGAGAATCTACTTGCCGGGCTAGGATGCTTTGTTAGGCTGACAATCTGTTGAAGATTCTACACAAAACAATGTTATGCGGTCTGCTGGCATTGCCGACAATCGTGTCAGCGGCGACCAACGGCGTTGTGCGCGTGGTTTCGCTCGCTCCGAGTTTAACGGAAATTATTTGTGCCATCGGCGCAAGCGATTGCCTTGTTGGACGAAGTAGCGCGTGTCATTTCCCACCGGAGGTCGTAAAGCGTGTACCGGTGGCCGGTGATTTCGGAATTCCGGTGCTGGAAGCGCTGGCCAAATGCGCGCCGGATTTGGTGGTGACCGTGGACATGGAAGACCAGAACGCTGCGCAAGCTATTGAACATCTCGGCATCCGCCATACCAGCATTCCATGCCAGTCGCTCAATGACATTTCGAGTGCCATCCGCACAGTCGGCAAGTTGTTACACCGGGAAGAATCAGCGGAAAAGCTTGCCAGCGAGTTTTCCGAAACGCTGGCCGGACTTCGCAAGCAAAAGCTGACAACTCGCCGGCGCGTGTTCATCGAAATTTGGGGTGACCCGCTGATGACCGCCGGTAAAAAATCTTTTTTCAACGAGTTAATTGAGTTGGCCGGTGGCGTGAACATCGCCGGCGATGTGGCGCGGGATTTTTTTGAGATTTCCTCCGAGACGGTGCTTGCCCGCGACCCGGAAGTGATTATTCTCCTCGAAGGCACAGCACCGGCAGTGGTCAAGCGAACCGGTTGGCCGCAAATGACTGCTGTGAAGACCGGTCACATTTGCAGCGGACTCGACCGAGATTTGCTGGAGATACCGGGGCCGCGTGTGTTGCAGTCGGTAGAACTTTTACGGCGGTGTATTCAACCATGAGCCACTCACGTCGCTGGCCAATCTGGCCGTTATTGCTCGCAGTGCCGATAGTTTGCGCCGGTGCATTATTGACCGGTGCAGCGGGATTACCGGATTGGCACACGCCGTTGGGACGAGCAGTGCTTGAATTGCGATTGCATCGGATTCTGACCGGCTTGGTGGTCGGCGCGGGTTTGGCCGGCGCTGGCGTGGTGATGCAGGCGTTGTTGCGGAATCCGCTCGCAGAACCGTACGTGCTTGGCGTGAGCAGCGGTGCGGGACTGGGCGCGGCGTTAGCGGTGTTTTTCGGTTGGAGCGCGATGCACTTGTGGGCGGTGCCGGCGGCGGCATTCGTGACCGGCATTGTGACGTTAACGATTGTTTATTTTCTGGCGGCGCGCGGTGGTGGCGCTTCGATTTACGGGTTGTTGCTTAGCGGCATCATTGTGAGTGCAGTGTTGTCGAATTTGTTGATGTTGATTGTGTCGCTGGCACCGGCGGAAGGAATGCATAGCATTTTGTGGTGGATTCTCGGCAACCTGCAACTCAGCGCGCAGCCATTACTACTGACCGGTGGTGCGCTGGTGCTTGGTGCGCTGATAATCTTAACCATGCTTGGCGCACAATTGAACGCGCTGACGCTGGGGCGGGAAGCGGCGCATCATCTCGGCGTGCGAACAGGATTGATGATTGCCGGCTGTCTGGCGCTGGCGACTTTGCTGGCGGCGACGGCGGTGGCGTTGGCGGGATTGATTGGGTTTGTCGGACTGATTGTGCCGCATGCGGCGCGGGCATGGGTCGGGCCGGACCACCGGAAGCTTCCTGGGGTGGCGGCGATTATCGGCGGATTATTTCTCGTTGTCTGCGATACCGTGGCGCGGACAATTGTTGCGCCGCAGGAAATTCCGATTGGTGTGGTCACGGCGTTAGTGGGCGGGCCATTTTTTCTGGCGTTGTTGTTGCGCCGGCGGAAAGGCGGTTGGATCGAATGAGCGCCGCGGTCATTTGTCGCAACGTCAGCGCGGGTTACCGGCAACAGCCGGTGCTGCATGACATCTCATTGACGATTCAAGCCGGTCAGATGGTTGCGTTGTTAGGACCGAACGGCGCCGGTAAGTCCACCTTGCTGCGCGTGCTGACCGGCCTGCAGCCGTTGACCGGTGGTGAGGTGGAATTGTTTGGTCGTGATCTCCGGCAACTCCGTGCGACGGAGCGCGCCCGGCTCGTGGCGGTGGTGCCACAAGAGGTGACAACGCCGATGGCGTTTACGGTGGCGGAATTGGTTGCGCTTGGACGGAGCGTGCCGCGTGGCCGGTGGGCGGGATTGGCGGCGACGGACCGGCAGGCCGTCGAGCAAGCGCTGGCGTACACCGATACGCTGGAGTTGCGCGACCGGTATTATTCGGAATTGAGCGGCGGCGAAAAACAGCGCGCCATCATCGCGATGGCGTTGGCGCAGGAACCGCAGTTGTTGTTGCTCGACGAGCCGACGTCGCACCTCGACATCAATCACCGGTTAGAAGTGCTGCAATTGCTCGAACGCTTGAACCGGGAACGCGGCTTGACGGTGGTGATGACGAGCCATGATTTGAATCTCGCGGCGGAATTTTTTCCGCAACTTGCATTGTTGGATCACGGGCGAATTGCGGCGACCGGTGCGCCGGCGGAGGTGTTGCGCGAAGAATTGCTGGAAGAAGTTTATCACTGCAAGCTCGCGGTGCGGCGTGACGCCACCGGCGTGTTGATGATTTTGCCGACGCGCACCGGGACTGCGCCGACCGGTAAGCGGGTGCATGTAATTTGCGGTGGTGGCAGTGGCGTCGAAGTTTTGCGTCGGCTTTGTCTGGCCGGTTGGCAGGTGAGTTGCGGCGCTCTGAATCAAGGTGACACCGATGCGCAAACGGCGCTGGCTTTGGGCGTCACGACGGCGTTGGAAAAACCGTTTTCGCCACTGAGTGCCGGTGTGCTGGCAACGGCGGGTCAACTGGCGCAAGCGGCGGATGTCATCGTGGTATGTGAAGTGCCGTTTGGTTCCGGTAATGTGAAAAATCTCGACGTGGCGCGGCAGGCCGGTAAGCCGGTGTTGTTGAACACGCGGCAAGTGGCGGTGCGTGATTTTACTCCACAACGCGAAGTGCCGGCGATGATTCGGACGTTGGTCGAACGCGGCGCGACGTCGTGGGAACACGTGAGTGATTTGCTAATCGAACTGGAAAAAGTTCGATGAAATCTATTTTGTGCATTGGTCTGACGCCGGCGGTGCAGGAGTTGCGCGAGTTCAAATCATTCCAGCTCGGAGAAGTGAACCGGTCGATAGCCATTCACCGGTCGCCAGCGGGGAAGGCGACCAATCTGGCGCGCGTGCTCCGGCAGCTTGGTGGAAAACCACTGTTGCTCGGATTTGTCGGCGGTGAGACCGGTCGATTTATTACCACAAATCTACGCCGGGAAAGTGTGCCAGAAAAAATGGTTCGCACGAATCAGCCGACGCGCATTTGTACGACATTATTTGACCACGCCACCGGTACCATTACGGAGTTAGTTGAGGAAGCGCAGTTGCCGACGCGGGCGGCGTGGCAGAATTTTTTTCGGACACTGGACCGGAATCTGGCGAAAGCTCGATATGTCGTGATCGCCGGGGCGTTGATGCCGGGAGCGTCACCGGAGATTTACCGGGAGATTGCGCGGCGCGGCGTGCCGGTGATTATTGATTCGCAGCGCGAACCGTTGCTCGGCGTGCTGGAATTTCGGCCACTGATTGCAAAGTTGAATGTGCACGAGTTGAAAAACACGCTAGGGAAAGTGGAGATTTTGGCCGGCGCGCGGGAATTGGTGCGGCGCGGTGCGCAAAATATTGTCGTTACGAATGGCGCGGCTGGGGCGTGGTTGGTGACTGGTAAAGAAGTCTGGCATTACCAACCACCGCGTATCGCGTCGGTGAATCCGACCGGGAGCGGTGATGTGATGTTGGCGGGGATTTGCCGGAAGTTGGAGCAGGGGATTGCGATGCCGGAAGCGGTCCGGTATGGCGTGGCGTGTGGGACGGCGAATGCGTTAACACTCATCACCGGCGCGGTGAGATTGCCAGATGTGCAGCGGATTTTTCGACAAGTTAAAATGAGGATTCAGTTGTGACGATGCTAGCTGATCAGAAACACCGATTGCCAATCGCATTGGCGTTGGCGGCGGTGTATTTGTTTTGGGGTTCGTCGTATCTTGGAATCCGGATTGCGATTGAGACGTGGCCGCCGTTTTTGATGGCGGGTTGCCGGTTTTTTGGGACCGGTTTGATTTTGTATATCTGGGAATGCCGGCGTGGTGCGCCAAAACTAGCGGTCGTTCAATGGCGCGAGGCGACGATTACCGGGACGTTGCTAATGGTAATCGGCAGCGGCGGTGTGGTGTATGCGGCAAAATGGGTGCCGTCCGGGATGATTGCATTGCTTTTGTCGCTGACGCCGGTATGGATGGTATTACTCGACTGGTGGTGGGGAAACCGGATTCGGCCACGGAAGCGAGTTTTTTGCGGGTTGGCATTAGGTTTTTTTGGAGCTGGATTATTGGTGATGCCGGGGAAATTTGCCGGCGGTGAGCATGTGAATTTATTTGGAGCAGTAATCTTGTGGGTGGCCTCGATTGGTTGGGCTTTCGGTTCATTACACGTGCGCCGAAGTCCGCTGCCGGCGCGCCAAATATTGGCGACTGGGATGCAGATGATGGTTGGTGGTGGGATATTGCTTGGGATTGCGGTAGTCACAGGAGAATTGAATCAGCTTAGCTCGCTTCATTTTAGCCTGCGTTCGACTCTGGCAATGGTTTATTTGATGCTTTTCAGCACGCTGATTACATTTTGTTCTTATGCCTATTTATTGCGGATGACGAGCATGGCGGTAGCGTCGACATACAGTTATGTCTGTCCATTCATTGCAGTTGTATTGGGAGTTATGCTTGGCGGAGAGCATCTCGCGCCGCGAATGGTGGTGGCTGGAATCGCGAGCCTAGCAGGTGTCGCGTTGATTATTTTGTCGCCGGCGGCGAGGTCGGTGGAACCGATTGAACCTGTGTGAGCGTCGCTGCAAGCGATTTCAAAACGGCGTTGCGGACGAGCGGATCATCGTTCCGGTAATATTCACGCGCCAAGGTCAATGCGCTTTCATCGCCGAGTTTGGCGAGTGCTTCCAAAATGTGCGGTCGGGCACGTGGCGTGGCGCGCCGGTAGGCTTCGCGCAACGAAGTGAGACTTGGATTTCCAAAATTGACGAGCGCATCTTCGGCGGCATAGCGGACATCATACATTTCATCGTCGAGTTTGCGGAGCAAAGCGGGAATGGCGCGCCGGTCGCCGATTTTCCCCAGCGCTTGCGCGGCGCGGAGGCGAACCAATTCTGGTGTGCCATTCAAAGCTGCCATAGCTGGGCGGAAGGCTTTGGTGGCGCGGAGATGGCCGAGTGTGTAGAAGGCGGTGGTGCGGGTTTTGTCGCGGTGGAGTAGCGGCAAAATAGCGGGGATGCTGGCGCGGGCTTTTTCGTCGAAGCGGGCGAGGTAATAACAGCAGAGCCGAGCGGTGTCGTCATCGGTGGCGGTGCGGATACCGGCGATGAGCGGTGGAATCGAATTCGTGCCGAGGTGATCGACGAGTTCTTCGACTTTGACGCGCACCATGACGTTAGGGCTGGCGAGCCGAGTGATTAAATAGGGGAGCGCTTCGGTGGCGCGATTTTTGAGTTCGTCCCACGCTTGAGCGGCATTAGGCCGGTCGCTGGTGGCGCGTCGGAAAATATTTTCGATGGGGTGATGGGGATTGACTGATGTGACTTTATTGAGGCGACCGGAGACTCGCGGTGCTACCGGTGATTCTTGTCGCGGCTGGAAAGGTGTTCCGATGGATGAAATTTCGCAGTCGAGGCCGGCCCCGTAGAATGGTTTTAGCCAGATGGCGTTGTTGGTTTGGCCTTGCGAATAATTGCCGTGGCCACCGAGGTCGAGGAGTAAGGCGATGGAACCATACTCGCGTTTGCCACCATCGTGACCGGTGGCTTGCGATTGTTTCGGGTCGGTGCCGGTGTAGGTGTTGGTACCAGCATGATTGAGAAGCAACGCGAAAGAATTGTTGATGGCCGCGCCTTGGGCGGTAGTGTCGCCGGTGAATTGATTGTTACCGGTGCGATTGATTAACATTCCGACGGCGTAATCGTGCGCCGCACCCTGGCAAATGTGACCGGCGGTGTAGATGTTGTTACCGGCAAAATTAATGAGCGCGCCGGTGCTGAGATGGATGCCGGCACCTTGGCAGTATTGATGAGCGTCGTACCGGTTATTGCCGGAGTCGAGCAAAAGGCCGACGGAATACCAATAGCTCGCGCCTTGGCCATAGACATCGGCTTGATACTGATTGTGGCCGGCTAAACCGCACAGGATGCCGATGCCGCCACCGGCCAATGGTCGCATGCCGTAGCCGAAGCCTTGCGAGAGTGAAAAGAAATGTCCCGGCAACCAATCGCACGGATATTTTCCGCCGGCGAAGTACGAATTGTGGCCGCGTTCGTCGAGCAACACACCGACACCTTGCACGCCGCCAAAACCTTGCGCCAGTTCAGCGGCCCGGCACGTTGAATTTTCGCCACGTTGCCAGAGGATGCCGGTGCCGAACATGCCGGCACCTTGGCAAAAAGTGTCGGCTTCGAAAGTTTGTTTGCCAGCACCGGTCATCAAAATCCCGCAACCGAAAAAGCCGGCACCTTGCGAAAGATGTTTGGCTTGAAACGTGCAGTTGCTGCCGAGCGCGGCGAGAATGCCGATGCCAAATACACCGGAGCCTTGCGAGAAACTGCGTTTGGAAACGAACTGACTATTGTGACCGAGATCGATGGCAATGGAAATTGGCCATCCGGCTAAACCGTTCGCGCCGCCGGCGGAGTTTGAGTAAATGTTTTCACCACCGAGTCCGATGATCAGAAATGCTTCGTTAGTGAAAACGTGTTTACCGGTGCCAGTAACGATAATCTTACCGAGGTTCGTGTCGGTCTCATACCGGAAGTCGCTGGTAAATTTGTTTGTGCGCAACAATGCCACCGCATTGTCGACAGCACCGGCAAGTTGCATGGCTGCCTCCATTAATAACGGTAAGTTAAATTTTTCGGACGCGTTGAGAATGGCGTCGGCCAACTCGGTGTCTTGGAGTTCCAAGTGCGCATCGCGTTCGAGAAATCGTTTCAGCGGTGCTGTGTCGAGACCGAGTTGCTGCCAACTTTCGATTTCAGCTTTGTCCTGCTGGATGTGGAGTGACTCTGTGGCGAAACCGGCCAGCGCCGCGGCTCTGTCAGCCGGTAGCGCAGATTTCAGTAGCGCGGAGCTTAATGCGACCGCATCGGTAATCTTCTGAATCGCTTGGGCAACGGGTGCCGGCAACTTAGCGAGAAATGCAGCATCAACGGTAATGAGTGGATACACGAAGCTTTTGGGAGGAAGCTGAATTTCGAGTTGACGAAAAGCAAAATCGGTAAGCGCACCTAGGCGGGTGGCGGCGGCGCAGTTGCTCATAACAGATTCGGCGTAGCTAGGGAGATGGAGCGGATCTTGTAAAAATTGATAGGACTTGGCAAGGACCAGTTCGGATTCGACATTGGTTTTCTGGAATGCCAAATCGCGTTCGGTCATTTTGAGAGTGCGGAGGGCGAGTTGCAGAGCGCGTTCGTCAGTGGTGTCAAACGCCACCGGTGGTGCGGCGTGGAGCCAAGCCGGTGCCAGCAGTGCGACTAGCAACAGGAGACGGCGGGCGAAGTTCATGGAATGGTCGCGCTGTCTTGCGGTTGATTCCGGTAATAGGTGCGGACGATGCAACCAGGACAAGGTTCCGGTAGGCGGATGGATAATTCTTTAGTTTTGAAATTTTCCCAAGTCGCCGGGATGGTGAGCCATTGGATTGCGGCGGGAGAACATTGCACGCTGATGGCAATCGCTTTGGGGTCGAGTTGCCGGTCGCCGACTTGCGCTTTGATGAGGAGGCGCAAGGTGCCGGTGTCGGGACGGTCGGCGCGAATGATTTTTATCATCCGGCTTAAAACTTCCGGTGTGCTAGTGGTGCCGGTGGTTAGAGGAAGTAAGGCCGGAGTATTGGTCGGAGCTACCGGAGTGGGTGATGGTGTTGGCTGGTTGGCGGTGAAATCGGTGCGGGCGTGGCGCGGATGTGGTTGGGTGAAAATCCAGACGAATAATGCGAGTTGGCCCACGACCAGTGCGGCGATGATGCCGGCACCGAGAAATTGCCACGGGTCAAAAGTGCGGCGGTCCGGTGGTGGTTGATGAACGACTTCAAAAGTGAAACGGACGGAGCCGATTTCAATTTCGTCGCCGGTGGTGAGACGTTGGTCGGTGACAGCTGTGCCGTTGACGTGGACACCGGCACTGGTGGTGAGGTCGCGAATGAAGTAGCCATCGGCGCGGCAATCAATCGTGGCGTGCCGGTCTTGGACGCCGGCATCGGTGAGTCGTAAACCGCACGCGGCGTCCCGGCCAATGAGCAGGCCGGCGGTGTCGCCGGTCACCGGTGGTCGTGCGACGGTATGAGATTGGAATGCCAAACGATACATGCTGGCTGGCATGTTACCATAGCCGGTGAGCTTGCAAAAAGATTTCCTGTAGATTTTTGAGAGGCAGTTGTTATACTCCGTACATGGAAGTCCGCTGTCAAAACTGCGATGCGCGACTCAGCGTGCCGTCGGTGGGGCCAACGAAGAAAACGCGATGTCCGCATTGCGGGACGATGATTCTGATTCATTCGGCAACGCTGCCGACTGCGGAGGAGGACGCCAAACATGCGGAGAAAAGAGATCGGGCGGCGTCCCGGCGAGTTTTTGAACCGATTCCACGAGCGGCGGCGTATGCGGGTGGATTATTATTAATCTTGCTGATTCTTTCGCCATTCTGGGCGAGCGGAGTTTTGGATTTTTTTCAACACAATCACGTTTTTTTTGGTGACGCTTTGCAGCCCACTAATAGTTTGGCAGCCAGCGGGCGCGACCTGACGTTGTTTGGCGGTGTGCGCCTCGACAGTCGGCGCGAGGAGTTGGAGAAGTCGTTTAATTTGATTCTCCAAAATACGCGCGGAATCCGGCCGGAGATTTACGAGGGAAAAAATGCCGGTGATGTTTTGCTGATTAACGCTGATTTTTACGATGGTGTGCTCAAAGAGACGACGTTGATTATGCGCGCGCGGCCAGTCTTACCGGAGGTAATTGAACAGGAATTAATTCAAAACTTCGGTGAGCCGCAGACTCGAACCGACGAAACTAGTGGCACCGGCCGCTTAGGGCTGAATAGTCTTCACATCGGTTCATCTCAAGACGATCTCGCCGGCAAGCTGGCGAGCTTTCCACGGCGGCGCGCATTGCTCTGGATGGACGGGAAGGTTCGCGTGGATGCCTTGATTTATTTCAACGACAGCGCTCCCAGCCCAGTCTCGGCAATGCTGCAAATTCATTTAGCTGCGACGGAGTGGTTGCAGGCGAACCAGCCGGCGTTACGGCCGGTTGGATTGCGCCATGAGTGACCGCCGCGTCGTAATCACCAAACACACGCGAACACTAGTTTTTCATGATGGGACTGCGACGTTGTGTATTCCGGTGGTGATTGGGAAAAATCCCGGTGACAAAGAACGGGAAGGTGATCTTGCGACACCGGAAGGCGAATTTTATATTTGCTACAAAAATCCCGCCAGCCGCTATCACCGGTTTCTCGGTCTGAGCTATCCAAATGTCGAAGATGCTGACCGAGGTGAACGAGACCAGCTCATTGCACCGGCGGAAGCGGTTGCGATTCGGTCAGCCATTACCGGTCAACAATGTCCGCCATGGAAAACCGCGCTCGGCGGCGAAGTTGGTTTACACGGTCCGTGTCCGAATGTCACTTGGACACATGGTTGCGTTGCGATGAGTATTCCGCATATTGAGCAACTTTATGACCGGTTAGAATTTGGCGATCCGGTGACGATTCTTCCCTGACAACCGGTAAGAGAGTTTGCATCCGCAAAAGAATTACGGCAGAATAATCAGCATTGCGGGCGTGGCGGAATTGGCAGACGCGCAGGTCTTAGGAGCCTGTGGAGAAATCCGTGTGGGTTCGAGTCCCTCCGCCCGCACTCTTCTGGTAAATCCGGGACTATCCAAATTTTGGGAAGAGTGATAGAGTCCGCCACTTCATGGACGTCCAACACATTCGGAATTTTTGTATTATCGCGCACATTGATCACGGCAAGACTACGTTGTCGGATCGGTTGCTTGAAGAGACGGGTGCTTTGCAGAAACGTGAGATGCGCGATCAGATGCTGGATTCGATGGATCTCGAGCGCGAGCGCGGCATTACCATCAAGGCGCACCCGGTCACGATGGAATTTCGCGCCGAGGACGGCGAAGATTACATTCTCAATCTGATTGATACACCGGGCCATGTTGATTTTGCCTATGAAGTGTCCCGGAGTCTAGCGGCGTGCGAAGGTGCGCTGTTGATTGTGGACGCGGCGCAAGGCGTCGAAGCGCAGACGGTAGCGAATGTTCATCTGGCGACAAAACAGGGGCTGGCGATTATCCCGGTCATTAATAAGATTGATTTGCCGAACGCGAATATTGAGGAGACGAAGCGGCAGATTGAAGATATTTTGGCGATTTCAGCAGACACGGTGGTGTTAGCTAGCGCGAAGACCGGGGTGGGAATCAAAGAAATTTTGCGAGCCGTGATTGCGCATGTGCCGCCGCCGCGTTTGAATCCAGAGCAAGCATTACAGGCGTTGGTATTTGATTCGATGTTCGATACGTACCGGGGTGTGGTGACGTATGTGCGATTGTTTGCCGGTGAAATTGTTCCGGGGATGATGATTCAGTTGATGAATTCCGGATTGAAGTTTGAGGTGAAGGATGTCGGTGTGTTTAATCCGAAGCCGGTCAAGCGTCCGCGCCTTGGTGCCGGAGACGTGGGTTATGTGATTGCCAATATCAAGAGCACCGCCGACGTGCAAATCGGCGAGACGATGACCGATGCGAAGTCGCCGGCGAAGACGATGCTGCCGGGTTTTCAGAAAGTGCATCCGATGGTGTTCTCCGGTATCTATCCGGTTAATTCGGCCGACTACGAACATCTGAAATCGGCGCTGGCGAAATTAAATTTGAATGATTCGGCGTTTCAATATCAGGCGGAAAGTTCAGCGGCGTTAGGGTTTGGGTTCCGGTGCGGATTCCTCGGTTTATTGCATTTGGAAATTGTGCAGGAGCGGTTGCGCCGGCAGTTTGACATGGACATCATTGCGACGTATCCGAGCGTGATTTATCAGGTGCTAAAGACAGACGGCACCGTGTTGCAAGTGGACAATCCCGCTTTCCTGCCGGACCTGTCGCAAGTGGAGCACATTGAGGAGCCGTATGTGAAAGCGTTCGTGATTAGTCCGAACGAAAATATCGGCGACATGCTCCAAATCATCATGGAAAAACGCGGTGAGGTGAAGAAGACTGATTCGATTGACACGCGACGGGTGATGTTGACGGCGTTGATGCCGTTGAACGAAATTCTGGTGGATTTTCACGACAAGATTAAAAGTGTCACGCGCGGGTATGGTTCGCTGGATTACGAGCATGCCGGCTACCGGGAGGGCGATTTAATCAAACTCGATATTCTCGTCAACAGTGAGCCGGTGGATGCGTTTTCCAGTATCGTACACCGGACGAAAGCAGAGACGCGCGGCCGGGCATTGGCGTTGAAATTGCAGGAAGTGATTCCGCAGCAGATGTTCCAGATTGCGATTCAGGCGGCGATTGGTGGGAAAATTATTGCGCGTGAAACTGTGAAAGCATTGTCGAAAAACGTGACGGCGAAATGTTACGGCGGTGATATTTCTCGAAAACGCAAACTTTGGGAAAAGCAGAAGGAAGGCAAGAAACGCATGAAACAAATCGGTAAGGTGAACATTCCGCAGGAAGCATTCATCTCCGTCTTGAAGGCGGGGTAGGCGATGTTCACTTGGTGGAAACGCCGGGCCGCGCTCAAGCAAGCGCGGGAAGTGGTGAAGAATACGCACAAACTTTTGCGGATGCACCGGGACATTATCGCGCCGGTGGATGTCGCGGCGGTTAGCGTGGCGGCAGATCATCTTGCCGGTGCTGTCAAAGCCCAGAATGCTGACGTGCTTGAAAGTTTGACCGGTAAGCTCGACGAAAAACTTGGGAAAGCATTTCCCCGTCAACCGTGGGCGGCGTTGCGAGAAAACGTCGAAGTTTTTCTTGTCGCCGCAATCGTGGCGATGGGCGTGCGGACATTTTTTATTCAGCCGTTCAAAATTCCGACTGGTTCAATGCAGCCGACGCTCTACGGGATTTATCCATATCGAGATGAGCAACGCATGGAGCCGCCGTTGCCGTATCTTGCCGGTCAACCATCGTTGCCGGAGCGATTATTCGGCATGGCGGTGCAAGGTAAAATTTACGAGGCGAATGGGTACCGGAGCCGGGGCGACCATATTTTTGTAGATCGGTTCACGTATCACTTCCGAAAACCGCAGCGCGGTGAAGTGATTGTGTTTGATACCACGGAGATTGACCGGTTGCCGGAGAGTTCGCGCGGAAAATTTTATATCAAACGGTTGATTGGTCTCAGTGGTGACACAATTCAGATTCAACCGCCGTATGTTTTGGTCAACGATAAGAAGTTAGATAGTCGGCCGGCGTTTGAACGGATTTATTCGCGGGCCGATGGTTACAACGGTTATGTGCTCGTGCCCGGTGCGGAATTTCTGCATAACGCCGGAAATATTTTTCAGGTTCCACCGCGTGATCTCTTTGTGCTCGGCGATAATAGCCGGAGCAGTCTGGACGGTCGGTTTTGGGGATCGCTACCGGAGCGTGCGCTGATTGGGCGTGCGATTTTTGTGTATTGGCCGGTGACGAAACGGTTCGGCTTGGTGGATTAACCATCATGGACTTACCGGAACAAGTAGCGGTGATGACATTGCCAAACGCGATTTTGTTTCCGCGCGCGTTTTTGCCGCTGCACATTTTTGAGGAGCAATACCGGCAAATGCTCGCGGAATCGCTGATGGATTCGCGGTTATTGGCGGTCGCATTACGCCGGGAAGGCGCGGCCACGGCAATGCCGCATTCAGTGGCCGGGATTGGTGTGATTCGGACGAGCATCCGGCAGGCGGATGGCACTTCCAATTTAGTCGTCGAAGGATTAGCGCGTGTCCGGATTTTGGAATTCACGCAGCTGAAGCCGTACCGGGTGGCGCGCATTCAACCGTTGGATAGTATTGCCGCTGAGTCGTCGCTCGCCCGATCGGAGTTGGTGGCGACGGTGAGAAAATTGACGAAAGTGCGTGCCAACTTTGGTTCGGAATTACCGGCAGCGGCGCTGAAGTCGTTGCTGACGGTGGAAGATTTAGAGCATTTGACGGATTTGGTCGGGCACACGTTGCTGGATGATTCCCGGCAGAAACAATTATTACTGGAAACGCTCGATGTGGGGCAGCGCTTGGAGCGGTTAGTGAGTGTATTGCAGCAGCAGCTCCGGCAGGCGGAGTTGTGGAAAAAATTGCAAGGCGATTTGCCGAACGATCTCGTCGGACAAAACTAGGCTGGACGGACAGTCGGATTGTGGGCTACTCTGCCGGCACTATGAGTGCGATGAATTTGAAAGCCAAAACCAAAGCTGAGCTTTTGAAAATGGCGCAGCGCCTCGGGTTGCGTGGAATTTCCACGATGACCAAACCCAAACTCGTTGACACCATCGGGCGTGCCAAACAGGGGCGAACCACAACCTTCCGGAAGCAAGCCGCGATTGCCGTGCAAAAAGTTGCCACTGCGATTAAACGCCGGGCGATGCGCAAGCCGGCTAAAAAGGTGGCGACCGCAAAAGCAAAAACCACCGTCAAGAAGCCGACGAAAGTTGTTTCCAAAAAAGCCACCGCGGTTGCTGTGGCTGCGGCAACGAGACAAGCGGCGCACAAGTTTGATGTGGCGCCGGTGAAGAAGGCGCTCAAACAAATTTTCAAAGAAGAGAATCTGGGTGAGCTACCGGAGACATACGGAACGGGACGATTGTTCCTCGCAGCGCGTGATCCACATTGGCTGTTTGCTTATTGGGATTTTAGCCATGAGCAAATGGCGGGTTTCCGCCGGCAGGCTTCCGATGGCCGGATGGTCTTGCGCGTGTTTGAGAAAAATCACGCTACGCCGGTTGCGGAATTAACTTTGGCGCATGACGCTCGTAACTGGTATTTGCCGGCCAACAAAGCGGCGACATCCTATTCTGCTGAACTCGGTTTTTGGCGGCACGATGGTTCGTTCAATGTCGTCAGCCGGTCGCGCGAAGCGACCACGCCACCGGACGCACTTTCGGTGGATACGACGGCGCAGTTTGCCACGATTCCGGTGGATGTGAATTTCGATGAATTGCTGACGATTGTCCGTCACTATCTCAACGATGGCGAACAACTCGCCGAAGGTTTGCAACGTTTGCAGGCGACTGGCTTCCAATTTCCGTTTCGCGTCGATGTCGAACTCGGTCCGTGGTCGAAGGAGCAAGCCGCGCAAGTCGAGCACATTCTCAGTGGCGATGTTTTGCGGCGGGTGCAAGTCGGTTCGGTGGAATTAACCGAATGGTTGCGCCGGCGGTTACAAGGTGAAACCAGTTCCGGGATGTTCAGCGGATTTAGTTCCAGCAGTTCGAGTTGGGCCGGTGCTCCACAAAAAGGTTTTTGGTTCGCTGTGAACGCGGAGTTGATTATCTACGGCGCGACCGAACCGGATGCGAAGGTAACGGTGGACGGTAAGCCAATCGCATTGCGCACCGATGGTACGTTCTCGTTTCACTGGACGTTTCCGGACGGCAAGTACCGGTTGCCGGTCGTGGCCGCCTCCGGTAAGAATGGCGAAACTCGCTCTGTCGAATTGCAATTTGAACGCAAAACAGAGACGCATGACAACATTGGTAAAGTCAGTCAACCGGCACACCTTCAACCGCCGGTAACTCAATGATGGAACCGAAGGGATACGTCGCGCTAGTTTTGCACGCGCACTTGCCGTTTGTGCGCCATCCCGAGTACGAGGATTTTCTCGAAGAAGATTGGCTCTACGAGGCAATCACCGAGACTTACATTCCGCTCATCAAGGTGATGGAAGGTCTCGTTCGCGACAACGTGGATTTTCGTCTCACGATGTCGATGACGCCGCCGCTCTGCTCGATGTTGCTAGACCCGTTGTTGCAAGAGCGTTATGTCCGGCATCTCACACGACTGATTGCGCTGACCGAAAAAGAAATCGAACGCACGAAATGGGATAAGCCGTTTCACGATCTTGCGTGGTTTTACCACAATCGATTTCACGAGGCACGTGCCACATTTTGTGACGGCTATGGTCGCAATCTCGTCGGCGCATTTCGTAAGTTTCAAGAACTCGGAAAACTCGAAATCATCACTTGCGGCGCGACGCACGGTTTTTTGCCGTTGATGGAGCATCCGCAATGTGTCCGCGCCCAAATCCTCACAGCGCGTGACCATTACCGGCAATGTTTTGGACGTGACCCGAAAGGGATTTGGTTGCCAGAATGCGCGTATGCTCCTGGTATCGAAAACTTTCTCGCGGAAGCCGGCATCCGGTGGTTTATCACCGATACGCATGGCGTCATGTTTTCCCATCCGCGCCCACGATACGGAGTGTACGCGCCGATTTTTGCGCCGAATGGCGTGGCTGCATTCGGACGCGATGTTGAATCTTCGAAACAAGTCTGGAGCGCGGAGGAAGGTTATCCCGGCGACGTGGACTACCGGGACTTTTACCGGGACATTGGTTTTGATTTGGATTTCGATTACATCAAACCGCACATTCATCCCGATGGCATCCGGACTTTCACCGGTATCAAATACCATCGCATCACCGGCAAGAGTCAGTATAAAGAGTATTACGTCCGCAATTGGGCGATGGAGAAAGCCGCCAGTCACGCCGGTAACTTCATGCACAACCGCATCAAACAGATTGAGCATCTCCACGGCGTCTTACAACGCGCGCCGCTGGTTCTTGCGCCGTACGACGCCGAGCTTTATGGTCATTGGTGGTTTGAGGGTCCAGAATTTCTGAATTTCTTCATGCGCAAAACGGCGTTTGACCAACAGACTTTCAAGCTCACCACGCCGACCGAATATCTGCGCAATCATCCGACACAACAGGTCGCGCAACCGGCGGCATCAAGTTGGGGACACAAAGGTCACTGGGAAGTTTGGCTCGAAAATTCCAACGCATGGATTTATCAACACCTGCACGTCGCCGCCGACCGGATGATTGAGTTAGCCCGGCAACACTCGAATTCCGACAGCCTGACCGAGCGTGCACTCAAACAGGCGGCACGCGAGTTATTGTTGGCGCAATCCAGTGATTGGGCGTTCATCATGAAAACTGCCACCACCGTCCAGTACGCCGTCAAACGCACAAAAGATCATCTTTTGCGTTTCAACCGGATTTACGACCAGATTAAAGCCGGTAAGATTGACGAACCGTGGCTGGCGAGTGTCGAGTGGCGCGACAACATCTTCCCTGACGTCAACTACCACTACTACGTCTGAGTCGCGATGCGATTTCCGGTGAAAGTCGTTCCTCACGCAAAGAAAATCGGCATTGCACCGGCGGTGGATGGCACGCTGGTTGTCAAAGTTCGCGAACCCGCTGAAGATGGCAAGGCTAACGATGCCGTCATCGCGGCGCTCGCTGAACATTTCAAAGTCAAACCGCGGGCGGTGACGATTGTTCACGGTCACGCCAGTCGGCGCAAACTTGTGGAAGTAAATCTTCCCTGACATCACCGGTGGATTCCGGTATGTTAGTTCCATGCTGCAGGTGATTTACACCGTTTTGTATTCGCTGGGATTTCTTTTACTCAGCCCGGCGTTCGTCTACAAAATGTGGAAACGCGGGAAATACCGGGAGAATTTTTTCCAGCGATTTGGCTGGTACGCTCCGGAGCTTCGCCAGAAACTCGACGGCAAAACTGCGCTGCGGATTTGGATTCAAGCCGTTAGCGTTGGCGAAATGAATCTGGCGCTCCTATTAGTCGCGGCGCTCCGGAAACGTTTCCCCAATAATCAACTCATTGTCACCACCACCACTTCCACCGGTTATGCTTTTGGTCGTGAACGCTTACCGGCGGATGTCGTATTACTTTACTTCCCGCAAGATTTTCCGTGGTCGGTCCGGCACGCTTACAATCTGATTCAACCAGATTGCATCGTGTTGATGGAATCCGAAGTTTGGCCGAATCATATTTGGGAAGGCGCGCGGCGTAATGTTCCGATTTTCATGGTGAACGCCCGGATGTCGCCGCGTTCCGCTCGCCGGCAGCGGTACGGACAATGGTTGTTCCGTCACATCTTCGACAAAATCACATTGGTCGGCGCGCAGAGCCAAGAAGACGCCGAGAACTTCCGGCGGTTTGGTGCGCCACAGGTAGAAATGACCGGTAATCTGAAATACGATGCCTCGCTTTCCAGCACCGGTGCGGCACCGGTCAATGTCCGGCAAGTGCTCAACGATTTAGGTGTGACCGGCACGCGGCCGATTTTTGTCGCCGGTAGCACTTGGCCGGGCGAGGAAGAAATTATTTTTGCAGCGTTGACGGAGTTGCGGCAGAAGGTGCCGGATTTATTTCTCGTGCTCGTGCCCCGGCATGTGGAGCGAACACCGGAGATTGTCGAGCTAGCCAAGCGGCAGAATATCAAACTCGCGCTCCGCAAAAGTGGCGAGCCGGTGACGAATCCGGATTGTTTGCTGGTGAATACCACCGGTGAGCTGAAATGGTTTTACGAGGTGGCCACCGTGATTTTTGTCGGCAAAAGTTTAGTGGGCGAGGGTGGTCAGAATATTGTCGAGGCGGCTGCCAGTGGACATCCGGTGGTGTTCGGGCCGAATATGCAAAACTTCAAAGCGATTGCCGCCGAGTTTGTCGCGGCGGGTGCCGGTGTGCAGGTTGCGGACCGGTCTGAATTCGTCCACGCACTCCGTGATTTGCTCCATGACAAAAAACTCCGCGTCAAAGTTGCCGGTGCCGCGAAGTTGGTTATCGCGCGCAATGTTGGCGCGACTGACCGGACGATTGAGTTGATTGCGGCGGCCCTTCGTTGACAAAACGTTGAATTGCATTTTTGCCGGTAAAGCGCATATTTGGTCAGCGAATGATTGCTTCTCGTCAACCCGCAAGGAGGATTGCAAATGATTACCCGGCAGCAAATTGAGCAGTTACAGGCATTTCAGAATGGCACTTTTCTCGTTACCAGTTGTTATCTGAATCTCGATCGGCGTGATTTGCCGGCGGCGGCCCACAAGATTCGCATTAAAGATTTGCTGCAATCGGCGCAGCAACAACTCGACAAAAAGGCCGGCACCCACCAGCAACGCGAATCGTTGCGCTGCGACTTTGCTGAAATTGAAGCGCGGGTCTTACCGGAACTGGCGACGAACCGGTGCAAAGCGATGGCGGTTTTCTCCTGTGTCGGCGAAAAGTTCTGGCAGACTTTCAGTTTGCCGCGACTTGGACGAAATATTCTCGTTGCCGATCATGCGCCGCATTTGCAACCGTTGAACGCGATTCTGGCTGAGTATCACCGGTATTGCATCGTGATAGTGGACCGAGCGCATGGACGGATTTTTGAGACGTATCTCGGCGAGATTGTGGAGCGCGGCGACGTGACGGATGAGTTGCCGCGTCGGGTTCGGGAGGCCGGTCAAGGGGGGCGCGATGAGCGAAACATGGAACGGCATTTCACGCAAGTCGTCGAGCATCACTACCAGCATCTCGCGGATGCGACGTTCAAATTGTTTAAGAAAGATCATTTTGACCGGTTGATTTTGGCCGGCCAACGCGAGGCAGTGCACGAATTTCAAAAGCATTTGCATCCGGATCTCGCGAAACGAGTGGTGGGCGATTTCCATGCGGATCCGGCGAAGATTACGCTCCCGGAGGTTTCGCAACAGGCCGGAGCGATTGAGCAACGTTTTGAACGCGACCACGAACTCCAGATTGCCACCGAATTGGTAGAAAAAGATGGGCACGGTGCGGTGACTGGTTTGACGGCGGTGCTGGCGGCGCTCGACCGCGGCGAGGCGCAGATGTTGGTGGTCGAAGAAGGTTTCGAGAAGCCGGGGCAGGCTTGTTTTGGTTGTCATTATCCGTCGTTGTTACCGGCAGAATGTCCGCATTGTCACCAACCGACTGAACCGTGCGCCGACATTGTGGATGAAGTGGTCGCGCTGGCGTTGCATCGCAATTGCCGAATCAAACATCTCCAAGGCGCGACGCCGTTGCGTGACGCCGGGCGGATTGGCGCGCGGTTGCGATTTCAAGTGGCGTGACCGGATTTTGAATTGCACCGCCGGTGGCGGATGCTATGTTACTGAACTGTATGGCATCATTTCCTAATAAATATTCCGATAACGTTACCGGTAAATTTTACGTGGACGACCAGTGCATTGACTGCGATCTCTGCCGCGAAACTGCGCCGGATAATTTCACCCGCAACGAAGATGGCGGTTACAGTTTCGTCTTCAAGCAACCGGTTGCGCCGGAAGAGCAAACCAAATGCAAAGAAGCGATGGAAGGCTGTCCGGTCGAAGCGATTGGTAACGACGGCGACGCGCAATGACGCCGGCGTTGCGAGCCCAAGTGCTGCGCGAATGGCAACCGTTTGCCAAGTTTGAAGCACCGGCGCGGCCGGCGCCGGCATTGCAACAACTCGTGCCCGGCATCATGAAGCGGCTCGGGCTAGAACAGCGATTGCTGCAATCGCAAATTTTTTATCAATGGCCGGCGATTGTCGGCACTGATATTTCCCGGCACGCGCAGCCGGTCAGTTTCAAAAATGGATTGCTCGTCGTGGCGGTGGATCATCCGGTTTGGCTGCAAGAAATTTCGCGACACCACAAATCGCTCTTACTTCAAAAAATTCGTGAGCGCCTCGGCAAGAGTGCGATTCGCGATATTGTCTTCCGCATCGGCGGCTGATGCGCAGTGCGATTCTCCTCCTATTGTTAGCCATGCCGGCGCACGCTGGTCAGCCGCTGGATGTTCCGTTTGTCGTTCAAAAACCGGGTTATTGTGGTCCGGCGGCATTGGCAATGTTGGCCGGTTTTTATGGTCAGTCAGTTTCGCAAGATGACATCGCGAACGCAATTTACCTACCGGATATTCACGGAACGTTGACTGCTGACCTTGCGAATTACGCGAAGAAATTCAATCTCTGGACTCGGCAGTACCGGGGAACGACGACTGACATCCGGCAAAAACTTGCCGCCGGTGTGCCGGTGATTGTGTTGGGGAAATTTGGGAGCAAACTGCATTTTTTTGTGGTGCTCGGTTTTGACGAGTTTGCCGGGACGGTGCTGGTTCACTCCGACCAACGTGCCGGATTGGTCATGTCGCAGGAGCAATTCTGGCGCGTTTGGGACCGGGCAGACCGGTGGACATTGTTGGTGTGTCCGCCCGACAAGGCGACTTGGAAGTTGACCGGTGATGAGTGCAATGACCTCGGCGTTTTTCTAGAACACACCGGTAACATACCGGCGGCAGCGGGGAATTACCGGCGTGCGACAGAGTTGGTGCCGGCGAATTCTTATTTTCAGATGAATCTTGGAAATGCGTTGGCGAAACAAAAGCTTTTTACGGAAGCAATTGTGGCGTTCCGGAGGGCGATTCAGGTTGAGACGACGAATGCCGATGCGCGGAACAATTTGGCGTGGGCTTACTCGGAGACCGGGGCGAATCTCGACGAAGCGGCGGAGTTGTGTCGGCAAGCACTGAAATTGCAGCCGGAGCGCCGGGCGTATTACCTCGACACATTGGGATGCGTGCTGTTGAAACAAGGCAAAGCGGGTGAGGCGGTGGTGGCGTTTGAGCAGGCGCTGGCGGCGGCGACGGAACGAGATAAGGCGCTCCGGTCAATGGTGCAGGAACATTTACGGCTAGCGTGGTGAGTGGGAATTCAGCATTGCGTTTTGGATGGGGATTCCATAGAAACTTTGGCAGGGAAATCTAATTTAAAAAGGAAATGAAATGAAATCGAAGGCAGATATCGGATTAATCGGACTCGCGGTAATGGGTGAGAATCTTGTACTCAACATGGAGAGCAAAGGCTTTACAGTGGCGGCGTTCAATCGCACGACGGCGAAGGTGGATGAGTTTGTCGCCGGGCGCGCCAAAGGCAAGAACATCATCGGCTGCCGGAGCGTGAAGGAGTTGGCGGATAAACTGGAGAAGCCGCGCAAAATTGTGATGCTCGTCAAAGCCGGTAAGGCGGTGGACGAGTTGATTGATCAGTTGATTCCGGTCTGCGAACCCGGCGATATTTTGATTGATGGCGGCAACAGCTTGTTCACCGACACGATTCGGCGCACCGGTTATGTCGAGAGCAAAGGTTTGCTTTACATCGGCACCGGTGTCAGCGGTGGTGAAGAAGGTGCGCTGAAAGGTCCGTCCATCATGCCCGGCGGAAGTCCAGCCGCTTGGCCACACGTCAAACCGATTTTTCAAAAAATTTGCGCACAAACGACAGACGGCGATCCGTGTTGCGATTGGGTTGGCGAAAATGGTGCCGGTCACTTTGTGAAGATGGTGCACAACGGAATTGAGTACGGCGATATGCAGTTGATTTGCGAGGTGTACGACTTGATGAAGCGCGGTCTCGGATTGACGAATCCTGAGATGCACAAGATTTTCACCGAATGGAATCAAGGTGAACTCGACAGTTATCTCATCGAAATCACTCGTGACATTCTGGGTTACAAGGATGATGACGGCAGAGAAGTTGTGGATTTGATTCTCGATAAAGCCGGCCAGAAGGGTACCGGTAAGTGGACGGTGGTTGCGGCGCTCGACGATGGGATGCCGTTGACACTTATCGGCGAGGCGGTGTTTGCGCGTTGCCTCTCGGCGATGAAAGACGAGCGGGTTGAAGCTAGTAAAGAACTGACGTCGAAGGCGAAGCCGTTCAAAGGCGACAAGGCGAAATTTGTGAATGACCTCCGGCAAGCGTTATTTGCCTCGAAGATTGTCAGCTATGCGCAAGGCTACCAGCTCATGCGCGCCGCGGCGAAAACTTACAAGTGGAAGCTGAATAACGGCGGTATCGCGCTGATGTGGCGTGGCGGTTGCATCATTCGGTCGGCGTTCCTCGGCGATATCAAGAAGGCGTTTAAGCGCAATCCGGAATTGGTGAATCTGTTGCTCGATAAATTCTTCAAGAAAGCTGTCGTCAAACGGCAAGCCGCGTGGCGTCGCGTGATTATTCAGGCGACGAAGCTCGGCATTCCGGTGCCGTGTCTTAGCAGTGCGCTAACATATTTCGATGGGTACCGGAGCGAACGGTTGCCGGCGAATCTCTTACAAGCGCAACGTGACTATTTCGGTGCTCACACCTACGAACGCGTGGACAAACCGCGCGGCGAAGTCTTCCACACGAATTGGACCGGCCGCGGCGGCACAACCACGGCGCGAAGTTACACGGTGTAAGAACAGAGACAGAGATGGAACATGATAAGACATTCCGGGGTAACGCGAGTCAGTTTTTTGTAGCTGGTGAGTTGTGCCGTAGAGGATATTCCGCAGTTGTCACACTCGGCAACACTCCCAACGTCGATATTCTGTGCAGCAACAAAGCTGGTACTCGCTTCGTTCATATTCAGGTCAAGACTTTCTTACCCGGAAACAAGACGTGTAGTGTGGGGATGAAAGCACAGCGCAATTTTGGTCCATCCTTTTTCTGGGTTTTAGCCGGGATTCCGTCTCCTGAATCAAGCCATCCCTTCGAGTACTACATTATTCCGTCGGCAGACATGGCAGCCAATGTTTCAAGGGCACACGAGCTATGGATGAAAACACCGGGAGCCAAGGGACAGAAGCACAATGACAGCAAGGTGCGTACGGTTCATCTCCCTCCGCATACATCATTCAGCGGATGGGAGATTTCCCAATATCTGAATAAATGGGAACTGATAGAAGAAAAAATGAAAGACGAATCATCACATGAAAATTGAACTGAAGAAAAATTGTAAGTATGCGCTCGTTGTACCGACGAGTATGGGGATTCGGATTACGCCACCGGCGGGTCAACCGGTGAATGTCGGTGGCACGTTTGTCATGCAGGCGACCAGCGCGGAAACGAATGTGGCGAGCGTGGCGTCGTATCTGGGATTGCCGGTGAAGATTTTGACGACGTTTGTCAAAGGGAGTCCGATTGCGCAGTTGATTAAAGATAACCTCCGGAGTCGCCGGATGGATTACGAAGGCGTCGAGGTGGCGCAGGGTGGGCCGTGGGGTTACCGTCACCAATTCAATATTGCCGACAGCGGTTACGGTTCGCGTGGGCCGCGCGTTTGGAATGACCGGGCCGGTGAAGTCGGGCGGACGTTGAACGTGAAAGATTTTGATCTCGACCGAATCTTTGGCAAAGAAGGGGTGCAGATTGTTCACTTGTCGGGATTGATTGGCGCGTTGTCACCGGAGACGGGGCAGTTCTGTCTCGAACTGGCGCGGGCGGCGAAGAAGCACGGCACTAAGATTACGTTTGATTTGAATTACCGGGCGACGTTTTGGAAAGGGCGCGAGAAAGAACTGGCGGCCATCTTTGCGGAAATTGCGAGCGTGGCGGATGTGTTGGTCGGGAACGAGGAAGATTTCCAATTGTGTCTCGGCGTGAAAGGTCCGGAGGCCGGCGGGAAGGGATTGAAGTCGGAAATTGATGGTTTCAAGGAAATGATTCAGCGTGTGAAGAAGGCGTATCCGAATGCTTCGACGTATGCGACGACGCTTCGCGAAGTTGTGGACACGAATCATCATCTCTGGGGGGCGATTATGGCGGCAGGCGATGAGTGGTTTGTCGTGGAACCGCGCGACATCACGGTGCTCGACCGGATTGGCGGCGGCGATGGTTTTGTCGGTGGCATGCTCTACGCGATTCTCAAAGGCTGGGAACCGGAGAAGTGGATTCAATTTGGCTGGGCGAGCGGCGCGTTGGCAACGACGATGTTGACTGATTATGCGCTGCCGGCGGACGAAGATCAGATTTGGAGTATTTGGAAAGGCAACGCTCGCGTTCAACGGTAGTCTAAAATAACGTGGCAACATATTTTCAACGCGGCAGCGTTAACGATACCATCTCCACCGGTGATAAGCGCGCGGCGTTAGCGCAATTACTGAAAGCAATCGATCGTCCGTTGCGGAAAGTTTTAATTTTGCCGCCGGACCATACGCGGTTGAATTCCGATGCCGGTCCGTTGACGGCGATTTTATACGAGATGCTGGCGCCGACGACGCAAGTTGACGTTTTGCCGACTCTTGGCACGCATTCGCCGATGACGCCGGCGCAGTTGCGGATGATGTTTGGCGATACGATTCCGCTCGACCGGTTTCTTGTTCACGATTGGCGGAACAACATCCGGCATGTCGGCACGGTTCCCGGTAAGTTGATTAAGGAATGGTCAGAAGGCCGTGTAGATTACGATGTGCGCGTCGAGGTGAGTAATCAGCTTTTTGCCGGCTATGATTTGATTCTTTCCGTTGGCCAGCTTGTGCCACATGAAGTTGTTGGAATTGCGAATTACACCAAGAATATCATGACCGGTGCCGGTGGACCGGATTCAATTAACAAATCGCATTTTCTCGGTGCGGCATTCGGCATGGAGCGGATGATGGGGCGGATAGAGACACCGGTGCGAAAGTTGTTTAACTACGGGATTCAAACTTTCTTGCGTGACCTGCCGATTGTTTATGTGCTGACCGTGATGCAAAAGACGAACACCGGTATGGCGATGCGCGGGTTGTATATTGGCGATGACGATGCGACTTTCACGACCGGTGCGAAACTTTCGCAGCAGGTGAATCTTGATTTACTCGACGCGCCATTGAAGAAAGTGTTGGTGTATCTCGACCCGCACGAGTTCAAGAGTACTTGGCTTGGCAACAAAGCGATTTACCGGACCCGCATGGCGATGGCCGACGGTGGTGAGTTAATTATTCTTGCACCGGGACTCACAGAGTTTGGCGAAGACCATGAGATTGACCGGCTCATTCGCAAGTATGGTTACCGGGGCACGCCGGCGACGTTGGCGGCGGTGAGGGCGAATCCGGAGCTAGCGAATAATCTCAGCGCGGCGGCGCATCTCATTCATGGTTCGAGCGAGGGGCGGTTCCGGATTAAGTATTGTCCCGGATCCGGTCTGACCGCGGACGCGATTCGCTCCGTGGGTTTTGAAGTCGGTAATCTCAAGGATTATCCCGTTGCTGGTCTCAAAGACGGCTTCAACGGTGACGTTTTCTACATCAGCAATCCGGCACTCGGTTTGTGGGCGTTACGAAGTCAGTTTTGAAATCCAGCGACTCAAAGGAAAAAATGAAATTCAGTGTCCGGAATTATAAACACGAGATGAAGCTTGATCCCGCGTCACCGCGATACGTGGGCAAATATACCGATGCGGTGTGGGAGACATTGTGCCAGCATGTGGTGGATCACGGTTTTAATGGGCTGGTGCTTTATCCTAGTACGTATCATCCATTCGAATTTATTCTCGATTATACTAATTTTCCGGAAGCAGCTTCTCGGAAAGCGGCCGACTGTCGAGCTACGCGCGAAGTTCTGAAACGAGGGTTAGCGATTGCCCACCGTTACGGATTGCGAACTTTTATGCAGCATTATGTTTCGCATATTCCAAAAACATTTAGTGCACATCTCAAGCTCGGAGCCACCGCCGGCGACCGGACTGCCAATCTCGCACACCCGGAAATTGACCGCTATATGCGCTGGGTTTATCGCGAGACTTTCGCGCAATTGCCTGACTTGGATGGATTGTATTTTAATTTCGAGAGTTCGCAGGACTTTCGCCACATTGAGAATACGGTGGTGTGTGAGTGGAATCGCATGAAACGCAAACCGGTGGCGGTATGGCGCGTTTGGGGAATCAACCAACCGGAGGAATTTTGCCGGGTTGTCAAATCCTACCGGGGGCAATCCATTCTCTGCCACAAAGGATCCGACACGAACGATACCTACTATCTACCGGTGGTGGATAGTCGGGTGCGCGACTGGAAACGGTTGTTGCCGCACGTGCCATTTATCTATGAGGTTGGGCCGTGTCATAACTGCGGCACAAATCTGTGTCAGCAGCTTTGGGCTGATTATGACTTCGTGCAGGAATTGCTAGCCGATGCGACGCGCAAGGGAGTCGACGGAATCAGTTTTCATTCCATTACTGAATTCGCCGCGATACTTGTGACTGTACCGGGCGTGTTTGACGAGGTGGAATGCGCCTTGGCGCGGTTAAATTATCTACACTTGCTGGCGGCGGCGGATTTTTTTGCGGGTCGATCACGGCCACAACCGGCACGCGCTGCCGCACTAGCGAAACGTAACGATGTGCCGCTAGCTGCCGGGAAAGAACTATTGACGGCGATTGAAGCGTCGAGCCAACTCGTGTTGCTGGCGTTCCGTCAGTTCTGCTACGGTTCAGCACCGGATGGAGTGGTCAATCCCGGTTGGTATTCGCATATTCAGGAGCCATTTTACCTCTGGCCGGCGAATGGATTGAATGGACAATCCTCCCGCTTACCGTGGCAGCCATTTGCGAATATGCCGTGGATTAATAAGCGGCTACCGGCGGACGTTTGTCCGGAGAACGAATTTCAATACATTATTGACGAAGCGAATCCCGAACGTCCGGCGGCAAACTGGTCGCCCCGGCGGATTGCCGGAGCGCTTGACCGGTATGCGCGATTGGCCGATAGCGCTGCCAAGAAGTACGAAAAATTAGTTGGCCGCAAACACGCCGCAATCTTTCGTCGATACCTCGATTACAACGCCATGGCGGCAGATTATTTCCGGTACGAAATTCTAGCTGGTCGTGAGCTTTTTGCCATGTACTTTGCCCGGACACCGCAACGCCTCCGGAAGCTCGCCGCCGGTGGACTGGCGCATTTGCAGGAGCTGGCACCGCTTTTGCAGCGCAACGAGGTTGCACGTAAATTATTTATTCGCGTGGTAATGATTAGTTTGAATCCCGAACAACGCGAAGTTGCGCCGGTTCGTGAACTGGCGGATTTTCTACAGCAACCCGGAATCCCGTTCGCTGCATTTGGCGATTACATCGAATCGCACCGGCTTTATAATGAAATCCGACGTGAAATTCGTCCCCGGCGCCTCCGCACGCCGGTAACGCTGGCGCCGGCGCGACGGCAGTTAGCACTTGCGTTGAAGGCGGCGCATAAATCTTTAGCGAAGTTGACTGCGCCCGGTAAAAAAGTTTGGGCGGAACGTGTGCAGGCGTGGGTTAACTTTTTGGAGCATGAACAGCGGCATATGACAGCCCCGCGGTTGACTTGCGGATTCGTGCCGGGAACGACGCAGTCGTTGATGCATGACCATTGTTTCCGAGATGGTGAACATTTTAGTGATGATTTCCTTGGATTCTTTCGACCGGTGGATTGGTTGAAATCGGCCGGATTATCATTCCGCGTCTCGCGGACAACTAACGCGCTGGTGGTTTCGATACGCGAAGATCATGTGAATCTTGAAGAACGGTTAAAACACTGGGATGAGTTTGCCGGTAGCGGTAGCGATAGCTTCGTAACGCAAATTCACATTGATGCCGAAGGGAAGGGCAAGCAGGCTAGCCGAGTGACAGTCTATCCACGCGGTTCAGCGGTGACAATTGGAAATGGAGCTAATTTGAAAAATGTGCGGCGGGAGTTTAAGACCGGTAAGGATTGGTGGGAGGTGACCGTTTGGTTGCCATTTCAATTGTTCGGTAAGACGCCGAAGGCTGGACAAACTTGGGGCCTGAATGTGACCTCAAATCCATTCATCCGGCGTGGCACGGCTTACACATTCGCACCGCAGTACGATAGTGAAACTTTGCGACTTTATGGTCGCATGAAATTTATGGAATAGAGAGGATAGAAGAAATGGCACTTAAGGGAATTGAGCATATTCACGGTTCAGATTCGCAGGCGATTGCGATTACCAGTGTAGTTCATCGCAAAGGGAAGATTTGGTGTGGCCTCACGGCCGGTCGCTATTGCTTAGTGCCATTTGATTTGGCAACACGCAAATTTGAGACACCGGTGGATATTTTCCCGTGGGTAGAACAGGAACGCCCGCAGGTTGTTCTCAGTAAAATCCATAATGCTTTAGGAATGCTGGATGATGGGCGATTGGTAATCGGTGAGGGAATTCTTTACACTTGGGACGGTATTCCTTTCGAATTTGGAGCCTCCGACATCTCTGAAGATCTCTCACATTTGCAGGAACGAAGGAAGATTAGCGGATTCCCGCCCGTACAGATGGGGCGAGTTGGATTGCGCAGCCTAGCTACGTTTGACCTCCGCTGTATGAAGGGAGGGAAGATTGTTTTGTTCGACCCCGAAACCGGCGGCGTGGAAATGGTGGGGCGGGTTCCGTTTACGACATATGTGCAATCGATGACGGTTGATTCCGCGCGGCGACGGGCTTACGGTCACACGTTGGGTGACGCACATTTCTTTGTGGCGGATCTAGCTCGCGGCACAGTGGAAGATCATGGGCGGATTTCGATGTTCGCCTTCCATAACCTCGTGGTTGCGCAGGATGGGGTTGTTTATGGTGCCTGGATTGACATGGACCGTGGCGATAAATTGCGAGTGTTGCGGTATGATCCTGCGAAAGGTTTTGTGGAGCGCTTGCCGAATGTATTGCTGGACGATCCGGGTCCTCGCGTGCAAGGGAATCGCGGTGTCGATCAATGGCTCGTGCATTCGAGTGGACGAGTTTTTGTGGGAATGGCAGGCAATGGGCATCTTTATGAGTTTGATCCCCGTAAGCTAAGTCTGCGTGATTTGGGTCTTGTGGGAGAAGGTGGCCGAGTTACGAGCATGATCGAAGACGAGCAGGGGCGTATTGTTTTCTCTGCCGGTTTCCCGGTGATGGGAGTTGGGCGCTATGATTGCCACCTGAATCGCATGGAACACTTTGGGCCGATTACGAACCGATATGATAAAGTCTACTTCCATGGCGCAGCCTATGTGGAAGGGCGGCTGTTCTTAGCGGAAACAGATTCCGGTGCGGGTAGCCTCTGGGAAGTGCCGCTTCCAGCTTGAGTTTAAAATAACAAGAGAATCGGATTTTATAATCCGGAAGGAAGATTGCCAAATGAATATTACTTCAAAAAAAATAACTGATGTCGGTCATAAGCGGATTGTTTTCGTCGGGGCTTCCTATCTATTTGTTCACAAAGTTCTGCGCGATATGTTGATTGTTGGCGGATTCAACAATGTTCATCTTGTGGTGCACGACATTGATGAAGTGCCGATGAACATCGTGGCCGATTTGTTGGAGAAAATCGCACGACAACGACAGTCCAATGTCACTGTCTCCCGAACTCTGAATCGTGCAGAAGCTTTGAAGGATGCGGACGCCGTCCTCTTGGCGATTACCGTTGGTGGGCAGGAAAGTGACCAACGGAGCTTTGAAGTTTGCGCCAACTATCGAATTCCAGTCGGCGTCGGCGACACAATGGGGCCGACAGCATTGGCGCGCAACCTACGCACGATTCCAGTGGTTGTCGGGCTTGTTCGCGACATGGAGCGATTCTGTCCGAATGCCATTTTGCTAAACTTTACGAATCCGATGTCGGCGCTGACCGGTGCAATGGCGCGCGCGACGCATATTCCGTGTTTTGGTTTGTGCCATTCAGCGGATGAACTTTATAATTTCTTTGGGCGAGTTTTTAATGTATCGCCGTCAGAGATTGCGCTAGATGTCGGTGGTGTTAATCATCAAAGCTTTATCTCCGGTCTTCGCGTAAACGGCGTGGATCGAACGCGTGATATTCTGAGCGAAGTTCAACGCAGTGGTGCGAAGTTGGAAGATCGACTAGTGGAGGTGACCGAAGAAGACACAACCTTACAACAAGACCTCTATAAAATTTTGGGCGTCTGGCCGAGTTGTGGTGCCGACCATCTGGCTGAGTTCTACCGTTTTTTCTATACCGACCGGAGAATTGAGCAGGCGCATTTAAAGAGCCATCTACGTCGTGTAATTCCGGGACGTGCTAAATTCACTCGGCGAGCATGTCCGGAAATCATTCGGCGATGGACCTATGACGAGCCCGCCGGTGATTTGGATTTACAAACGACGGAGCATGCGCATGAGATTTTATATGCCTACTTTACTGGCACGCCGTATACTCGCGTGTTGAACGTTCTCAATCGCGGTCTATTGATTCGCGGTTTACCGGAAGATGCCTGCGTGGAAGCACTCGTGAGATTGGATGGCAAGACGATTACCGGTCCTAGTATTACGCTGCCGCCGGTGGCGCATGCCTTAGTCAATGATTGGAGCACGATTCATCATCTATCAATTCAAGCGGCGTTGAATTGTGACCGTGATGCCGCACGGCAGGCGCTCTTTTTAGATCCGCACGTTCGTGACTGTTACGACATCGCGCCATTGCTAGAAGATTTACTCACGGCTACGCGCGACTGGTTACCGGCCGGTTGGTTTGCGTAAAAATAGTGGCGCTAAATTTTGACCTGCTTGCCGGTCAAGATATCTGTCACTACGATATTCCATTTACTTTCGGCTTCCGGTAGCGAGAGAGGGATTTTAACTTCGCCTTGGCCATTGCTGCCGGAGGTGATGTTCCGTCCAAGATCAGGATTTGCGATACCAGTTTTCGCGTTGATGACATCGACGCGGATGACATGCGAGAGAAAAGGCTCAGTTTCTCCGCCGGTGCCAGCTTCGCGATTAATCCGCCAACTCACTAAGAGATTTCGATTCGCTTCTTTGACTTCTGCAGTTACGCTTTTAACGACATAGGGTAAAAGAGTAATTAGTTTTCCCTCAGCGGCGGTGAGTGTCACTGGAAGGGTGGCACCGGTTAGACGTTGGCCGGTGCTCTGTTCGTAGGCGGCGGCATATTTGAGAGCGGAGCAGTCGGCGAGCCCTTGAATGATGGATTTTCCAACCGTAGCGGAGACTGTCAGTTTTGCAACACCATCGGGGCCGATGGTTTGCTTCATGTCCGGTGGTGGGAGGAGAAAGGAGACGATGTACCCGCGATTTTTATCGCCGGTATGTAACTCGTAGACGTAGGTTTTGAGCGTTTCCAACGGTGTTGCGTCCTGCGACTTCATTGTCACAAGAGGTTTGACACCGCGTTTGGCAAGTTCGGCTTGTAAGTCATTTTTGATAGATGCTAATTTTATTGCTTTGTCAGATAATTCTGCCGGTGGTGTCAGTGGTTGAAGAAACTCATCACGTTCCGGCATGGAGGTCACAACAACGACGCCGTTTTGATTGAGGAATTCATTGATTTTTGGCCAGACCTTCATACCGGCAGGTTGCGTGCCCATTCCTAGCGAAATTGTCAGCGGCAGAAAAAGAGCAGCGGTCTTTTTTGATTTGAGGTCGCCGGCGATGATTTGTTCTTCGGAAATAAAATACGGATCAAAGCCGGCTTTATAGAGCGATTCCATCACCTCAGATTCCGCAGCAACAAAGGCGGCACTTTTGCCAAACGCATGTGCGGCGCGTTGGCTATTCGCACTCCAGAGAACTGCCACCGGAGAGAAATCTCGTTTCGCGAGCTGGAATTGCCGGCTGATACCGTGTTTAAAGATGTCGAAGATCGGTTTATACCCCAGTGCTGATTGGCTCCAAGTGAGGTCAGGGTTGCGCATGGATAACCACCAAAACACGCCGCAACCAACGTTCCCGCCAAACAAGTTTTCCCACATTTGATAATGGGCGGCTAAGCCCTTGTTGGTGTAGCCCACCCACGACATGGGTTTGAAGTCGCCGGTGGCGGCGAAACTCAATCGCTCCAAATCTTGATAGCGTCCGCGATAGCCAACAATGGAGTGGAAAGCTTTCGTCAACTTTGCCCAATCGATACCGTTAAACGGCGTGGAAACTTGAGTGCCTGAAACGCTCATCCGAATTCCATGGCAGACCTCGTCAAACCAAGCTGCATAGCTCATAAGAGTTTCTGTCCACATCTCGTCGTTGTGTGCTCGCCATTCGTTCCAAAGTCCCCAGTTACCGGAGGATTTTGCCTCGTCTGTCGTGGGTGGTTGAATATCGGCAAATGAGGTGGCAGAAGTCTTCAAGGCTTGGTTTAAGGCTGCAATATTTTTGAAGCGCGCTTCTAGCTTTTTACGAAAGGCAGCAATATTGGCGGGATGAAAATCAAAATCGAAGGCTTGGGTATAACTCGTCAACGAAGTTTCGTCCGCGATAATACCGGAGAGCGGTTTGAATTGGTTGATTCCTGAGAATTTTTCAAGGACTTGCTGGTGGCGTGTGGCTAACTCCTCGGGATCAGCAAACGACGGCTTGCGGATTAACAGGCTGCGATCTTTGCTTTGTGCGTAAGCTCGCTTGAGGTCAACGACGTCAATATGAAGTCCGCGGATATTCGCGTAGAATTGGTTCCGGAAGCCATTCACGAGGGACTCGCGCATATCCGCCGGGCCATAACTCATCTGGCAGGTGACACCGAGTTGTTTTTCTAAATTTCTTTCAATGTCGCGGAGAAATGGAAGTCCACAACTTCCGCCCCAACAGTGAATTTCAAAGTCGTCCCAGATTAGGGTTGGTGTGAATACAACGGTTGTACTGTCGTGCGCGACGATTTTCCCGTTTTGACTGGCAGTCAGCTGCAGATGTGCGGCAGTTTTTGTGAAACGCTCACCGGGAATTTTTACTGAACAAGTCTGGTCGTTTGAGGGCGTGTTAGTAACAGTCAAATCTAAAGGAATAATTTCCATCGTCCTTTCACCGGTGGTGGATGGCTCTGCCGCCGTCAGTTGCCAAGTTGCTTTTGACAGTTCTTGTGGAAGCATAAAACTGATTTCGATGTCTTTACCAAGAGCCAGCATCTCTGGCGCATGCATGACCACGTGCTTTAGTACCGGTGGTGGTGTGAAGTCCATTTGCCAATCGGTCACCTTACCTTGTGCATCTTTCCATTGCTGCACTTTGAGATTTAGATCAGCATCTTCACCTTGCGCTGCTAGAGGGACTGCTGAGCCATCGCGTTTGAATGAGCGGCCCGATGCCCAATAGACTGACCGGGCTAGGAGATCGTACCAGACTTCCCAGTAACGATACGGATACATCTGGATTCGTTCACTATCCGTCACGCGCATTGGAGGAGTCAGGCAATCAGAATAAAACGCGAACGTGATTACCCGCCCCTTACCCACTTGCTTCACTGCCATGACTGGATGACCATCTTCCGTTTCGATTAGAACTTCAGCCTTTTCGGCCAGTTTACACGGCATGACAGTCAGAGATTTTACCGGCATGGCTTCAAGTGGAATTCCAGCTAAAATAGGATGTTGGCCAACGGTTCGCCATTTCTTACTGGTAATGCCATCGGCCTGAATAGTTTTTTTGTTACCGGATTGTAGATCTATTAGTGCGCAAACCTTGCGAAGCTCATCGGTCCACTCCGGCTGTTTTCCGCCGGGAAATGGCATGACTAAAATTAGACCGGTTCCATCATTTTTAACTCGGCTAATGATTCTGTCTCTTGCTTCTTGTGGAAAAGCATTCCAGCCCTGCGGTGTAGTCAAAAGCATGGCATCGAACTTCTCTGGCCCCGCCATAGAATTAGCGAAATATTTTTGCAACAACTTGCTATCGTCTTTGTATCCACGGATGCCATAAAAGTCGCCGAGGCCCCAAGAGTTAGCATCTCCCTGTCGATCCCACGTGACCACGCTCATCTGTGTGTCGAGGCGTTGCATGAGTTCCGAAACGTCGCGACCTTGGAGGATGCTGGCGATTGCAAATACCTTGAGTGGTCCTTGGTTAAGGTTATGAGCGAAGGCAAAGTGAGGTGTGCGGACGTCTGTCGTTGGTTGGCGGTCCCAGCGTTCATTGTACGGGATAAATGTGGAACTATTTGTTTGGATCTCTGGCTTCGGTGTGCTGCCAATCGCTGTACTAAGAACCACTAAGAGAACAGCTCGACGTATGTTTTTTTGAGACGTAGTCATGTTTCTTTTCTTATTGGAAGGGTTCTTACGGTACATGATATTATATTATCCATGTTGTTTCAGATTAAAAATAATTCATCACTGGTAAAATTAACAGAACTATTCGCGTTGACGGGCTTAACATTTATTGCCACGATAAATTTATGAAAATTTTATGGCTACAATATATTTGTCTCGCACTCTGTTTCAACGTAGTCGGCTTGGCAAACGGAGCGGAGAATCCTTGGGGTGGACAGTATGAACCAGTCGGTTTGACTGCCGGTGGTTCAATCTACATGGCGAACGTTTCTCTGCATGATTCCCAGTTGCTTACCGTGTCGAGTGATATGAGTTGTTCCTTTCTGACCACGAACACCGGTGTTGCATGGCGAATGTTGCATCGCGACGAGATTGGCTCGCAGTGCACCAGCCCGGCGGAATTTCATCCGCGTGACCCGAATACGATTTACTGGCTACATCAGAGCGAACTGCGCGTGACCCATGACCGCGGTATCACTTGGCATTCCACCGGAGACAGTCAACCATGGAATGAATCTGGCAAACGAGCAGCTGTCAAACGGATCTATGTTGATCCGGACCATCCGGAGACGATTTTTGTGGGGACTGACAGCAGTCTTTTCGTTTCGGAAGACGCGAGTAAAACTTGGCGTTTGTGCGGTGGAACAGTCGGAAGCGTCATTCGTATTGCGGCGGACCGCACCAAGCCAATCGGCGCAACGCGCCGGTACTTTGTTGGTACTGACCAGGGTGTCTTTCGGTCGGATAACAATGGCCGGACATTTGCACCAAAGACGACCGGACTTCCCGGCGGTGAGTTGACTGGATTTGCCGGTCCCTCGGATGGCAAGACGACGATTCTTTATGCCGCTACTCCTTGTACGCTGAAAGATGGGGTTCTTGCCGGTGGCTTGTATCGTTCGCGAGACAATGGTGATACTTGGCAATGTATTATGAATGCTGGGCTCAATCGCGAAACAAAACGGACGAGTGAATTCGCGAATGGCGATCTGCCACAATATTTGCACTTGGCCGCTTCAGACAAACTGCCGACACGGGTCTATGTCTCCGGTCGAGGAACAAGCTATTTCCCACCGAACCACTGTACCATCTATCGCTCGGATGATGCCGGTGAGACTTGGCGAGCGACTTTCTTTTCCGATCCGCGATTTAACAAGCCGGGGATGATGTGTAATGTTGCGCTCGACTACCAGACCGTTGTTTCCGGTAATCGTGATCAAGACGTGACGCGCAATCTTGAAGTTAGCGCCTCCAATCCCGATGTCGTCGCGATGTCGCATGGGCGTTGGTATTTTTTAACGACGGATGGCGGCGCGACTTGGAAATCTCCACACGAAGGTGGTGGTAAGACTGATGCTGACGGCCATCGTGTCTGGCGTAATAACGGCTGGGTGGTGACTTCGACGTGGAACTACTACATTGATCCGTTTGATTCGCAACGGCGCTACCTCTGTTACACGGATATGGGATTCGCGCGCAGTTTTGATGGTGGTCACATGTGGGAGTGGGATCAAAAAATTATTCCGTGGAAAAACACCACGTACGCATTGGCGTTTGACCCGGAAGTGAAGGGTCGGCTGTGGGGCGCATTCTCGAATGTTCATGATATTCCAAACGGGAATGCGATTTATGGCAAAGTGAACATCAATCGCACCGGTGGTGTTGGCGTGAGTGACGATTACGGTAACACGTGGCGGAAGCTTTCGCTTCCGGTGGAACGGGCGACACTTTCTGTGGTTGTTGATCCACACAGTCCCAAGGAGAAGCGTACGCTTTATGCGTCGGTTTTTGGAAGTGGCGTGTACCGGTCCGATGATGGTGGTGGAACTTGGCAGCTAAAAAATACTGGGCTGGATGAATCCGGTATGTATCGCTGTCTGAAGCTCGTCCTCCACAAAGACGGTACGCTGTTTAATCTTACCACTGGTAAGCGGCCGAAGGGTTCAACAGCCGGTGTCGGTTTGTATCGCTCGACCGATAAAGGGGAGACTTGGCAAAAAATTAGCACTGGTCAACCATGGACTTGGGTGAAGGATTTTTCCGTCGACACCGAGGATAGTCGGATAATTCTGGTTGCCGCCTCCCGTGAGAAAGGTGGACTTTATCGCACCCTCGATGGCGGGAAAAACTGGAATCTGCTGGTCTCGAAAGCTAGTGAACATTTTGGTGGCTATTTCCACCCGGCGCATAAAGGTTGGATTTATCTTACCTGTTGCGAAGGTGGCGGCAAAGAGAGTGGACTTTATCTGAGCCGCGATGACGGTCAGACATGGGAACCGTTCCGTGATTTGCCTTTCGGCAACATCCAACGTGTGGCGTTTGATCCCGCTGATCCGGATCACATCATTCTGACCACTTTCGGCTCCTCGGCGATTCGAGCACCGGCGGTTCCGTAGCGGAATATCGGACATCCGCTTGATTTGCGGCGAGTGACTGTTACACTCAGCTCCATTGGTTGAGGACTCGAATGCCTGAATTACAAAATGGACAATCGTTCGCGGATTACGTGATCATCGCCAAGCTTGGTGAAGGCGGCATGGGCACGGTTTATCAAGCGCGCGAGCCGGCGTTGGACCGGCTGGTTGCTCTAAAAACTCTTCGTCCGGAACTCGCCAGCGTTCAACCGCTCATCAGTCGTTTCAAACGCGAAGCGATTGCCGCGGCTCAGTGTAATTCTCCCAGTATCGTCCAAGTTTTTCGGACCGGTGAATTTGAAGGCACGCATTACATTGCGATGGAATTTGTCGCCGGCGAATCGCTCGCCAAACGAATTCAACGCACCGGCCGTCTTCCGACAAACGAAGCGCTGGCTCTAGGCGTGGAGGTTGCCAAGGCGCTGAATTACGCTTGGCAAAAAGCGCAGTTGATTCACCGCGATGTAAAACCGGACAATATTTTTATCGCCACCGATGGCACGGTGAAACTCGGCGATTTCGGTTTGGTGAAAGTGATGAACCACGACACCGCTGACACCGCATTGACGGTTCCCGGTTTGCCGATTGGTTCGCCAGACTACATCAGTCCGGAGCAGTTGTACGGCGATGTGGATGTGGATATCCGGTCGGACATTTACAGTCTCGGCTGTACGCTTTACCACCTTTTGACCGGGAACGCGCCGTACACCAAAAGCACACCACTAGGTGTAATGGTTCGGCATTTGACCGAACCGCCACCGGAGATTCTCCGTGAATTACCGGATTGTCCACCGGCCGTGGTCGCGATGTTGGGAAAAATGTTAGCGAAGAAACCTGCCGACCGATATCCGAATTACGAAACCTTGCTCCACGATTTAACCAAAGCCCAATCCGGTCATCGCGCACCGGTAAAAAGTGCGCCGGCAGTTTCAATTCCGGTCACGCTCGAAAAAACTCCCTTACCGGTTTCACAACAGCCAAAAACATCGCACGGTCTGGTAACCGGTTTGGCTGCCGTTGTGATTGGTATTGGAGTGCTTTGGTGGGCGAGCAAAAAACCAGAACCGGCACCGGTGCAACCGGTCGTTGTTGCAAACACGCCGGCGGTAGAGCATTCACCGGTGCCGACGAATCCACCGGCGCCAGTGGTGCCGGTGTTCGGTAGTTTAGAAATCAAATCACCACAGCCGGTGCAAGTGACGGTGGATGACGGAAACTCGGCACAGATTGAACCGAGCCGAGCTTTGAAATGGGAAAAACTATCCATCGGCAAACACTTGGTGCACGCGTTGGTGGATGGCAAGACCAATGATTATCCGGTGGATGTCAGCGCGGAACAAATGGCGACGCTAACAATTCTTTTCGATCTGGCAACGGTTGCGGCCACCAAAGCAACGCCGTGGGAAAATTCGTTGGGCATGAAATTTGTACCGGTGCCGGGCGTGCCGGTGCTGTTTTGCATTTGGCATACGCGGGTCCAAGATTTTGAAGCGTTCGTGAACGCGAGCGGGTACAACGCGACGAAAGATATGTATTCGTTGCGAACCGATGGTTGGAAACAACGCGGTGATACTTGGCGGGCGCCTGGATTTCTACAGGGTCCAACGCATCCGGTGTGCGGTGTGAGTTGGGAAGATGCGAAGGCATTTTGCGATTGGCTGACGAAAAAAGAACAAGCGGAAGGTCGCCTTGGCCGGCTTCAATTGTACCGGTTGCCAATGGATGCGGAGTGGAGTTTCGCCGTGGGATTGACCAACGAAGACGGTAAGACTCCGAAAGAAAAAGACAGCCAACTCAAAGGTGTTTATCCGTGGGGCACGGACTGGCCGCCGCCGGAGGGCACCGGTAATTATGCCGGTGAAGAATCGAAACGCGGTGCGCCGCCGGGTTGGACGGTGATTCCCGGTTACAACGATGGTTTTGCGCGCACTGCGCCGGTTGGTAGTTTTGCCGCCAATCGGTTTGGCTTATTCGACATTACCGGTAACCTTTGGGAATGGTGCGAAGATTTCTATGAGCCGACTTCGCCCTGGCGTGTGATGCGTGGCGCGTCGTGGAACGATGGTGATCCTGGTGATTTGCTGTCGTCGTACCGGTACTATGATCATCCGAGTTATCGTTACGACCGGTATGGATTCCGGTGCGTGTTGGTCAATGGTTCGCCGGTGGTTGCGCGTCCGTGAGCAGTGGAAGAAAACTTGAGGGAACTGATGACCAGTGCTAAAGTGAGGCAGTGAGGGAGGAACTTTAATGGATATTCTGATTCACACCGATGGACTGACGCTCACAAAAACCTTGGAAGACGCCGTTGCCGAAAAAATCGGCCGCGTCGAACAATACGCGCCGCGTGCCATCCGGGCGCGAGTGCGGATTCGCAAAGTCAGCGCCCATGCCAACCAAGCCCAATACGTCGTGCGAGTGCTCATCGAATTGCCGGGAGATGATTTGAGCGCGGAGCAAATTGGACCGGAGCCGATGTTGGCATTGGACATTGCTGCCGACAAAATCGAACGGCGTCTCCGAAAACTAAAAACCGAACGACTCGCTCGCCGGCATCGCGACAGTGCTCGCGCTCGCGAAAAAGCTTAATCCATGGACAGCATCACCATTAAAGATTTGGAAGTGCAGATGCACATTGGTGTGACGGCGACGGAGCGAGAGCGACCGCAACGGCTGTTGATTAGTTTAATGCTGGAGCGCGATCTCGGTGAGGCGGGACGCACTGATATGGAATCGGCGACGACTGCTTATGACGCGGTCATTGATATGGTAAAACAATTGCTTGCGCACCGGCCGAGGAAATTGATTGAAGCAGTTGCGAATGAAATTGCTGAAACGATTCTGTCTAAGCGCTTGGCCGTTGCGGTGACAGTGGAAGTGAAGAAATTTTGTATGCCGAACACGCAGTACGTCTCGGTCACAATTCGCCGCACCCAATGAGCGCGAAATTGATCGTGTTGGCGTGGGTAGTTTTATTCTTACCGGTCGGTTTTGCTGAGAATCTGCCCCAAAGCTTTATCGTTGCCACGGATAATGCAGAACTTTTCTATTTAAAAAATGGTGAGCCAGATGGTTTAGAGCATTTGCCGAAAGGAGTGCAGATTACGGCGGAAAATCAGATTGGCAAGCGAGTATTCACCACTTACAACGGCAAGCCAGCTTACATCCGAAGTGAATTCCTCGTCTCGTCACAAGAATTTGCTGTTGCCACAGAAAAAGCGGACACTGCGGCACGCGAGCAAATCGCTAAGGCGGCGGCTGCGAAAATGGAGCGCGATATCGGGGTTCTGAGAACGCATGTTTTGGATCAAAAAAATAGCCATTTGGTTAGTGATTATGACCAAACCATCAGTTTGTTTCGTAAATTTCTTACCGCCTATCCCGGCTCGCCGTACGACGGTGAAGTAAATAATCGGATTGCGGAATGGCAGGCGGAGCGCGACCAGGTGGCATCCGGTTTAATCAAGCATGACGGCGAGTGGATGACTCAGGCGGAGTTCGATAAATCTCACCGGGAAGATTGGGTGCGTACACTCCTGCAAGATGCCGGAGGGTTTTTTAAGCAAAAAAATTGGCCGGATGCCGCGCGAAAATATAATACAGTTCTTGAGCTGCGGCCCGGTGGTGGAACTGAAGTTGTGGCTCGACGTCAACTGGCGGCCAGTTTAGAGGCTTGGCGAAATACGATTACAAAGAGTCCGGAGAAAATGAATCAAGAATTAATGCAGGCGCAAGGCGTAGTGAAAAGTGCACAGGAGATTTTGAAGCGTGCGCAAGAAAATATGAATAATCAATCTGCGGTTACCTTGGGGGATGGGAAAGAAGTTGCGCAGGCGATGGGGGATTTAATGCGTGCTGAGAATCAATTGAAGCAAATCCAGGCGGGAGCCGAACTGTCAAAATCTCAACTTACAGAGATTACACAGATTGCAAATCATACCGGGATAGCGGCTCGTCCAGAACTAGCGCCCACTGTGATTACAGCCAGCTCGCCAGTTGAATCAGTAGATATGATGACGCAAATCGCGGACTGGTTTAAGCAATATTGGATGATTGCCACCGGTGTGGCATTGCTCGGCTTGTTTATCTTGTCCTGGATCCTCCGGTAGCCACTGGTTACTTTGCAATCATGCCGGTCTGCCGTGCGTAATTAAAAATCCCACCGGCATCAATCACTGGCTTGGCATCGCCGAGAGGTTTAATGGAAATCACTTTACCGGTCTTTGTAAAGGTGAGTGTGGTCTGATCTAAATCAATCGCTAATTCATCGCCGGTTTTTATGAGATCACAAAGTCGTTGACTGCATTCGACTGGGTAGAGTTCACCGGTGGCAACGCAATTGCGAAAAAAGATTCGCGCAAATCCTTCTGCCACTACTGCTGCACAGCCGGCGGCGCCGAGCGCGATCGGGGCGTGTTCGCGTGAACTGCCGCAGCCAAAATTTCGGCCGGCAATGATGATTGAATAGGCGGATTTGGTTTGTCCATCGGCGACGTATCGGTGCGGATATTGATCTTTCGGTAGGCCGCACAGGGCGTAACTGCCGAGTTTTTCGTATTCTGCTGGAATAGTTGGCACCAATGTCAGGTATTGCGCAGGAATAATTTGGTCGGTGTCAATGTTGTCTCGTACCACAAAGGCTAGGCCGCGAATAATGTTGCTCATGCCGATAAGCTTATTCAAAAACTGTTGCCGAATCAATAGCCGGTCAAAAATGTTGACGTGAATACAATCGGTCGGTATGTTGCTGAAAATTATTGGAGGGCTTTCCTATGGCTGATGAAAAACTAAACATTCCTCACGACGAATCCAAGAAGGACACCGTTCGTATTAATCTTCCCAAGCCGCCGGTCGCTGCATCGTCGGCCACTGTGCGGATGGAACCGACTCCTGTTCCGAATGTGAAAAAGGATACCGCCCGGTTGCAGCCAACGGCGGCGAAGCCAGCCGCGGCCGAAATGCCGCGTCCGACCGTCAAACTCAAACGCGAAGAACCGACTGTTGAAACTGCACCGGTAGTCGCACCGGTACCGGTGGCAACGGCTGAAGCCGATTCAAACGTCAGCGGACTCGATTTAAGTTTGGCATTGGTCGCGATGGTGTCGGCGTTAGCAGTTGCCGGTTATATCTTTTTGTTAAACCAAGGCTAAGCCACTTACCGGAGATTTAATTGTTATGGCCAGCGCAAATATTTTGACTTTAACCGCCGGTAACTTTGACCAAGAAGTCGTCAAGTCTGCTGTGCCAGTACTCGTGGATTTCTGGGCTGAATGGTGTGGTCCTTGCCGGATGATTGCACCAATACTCGACGAGCTCGCCGATGAAAAAGTAAGTAAGCTTAAAATCGGCAAAGTCAACGTGGATGATAGTCAGGACTTGGCTCAGAAGTTTGGCATCCGCTCAATTCCGACGCTGCTAATTTTCAAAGGCGGCGTCGTCAAAGAGCAGATCATGGGCATGACCGGTAAGAAAGACTTAGAAAAAAAGCTCGCCGCCTATCTCGGCTAGCGCAGTACTTTTCTCTGCGC